>ENA-ORDA01000171-ORDA01000171.1-marine-metagenome-genome-assembly--contig:-NODE-171-length-66854-cov-4.099735_pt1 | contig 66854 bp, 74 predicted proteins | sample MGYA00237778_ERZ508506 | MGnify/ENA primary metagenome ERZ508506 (study PRJEB26177, sample SAMN06267891) | marine metagenome | isolation source: Monterey Bay, California, USA | place: Pacific...
AGTGGCAGCTAAATAGAAAGAACCGTAAAGGAAAAAGTTGGCGCAATTTAGATAAATAGTACTTTATCTAAATTAATAGTTGGCCCTTCGGGATGACCTAACTCACCGAATGCTCTTTGTTGGTCAACAAACTCTGTACAGTAACGTTTGACCTCTTTTGCCATTATTTCTTTGGGATAAACTCGTCCGTTTCTATTTTTTATTTCGGACTGCATAAAGATACCTTCGATAAAATAATCTTTTTTACCGTTATCTTTTGCTTCTATTAATGGTCTTGCTTCGTTATACTCTGAAATTAATTTCATTGAAAATTTCCTCTTCTGTTACCCCTTCAAAATTCATCTGTTTGAAAAGTTTGGCTAGTTCCTTTACAGATTTCTCTGCGTCTTTCAAGTTACTGTAAGGCCCAGTTTCGTTTGCATTGACAAAGGCGAATACTTCTTTACCCTTTTGGGTATAAGAAATCACGTAGTTTTTTCCACCTGCCTTTATATTGTCTATCTTAAGTTCTTTATGACCACTAGGAAGTTTAAACTTCTTAGCTTCGTTAAGTTCCATTGATATTGATGCAAATGATTTCAATTACTATTCCTCTGTTGTCTCAGGTTCGTTGTTCATCCAATCGACTTGTGCTTCAACACGTTTCATATCTACAGACTGAGCAGCTTTCTCTTTGATACCATCAAAGATAGATGACTTAGCATCTTGCAATTTACCTGCTTCAATTTCGTCTACAATTTTTCTTGATATACTCATTTATTAAAATTCCTCACTATCATCACCGTCTTCGGAGTCACCCTCATCAGCAATTTGTTTATCCATTAGTTTGATTTCTTCCTCAGTCATCATTAGAATATTCTTTCTAACATAAGCTTGTGAGTAATACTTTCCAACATATTCATCAACTGTTCCAAGAGTCTCAAGTCTTTCACGCATTATTTCTGCATCCTTTAACTCTGCAAAGTGATTGTCACTCGCATAATCAAATTGAACAAAATCTCGTACTAAACTATCGAATTCTTGTTGCGTTACAATTTCTTTAAGTATCAATTGAGTTCTTAAAACATCAACAAATACTCTGCTAAACTTCTTCTGAAGTCTGTTAGTGAACTTATTAAACTTAAGTTCATCTCTTTGGATTTCAGATGACCGTCCTAAATTAAAACCGTTATCTGACTCCATTCTTGAAGCAGGAATACTTAAACTTTTATATAACTTCGACTTAAAGTATTCAATGTCTTCTATCTCCGAAAGGTTTTGTCCGCCTGGAAGAGTTGATATCTCTGTTCCTCGTCCACCCTCTCGTCTAGGTAACCAAAAATCTTCCATCATACTTTGATGTTTTCTATCGTCTTTGATTTCCCCTGTATCTGCATTGTAAACAAGTTTATTTCTATACTTATTCATTGTCTCAGCAAGATACTGTTCTGCTTTTGCCTTTGGAAGGTTACCTACGTCAATGTAGAAAATTCTTCTTTCGGGTGCACGTGATATCCTATAGATAACCAATGCATCTTCCATCATTGATAACTGATTTGCAGTCTTCAATGCTTTATGTAAATAACCGATTACAACATTTTTTGTGTAATCTAACAAACCTGAAGTAGTATATGATACTGCTTCGGGAGCAATCTTAACCGTTGTTCCATCGTTGGCGGAAGATTTATCGAAACCTTTATCGTTGAAGGCATAAAACTCTTCAACTTTTTTAATTACATCAACACCTGCTTTAGCATCTTTTGCTTTAATTACGTTGCGAACTTTCTTAATCTTAAGCGGGTCGATTCCTCGTAAATCCACAATACCAGCTTTTGGTCTTGACGAATCAACGACTTTATGGAAGTATATTCTTCCATCTACGTACCATTTTCGGAAAATTTCATGAGAGTTCTGATTGAACTTCATTAAAGCAAGGATGTGATTGAACTCGTTGTGTATCTTTGTTTTGATACTATCGGAGAGTTTAACGTCTCCCATATCGAGTGAAACAATCTTATCTTGCGAATCCGATGTGATACACTCATTAACTATGTCTTCAATCGCTGAGTCGCACTCAGGAATCAAAGATATTTCACGGTATCTAGTAATGAGACCTACCTCATTTTTGATACCACCTTCCATATCAATGTAGGAACCATATGCTCCACCACTGATAAAACCGCCAGGTTGTTGTTGGATGACAGGAGTCCCATCATCCTCAACAGGCGGCACGAAAGAAGGTGCCGTAGACACCTCTATCGCTCTTAACTCGTCTTGTTTACGAGTAATTTCAAACCCAAATATTTCCATACTAATATTTATACCACCCTAAAAGGGTTGCAATTCACTGTGAGTTAAATGACTCTTTCCCAGTGAGAATAATCGAATGAAATTTCAAATGTTTCCACTTCGTCTGCAGTACCCATATTAAGTTCTATAGCACCAATTGACTGAGGGAACATGTTAAAAAATTCGTATCTCGCTAGGACAGTGTCATCTTTGTTAAGTTGTTCAACGAATGCACGTGATAACAAGTAATCGTTATTCGTGGCACCGATTCCTGAGTCTAACTGACTGATATCCAACTGCCATTGTTCCATAGCATTTCTTACAGAGAATTCAACATCGTTGATTACTGTAACTGCCCATGGTTCAAATGTTCTGTCGCCCGCAAGTTTCAAGTTCATTCCTCGGAATGGAACAGTAACCTGTCCGACAGTCATAGCGGGAATCTGAGCAGCTTGACATAGGAATTCAATCTTATTACCAGCACGTGGTATAAAGACTCTAAACCTATTAGCCCTTGGGCCACCAGCGATTAATTGCGCTTTAAATTCATCTATAGTTGCCATTTATTTCTCCCTTAAACTGCACCGTATATTTCACTAAACTCGACACCACTTCTAGCAGCAACGAAGTTCAGAGTAATAAAGTTAATAGACCTGTTCGGTTTAACAAAGATAGAACATACAAATTCGTTTCTATCGATAACCGTATCAGTATTGTTTGTTTCGTCACATAGGACAGTAAAGTCGATTAGACCTCTTCTATTTTTAACATCTCTTAAGAAAGGTTCTACAGCAGCTCTAAATTGTGCTCTTGTGAATGCATCGTTGAATTCAAAGAGTTGTGCTTTAGCGGCAGTTGCGATTGCTTTCTCTAGAACTATGAACAATCTTCTTACATTGATTCTATCGAATGCAGAAGGTGTTGTTAACATAGTTTTGTCACCAAATAAAACTGTTCCTTGGCCTGGGAATGTAACAACTGGGTTAATTCTTGCACGATACAAGTCATCTCTACTTGATTGTGAAGGGTTAAACGCAAGTTTAGTTACACCTAGGTATTGACCTCTTGAGAAACCAGCAGGTGAGAACCATGGGTCACGTAATAGGTCAGACCTTGCCATGATACCAGCAGTGTGTCCATTGCCTGGAACCCAACAGTATCTGTCGTTGTATCTGTCGTAGATGTATAACCAACCACTGTCTATTACTGCATAAGAAGAACTTGATGCACTGTTAGCGGTTGTTATTACATTAGATGCTTGTGTGGATTCACTTGAAACGTCAACTACATCAGATTTTCGTGGTGACATAATTGCCATACAATCTTTTCTAGCTTCGGTAATCAAGATTGCTTGATTAGCAAGAGTTGTCCAGTCAAGTGCGATATCTTGTTCATTACCCGATACATCACTAGTTCTTGTTGAACCAACAATTAGGAATGAGATATCTACTGTTTCTGCGTCTGCGAAATGGTCTTGCCATGCTCCGTACTTCTGTCCTGCTGTTGGATGAGAACCGTTAGCACCACCACTTAACGTAGCGTTAAGAGGTAGAGTTAAGACACCAAATGGGTCTACAATTGATTGTGCAAAAGTTCTGTGTTCACCCGCACTATCGTGTGTACCCGCTGGAGCGGAAGTTGTTGTTATTGAATTGACACCAGCTGTGGTTGCAGTTACTGTTATAGCTGCACCACCTTTAGTGAATGTAGGATTAGGTGAAACCGCACCAGCAGCCTTATAAGTTAAAATGAGGTTTGTACCACTATTACTAACGGTATAAAGCAATGAAGAATAACCTGTTCCACCTTGAATAGCGGTAACCTGTCCACCAACATCACTGTAAGTCGCACTAGAAATGGAAACTGTTGTAGTTCCATCTGTAAGTTCTAAAGTAAATGTTCCACTTGCTGTAGTTGGTGTACTGTAAATAGCAGTAACCGCTGGAGTAGTTGTAACTACACCATCTTCACCACTGAAATGACCTGCCCAATATACATATTCTGATTTATTGGCAATTACATCTCTGTAGTAGTTGGAAGAACCCTGTGCGTCTTTAGCGTCACTTGCAAGTGATACGAATGCATATGTTTCTAGAACCGAATTTGGGGTTCCAGTCCATACACCGTCTTCATCACTTACGACTACGTGACATTCATCAAGTGATGCCTCTTTCTGAGCTGCACTTGGTGAAGTTCCTGGCGCTTTGTCAAAGTTACCGTGGAATTCCCACTTTCTATTAATATTTACGGGTGTAGTAGAACCATCAACAGCGGATGTTAATCCTGTTCCTGTAGGTTGTCCTATTGCAACAATTGTTAAAGTTGTACCCGATATACTAGTAATTCTATAATCTTGGTTATGATTGTCAAAGGATATAATATCCCTATCTTTAAATAACGTTGATGCGTTTGCGACAGTAGTTACTGAAGTTGCTCCAAATGCATTGTTTCCTGCTGTTGTACCAGCATTGTCTTTGTAATAAGCATCTGCTGTAGAACAAAGTGAAACTTTTAGAGAGTTACCTAAAATGCCTGGATGACGAGATACCCAATTACCTACAGTAGCGGCTTGAGAACCGTCTCTGTAAGTTTCTACGTATTCGTCATTATTTTTTAATAATGATGTTGCATGACCAGCTGAATTAGCACTATACAATCCTGTTGAGTTTATTCTTACTACCCTCAAAGAAGACCCATATCTAAGGAATCCTTCAGCGGAATAATAATCTTCTGCTCCACCGTCACTGTTAGCTGGTTCATGAAAATTCTCAACTAACCCTTTTTGGTCTGAAATTGTTACTACCTCATCAACAGGGCCCCATTGGAATGAACCCGCTATTGCTCCAGTTGTACTGGATACCGCAGGCACAACATTTGTAAGGTCAATCTCTTTAACCTGTACGCCTGGTGATACTTGAAATGCCATACTTTTTCTCCTGTTAATGTCAAAAGTTGTTTACTGTTTTATTTATAACTTTATATTGTCTAAGGGGTCGGAGAACCATCGGTCTCCATCAACGTCTACAAATGAGTGTTCTTGGTGGTCTGACCCCCCAAAAAACCCAGCTGGCAACATATCTTCCTCAATCAATTTCTGTTGTTCCGAATATAACAGCTCTTTGACTTGATAATTTGTTAGATGATAGAAGTAGTCTGTAGTAACAAACCACGAAAATAGTACACATGTCATTACCATATCGTCATGATAACCTCTATCGGCTTCAAAACTTCTACCCTTATTTACAAAAGTCATGAGCTCAGTGATGGTATACCTGTCTAAAAGTAATAACCTATCCTCTTCCAACAACTCTTTAAGTGTAGAACATCCTATACGTTTAATTTTACGAGACATTGTTACACCAATGTCTTCGGCTTTTAACTGCCCTTGCACAAATACATTGGGATATTCTAAATCGTAATGTAATTGTGAAGCAACAATTGAACCTTCGTTATTATTTTCAATAATGACAGTAGCATCATTGTATGCTCTACCATATTTAGATATTAAGTCAGGGTAAAGAAGTGGCGAAATTAATGAGTTCCTAAATGTCGCAACTTGTTTAAATGGTTTTGCTGAGATATCAAAGATACTGAATGTAGAGTAATCCATTCCCCTACCCTTAGCGACATCACATGTCATGACATAAGTATGGTCTTCATTTGGTTTTTCATACATAAAGAATGAATCATCTTTAGACCATTCGGCATCCCACGCTCTTAACCCAAGTAAAGTATTGGAGTTAATGAGAGTATTACCAGTTCCCAAAAACGAGTTTCCGTACTCTTGTTCAAACTGTGCTTCTGAGGTGTTTGCAATTGTTTGTTCTTTCCATGCGTCATCTCGGCCTGGCACATCGTACCAGTTGATTGTGAAGTCTTTGTATTCTGATTGTCCATGTATTGCACTTTCATATATTTTATGAAACATATTACCCACACCATTAGCGGTAGAAGTAATAATAACTTTTGAATCTTTACCCGATGTTACTACGGGATATGTCGCAGTATAGAATGTTTCGGCATCGTCAACAAATGCAAACTCATCAAGGTACAACATGTTGATAGATAATCCACGAATAGAACTAGAAGATGTTGCGGCTGCTACCACTTTACTATCATTTCCAAATTCAATGTTACCTTTGTTTAAAATCTTTACGCCTGGTTGTAAGAAAAACGGAACAGACTCCAACATAGTGACGATACGTGCAATCATCTCTCTTGCGATTGCACCCTTGTTAGCAAGAACTGCTACAGTAACTTCGGGTTTAAATAATAGAAACCATAACAAGTATGCACAAGAAGTGATTGATTTACCACTCTGTCTACTTGCAAGAACCACGTTAAAGCGATTAGCGTTATAATGTTCTATGAGTTTATCTTGGTATCCACGCAATTTAAATGGAACCATACCTTCATCAAGTGAAATAATTTGTGTATAAGTTTCAATAAAATGACACGGGTCTTCAGAACACTTTAAGTATTCTGCCATTTCCTCTGCTGTATATTTGGTCTCTACGCCAACACGTTTAATCTGCGTGTTGCCTAGATAACCGTCATTCCTTGCTTGAACCATTACTCTTCTTCAAAAACTTTTGTAATTCACTTGTAGACCCAACATATAAATGATTATGTTGGTCTCTAATTTTTTCATCATTGTCTTCCAACTTCTTCATCTTCTGTTGCAAGTCGATTAACTTTTCTGCAGTCTCACCTACGGTCTTAATTAGCTGTCCAGCAACCTCGTAGGCACGTGGATGTTCAGACTCTTTGGATAGGTCTAGGATACCATCTATAGCGTCCTGGCCTCGTTCTATGAGGTCGTAGAGGTGTTCTCTTGCGTACTTATAGTCGGTCTCAATGTTTGCAGTCCTATCGGTTACAGGTCTCTCCTTAACCATAGGAACAGCTTTAGTTTCCTTTTTAATAGACGAATTAATGTCTAGTAAGTCATTCAACTTGTTGTCTATATCTTTTGGCATAATTAAGCATCATCTGTTAAGTTGTCTGTGTAGGTTTTGTTTGTTCCATCATCGTAGAAGGAAACAGTTTCTGCTACAACAAACGTATCATTTGTATCTACCGAACCAACTATCTTTAATCTAGTGTTGGCATCTACTGTTATATTTTCATTTATAACCATACTTAAACGGTCATTTGCAATACTATTTATGGTTGGATTTGTTACATTACCCGAACCAAATATCTTATCACCCACACTGATTGCTGAATCTAATGCTGTGGGGAATGTAACTGTTGTGGAATTAGATACCGCATTTGAGAGTGCTAAGAAGGCAGGTTCATATGATTTAACTTCCTTAACCAAACCAGCACCAGTAATTTCCGATGTAGTGAATGCTGTATTTCCATCTCCAATGTAATCTCTTTCAATAACTTCTCTAATAATCTTACCTTGATAAACTGGGCCAAAAAAGTATAACTGCATTTTGAAGGAAAGGTTGTATGTAATTACTCTCCTTTCATCATATCCACCTTCATATGAATCGTCAAAATCTACAGATTCTAATATGATGGGTACATCTCTATAGTCAGTTAACTCATCAATCATCTTCATAGTGACCGTGTAGTCTGGCTGAAAGTATGGTATGATTTGTTCTACTATTTGTAGAGCATCATTCATTGTCTTTGACATTATTGCTAAATTGAATGTTAAGTTGTAGGGGGCGGGTGCGTACTGAAACTTTCTATTCAGACCGCCTGTTTCTTGAGTAGTCTTAGTATTCCTGATAAGTTTATTGTTCTGTCTAGAGACATCGTACTCAAATCCTGCCAACTCAAATGCAATTCTGGGCAAAGTTATAGCAGTTCTATTACCATCATTCAAGGTTGATTCTTGATTTAATCTTGCAAGAAACTTTGCTTTCGGCCCATAACTGATAGGAACCTTACGTATGTTTAGTACAGTTCCATCTGATTTTATATCCTTGACATCAATATTATTGAATAGAGTTCCAAAGATAGACACCGCTCTCTTGATTGTTTCATTGTAGAAAAAAGTTCCAAACATTATGTAACCTCACCAAATGGGTTTGTTTCTGAGAAGTCTAGATAGTTATCTGCCTTCTGTTCAAAGTCTAAGTTCTGTGCATTTCCGTCTTGACTCATAGTCATGGTATCTGTTATACTAGCTATGTTCCGTGAAACGGATGATTTAGAACCTACAAGAGTATCACCCACTTTCAGTGGTAGGGTTACATGTATAAGTTCTAGTTGGTTTGGTGAAACGTCTTCGCTATATTTAACAACTTCACCGATGACCACATCGTTCAATTTAATTTGTTCGCCTACAGTATATTGACCTGTTCCCGACATTCTACAATCTACCCTGTACGCTTGTTGTTCTTCTACAAGGTCTGCGTCCGTAAAGGTATCAAAATCTTCACCAGCATATTCAAATAGTTCTGCCTGAAGTTTAAACACAAATAGTTTACCTACTTGATAGAAAGGCATTTCATGTTCTACAAATTTTATCTCAAACAATGAACCTGAAAGGGGAAGATAAATTAAATCACCCTCATTAGGTCTTAGTGATGTTGCAAGGTTAGAGTCTACTGAGATGAACCTTTCCCAACTTCTAACTGATATAACAAAAGTTGCTTGGTCACGTATTTCCACACCAAATTTTGACATGAGGTCACCCTCACCCTCAAAACCTTCGGGGTTTTCAATATACATCTCAACACCATAAGCATCTCCAAATTTGGATTGCACATCTTCTCCAAGAATAGTATCTTCTTGTACTATTGTTCTTGGTAAGTATAGTGTATCTTGTCCATACATGCGGAGAGACTCAACAACTAAATCCTCGTAAAGGTGTTGTTCAGTTGAAACTGCATGATTAAAAAATACGTTTGTAGGCATAATTTTTTACCCCATCATATCTAAGACAGGCATCTCATAATTCAATCTTGATTCTTCTTCTAATCTAGTTTTTTCTTCTAGTGCTTCTGACTTAATATTATCGGGTTCTAATGTCACTCCGCCTGGCAATGCGATACCACCAAACTTTGAAAGGTTTTGTCCCCACTGATATTTGTCTAATGCGGTTGCATATCTTTTTAACCACATGTCATTATATATGTCTGTGAAATCAGTCGGGTCTAGTTTTCTATAACACTCAACAATGATGTATTCGCCAGCATTTATTTTATCTGCATCCATATCAAGATACAATCTGTTCATATGAGTGTTGTATCTAATTGGAGTTTGACCTACTAACATTTGGTCTAACATTGAAATATGTTGTTGTACCTGTGAGTAATAAAGAATGCTTGTGTTTGTTAGGTCATAGATATCATTCAATCTTAATTGATATCTAATATCAAACATGTTTAAATTGCTTTTATCTGCGAATGGGAAGATGTTTATGACTGAAAGAACAAACTCTGGCAGTACAATATAGTTCTGTTGTTGTTTATATTCTTGGTCTGTCTTTGCGTGTGTACCAGCTGCACTTTCTGTAAATGACTCATTAGTTTTCATACCAATAATATCATTAGCACTAACTTGATGTTTCAGATAAGTCTTTATACTCCCATCATAGTGGTATTCACGGAAGTATTGTAATGCTTCGTCTACTCTATCGTCCAGTTGGTCATCATCAATATTGATTTCTATAACTGGAGCTCCAAGAGCACGCTTGATATACTGCTTGAAAGTGTCTTTAGAATTTGGTGCGGCCATAGTAGTAATTTCCTTTAATACTACTATTTATAAGAATTATTCTTGGAAGTAAGTCTTAGATTGTAGTCTATCCAACTTATTATCAATTCTGTCTAATGTATCAGACAATCTTTCCAACTCTTTCCCAAGTTGTTCACGTGTAACATAGTCTTTAGCGACTTCTTCACGTGTTTTGTTTATTAGGATATCAATACGTTTCTGTTCTGATAACACAGAACGTACTAAAAATCCCATTGGGGCTAAAATAAAGGTCAATACGATGTTCCATATCATGCCTGCGTCTATTGAGATAATTTCTGATTCCATAAATCTATTTATGAAATTAGCGTATTGGGTTACCTCTTTCATCTATATTAAATACGAACTCATCATTGTCATAATTGGGGTCGGAAAAATCTTGACCAAAGTTGCCTTTACCTTGATTGCTTAATACACTTTCCATGTCCATATTAAATGATATGCTATATCTAGATTTATCTGTGTAGTTGGGTTCAACCATGTGTAACAACCCACTAGGAAATAAATGTATATCTCCTGTTTTAGGTTGAAGTGCCATGTCACCTCTAACTCTTTGATGGTGAGGAAACATCGATAACACCTTTTGGTCAGTATCAGTTGCTACAAAACATCCCTCATCTCCATCTGCTTTTAAGTATAAAACGCCTGAATACCAGCAACCGTTATGCGTGTGAGGTCTATTGAAAGACCCCTTTTCGTTAACATTTGCCCATGAGTTTCCTGCTTTCATTTTCATCCCACTACTATCATGTATTCCATGGAAGGGTAGAACCTCATCTTGAAAAAATCTACTTATACGATTCATACATTTTTGAAAAATAGCATTGGATTCGCAACCATCGTTTGACTGCCAACCCGATTGATAACTTTCTGTAGGACTTGTTGAGTTAGATACGTTTCTGCCTATAGGGTCACGCTTTCGCATTTCGTCAACTTCATTCACTAACATCTCTGCATATTCCAAATCGTACCCTTGGGATTCATCTAGATTTGGGTCTAGAAAATTCCTATGGAATACATATGTTGGAAACAATAATCTAACGGCCATCTTCCCCGTATCTCCCCCTATCCCGATTGCCGTCTCCGTTCAATTCAGTCAAGTCTTGTTGTTTTTCTTTAAAATCTTCTTTCATCTTCCCCGTTTTTGGGTCAAATGGGCACTCATCTTTAGGAGCGTCTTTGAAATCCTTTACTTTATTTTCCCACATATATTTTCTATAGAACCCGCCTGGAATTTGATTGTCGGCTGAGTCCTCTACTCCTTCTATTCTACAATGTTCTGATATTGGTTGTTTTCCGTAAACTGAAGTTCTATGGTCATTCTCTGTTATTGCTGATGAAAAATCCCTATGTATATATGATGCTACCCACTCTTCTCTTCTGTATGGAACTATCTGTACAATTGGTGTATCTTTAGGAATTACAAAAGATTTTTTTACAAGAGGATAAACTATGACTTGCTGATTGTCAGTCTGTGTATTAAACATATCCGTATCCATCACACCTTGCCATGTCCTAAACCATTTATTTTGGTGCAAAAAGGGGTCTAAGTAAAGACATGAATATCCTGGCGGAGTTTCCACTCTCCAAGGTACTCTAAACTTAAATGCATCCATGTTTGAACTCTCCTCATCATTTATAATAAATGAAAAGTTGTCCTTCATCAATTGTGCTTTATCATGGGTTGGTGAAGTTTGGTTTTTAAACTCCATCGTGGACTTAGAAGCTGGAGTCCGTGTATGCCAAGCGTTTCTATTATCATCGTAGATACACTCTATGTCAGTGCTAGTTGCAATATAATAACCTGTTGCTAACCAATCATGCATGGCAGGACATGACCTTAGAGTTATAGTGGCGACTCCATTTTGAATTGCATGTACCTTTGATTTCTTCCACCAGTCGGGTTGCATTTTATTTGAAGGTACAGGTCTTAGTGTTTCAAAGGATTCGGTTTCAAACGAACTAAAAGTAATAGTAGGCATTACCACTCCCCAAAATGCTTTTGTCCAGCGAATCGATTAAAGTTTAGTTTCTTTTCTACGTTTGGCATATATGTATCTTCTTTATCAGCAAATCTTATTTCAGTTCCACGATGAACCAATGACCGTCTATCTACATATTTAGCAGCTGCAGTCGGAGCCTCTGCACCATGAGGTGTTCTACCATCAAATAATAACAGTCTGTTTGGTTTAAACTCAATCCTTCCTATCTCATACTTGTCTTGTGAATCATTTCTACCCCCACCTTCATTGGTGTCATACATTCTTAAATCTCCACCCCACGATGGATTCCAAAACGTATTTAAGTAAAATAAAAATGATAAATTCCAATCAGCATCCTCTGCACAATCTGTGTGGTTTGTACCATCAAGACCTTGTGTTTGACTATTCAATCCCATATAATCATAGTTGACCCATTCAAACCCAAAGTCTGTTCTAACTCTTTGGTCAAAATATCGGGGAAAGTATGTATACGTATTTTCTGTATATTCGGGAACGTTTAGTTCTGGGCCATCGGTAAACATCGAATTAAAAAATGTACCGCCCCAAAAACTATGATGGGGTAATCCTGTTTTACTATCACTACCAACTTGATTTGTTTTTGACCAAACACATGACTCAATTAACTTTTTATCCCACCAATGCCAAAGATGCGGTTCTAAGTAATTATCTACCACATGAATCGTTGCCTCGTTACCTTTACCAAATGGATAGTTGTCGTTCGACAACTTAAAGGGCGAATCATGATAGACAATTTCCATTAAGACAAACTGTTATTAGTTATTGGAGTTGGTATTTGATTTGAGTAAGATTCAAAATCTTTAATATGGTCTTCTCTTGTTGATTGGATTTCATTCACCACTTGAAAAAATATACCATATGTAGCGTCTGCATATTCCATAACCCGTCTTGCATCAGACCTAAAGGGATGGTTTGACCCTTCTCTTCCAGCATAAACAACTTGAGTCAAATCATTAAAACGATACTGACCACACATATCATTAACCATGTCATCAACGTAACTCTGAAGGTCTCCACAATGTTGGTCTGCTAAAGATACACCTTGTGGTGGTTCTGAATTTGTTATAAAATTTTCAATGGCATCTCTGTCAGTGTCAGTAAGCGGTTCCCTATTCTGTTGGTCAAATGATTTAGAATCATCATAGTTAACAACCTTATACTCATCTCTGTTATCATAGATGATAACATCAAAATCAAAACCAAGATTAGGTTTAGAAACGTTGTCGTAGTTATATCTCAACCCATTTTGTTGAGTGATGTGAAGATTGTTATCTTCAGTAAAAATTAAAGCATTCATAATATATTTCCTCTCGAATTATTTATTGTTGTCTAAAAAAGTGTTATACAACTCTAGGTGTTTGATTTCACTGCAATCCATACCCTCTATCCATGGGCCACCTCTTGTATAGTGTACAGCGTGATGACGTTTATCGTCATCGGACATCCCCTCTGTTAAAATGTATTTATCGGGGATGCGGTCAATCTTATCAGTCCATTTAAATTGATGTAAGTATTCACCGCTTTCCGTATTAATAATATCGGGAGTTAGTTTTTTACAGTCTTCGTGACTGTTATTGAATACCATGAAACTAGACCATAGTTTTTTCGGATACATTACATTCTTCTCACCACCCATTTTAGTTGTAGACATCTTTTCCAGTTCATGTTCATATTGAACACATGCTACAGCATTATCGGGGTGTAGAAAGTAGAACATTTCCCACAAAGGTCTCTTCCATATAAAATCGTTATCTATAAACATACTAAACCCTTCATAATTCTCTAAGTACGGGATTAGAAATCTACTGTATGTAAACTCAGTAGATTGATTACCATATTCTCTAGTATATTCGGGAATCTTTGAAATGTCAAGCAATTTGAATTCGGGAACAAATTTAATAGCGGGTTCTTTTTTGATAGTTTTAGACATTGCCTTTTGTATAGATTCTATTTGTATATCTTCTATACCCTCATGTCTAGAATCATACCCAATGTAAATATTCAATGGTTTCCCATTAAACTTTTTAGATACTTTCTTGGAAAATTCTGTAACCTTAGCTCTCCAATTGACATCCATGTCTTCCTTTTCATCTTTCCACGCACCACTAACTTGTATTTCAAGATGAGTATAACTGTATACTAAATTCATACACGTAGGTATTTGACCATCAAATTGAGGTCTAGCAAATATTTTCATCCAGTCTTCTATAGGAAGGGGGTCAATCTCATCAAAGGCATTATATGCATCCCAAATGATTAACTCGTTGTCATCATCATCCACCATACCAAATACACCTTGTCTAACTGAGCCAGGATGTATGTGAATATTATACTCATCATCTATATGACTTTTAAATATGACGCCTTGAATGGGTTGATTTAGACCATTCTTTTTTACATCATGGAGTAACCAATGTCCCTTACACCCATGATAAAATGTTGACCCAACCTCGTCCCTATCTTCACCCTTTCCACCTATCTTTCTACCTGTTACAGTTTCCTCTCTTTGCATTGAACCGCCAGTAGAGTGGAAGTCGGGTATATATTTCAAGTACCCTGAAGCTTGATAATCTAATGAGAATCTATTCAAATCTATCTTCTTAGATTTTTTTAAGTCACCCCAAGTAACTAATTTACAAGTGGGTACATAGACTTCTTCCATAAGACGTTTGGCGTTTTTGAATGTATTACAGGTGGTGTCGATACTACCATCGGCCCAAATAGGTATTTCACCCATGTAGTGACCACCCTTGTAAAATATCTGTGAACGTGGACTCTCGCTAGTCCAATCAAGACGCATAGGGTTGAAACCCATACTATCATATTCGGGTTGTGATTTAGGTCTCAGTGCCGAATGGGCCTGCTGAGGTTTACTCAAATGTTCCATAATACTCCATAATAAAATACTAGATTTGTTCTAGTATTTAGTCACTAAGAAATAGGAGTTGCGGGCCACTGTTGTTGTAAAACTCCATCCCATCTTTGTACAGCATGTTGATAAGCCTGTTGGAACGGGTATGGGTTCTGATAGTTCTGCTGATACGGATACGGGTTCTGATAGTTCTGTTGGAACGGATACGGGTTCTGATAGTTCTGCTGATACGGATAAGGTTGTTGCGCCTGATACGTGGACGGAGTCCTATAGTTATTCTGATAAGTGAACGGAGACCTCGCCTGATAGATAGACGGAGTTCTGTAATTAGCCTGATACGTAAATGGCGTCTGATAACTAGCAGGGTACGTGCCAGGAGTTTGTGCGTTAGCAGGATATCTTCCTCTAGCATTTGCCTGATACGTGCCAGGTTGTCTTGCGTTCGCTGGATATCTTCCTCTAGCATTGTTCTGATACGTGCCAGGTTGTCTTGCGTTAGCAGGGTATCTTCCACGAGCACTTGCTTGATAAGCTGCGGGTACTCTAAAGTTAGCAGGATATGTTCCACGAGCATTTGCGGGATACGTTGTATTAGCTGGATATCTCGCACGATAGGTCGTTGGTGCTTGATACGTACTTGGGAACCTATATGATGCCTGATAGGTCGTTGGTGCTTGATACGTACTTGGGAACCTATATGATGACTGATAGGTCGTTGGCGCTTGATAGGTCGTTGGCGCTTGATACGTGAACGGATTCCGTGTGTTGCCAATTAGAGGCGAAGGAACTCGTCCCACACTGGGAGCTCCTTTAAATTGGAAAGCTACAGGCAGCTGTCCAATATAGGTATACGTTGCTGGTTGCCTTGCATTAGCAGGGTAAGTTGTATTAGCAGGATACGTTGTATTAGCGGGATACGTGCCTGGCGCATTGAAGTTAGCAGGGTACGTTGTATTAGCAGGATACGTGCCTGGCGCATTGAAGTTAGCAGGGTACGTTGTATTAGCGGGGTATCTTGCCCGATAAGTTGTTGGTGCTTGATACGTAAATGGATATCTTGCTTGATATGTACTTGGGTATCTGTAAGAAGCTGGATATGTAAAAGGATATCTTGCTTGATACGTAAACGGTGCTTGTGAATTAGCAGGGTATGTAAACGGGTATCTTGCTTGATACGTAAACGGTGATTGCGAATTAGCAGGGTATGTAAACGGGTATCTTGCTTGATACGTAGACGGAGTTCTGTATGGCGTTTGGTAAGTTCCAGGCTGTCTTGCGTTGGCAGGATATGTGCCTGGCGTCTGTGCGTTAGCAGGATAAGGTTGTTGTGCGTTGGCAGGATATGTGCCTGGCGTCTGTGCGTTAGCAGGATATGGCGTTTGTCCTGTCGCTGGTCTCTGTGCTTGGAGTCTTCCTGTTGCTGGTCTTCGGGCAGGGGTTGTTCCAGTAGCTGGTCTCTGTGCTTGGAGTCTTCCTGTTGCGGGTCTTCTAGAAGGTTGTTGTGTAGTCTCCTGTCCACTAGCGTTATTCCATCCAGTAGGAGTCTTAATGTAGATTTGTTCTACCGCACGCCAACCATCGGGAGTTTTTACCCATGCACCTTGTGTTGCATTCCAGCCTGTAGGTGTTTTGACCTTTTGAGAGCCTGAAGCCATATTATATTATCCTGTTTTACTCAATTAAGAGTATAAAATCCATAAATCGCCAACCGCACCAGCTCCACCCGTAGGGGCAGAAGTTGATTGATATACATTCCTCGCAGTTCCACCAGCATTGGTTGCGTTTGTAATTGTGTGTGCACCACTTGCCAGAGTTCCAAAAGTTACGTTACTTGAAGTTGAAACTGCCTGACCTATAGATACTGCTGTTCCCGATACGGATACACCTGTTCCTGCTGTAAGGGTTGTTACGTTTGCACTACCGTCAAAAGAAACTCCATTAATTGTTCTTGCGGTTGCTAATGTTGTGGCAGTAGTTGCTAATCCTACTGCTATATTTGCAGTACCATCAAAAGATGTACCACCTATGGTTCTAGCAGTAGCTAATGCAGTCGCTGTAGCGGCATTACCAGTTGTTGAACCCGAAGTACCCGAAGTATTTCCTGTTACGTTACCTGTTACATTACCTGTTACATCACCTGTTACGTTACCTGTATGTACGCCTGCACTGTTACCAGTTAAGTTACCTGTAACATTACCTGTTACGTTTCCTTCAAGATTCGCAACTAAAGTTCCTGTAGTGACTGATAAGTTACCTGTTGATGCACCAGTAAATGTACCAGTACCCATTGTAAATTTATCTGCACTTTCGTCAAAACCTATAAATGCATTTGCAAGGTCACCCCTTTCGATAACAAAACCTGTATCGTTTGCTGGGGTTCCAGTTGTTCCTGTTCCTAATTCAATCAATCCATCTTCGATTGTTGTATTTGTTGAAGAGTTGGTTACTGTTGAACCATTAACTGTTAAGTCGCCTGAAAGAACTAAGTTTCCAAATTGAACATTACTTGAAGTTGAAACTGCCTGTCCGATTGAGACTTCTGTTCCCGAAACTCCAACACCTGTTCCCGCTGTTAAGGTTGTTATGTTACCTGTTCCGTCAAAAGAAACTCCATTGATTGTTCTTGCGGTTTCTAATGCAGTCGCTGTAGCGGCATTTCCTGTTGTACTTTGGTTAAGAGTTCCAACGACTAGGTCGATTGTTCCATCACCATCTTCGTAAGTTGCACTAATTCCTGTTTCAGTGTTTGAACTGAACATTGCACCTACTGTGTCTTGAACTACTTCTGATAGGTCAATATTTGCACTACCATCAAATGATACACCATGAATTGTTCTTGGAGTTGTTAAAGTAGCTGCGGAACCAGTTGTATCTTGGTTAAGTGTTCCGACTGTAAAGTCTATTGTCCCATCACCGTCTTCGTATGCGACTGTAATACCACTTTCGGTATTTGAGGATACCATTCCACCAACAATATCTTGAATCTCTTCTGTAGTTTTACCTGTTGAAGAAACTACCATTGTTCCAGCGGAGTCATCGTAAGTTACTGTTGTTGAACCCGCACCCGATACAAAGGCACCAACTACGTCTTGAACTCTTTCTGTTGTATGATAAAGGTTTCCATTTTCGGAAATGTCACCTGTATCTAATGTTACTGAACCACCTAATGCAGTTGCAGTAGAGTTAACTGTGATTGAACTATTTGCAAGTTTATCATTTGCAATTGAACCACCCAACATGGCATTAGTAATACCACTCGCTTTGACTCTTAGTGTGTCTGAATCTGTTTCGATTGAACTGTCATCTACTGTTACGGAAAGAACACCACTTGAGTGTGCAAGTCCATCACCAGCGACTGTTGCGTCTAAGTTTAAAGTAACGTCACCTGAAGTTCCACCACCTGTTAAACCAGCACCAGCAACTACTGACTCTATGTCACCAGCATCGTTTGTAAATGAGATAACACCTGTTGAACTGTTGTATGCAAGGTCACCCGATACCGAAAGAGCTGCTCTTGCACGTGCATCTGTATAATAGAGGTTTCCGCTTTCTGATAAATCGCCAGTGTCAAAGTGTGATATAGAGTTTGTAGCAAGGACACCGTTTGTAGCAGAAATACCTGTTCCTGCTATACCAGTTACTATATCAGCAATTGTTTCTTTCTTAGAAGTATTATCGGTTGCGTCTATGATTGCAACACTATCGTTTGCAACATCAACCGCAGCTGCGGTTAATTCGTTTAGGTCTAGAGATACTACACCACTTGAATGGGCAAGACCGTCTCCAGCAACTGAAGAGTTAAGTGATACTGTTACATCACCTGAAGTTCCACCACCCGATAAACCGTCACCAGCTACTACGCTAGTTACGTCACCGACTTGTCCGTTGATTGTTAATGTGCCTGCACTATCATCATATGTTGTCGAAATTCCAGTACCAGCAACCAATAGTGCATTGACTCTGTCATCGACCTTTTCGTTAAAATCACTTCCTAGTGCAGCTGTTTGAATCAGACCAGCGCTATTGATAACCTCGGTTACACCAATGCTTAGTCCGTTTTTTACATGAAAATTCTTTGCAGCCACGCTGTTCGCCTCCGTTTACTGTTCACTATCCCAGTTCACAGCATTATTTAAAATGTCTACTGTTATTTATAACTTTACGGAGTTTGGTATTAGATTAAGATTCGACTAATTGTCTATCAAATTTAAATATTGTGGATGTCGATGAAGCAGGAGTTATGAGTAGTCTTGCGTTTCCACTGTTGATATCTGCACTGAATGTTGTCAATGAACTACCTGATAGTAATTCACCATATTCTAGTATATCAGCAGTAGTCCCGTTATGGGATATGACAATTTCAACTGAGTGATAATTACTACCTGAAGTAACAGATACTATGTATCTAGCAGTTGTATAGGATGCTATTGCAAATGAATCTAATGCAACCTGAGTAGTTGCAGTTGTAGTTGTGGAACCCGATTTTCTTCTAGATGATACGAGTTCTTTGCTTACAACAATATCGTCATTGGCACTATCGTAATAGATATGTCTAGAAATTTCTGCAAGTTTAAACGCTAATGACCTTGGCACTATTCACCCCTTTTCGATACATCCCAATAGAATGTAGTATTTGCATTAACAGGAGTCACTAGTAAATTAGTATTGCCACCGCTAACAGATGTATTTAGTGAAAACATCACAGAATCTGTTAAAACATCACCGTATTGTGAATAAAAACTATTAGTGCCGTCTGTTCCTACAACAATTTCACAAGCATGAGTTCCTTCGGTTGCATGTGTAGCTACAAGTGAATATTTCAATCCTTCGTATGCAACTGATTGAGAATCAAGAGTCTGTTCAGAAGTTGAAGTTGTTGTCAACTCTCCATCTTTAGATGCTGGAAGTCTACTGTAAGTTAAGAAAAAGGTTGTATTTGTATTAGCGGGTGTTGCCCTAAGTAACTGATTCCCGCTTGACATTGTTGTGGTAATATCATACAAGAACCCACCTGTTGTCGTCACATCACCAAACTGTGAAAAATATGCATTCGTACCATCGTTACCCATTAGGATTTCACATGAATGTGAACCTGACGAATGAACTGCGGTCAATGATATCTTAGTACCCTTTGCGCCAGCAGAACCAACTGATAGAATAGTTTGATTAGATGCAGTGGTTGTCAGTGCGGAAGAACTAGTTTCTACTGCAACTGGATTCTTTGGTGTCTTAACACAAACAACATCACCACTCTCTCCATTTGCTTGAAGAGTTATTACTGAGGAACTTGTTGTTGCATAATCAACACCCCCATCCTGTAACAATACACCGTTAAGATAAACTGCTTCCTTTCCAAGTTCATATGATAATGCCTGCCCGTCATCATCATTACCCGAAACTACAGTAGTTGTACCTGTCAGTGTATATGTAAAGGTGTTACCTGTACCATAACTTCCACCACCGCTTTGGTCTGCCCACGCTAAAGTCCCTGAACCATCAGTGACTAAAACTTGGTCTGTTGTACCATCGGAAGTGGGGAATTCTATTGCGTCATTAATAGTGAATGATGCTGGATTAGACCCAACTTCTACGATGGCAGCAGAACCGTCATTTTTCTCAGTGTAAAACCTACCGTGGTAAGTGTTTACTGCCAACTCCCCGACTGTTACGTCAGATGTGGTTGGAACAGCGTTCTGAGTCGATGACTTCTTGAACGTTATGACTGTTGCCATGTATTACCCTATTTTTTAATAATTAAAAAGTTCCACCGTCTAATGCGGTAATTGAAACTGCGCCACTTGATACTGTAAACTCACTACTGTTGAATGAAGCTAATCCTTTAACACTGGCAGTCGCATCTTTAATTGTTACTGCACCACTAGAAATATCTACTTGAGCAGAATTAAAACTTGCAATACCCTTATTAGAGGTTGTCGCATCTTCACCTATGATTGTAATTGCACCAGCACCGTTAGTAATATCAATACCTTCACCAGCGGTTAGTGTAGCTGCGTCAAATACACCTGAAGATGTATCACCAATTAGTAGTTGTCCATCTGTAGGTGCTGAACCAGCATAGTTATTTATAGAACCACTTAGAGATGCATTTGCTAATTCTAAGTTTCCAAACACACCATTCATTGCAGTACCAGTAAAGGTACTTGAAGAATCTGTTGCACTTGATAAAGCTACAAACTTACCTGTTGAGTCGTCCATACCAAAGAAACCAACTCTGGCAGAACCATCGTTGTATTTAAATTTGATACCACGGTCTAGGTTATCGTCTGAACTATCTGAACCAATTTCAAAAACTGGGTCTGCAATATTAACTGTAGTAGAGTTTACTGTTGTAGTTGTTCCGTTAACAGTTAAGTTGCCAGAAACCACAACGTTACCACTTGCAGTCATTGTAGCTGCAGTAATATCGTCTGAGTTTAGAGTCCCACCAACTGTTAAGTTACCAGTCGTAGATACGTTATTGGGTAGACCAACTGTAATAGTTTGTCCCGAAACGGAAGTTTCAATTTCGTTTGCAGTACCTTGTACTGTAAGTGATTGTGAATCTAAATCAATTGCACCTGTTCCACTGTCACCAGCAATGTCTAAATCTTGAGCAGTTACGTTAGTATCAACGTAGTCCTTAACAGCAGCTGCTGTTGGGAATCCAGTATCGTTATCGTTTGAAGCGATACCTTCTGATTCTGTGATGATTACGGAATCTGCAATTTTTGCTAATGTGACTGCATCATTAGCAATCATACCTGTTTCTACTGATAATGCAGAGATGGTTATAACACCACCATCAGTCATGGATGCATCACCTGACATGACATTGTCTATCCACTTGGATGTACCTGTGTCATACAATAACATCGAACCGTCAGCGGCACTTGTTATGCTAGTGTCTGTTGCACCATCAATTGTTGATGTTACTGTCCTGAAACTTAGGTTTCCTGAACCATCAGTCTCAACAACTTGGTTAGCTGAACCATCAGTTCCCATCAGTGTAAACGTTACATCTGAAGCTACGTTGTCGGGCGACTTCAAGGTTACGGAGTTTGTACCGTTATCTGAATCTTCTCTGAATTGAATACTTGCACCAGCTGAAGCACCGTTACCAATAATTAAGTTGGCAGGTGTAGGTGTTGAACCTTTGATAATATCGGTAAAGTATTTACCACCGACTTCATGAACAACTGGATTTGCACCTGAGTCCACAGACTCAATAAACAATTTAGAGGACGCACCATCATTAGAACGGTCTTGGACATACGCCAATTCCGCTTCGGCTAAATCTGATACTGTTGGGGCAGAAACACCAGTCGTTCTTTTAATTTGAATTACTGTTGCCATTTATAATTTCCTCGTATAATTCTGTTAGTTAATCCCACATAGGGTATATATCCATGATGTACCTATCCACTCACTATGTGGGTCGGAACTCAAAGATGTTCCCTTGATGTGTCTTATACTATTTATACGATTAGAAAGTGCCACCGTCTATAATAGACGATGCTTCCCATTTATCAGTAGTTTGATTATACTGAAGGTATGCTTTATCTGTTTCAGACGCTGAAACGTCTGATAGTTCGTTGATTGATTTTGTTGAAAGATTAACATCGGTAGCACCAACTTTCAGTGTTGAAACTTTGATATTACTTGTTCCTCTGACTTGTCCTTTTATGCTTGACATGTTATGACCTCGTTACACCTGGCGTTACAGTTGCCTGTCCCTCGACAACTCTACTTTTAGAACCCGAACCATCAGTAATGACCAAATCGTATACGTATCTTCCCGCTTCAATAGCTGAGGTCTGCGTATCGGTGAGTATCATTGTTACCACACCCCCACTTCCACTATTTGAACAGGTAAACGATGCAGTTGATGTGGATGAACTGTAGGTTTTTCTTAGTTGTGCACTTTCAGTATATCCAGTCAAATCTAAAACATCACCAACTGCGTCTGTTACGTCAACAGCAATTTGGAAGTCTGTACCTTGGTCTATGTATATGTTTGCTACTTGTGCCATTTAACTATTTATACCATTTAACCTTTATTAAACTGCGCTACAGGAACAGTTTGGTGAATTTTTTCCATCTGTCCTTGATTGTTTACATAGACTTCTTGTAACTTTCTCAAAGTTCCAGCATCATTCACGTATACCGCTTTTGCTTTAGCAGCTGCACCAATGTTTCTAGTTGTTGCATAGTTCTGTTGGAACGGATACGGGTTCTGATAGTTCTGTTGGAACGGATACGCTTGTTGTGCATTAGCAGGGTAAGTTCCTGTTGAATTAGCTTGGTAAATATATGGATATCTACCTTGTGCGCTGGCAGGATACGTACCTGTGATGTTGTTTTGATAGATAAATGGATATCTACCTTGTGCGCTGGCAGGATATGTACCCGTATCATTGTTTTGATACGTGAAAGGATATCTTCCCTGTGCGCTGGCAGGATATGTGCCTGGAGTTTGTGAGTTAGCAGGATATCTACCTCGGCCGCTAGCAGAATATGTAAACGGGTATCTTCCACGAGCGTTAGCAGGGTATGTAAAAGGATACCTTACTTGATATCGACCAGTCGCATTTGCTTGATACGTGAAAGGATATCTTCCCCTAGCATTTGCTTGATACGTGAAAGGATATGACGCTGGTGTTGTACCTCGAGCATTGTTCTGATAAGTAGACGGTTGCTGTGTAAACTGTGTTTGTGTACCTGAACCAACTGGTTGTTGGAAAGTATACGGTTGATAAAATGGTTCATCTGGCCTGCCACCCACCTGTATCTGTCTGAACCCATTTTCGGGAATTCTACCCCCAGTTTGGGTTTGAACAGCTGGTGCCTGAGCACGACCTTGAGCTGCAGTTCCAGTCGATGGAAGACGGAAAGGTGGGAAATAACTCCCCTTAAACTGACCGCCTACAAAAGGTTGTTGTGTTACTCCCCCTATGATATAGGGATAGGGTGCCTGAGCACGAGCAACAACGGTAGTTTGTGCGTTAGCAGGATACGTAAAAGGATATCTTGCTATATAACTTCCTGAAGCGTTAGCGGGATACGTAAACGGATATCTACCTTGTATGTTAGCAGGATACGTAAACGGATAAGTTGCTTGAGTTCTCCCACGAGCATTTGCTTGATACGTGAAAGGATATCTACCCTGAGCATTTGCTTGATAGATAAATGGATATCTTGCCTGATAAGTGCCTGGCGTTCTATATGATGCCTGATACGAAAAAGGATATCTACCTTGTGCGCTGGCAGGATACGTAAACGGATACGGGTTTTGATACGAAAAAGGATATCTACCTTGTGCGCTGGCAGGGGTTGTAAACGGGTATGGATTTTGATACGAAAAAGGGTATCTTCCACGAGCACTAGCAGGGTATGTAAAAGGATACGGGTTTTGATACGTAAATGGTGTTTGACCACTTACTACTCGTTGAACCTGTAACCTACCTGTAGCAGGCCTTTGTCCTTGATAAGCTTGTTGAAACGTTCCTGTCGGCCCTAGGTTTCCTTCCTGACTATGCTGGGCGTTCTTGGTGTTTATATAAATTTCGTCTGCCATTAACCATTACTCATTCACTAAATTACGAACCAAAGATGACCGTCTGCGGTTGAACCTGTACCGCCTGGTGCAGAGGATGTTACTGTGTAGTCTAGAGCAACATCATCAGTATTTACTTTGATTCCTTTTCCTGACCCAATATTTATGGTGTTTAGACCTGTAGCTTCCGTCACTGGAAGAAGACCCGCACCACCTTCTAAATCATTGTGAATAGTTAGTGTATTAGCTGTATCATCATATGTTAAGTCAATACCATTTCCACCGACTAATCCACCGCCAGTACCTAAGAAGTCTAGGACATCTTCGTCACCATATTGTGAAGCAGCACTTAAAAGTAGTTGTCCGTTTGAACCTGAAGACACAGAAATATTAGAGTGATTGTTATGAAGTAGAATAGTATCTGTTCTAGAATCTACTCTTGCATTTGTAAAATAAAGATTAGAGCTACCCTCTGTAATTGTATCAGAAGTTGCTTGGTCTGTTGGTTGGTATCTACTATTACCATCATTCCAAACTAATACTTGTCCATCCGATGGTGTTCCACCGACATTACTAAGACCCTCTATATCATGGTTAGCAATACCTGAAACTGTCCCTGTAACATTACCTGTGAGGTTACCAGTAAACGTACCTGTAATAGTTTTATTTGTTAAAGTCTGAGTTGCACTTGTTCCAACCAGTTCTTGGTTTGAACCAGCAGGAAGTGTAAGTGTATTTGTTACACCAGCACTGTGTGGTTGGGGTTTAATTGTTTGACCATGAGAGTTGGCATGACAGTTAAGTCTAATCTGACCTTCTGTTGAACCCCCACCTCTGAATTCTGTTATGTACGTAGCTGCAGTAACATTTAGATTACCCGAACTAGTTTCAATTGGCCCAGTGTGTGTTCCTGTACTATTACCTGTTAGGTTACCAGCAAAGTTAGTTGAAGTTATAGTTGTCCAACCACTTCCAACACCACCAGTAAATGTTCCTGTTCCGTCTGTAATTGTTGGAGCGGAAAGTGTATGACCAGTATCAACGGTTAGATTACCGTCAACCTTAGTTACACCTTCTAACTGAATGTTAACACCAGCGTCTAATGAAGTTACGGAAGGTGTGTTACCAGCATTTAAGATTATACCATTACTATTATGGTTAAAGATTGTATTGTTTGCGGTTTCTGTAAATAAAGAACTACCACCGACACCACCACCTTGAACAGTTAAGAATGAACCTGTAAAGGCATGAAGTGCAATTTTATCTCCAGTTGTTGCACCTGAAGTCAATGTGACCTGTTTGAATGTGCCATCTGACTGTTGATTTGCTAAAGTGTAATCGTCACCAACTCTTAACAATGAACCATTTTTGTAAACCTGTATTCTATCTTTCTTGAATGATAGGTCATTTAAAAATGCATCGTTACCAGTGAATGCTGTTTGAGAACTTGTAGCAGTGTATAAAAATTCCTGATAGAAGAATGTTTTATCCTCAATACTATTAATAGCATCGATAAGATTACCCTGTACGTCAGTTCTTAAGCCAGAGATATCCCCAACGTCAATTGCTAAATCGTTGTAGCGGGTTCTGAAGTTTTCTAATGTACTGAATTGGTCAACTGTTTTTGCCATTTGTTCTCTCTAATATTTCACCTAATAGTTTTTTAATATCACTCATTTCATTCTTTAACGTATTTATCTCATCTCGCTGAAGTTGGAAACTTTTCTTCCTTGTTATAGCGGCACGATAACCTTCTACATCCCTGTTTATAATTGCGTTAGAACTCTCTTCCCTAATTAGGTTAGTATGTCCTTCAACTCTTGCATGTCCTTTTTCCCATGAAAATTTTGACATAGTCTTACGTTGCTAGTGCAATCGCCCTTAAGTTACTTACTAATGGAACCGCAGTTGAGTTATTGGATTGTCCTACAATTTTAATTGCAAATGCAGAAAATTCCGCAATACCCTCAATCGTGTAATTATATTCCTTAAAGTTTCTAGCGTCTTCACCAACTGCAATGTCTGGCAACCCAGTTCCATTAAAATAGTTCCATCCAATGTCATCAAACGGTGTTGAATTATCATTCTCTAAAACCTTGTAAAGAAGTTTAATATTTGTATTAGCAGGTCTAAATGCGTCTAACATGACCTTCACAGCGGTGCCTGGTGTAGCCAGAGATACTTTCCTTGTACAGTATACAAATGCATTATTGTCACCATCGGGTTCCGTAGAATCAACAAATGTGATTCCTGTGGGTACGTCTGAGTTACTATCAATCATGTTCAACCTGTTCATGATACCCAATGCACCAATTGATGAAACATCAACTATTGGCGAAAGGTTCGCTCTTGGTGATTGCATCTGTAGAGTACAAGTGAATGATTTTACAGATGACATTTCATTTGTTTCGTTGATTGTTGAAGCAACAATCGCTGGTTGGTTTAAGAAGTGGTTGTCATTCAGCGTGATAAACTCTGCAGTATTTGTTTTACTGTATGGAGTTCCACCAACACCGCCTGGTGATTTCATTGCGGTTGTTCTGATATTTGTATGCAACAATGTTCCCTTTAATTGAACACTTGGAATCATTGTATGAATCGTGTCAAAGTAATAGTTTCTCTGAACAGATACATCCGTTCCACCACTCTGCGTACTTTGTAAAGCAACATAACCTGTTTTGAGGTCTGTGCTCGATAAGTCGGGTATGACTGTGTAACTGTCAATATCAAAGTTTGATATAGCAGTATAAGTTCCATTAATACATGATACTGGAATACCACCAATTGTTTGGTCTACGGTATCTATATCTACACTAAATTGATTTGTTCCACCTAAGTTAGTCATTACAAGTGTATCACTTGAGGCGTATCCAAAGCCAGGATTTGAAATCTTAAGTGAAGATATTGCACCCGAAGATACAGTAATATCTAAGGTACAACCTGTACCCGAACCACCTGTTGTGGTGGCTTGGTCTACATATGAACCATCAACCAATGTACCTGTTGTAGCTACTGCACTGATTGCTTCGATATTAATTACTCCGCCTGAAATTTCTCCTGTCACACCTGAGATTACAGCGTTAGAATTATTATCGTACATACCATGTCCGTAAGAGTATACTCTCACATAATTTTGACCAGTGTATGATTCAATTGGATTGCTTTGTAGGGGTGAAGTAGGCAATGGTTTATTGTTAAATTTAACAACTGGAGTTTTAGATGTATCAAAACTAGCATACTTAAGATTAAACTTAAGGTCATCGGTTTGTTCAGCAGTCCATGTTGATGCGTTCTGTGATAAGAACAATGAACCAGCGTATGGTTGTCCTGATATTGTTTGACCAGTGATTAAGTCTGTTTCACCCATTCTTGAAATGAATGCTTCGTACTTATCAGAGTTTGACAAGACTACAAAACAATACTCTTCATTTTCTTCCAAGAATACTGGACTTGGGAATGTAAAGGTTGTTACAGATGAACCATCTTGAGATAGGTTAACATCAGCAGGATTCTTAGAAACCTCTGAGAATGGGAACACTATCTGGCCTGGGTATCCGTTTACCATGTTTCTGATTTCCACAGATACAGGTAAACTCTCATCTTTAGTCTTAAAGTATAAGTCTACCTCAGTCATAAACATGCCACCAGGCTTGTCTACTAAGAATGATTGTGCTAATGGGTCAGTCCACGCAAAGCTTTCACCGATGAAGTCCCATTCAAAGCCGCCTATGCCCATACCTGTATCGATTACTACAGACCTAAATGGCCATTCCGCACTAGGAATAGTTGGCTCAGGCGGTGGCGGTGCTGGTAATGGTTCGGGTGGTTGTGGTGGCGCTGGTGGAACCACAACTGGAGCTGCTGGTGGTGGTTCTGGCAACGGAAACGGTGTTGGGTCAGTGTTGACGTTTTGGGCATTCATTGCCTCACCACGCCTTGTTATCTGACGATTACTGCTTGTTGATGTTTGTACTGTTCTACCATTTCTTGTAGAAATAAGTTCTGTTTGGTTAGTCTGCAATAAACCTTGTGCACTGAATTGTGCAACACCTTGGGAAGATGGGTTAGATTCATTATAAAGAGATGAAGTAACCTTTAAATCTCTTTGTCCTGTAGCAAATCTTTCTACACCATTGTTGGGTAAATCAAAGTATGCACGAACTCTACCATTACCATCTGCTTTAATTCCTGACGATGCTGTTGTTCCACCATCTTGAGAATAGTTTGTATTGAATGGTCTTACGTATCTGTTAACATCTTTACCATCAAAGTATATAAAGTGCCATGAACCTGGCTTCAAGTTTGTTGCATCTATCTCAATTGTCTGTGCACGTATCCACGGGATAACAGACATGCTAACAACTCTGTCGTTTCTATCTTCTACAAAATCTTCGACTACAGTTGTTCTAATACCCGTTCTGCTTTGTGTTTCAATAGTATTTGTAATTTCTCTTGATACTTCAGTACCTGAAATCCATTCACCACCTTGAGAGGGGTCTCCACTCCATGAACCACTAGAAGTTGATAAAACTTCCGTGGATACAGTTGTAGGTTCACCTGTCCATGTAGTCTGCCATGCATTCCATACCGTTCCTAAATCACCACTCTCTGCTAACAGAGCATCAAAATTACCTTCTCTGTTAATTCTTACTTCGGGTAACTGTGTTTGGTCTTGCCAAATATCAGTAGCAGGGTTTAGTTTTACGGTTCCAATAAAAGCAAATACGTGATATGGGTTAACATTAAGTGCACGTGATGCTTTAGACTGATTTACATAACTTAAACTTGAGTAAGGTAATGTTATTAAGTCTCCAGTTTTCTGATAATTTAGACTGTTAACTGTGTCTAGTTCTATATCAAAGAAGTTTTGGAAGTTCTTAGGTCTTAGTACGCCTTGTTTTGTATCGATTGAACAATTGTAATCGAGATGAGTAACGTCCCCGACATTGTGTCCTTTAAATGAATCCACAACAAACCCCGACTTGTATCTATCGAAACCGTCTGCATCTTGGAATTGCATTGTTGATGTATCTCTTTCTAATAGAGATAGTGTTGTCAATCTTTCTAGGTTAGCAACACGATTAGATATCTTACCGATATCTTTCATGGTAAACCTTCTGTGGTCTACACTTCTTAATCTTACTTTCTTCAAGTCTGAAGTAAAGGGGGGTATTCTTAACTCAAATAGTTCAATAGCATCATCAATTCCTTTTGGTTTCATAGGAGTCAATGAAGGAGTCCCTTGCGAAATTTGGAACCCACCGTCTTTATGAAGGAAGATTTTATCGATTCTTCCAACATAGAATGAGATGTCACCAACCATGTTACTGCCTGGGACTGGTACGTCTACTGCACTAGCACCTGTTGATGAAATTCCTGAAACCGATGCTTCAAATGACTTATTAATAAAGGCAAATGGTGATGATACAATACCCGAACTTGTGTTACTGATATTAACAGGACTATCGGGATTAGGTGCACTTGAACTAAATGTAGTCGTTCCAATTAGTTGTCCTAGTACGGGTCTGAAGTCAACAGCGTCTGCAAGTTCAAATTCACCATCGGGTTCTAGACCGCCAAGGTCAACTTTACTTGGAACATATCTTGGTATGTCTTTATATTCGATACCTGAATAAGAATTGACATCAAAGAAGTCTCCATTACCTGTAGCAGTAAAGTAATCAAAGACTACTATAATTTGTGCATTAGGTGTTGGTGTGCCTGGTTTCAACACTAACTTACCGTGGTCGTAAAAACCATCTCTTTGACCATTGTCAAAGTAATATCTATTTGTTATGTTTGTTGCACCAGCGTCTACATTTGTAGCTTCACCTACCGCAGTAGATGATTGTCCAATAATAACTTCACCTTCTGTGAATTTTTGTTGTGTAATATAGTAGAAATAACTTTTGTTACTTGAACCATTATAGTTTATAATGATTGCACGTGCGTCTGAAGTGTTACCTTTAATAACTTCAAAACTTTGGAAGGCAACTGGGGGACTTGCTGTTTCAGTAATCGTTGCTGAAGGTGGTTTAGGTGCTGTTGAACCATTACCTTCATATACCGCACGTACTTTATAACAGTCTGCAACACCGAGTGTAATATCTCTATCGTTATAGCATGTTCCATAAAAGCCACCTGTCGCTCTACTATTTACGACTGATAGACATCTTGCCTGTTTTAATGACTTGTCTCTATTAACGGGTGAGTTTATATCTACAGTGTATGTTACTTTTAGAATTGTACCGTTGTCAGCAGATTGGAAACCACTAATTTCTAAGTTGTTTCCGTTAATTGTGTCCGTAAACGGAGCACCACTCAAATTGTTCACAACATCAATCATATCACCATTTGCTAATGTAGGTGAACCCGATGTTTGTGCTTCAACAACTGCAAAGTTGTAGTTATCATTAGTTCTTGTTGAGAATGATTCAGCAGAACCAATAGTCAATGTAATCGAAGTATTTGAAATAGTTACGTTTTGTGACCTTCTTACTTGTACTTGGTCGGGTGTATGTGTCTTGACCCAATCTCTTGGCCATGCGTAAATAGCTGCAGTTTGTTCTTGGTCAAATACTCTTGTAACCCTACGAGTAACTTTGGTATTTGATATTGAAGCAGCAGAATTAGTTAATACAGCTGCGGTGTCAGATGTTATAGATGCAATAATTTTTTCTGCACCAGCACCATCAATGATAACATCGCCTTCTTTAAGTTCTGCAGTAAACTTGGTTGCGAAACCTGTCAAATTAGTTGTAGAGATAGAGCATTGACCAGTTAAGGTAAAGTCTGCATCTAAATAGACGTTTGCAGTGAATACTTCTCTAGCAGTGGTTTTAGGTGTTTGAGATATACCACGCACTCTGTTGATATTATAAGTTCTTATTTCACCAGCGGTTCCTCTGAAGTTTTCACCAGTGTTCTGAGCAATAGTCATTGCGAATGAACCATTCTGTGAAGAAATTGCATCCGAAATGCTAAATACACCAATTACGTCATGAACATATAATGCACCCGAATTATCATCGTATGCAATAAGACCTGTTGCACCTGAAACGGAACCTGTTACCTTGTCACCGATAATAGCAGTACCACTGTGAGCACTGTACTTAAGTTTGGTAAACATTTTGATATCAAATAGGTATGCATTAAATCTAGTAGTATCGTCCCATACTTCGGAACTGTTTGAAGTTCCAGCAGTTGCCATATCATAGTTTCTAATTCTTGCGTAACCAATGTGACCAGTAGAGTTTTCTGCGCCAGAAGTCATTGTTCCATCAAATAGTTTTACAACATTGTATGGTGCTTGTGCGTCTGTTCCTGCTTCGTTACCGAATTCGGGAATACCATGTGAATTAGTAACCTTAATAAAGTTACCCAATCTTATTGAAGTAGATGCGCCTGTAAGAGTCGCAACATTTCTTGCCTTTTTAATAGGTATCGTTGAACCCACAGGTTTATCAACTTCATAACCCTTAACATAACCTTTACCAGCAGATACATTAACTACGAATTGGTTTTCTTGACCACCGTTGAGTGTTGAATATACACCACCGTTAGTTCCATCATCTAGATGTTCTTTGAGGTTGGGAAGAAATTGTCGTACAATAAAATCGCCAGATGTGTCAAATGTTCTTCTTGCCATGAGACTTTGGAATGCATTGTATTCGGGTCTCTGAATGGAAAGTTCCATTCGACCTTTATTAACTCTCATCAATTCAATAAAATTAGAATCTGTTACTGAATCTATAAGTTGTTTTTCTAAAGTCAATTCAACCTTAAGACGGTCAGCACCAGCTGCGTTCTCATTAGAGGAACCTTGTGCGTTATCGAATAGTGTAGCGTCTACTGCTGAACCAACTAGTGTTTCGGAAACCTGTAACCCAATTCTAAAACTTGGTGCACCTGAATATTTCTCAAGTGTTATTTGTTGTTTATTGACCTTAACAAAAAAACCTCTAGTGAAAATAACACCTTCTTGAATTTCTGCTAATGAAGAACGTCCGATAGGGGTTTTATCAGCCGATAGTATTTGTAATTCTTGTGTGTTAGCGGCTGAAACTGCATTACCATTTGCATCAATAGTAACTTCTTGCAAGTCTTCACCTGCCAAAAATGAACCTGAGTTTACTGAGTCTGTACCTGCTATGTAATATCTAACAATATAGGTTACAGGGTCATCTGTGCTTTCAGCATATGATGTTACAACTTGTGCTACAACACCTGAAGTTTTACCCTGAAGGTACTTCGTATCAAAAGAAGCTCTGTAATTTTCGACACCTACAGTTCCTAAACTGTTTGGGTTTGTACTTGATACTTTAACGTATCTAACATCCATGTCACAGTTAGATTCACCGCCAGTGACAATGCTCCCTTCTTTGAACATGTGGTCACCAAATCTTTCAATTTGGTTTTGAAGGATAGATTGCGCCTGTGTTAACTCTCTAGCCTGTATCGGTCTACTAGGACGATACAGTACCTTATGGTACTTTTTATCTTCATCATAATCGTCATGATACGGCGATACGTTTAAGTCTACTTTTTCAGGCATATTATTATCTCTTTAAAATTTTATAAATCAATTACATTTGAACAATAAGTTTGATATCTTCAATTTGGTCTGAAGCTCTAGATACCGCACCTCTGTTCTCAATGTAAATGATTTGACCCGAATGTGGTTGCACTTCGGGGTAATTACCGTCAACTGCACTTACCGTTCCTATGTTTGTTGAACCTAAGAATACGGTGTTTGTTCCACTCGTTGCAAAGTCTACATACTCACCCTTTGAATTTTCTTGTGGGAGATGATAGATAAATTTGTTAGTGGTATCGATTGATACAATCTGACTTTTCGCTACACCAGTACCATCAGCGTTTGCACTCATAATACTATCGTCTTTTGCAAGACCTGATACTGAAGATAGTGTCATTTTATGAAGAGCACTTAAAGTAGTATCTGTAGAAACTGTCGTTGTATCATCTTGGAATGGGTCTTGTATCAGACCAATTCTTCTAAAATCATTGTCCACTGGGAAGTCACCACTTCCTTCTGCGAACTCAAGTCTTGAGTTTACGATAACATAGATACCACCTAGTTCTTCAACTGGGTTAGCACCGTGTCCGTATATTGGTGAAATGATTGGTTTTACAACTGCGTTAGTTGAAGGTGTTCCAATACCTGAAATATCATTGATATTTATTGTAGCTTTTCTGTATCCAGTTCCTTCATCCGAACCAATGTTATTGATGTAACAGTGTGTTACTGCACCACCAGCTACTATAACTGATACTACTGCACCACTTCCGTCACCTTTTACTGCAACGTTATTGTAAGTGCCGTTTGTATATCCAGCACCACCATTACTAACGTGTACATGGTGAATACCACCGTCAATTGCACCAACTTCTACGTCATACTGTACAGAACCATCATCTGTTCCAGCAGAACCGAATCCACCTAGGTCACCGTCAACTTCAGTTTGTGCACCTAGTGTCTTTACAGGGATAAAATCGTTTGTTACAAACTTAATAGTTTCTGAAGCAGAAACTGAGTACATGTATTTCCAAATGTAACCTCGTCCTGAAGCGGCAGCTGCATCGGCGGTTACGAATGGATTTGTACTTGTTCCAGCAGGTTTAACTGTAGAAGCAACGGCATCACCATTACTTGCTCTACCAGTTCTCAAACACTTATATACGTGATACTCATCCGTGATAACAAAGTATCTTGCATCGTACAAGTTGTTTGCACTTGAAGCGGGAGCAGTATTTGTTGCACTATAATCATGTGCATATTCGTCATACGTTGTTCCTGTTGCCCAATCTCGTCTTACTAAACAGTGAGAAACATCAGCAGAACCGATTTTCTTCATAGCAATCATATCTTTGTATGCGTCTATTGTTTCACCGACTGAGTTTGCGGGGGTTGGGGTTGTATCGGAAGCGTCCCATGCTTGAGGTCTTCCTATGAAAAGGAAAGTAGATGATGCTGATTCACCAAAATCTTCCTTAAACTGTCTCGCATTGTGGATGCGAAACTTTTCTGTAATAATTGCTGCCATTTGATTTTATCTCCTAAGATATAATATATTTATACTTCTATTTATAACAACTTAGTGTTATAATTATTTAATTTGTGCCTGATTTGACGTATGCGGAGTAAGTTATGTTTGTTCTATGTCTCGCATGGTCACTGAATTTAGGAATGAAAGTATTTGGGAACATATTTTCCATGTCCTGTACTCTCAGTCCTTCGGGTTTTGATACCTCACTCATCACAGCACCTGTACCATCTTCTAAAATGATGTCATCATTAATATCAGCTGCAGTATCAAGTTTTAAGTAGTATGCAATGTCATACACTTGTTGACCACTGATTATATTTAGGTCATTAAATGTACTTCCAAAAGAAATGAATGATGCTACGTCAGCATTCTCACTGACACCTTCAACAACTAGTCTATCATTGTTTTCAAAAACAATAGAACATCCATCTTCTGTTTGCATGTATCGTTCTAATAAATCCTCACGTGTTCTTTCTGTTACAAAGTGGTCTACCTCTTCAATGGTTGTTGCACTTTCTAGACGCAACTGAGTTCCATCTTCCATAACTAGATTCGGCCCAAACACACCTTTTACGTTAGCATCTTTATCGGGTTCTGCTCGTAGTTTACAAACTACTTCTTCTAATATTATTGTTGTATTATCTTCTAGAACAAGAGTTTCTTCATGATGTGGGTCGATTGGAAGTGGTTTACCGAATCGTGCGGGTCTTCTTTCTGGCCCACCGTTCACGTTTGTTTCTAAAACAAAGTAAGGATTAAAGGTTCCATCTCTACTTTCTAGAGATACAGTTGTTGGAATACCACCAGCTGCCCACATACCAACTTGACTAAATGCCATGTTCTTAGATACAATCTTAAGAATGTTGACATGTCTACTTCTCATTTCCGAGTCGTTGACTTCTGTTCCCTTACCAGTTTCCACTCCATTAACTTTTGCGTATGCTGGAATTGCACCACCCGTTACAGGATTGGTGTTTACGCCTGGGATAGACTCATTCACCAATGCAATCATTGGTGCATATGCTAGGTCATCCTGTTCATTAGCAAGAGTGTAAATTTCAACTTCAAGTCTTTGTGCTGTTCTTGTAGCTAATCCAACACTTGCGTCTGCAGTATCATCCCCACCCGCATTAATTACAATAGTAGGTCTAAACCTTACATGGTCTGCATCGGCTACGCCCATAGCAACATTATTTGTTACCGCAACTTCACCAAAGAAGATATGTCCCGCTGGGTGGACTAAGTCCTTGACAATTGAACGAAACTTGTTTATACTTTCACCAATTCTAACCACATAGGAATGTGACTGATAGAACTTCGAGTCTGTAATTGCCATACCTGAAGCACTTATAGCACCGATATCGCTTGTTGTTCCTTTATCAATAAATCCTTCACCTGCTAATGTTCCTCTACCTGTGAAAGGATTGAATGCATGAATTTTAAATGTACCGCCATTTGGATAAGTCACATTCTCATTTTCTAAGAATAACGAATCCATGTCACGCACTTTCAATAACTGGGTGTTGGTGTTAAAGTCATCTACTCGAGCAGTTGTACCCGAAACCGAACCTGTTAACAATGTATCCTTAGATAGAGTTACGTTTGGTGATGATATCAACATAGGGAATGTTGAAGAATCTGATATAGCAGCATCACTTGTAAGTGAATGTCCCTGTGCCTTCAGATTAATTGTCCCAACTCTACCGATAGATGTTGAGAATGCAAATATTTTAGCACCTGTTCCTGAAGAAACATTTTGCTGAACGATGGAAGATACAGTTCCTGAACCCCCACCTGTTATTGTATTACCTACTACAAAAGACCCCGTATCTGTAGGTCTCTTGTATACTTCTAGTCTACCCTTTTCCTTATTAACTAAGGCGATTACAGCTGTTGAACCGTTCTGAGCTGTAATAGATTCCCCTGCTGAAAATCCATCTAAAGATGCTGGGTAGATATATCCGCCTGGCCCACACAATGGTAGACTTGCATATCCCGTCCCTTTGTTAACAAGATTAACTCTTCTGATATTTGAATTAGTAGTCTCTAAGTTCATAACGTCACCATTCTCTTGTAGAATTCTCATATACTCAGTATAGATTTCTACTTGGTCGTTTGCACTTAGTCCTGAATCAAAAGTTAACACACTTCCTTGTGTGCTAAATCCTGTTGTTTGTTCTACGTCATTGACAAATACATGTCTGTTGTGGTCTTCATAAATTACTTGTTCACTGTAATTATCGTAACCACTAAAAATTGTTTGTCCTGCTGTTGCAGTAAATTGATAGTATCCGTGTCTTGTTCCTGCCTCTTGGAAGAGTTCATCACCAGCAGAACCGATTTCACCAAATGCGCCATCGCCAGCTGTTCCACGATTATCAAAGATGACTAAATCACCACCTTCATATCCTGAACCACCAACTTCGATATAGACAGCATCTACTGAACCCGTTTCAATTCCTTCTACTACTGAGGTAGCAAGTCCTACGTTGGCATCATCCTTTGCACCAACAAAATGAATCTTATCATTAACTGAGTACAAGGAACCACTTGAAGCAGTTGAATCTTCAAGAAGTACGCCACCACCATCCTCTAATAGGGTATCGCCATCTTCGTGACTTAAGTATATTGAAGAACCGTTTGTATTGAATCCTTGAATAATACCCGATACTGTTCCCGATTTCTTTTCTTTAGTATCTCTATCCATCAGTTCAATCAGAGAACCGTTTTGGAATTCTTTACTTGCAACATTTGTTATGTCGAGAGAATAGAGTGTATCTGAGCCAGGTTCGGGATAAACTAAATTTACAATACCCTGAGCATATATAACACCCCCCGAAGCATATTCGGTAATTGTGTCTGTTGGTTGGGGAGCGTCTCTTTCAAGAGGAACATTAACCACCATTCTTCTTGATGAACCATAAGAAGATTCACTAGACTTAATGGTGTTATCGTATGGGTACTTAACCTCTGCTTCCTGCCCGTATAGAAGTCTTAAAAGGAATTTTAATGATTCAGGCGAACCTTTCTTTTGGTAAAGGTCTCTGATATGTTTTATTGTACTTCTCTTGTTAGAGTTTAAACTACTATCAAGAGAGGGCATGAAATCTTTTTGGAAGTATGTTAAAAACTCTTCCGTTGTTGTATCGACATCGGAGTATTCTAAAAGTTTGTTGTTAGCACGAATTGAAGACTCTTTGTAAGTAGAAACGATACCTTTCTGTTTACTTGTTCTCCCTTCTACAACTTCATTCGGTTTAAAACCGTATCCTGAAATAGTCTTAATAAACAATGTGTTTGCATTAACGACTTTAATTTCTGCAACAGTTTTTGAATCCAAACCAACGATATACTCACCCGCTCCGAATGGGTCAGAATCAATGTTAGGATTATCTGCTGTTCGTTCCAGTAATATTTTATTAGCATCTTGAGATGATGGGAAAACGGTAGCAGTTTCATATATAAATCCACCACTACCATCTTCTGCACCAAGGCAATCATGTGTCTCTTGAGATTTTAGAACTATTGTTTCATGTTCTAGAAACTCAAAATAAGCTTTTAGGAAAGCGACAAACTCTGGCGACTCTGCCGTAACAAAGTCGGGAATTAGACTATTAAGTCTAGGTATTAGTTTGTCAACATTCCCAATACTCATATTAAGACAATGTTACCGTACTTTCAAAGTTCGCTAAAACATACCACTTAGAACCATCCCAAATACAAATAACCGCATCACCCTGTGTTGATTGGGAAATTTGATTAGATGAAGATGTACCACTACCGAAATTTGTTACAGTAATGTTGGCTACATGTGAGCCAGCTGGTTCAGTCTTTTGATAAATCAATTTTAACTGACCAACGTCAACACCGTTGTCCAACGTAAATGCAACGTTACCTGAAGCACCTGATAGGTCGATTGCAGTTGCAAAAGAACTAGCAAGGTTACTTGCAGTTGCCGTTAAGGTTGTGATATCGTCTACTGCTAAATGCGTAGGGATATTTTCAAAAAGTTGAGCAATTGTCATCTTTTTGTTGACGGGTGTTCCGCCTGGGTTATCAACGATGTGAAGTAAATCATCACCCCCGATGTCTGCGTCTGCTACTGCAGTTAACGCTGATATTTTCTTATCTGCCATTTGAATTTTCTCCTATTATTATCCAATTGAATGGTAAACTACTCATGGGATTCATGACCGCTTTATCCATAGTTAGTAAGATGAGGTTGATGTTGGAATATATCCTACACCAGCACTCGATTCACCGCTTGCAACGGTGTCCAATTCACTTGTGACCTTGATATCAGCAGAAGAAATATCGATTAACGAACCTCGTTTAGCAATAACATCATTTGAATTAGGTATTAAAGTGAAATCAATCGTATTATCTGAATTAACCGTTGTGGTTATAATCAGAGAATTGACTGATATTTTACCAGTGCCATAATCGACAGTCCCCGCTTCATTATCTTGATAGATTCTTGTAGAACCTGATAAGAAAAATCTTCGGAGTTTGCCAGTCCCATCATCATCAAAATACATGATGTTGGAATTGCCACTAATGTAAAATCCTGTTGTGTTTGTAACACCACCAGCAGATGCGTTGTATCCGCTTGATGGATTATACAAAGGGTTACCAAAGTCTACTGTTAGTCCAGCATTTTGACCTAGTAACAAAACTTTCTTTTTAAGTTTTAAACGTATGTTAGAGATATTAGATAAAATCGCACTATCAGTCGTATCAATCTGATTCAGTAGATTTGAGTGTCTAAAAATACTATCAAAGTTGTTTAGATTATCTCTATCGTATGTTACGATTGTGTCCTTAACCATGGTCTCTAACTCGCCACTTGTTAAATCTGTTGATTTTTCGTTGTACTTAAATATAGTAGTGACCATAATCTTGATGATTTCGGGGTCTACTATTTCGGGTCTAACTGTAATAACGTTAAGTCTATTTAGGTTGTTTTTAACCAATTCTTTTTCTACGTCAGACAGATAGTCACTGTTTAAAGGTTTGATAGCAACAAATACTTTACCGTATACAGGCGGGTCATTATCTTCACCACCCCATACTGCAACTGCATCTGCATTCGGGTAATACTCACTGACCTTTGCTTTATAGTCATTCAATGTTACCAGTCTGTTTTGTGAAGAGTAGAACTTTGTTGCTTTAAATTTAATTGATTCTACAGACTCTTTTTCTGCACCACCAGCTGCGGGTGAAGTAGTTGTAATTACTGAATCTGAAAACCCATTGATTGTATCTAAGAGTGAAAACTTGGTTGCACCGTTAGCATGTATTGTGTTTACAATAGTATATCTAACAGTTATAATATCACCGTCTTTGAGTTCCTCACCAATACTTCCATCACCAAAATAGAGTTCAGTAAATCCGTCTTCGTTTTCTTGAGTGAAGTATACCTTACTGGTGGATAGAACATTTGAAATATCACTTGCAAGTGCGTATGCAGTTGATACCCCGCCAGAGTTAACTGAAACGGTCATTGCTTGTCTATCAACTCTTGCTTGACTTAATACAAACTTAGGATTGGGTTCCTGTCTATCGTAAACAAATACGTCACTTGCATTTAGTCCCTGTTTCAATTGCACATTCGTATACGAAAAACTCTTACCATTTGCTTGGGGTGTTACACCCGCATAACATACAAAGGTATAACTTTTACCATCATATACTGTGTTGAATCTTGCCCCTGCTGGGATTGTCATTTCGTTTGCACTTGGATATGTGCCATCGGGGTTTCTTACATTGTTTACTGTAATATCACAAATTGCTGTAGCAGCTGATTCTGAAGCAGGGATAAAACCTAAATCTTTTGCACGTGATACCACGTTCTTTCTAATTTGTGCAGAATCCAAAAACAATTCTGAAGCTGCAATGTTTGTATTTACTGCACCAATGTGCGATGAATATGCGAGTAAATCTACCAACATCGAAAGTGTCGAACCCTCAAAGTTATAATCTTTTAGACTATCCTGCCCTTTTAAGTAACTTTTTAAATTTTGGCTTATGTCCTCAAAATCTAAATCAGTTACGTTTAGGGATGAACTTTTTACTGTTGACATTTGGTTTCCTCTATCTCGCTCTCGTTATGGTGAAATCCATCTCTTGGGATTGAGCATTATTTTTTATGTTATAAAATACTGTTATATTCAGTTCGTTTCTATCGGACACCTCACCAAATGCTATCTTAACATTCTGTACCCTAGGTTCAAAATCTTCAATTATCTTTTTTATTTTAGATGCCGAGCGGTTTTGAGCTCTAGGACTACTATTTTCAAATAACTGATTTCTGATATTAGAACCTAAACTTGGTTTGAAAGGTCTCTCATAAAAGTTGGTCAGAACTATATTTCTTACTGAACGTCTTATTGCATCACTATCATACTTAATAGTAACGTCTCCAGTAATTGGATGTGGTTTAAATCTAAAATCTATATCTGAATAAATTCTAGAATTTGCAACGTTCTTTGCTTCTGATTTTAAGTCTGCCATACTTCTATTTATACATCAACAGCATATGTCTATGAAGGTTTCTTCGTTTCAGCTGGAGCGCCCGAACCTGCTCCACCAGCACCACTGAAGTAGTTGTGTGTATGAGTTGCAAGTGTTGGCGAGTTTCCTGCCTTAGTATCAATATCACCATCGGCACTAATTGTTGATTCGTTTGTTTGTTTACCTGTAATATGAACTGTACCGTCCACTGTTAAATCCGTAGTCATCAAAGTCGTGGGTGAAGTAAATGTGGTGTCACCTACTACATTAGCATTAAGTGTTCCACCTATTTGTGCGTCAACTAGACCTGTTATATTTGCAGTTACATCTCCACCTACGGTTGCATTTACATTTCCGTCTACCATTAGGTCTGTATGACCTGCTACATAGATATCTGCATTACCTGTTGCTACTGCAATTCTGACATTACCCTTTTCGATAGATACGTCTACGTCACCACCGACAATTAGTTTGTTATCTTTTGCAACAACGGTATAGTTGTCATTAACAATTCTAGTTACCTGAGACCCATCAGGATGTATTTCATAGAACGTTCCACTTCTATGTTCAAGTGCTATACGTTCTGCACCAAGGGTGTCATCAAGTTCAATGATATGACCCGACTCAGTAGTCATTGATTTGTTATAGGGGTAAACAGGTTTAGCGGGTGATACTGGGAATGCCCATTCCTCATCGACTATTCTTTTCTTTGTATTGTCTGTAAAGATTTCTTTTGTGTTTACGTGTTTAACATTCTCAACTTTATCGTCTACAACTTTCGTGAAACTTCTATGGGTGTATGTTGCGATGCCTGTTGTGTTATCATTTAAATCTGAAGCATCATAATACTTGGGGTAGTATGGTAAGTCCTCTTCGGTAAGTTCAACTTCTTCTATTGTAGAACCTGTCCCATCATAGTTTAGTGTAAGAGACTTTGCATGTTTAGGTGCTGTGTCTAAAGCAGTTGTAAGACCAAACGTTCTTGTTGTGTCATGAACAGGCGTTTCCCCATCGGGGGTGTCGGCATAATCTTCAACTGTCAATCGTCTTGGGTCATTGAAACCATCTTCTACAGTTCTCTGTATCAATTCATCCTTTAAAGTAATACGAGAACCTTGTGCGGGCATACCTGCTGAAACACCTAGTACCACAGGGTCTTGCATGTAATTCTCGTCTCTCCAAAATCCAAATACCGTAGACCCTTCTACGAGACCGTTACCTCTACCGAATCCTGAAAGACCTGCTTCGGTGGTTGGAAGTATAACTTGAGCCCATGGTAAATCGGGGGTTGCGATTGCATCTTTTTGATGCGTATGTGAACCATGTACACGAACACGAACCCTACCAATCATCAACGGGTCTTGTCTATCTTCTACTATACCATACCAAAATTTCATTATACTTTCCTCGGAGCAGCTGCATTATCTAATGGTGTGTAATCTGCAATTTTTCTTGCGTAACTTTCTTTTACACATTCAACGTACAATTTACCCACCTTGTCAGCAGGTACACCATTCACACATATGTCTGTAATCAAATATCTGTTATCATTCATTTTATCTGCAATGTCCACACCACCTGTTGAAGATTGTGGTGGGGGGATATCTAACTTAATAACTGTGCCAACACTCAAGTCTGTTCTTAGAGGTATTGTAATTACGATTCTATTTTGTTGTAGAATCTCTAACATTGCTCTACGTTCTAGTTTAGCTGAATCTACTTTGGCAGACCATCCTTTAAATGTTTCTTCTTCGTCTAGAGTAGTTGCGTTATCGTATGCATGAATCATTCTAGTATCTGTAATTCTAACCGCATCGTACTTATATCCTAGATTAGTATCTACATCTTTGTCAGTAACTGCTGGAGATACTTTTGCATCGATTACATTCTCTGTTGTAAGGACTTTTTCAAAGACCTCGTTTTGTCCACCCGTTCTAATCATTGGATGACCCGAAAGATGTCCTTCTGCATTTCTTGAAAAAACTTCATCAATAGAGTAAAGGTCAATTTCTTCTACTTTTCTTATAGGGTCATATGTTAATTGAGTTGATGCATAAGCACCCCCAATCATTCCCCTTAAAGTGTCTGCTCGTTGCGGGTGTTCAATCGATTCAATAACGGTATTAACCCCACCATCAGCATTTGCATCGATATCTGCAGTTGTGGTATCTCCCTGTCTAGACCCATATGAGAATGTAAGAGGAAATTCTTGTTGGAACATTTCATCAATACTTTTAAAACAGAAACCACCATTTAAGGTTTCGTAAAAGAACATACCATTTTGATATGTTGCGCTATCAGCCATACCTTTGTCGCTGTTGTTAACACAAAAATCTATGAACTTATCAATCGTCCAGTTAGGTAAAACCATTTGTTGGTTTTCGGGTTTAGTGTCTTCCCAATGAACGAATTCCTCTGTAGGTATGTGTCCGTCTTCGATAAGAACGTTTTGTAACATCTTATCATATGAACCACGCATGACTCTAGATACTCTAGTATTTCTAACAGTAAACATCCGTGGGTCACACACTTTAAGAACATAGGATTGAGTTGATTGGTCAACTCTATTAATTGCAGTAATCTTGTAAACTTTTAAATCTCTGTCAATACTGAATTCTTCAGAAGCTTCTTCACCCATGCCTTCAATCTGTTTGATTGAAATACGAATGTACTCATCACCAACAATCTTAAAATTTTTCAATAAATCAAGACCATCGATAATATGGATATCACCTGTAACGAACTTATTGTAGATACTTTCATACAGACGAAACATTAGAACTGAATTCTGTATGTCTACGGATTCGCCTTCTTGGTTCACTAAATTGATGGCATCGATGGTAAATACACCACCTTGCATATTTTTCTTTTCGCTCATAATTACGCCATTATGCGTTCAAACTCAGATACAACTCTTCGTATGAATTCGGGTCTAATAATTTTGATAGTTCTTTTCTTTTCGTTTTCTTCTAGTTCTTGGTGTTGGAAAGTTTGCGGAACCCAAGTACCTGTTTCAGATAAATCATTATTTAAACGTATCCCTGCTGAAAAGGCATCAGAATCATAATAGTATGCAGTCGCATCTCTACTTTCTTTTACTGAGTTTGGTGTAAATGATTTGGTACTGTTTAATCCTGTAACTTCTTGGTTTGCTTTAAACTTTTGACCATTGACTGTCTCTACCCATATGCGTTTAAATGTTGGGTCTACTTTTAACACCTTACCTTTAGCACTTCCCTGTGATACATCTTCTCCTACTAAAAACTTACTGGATGATGATACTATGTCTGTGCTGTTTGGTGCAACTAGGACTTGCCCACGATATTTGTTATCCAAGTAGTTTTCAAAGGTTTGATTGTCCATATGCCAATCATAGTAATTAGTTATCTCATTAGCAAGAAACAAAGTCCAATGTAAGTCACCGTCACCGTATAGTTTTGATGCAATAATATCGGGACGTTCTCCGTCTTGAATTTCGTAGACAGTGTAATCAACTATATCACTTAACGTGTTTCCGTTTATTTGTGCTTTACGGAAGAAATCTTTGATGGTAACAATTCTACCATCAGAAAGTTTATATTGTATTTCGGGAAAGTTTTTATATAATTGGTTAGCCATTACCCATCACCTCTTGTTTGTCTATCACGAATACTGTAGTCAGCACCAGTAATAGACTTATCCCCAACTGGGGAAATCTTTTGGAAGTTCTCTTGAGTAACAATTTTGATTTCTGTAAAGTCTAACTTCATAGCAGACTTGGTTGGTTGACCATTCTCAAAAAAACCTAATTCTGTGTCACCGTGTTGGATGTCGCAACCTGTACAAACCATTGGCATAAAACCGTCTAGTCTTTCTGCAATAGGGCCTTCCCATTCTACATCAAATACATTTGGGTAGTTAAAGAAGTTTTCGTTTTCTGTTGTTTCAGACGTACCAAAAGTATCGGGTAACATTGCAGTTCTAAAGTAGAACATGATTTGTTGAACCATGTCTGCTTCTTCCTTAGAACGTGGATAGAATTCATACTGAAATGAGAAAGAACGAAATCCAATACCTTCTAACAACTGTTCTTCCATCGGGTTAACTGCTCGTCCAGCATTCATGTTCATGAAATCACCTGTAGCAGCGTTCATCAATTTGTTTATAGCAGCTCCTGCCATGTTTTTAACTTCACCCGCAAATTGTTCTAGGTCACCACCTTCACCTAAGAAGTTGCCAGATTCACCCCCATCAAACATATCTGCAAGTCCACGGATACCTGAACCAAAACCTTGAGTCTTATAGTTAACGGTGAAGTTACTTGCTAAATGTTCGGGTTTAACGTACATTGCTATTTCTATATCTTCTTTAGATAATAGGTTAGCTGCATTTGCACCTTCTCTTGCCTCACGAGCACGTGTTCTGAAAATAATGTAGTTATCTAGTTGGTCATATAGTGGATACTGTAAGTCTCTTGACCCGCTTGAAGGAGTTTTTTTAGCAAGACCCTTTGCTTGGTTTCTTGCATCTAAGTTTTTTTCTAAAGAAGACCGTCTTTTTTCCAAAGTTCTTTTTGCTTCTTCTGCCTGTTCCCCTAATTGGTCAAGGATAGATGTCTTATTAATATTCTTTAGTTTACTTTGAATACCCTTGGCAGAGGAGACAGCGGACTTTGCTTGATTGACCTTGTCTAGTAATTTGCTTAAACCCATAAATACCTTCGTTATTAATTATATTGGTGTTATATCTATTTATGTCTTACAGTGGCAAGTTTAAACCTAAAAACTATAAAAAATACAAAGGTGACCCTACTAAAATCTATTATCGTTCTCTTTGGGAGCGTAGATTCATGGTTTACGCTGACTCAAACCCCAATATCATTGAATGGGGGTCTGAAGAAATCGTTATACCTTACATTTCTCCTCTTGATAAAAGAAGACACAGATACTTTCCTGACTTTTACATTAAGTATGTAAATACTTCGGGACAGACTGTACGGGAAATCATAGAGGTCAAACCTAAGAAACAACTCAAACCGCCTGCTAAACCGCAGAATAGAGTTTCCAAGAGATATTTAATGGAAGCACAGACTTATGCGGTCAATCAGGCAAAATTCAAAGCAGCAGAATCCTACTGCAAAGACAGACGCTATAAATTTCGCATATTAACTGAAGACCATTTGACCTAAATGCATAAATAGATGTATGGGACAATTACTGGATGACTTAAATAACGAAAAACCAAATGAACTTCGTCAACGTAGTCAAGACAGTTTGAATTGGTTCCGTAATAATTTAAGACAGATACGAGTGCGTTCACAATCTTTGCTAGATGAAGTCGGCCCAACCACAACAAGAATTGAAATGGGTAAACTTTACATGTTTTTTTATGATGCAAAGACTAAGGCAAAGTTACCTTACTGGGATTACTTTCCTCTCTGCATTCCTATCAAAAGATATGATACTGGGTTCATGGGTTTGAATCTTCATTACCTACCACCAAGATATCGTATTAGATTGTTAGATGCATTGTACACTAATGTAACTGACGGTGGATTTGATATCAACTATAAGATGGTGAAAAGTATAGGTGCATATCGCTGGGCAAAACCTTGCGTAAAACAATACCTAAACGGTCACTTCGATAGTTACATAAAAGAAGTTGAACCCAAGTATTGGGATATGGTGTCCATGTTACCAACAACAAAGTTTAATATAAATGCGAACACAGTATACGCTGAAAGCATGAGGAAGATTTAATGGCAATAGAAAACCTAATTAATAAAGGTATCTCCACGTTTCTAGGTGGGGATGATAAAGGAACTGGTATCGATAGGTTTGTATCAAACTTTGATACGGGTGCAAGAGCAAATAGATTCCAAGCAGACTTCTTTGGCCCAATGGGGTTATCGTTAGAGGGATTACGTTGTGATACTGCTTCATTGCCAGGAAGAACAATCGAAACAACACCATGGTCTGAATACGGACAAAAAAGACAGATGCCAAATGCAGTCAACGATGGTGGTGAAACCGCATTTACTTTCAATTGCGACCAAGCATTCGCTGATAGACTCATCATCGAAGCATGGCAGTCTTTAGTATATACTGCTGGAGAAGGTAGTCAACTTCAACCAACATTTGCATTTTACAACGATTACATTGGACAAGTTGATATAACTCAGTACAGGACTGACGGTGGTTCTGCATTGAAATACAAGTTATATGAGTGTTACCCAAAATCATTTGAAGCAATGGCGTTAGACTCCAATACTCCCGATAGTATTTTGAAGTTCAGTTGTACCATGGCATATAGAGGGTGGGAAGTAGAATATACACAACCACCAGCTTTATCGGGACTAAATAAAGGAAGAAGGGCACTTAATGCTGTTATGGAAGGACTATCAGTCGCTTCTAGATTTGGTAGTAAAGGCGATAAACTTCTTGGAAAGTTAACCAAAGCAGATACTAATCTTGGTAAGATTAATAACGTATTCGGCAATGGTAACTAATTATATAATTGAGGAAATAAATTATGGCATTACCAATACAAAGTGCACCAACTTATAAATGTGTACTACCAAGTGATGGTCAAGAAGTAACATTCAGACCATTTCTAGTAAAAGAACAAAAAGTTTTAGTAATTGCAAAAGAAGGTGAAGACCAAAGCAGGTCACTTGCTTCAATAAAGCAGATGATTAAGGCAGTAACATCATACGATGAAAACGAATGGTTGGACGTTGAAAAACTTCCTATGTTTGACATTGAATATCTGTTCATTAAAATTAGAGCAGTATCAGTAGGTGAAACAGTTAAACTTAATCTGACTTGTCAAGAAGAGCAGTGTAATGGAACTGGTGAAGTTACTGTAAATCTTGATGATATACAGTGCACTAAACCAACTGGTGTAGAACCTAAAATTATGATTACCGATGAACTAGGTGTTGTGTTAAGATATCCTGACTGGAATCTTATGGAAGGAGTTCAAAAGATTGACTCCAACCAACAACCTATTGAAATGTTGAAGGCATGTATCACTGAAATATTTGATAGCGAATCTGTATATGATGCGGATGATATATCAAAGAAAGAACTTAGTGAATTTGTGGATAACTTAACGTTCCCGCAGATTGAAAAACTAGGTGAATACTTTGATGATATGCCAAAAGTTTTTTATGATGCAAGTTACAAATGTAACAAGTGTGGCAAAGAACAGGATAGAACCTTGGAGGGTCTACAAAGTTTTTTTTGATATGCCTTTCGCATGAGTCTGTATTGAATTATTACAATACAAACTTTCAGCTGATGCAACATCATAATTATAGTTTGGAAGAACTTGAAAATATGATGCCATGGGAAAGGGAGATTTATATTATGTTATTAATGCAATTCCTAAAAGATGAACAGGAAAGGCAAAAAAATGAACAAGCCAAATATAAATCACAAAGGAGATAGACATGGCAGACGAAAAATTTAGTGGTGACATGAGTCGTAATGAGGTAGAGATTGACCTCAGTAAGTTCATGGAACTCGTAACAGAAAACTCAGCACTTAAAGCTGAAATTCTACAATTAAAAACAGAACAAGAACCTGAAAATCCGTGGCAACGTTGGATATACCTATCTAACATGGTTGATTCATGGAGAATATTCCCAAGAGCATTTTTAAGTGTTTACATATTCTTATTGTATTACTGTACTATGTGGTTCATGGAACTTGAATCCCCCACCATGGAACAATCGGGACTTATCAGTATCGTAGTTGGTGCTGGTGCAGCTTGGTTTGGTCTGTATGCTGGAACAGCTAAAGACAAAATCAACGGAAACGGAAAGTAATAACCAATGGCAAACGAAATCGATAAGCAGTTAGAAGAAGCCGCAAAGTCTCTTAAACCCGCATTTAAAAAAGTTGTAGATACTCTTGCGGAAAACAATAAAGAGATTGCTTTATCAGCAGCTAACTTTAGAAACTCTTCAAGAGATTCTTTTAAGGGTGCACTCGCAGCTCAAAAAGTGAGAGACACCCTTAGTAAAGTAGCAGACGGATTAAAGTCTGGTGAAGGACAACTGGGAAATATCGATTTTGCTGAATTCAAAAAAGTTTCTGAACAAACACAAGCGTTAGAAGACCAATTAGCTACAGCACAAGCTGAATTAGCTACAGCGCAATCAGAACGTGCTAACAGATTAGCAACTGCGGAAAAGAAAACCAATGACCTTGGTAAAAAAGATATAGAGATTGCAACTTTAAAAGAGAAATCATTAAATCTCCAAGGTGCAGCTCTTAATAAAGTATCTGACGAACTCAAAGAACTAGAAAAAGAAAGAGCAGAACAGAAAGAAAGAATACTTGCTGGTCTTGATAGAAATGTAGCAGATAATAAAGCTGCCGTAGAAGCTAAGGCAGAAGCCTTAAAACAAGAAACAGAAACTAGAGATGCTTATAACAATCAACTTGAAGGAATATTAAAAGCAACTAATGATGAATCGGGAAAAAGATTAAGCGAGTTTAGTGACGGTCTAAAAGAACTTACAGGTTTCGACCTTATGGATTCTTTTGATAAGGTCGTTGGTAAGATAAATGGTGTTGGTTTACTGTTTGGTAGACAAGACTTATTCGGTGATGTTGTTGGTGGGTTACAAAACTTTGCTTCAGCAACTGGTAGTGCTCTTTCTTCATTATCGTCAAGTGTTATGGCAGGACTTAGCGCAACTGGAAGTTATTTCAGTGGCATTGGTGAAACATTCAAAGAAGGTGGACTCTCTGCAGTAACTGAACAATTAAATGCTGACCTCGGTAAAGTTTGGGGTAGTATGAAAGACGGTGCTGGAAACATGATGAAAGGCATCAAGGGTGGTTTCGATAAAGGTGTTACAAGTTTACAAGCAGGATTCAAAGCTTTTAAAGCGGGGTCAATGAATATTCTTAGAGGTATGGGAACCTTTCTAATGTCTACTGCTACTCTACTAGTAGGATTAATAACTGCTGGTGCGTCACTAGTTGCAACTGGTGTATCAATGTTGGCGGCTGCATTAGGACTTTCAATCCCAGCATTATTGATTGGTCTTGTTGCAATCGCACTGGTAGCTGGTGCGTTTTATCTCTATCAGAACTCAGAAGGATTTAGAGCTGCTATCGATACAGTAGTAGAATACTTTACAAATATAATTTCTATTATCGGTGATATATTCGGTGGGTTTTATGAATTCTTCGCTGGTCTCTTTACTGGGGACTTCGATAGAATGTTTGGTGGTCTTAAAGATGTCTTCGGTGGTATATGGGATTTAATCAAAGCACCATTCAAAGCAATAGGTGACTTCTTTAAAAATGTCTTTGATATTGATATCATGGGTATCATGAGAAACTTAGCTTCAAAAATTCTGCCTGACTGGTTAGTGAATAAAGTCTTTGGTGAAGAATCGGAACCTGAACCCGAAGCACCAAAGAAACAGGAAGCAATGGAACGTGGAGTTCAACCTAATCTTTCATCAGAAGAGATAGACAATCTATCTACAGCAGACCAAGTTAAGTTAGGTTACGCTGAGGTGACTGGAACTAGTGACCGAATGGATGAAGAGGGTAACGTAATCGGACAAAGCGTTACGTTTGCATCTACAGATAAGTATCAAGATGTTCTAGCAAGTGAAGGTGTTACAAGTGGTGGTGGGTTTAGTGGAACATCAACAGGTATGACTGCTGACGAAATTCTTGCTGCTGAACAAGCACAACAACAACAACTAGCTCAACAGAACTACTTAAATAAAGAAAGTGGAACTGCGTCTGAGATTGCAGATGCAACTCAAGAAGTTAAAGCTGGTGATAAACAAACAGCACAACAAGCAGTAGTAACCACAATCAATGCGCCAACAACGAATGCATCTAATACTAATGTGAAGAGTGTAAACCCAACACCTAGAGATACAGACCCTACTGGTTCCCGTCTATCAGCTGTTCCCGCTTAAACTTATTTCGATTATACTTGGTTCGGTCTCTCTGAACTTTGTGACCGTATGGAGTGTCTTTTACAAACAGTTCTTTGAAAGTCCTAGTCTTAGGCTTCTGTGGAATTCTTTTAGTAGACATGACATTACGTAATCCAACGACTAGCTAGTTTTGCACGAACATGTTGCTGTTCTGCTTTTAGTTTATCAAGATAGTTACGTCTCTTGCGTTTTTGATTTGCTTCATGACGTTTCTGATTAGGTTTCTGATAATACTCTCTATCTCTAACCTCTTGGACAATACCTGCCCGTTCACACGATTTCTTGAAACGTCTGAGTAGTTGGTCAAAGGATTCTGTCTTATTCCTTTTCTTATCGTGTTTTGGTGTTACTTGTGGCATAATGTTTATTTATAATGTAAAAAATTTGTAAAAGGTGTAAAGTCGCCCCACGCATTACTGCTACCCGCTCCTTACCGACAAACCCGCTCCTATTTTAGCTGTCTGCCTTTCCCTAACTAAGTACCCCCTCAGATTTTTATCCACGGTCTTAGTTCTAAATGGGTGGTGCACTCACTTGGTAAACATAATATAGTCACCACCCCCCGAAGCTTACAACTGACGATTACGAGTCAGAGGCAAGTTTCTTAAAGTAATCCATAGCGTCTTCTGAGTCATCATCGGATGCTGATTGGATTACTGGAGCCTCAGCAACAGGTTCCTTGTTTACATCAGACCATGGCACTTCTTCCATATCTTCTGCAACACTTTCTGCTGTTGAGGTTGCTGTCGCACCAGTTAGTCCTAGAACACGATTGAACTTTTCTTTCAGTTCATCGTAAGTCTTGAACTCACTTGGCGAGATAACGTCCGATAAACTATGCATAGAAGCAACAACTTCATTTAGTTTATCTTCATCTTCAAACAAAGGTGCTGAGTCACTAAACTCAGATTTGTCATAGTTCCAGTAGCCATCTACTTTCCTAATCTTAATCTTGAAGTTAGCGCCTTCACCTCTCAAGTCAAAAGGATTGATTGCTTTCTCATCTTCAAATGCTGGTGAGATTGCTTCCTTAAGAGCTTCAAAGATTTTCTTACCATAACGGTATTTGAAAACTTTGCCTTCGTTATCGGGGTTCTTCGGGTCTGAAACCACATAGACATTTGACATGTAATGAAGTCTACGCTTCTGTTTACGTGCAATCTCTTTGTTTGCTTCGATTCCAGTATTCCACAACTGAGAGTTGTATTCACTGACGGGGTCTTGTTTATTAAGAGTCGTTAAAGACTTCTCAATATACCAACCGCCTGGGCCTTGAAATCCGTGGTCAAAATAACTGACCCATGGCATTTCTTCGCCTTCGGGAGTTGGAAGGAAACGAACTACTGCGAAACCATTACCTGTTTTATCAAGTTCGGGTTTCCACATCGTATCGTCATTGTAGGACTTTTTTTCACCCTGTGCTGGGCCTGAAGCAGATTCCATCGCTGCTCGTAGTTTATCTAATGATGAATTTGACATTGTATTCTCCTATTTTATTAACAATTATATCGCATCTTATCGCATTGTATCGGACTCAAGACCTTCGCCTAGAATCCACCTTTCACTACTTTCATAGTAATATAGTTTATTATACTCTATCTTTACGAGATTTGTAAGAGGGTTTTTGATAAAAACCTCTACATCTTTGAATCGTTCAAGTAGAGCAATAAACTGTGAACGCTGAGCACTTAAGACTCTGCTTTCACTATTGTATTTATGTCCGTAATTTAAAGTACCTTCATATTTATTAGAGTAATTTTCAGACTCCAATGCATTGAATCCTGTCAATGTGATTTCCTTCTCACCATTAAGCATAGCATATCCTAGTGCACTCATTCCACAAAAGAGGTTCTTGAGTTCGGGATAATTATACATAATAATGTTCTTCATTTGGGGGCTGCTTAAGCCAAGAAAAGTAGTCTCAACTTCATCCCCATGTACTACTAGATACTCATCATTCTGGCGGACGGACTCGATAATTTTAGTATGTCCAAAACCCATCTTTAATGATTCCAATATACTAATGGGCATAACATCCCAATTACCTACCGCCAACTTGTTTGTATCAGCGTACCCACTTTCAACTATCTCTGTCTGTACAGGTATGTCTACGGCAAACAAAAGTTCGGGTCGTGCATGGTTAACTCTGTTACGATAAACCGCATTACACCCCCACCATCTTGTTTGGGGTATCGTCCGTTCTGTTCCGTTACCTACTATTGTGAGCATAGTTCTAATAGTGTCTTTTTGTACTGGGCATGGTCATAGTTTATGAATGCTTTGTACTTTCTAATTTGGTTATGTACATCGGGGTATAAGACCTTCTCCGTTATTAATCGTTCCCAATCTGCAGTGAATCCTATGATAGCATCCATAATACAGATGGTAGGTAAACTTATCTGTTTACTTAGAAAGGTCTTTAGTAAACGTGGATGTTGACCCTTATCAACCCTTAGTACCGTATCAATTTTGTAATGTTTTAAAAGCGTGCCAACTTCTGTCTCAAAAAGGTAAGACAATTTCTGTTTGTTTTTCTTCCAGTCTTTGAACCGTTTATCTGCTTCCTTGTCTAGTAGGTCACCTACCCAATAATCTTTTTGAGATAGGTTCGCTACGAAGAAATCCTTAAGTTCGTGTTTATAGGTACGTGAAAGTTTTCCAAAATGAAATTTGTCTTTACGTTTTAGAAAGGATGGTAGTTCTGCTTTTACAACACCGTTGTATTTTACAAAGTCATAATCCTTGGAATGAAAGTGTAGTTTAATTCCAAGGTATAACTGATAAGCATCAAATCCTTCCCTTGATGTCATCTACTTGACTAATTTTGGGGCAGAGGGTGGTGCAATAATTGAAGACGTTGCTTCTTGATATGCTGAACGTACTTGGTCATTCGTTGGAGTCGTAAAGACTACACTCATGAACGTACAGTCATCGGGATTCTCAACACCTGTTACAGCAATCCCACGAGCAAATCCCATCTGACCATCAGGCGATTGTACAATCATCCTAGGTTCTTTGATAGTTACTACTCCAGCCTCTATATTCATATCAGAGAGTTTTCCTACGTACTCTCCACTCAGTGTCACTACTGTGACGATATCACCATTTTCCATAATTACCTCACTTAAAAAATGTAGTCAATGATGCTTGTGAATTCGCACCTCTATTGACCATGTTTAACTTCTTTGCTTCCGCTTCCAATCTAATCTTCAATGGGTCACTCAAAAGTCTCTTGGTTGATTCGGGTTCTATTTTGTTATTTTCGCATACTTTAATAATAGCATCCATAACAGCAGCACCACGATTAAGTAGAACTTCTACTTGTTCTGTAAATTCTTTTTTAGATATCATATTCCGTAAATGTTTTTATATTGAGCACGTACCTTGCACAGGTCATCAATGTAGTCCTCATGGTTAGCGGAAAAGAGTTGGTATTGTCCGTTTTCAATCATGACTAATGCCACCAACTCCTCTATCTTGTTACCTGTAAGTTCCTCAACCATGATTGCATAAGCAGTCATTTGTAAGAACCATGGACGAGCCATATAATCTTCTTTAAACTTGCCAGAAGTTTTGAAGTCAATTACACAAAGTGTATCGTCTAGTATTCCAATGCAGTCAACTCTTCCCGCCATCTTTAATGTATCAGAATACATCGGTGCTTCTAGAGCAAGCGGGGCTATCTCATCCAAAACTGGGCGAATGCTTTTAAACATTCCTTCATGGATAAGGTTGTCAAATTCAATGAACTCTTTTTCTTTACGTAGATAATCTTCTACATGTTGGTGGATTTTAGTTCCACGGTCTGTAGCAGCTTTAGTGATTTTGTTTGCTTTCTCTTCACCAATTCTTTTCTTCCACGCTTGAATATGCTTACGTGATTCCAAACCAACAACAGTTGTTACGCTGGGGTACTTGATTCCTTTTTTATCACAGTAGAAACGTTGACCGTTTTCCTGTACTGTATCAAGGTCAAACATTTCTAGTTCAGAAATGTCGTAGGGATTTGTTCTCACTTTAATCATCATATACTCTCTATTCTACTTCTTTTTTGACTGTAAGTCAATATGCTTTTTGACAATCGCACGTGTTTGAGATTCTTTAACACCAACCCCGTTGTAACGTTTATCAACCGTACTGCCTGGATATGCTTTACCCACGTTAGACAATACTTCTTTAAACCCATCATCAGTTTTAACTCGGTCACCTACACCACCAACTGTCATTGGTGCTCCTAGGATACGTTGTTGTAGATGCGGGTTCTCTTCTTTGAACTCATCCAACTTAGTGAATGACATGAAGTGTTCTTCAACTTCATCTGTTTTAGAATTATAAAAATCGTAGTTAGGCATATTGTTCCATAAATGTTGGTACTTCTCGTTTAGTCCAAACCGCAAAGTCTTTCTTGTACTTAGCATAGTATTTATGGTATGCATTTAAGGAATTTCCTTCCACCTTTACATCATCAGGCATACACTGTGGTGGTTCAGACCATTGACCCAATGAAATATTATTTGGTAGTTGATTCAATAAACCTCTAAGTTTCTCATCGGTTAAATGAGTACGTCCATAACGGTACGTGTACTCATCACACAATGCAACAAACATATCGTAAGCATATTGATACTGTATAGCATTACCACGAACCCATTGTGTTGAAGGGTGATTGATATGCGATGCTTTGTACAGTACACCTTCCATTTCACCTTCAAGCGCCCATCGTTTGATTCTACGCCCACTGGATGCATCGATATATTGTTTACCATCTAATATACGGTGAGCAGTCGATAGCATCTGAGCATACTCAATGACCATTTTGACGGCATGTTTATCTACATGCATCGATGCTGATTTAATCGGGTCTTTGTGTAAGTAAAATAAATTCATAGTTTTGCAATCTCCTTAAGTGCACGTTGAACATCTTCATCAGTTAACCAACCAAGAACGTCACTTGTTAAAGACGTATTATAACATAAATCTTCGCCTTTGAGAACCGCTAATTCCCACAACCCACTCTTACCACCATAACTAAAATCGTGCTTCACAACGGAAGCACCATAACCATTAGGGAACTTATAGATTTGTTGAACCCCATCGAGGTCTTGCAAAATGTTTTCTGTTTGTGGTTTAATCATAATCAGATTCTGTTTTTTTCAACTGGACGAATTTGCGCCTAGATTTGCTGAACAACTTGGAAGGTTTTCCGTAGAAAATTTGTTTCCTTGTTCCCGTTTTAATATATCCTACATTTAGTTTTTTCTCATTGAAAATGTAGGTGTGGTTTGGAATGTTACAACCGCAATCACTCCAATCCGTAATTTCTTTTAAATAAGTTAGTGCCATTATGCAACCGCCTTAAGGTAGTTGGAAAGAGATTCATCACCCACGATTGTGGTTCCGTCTTCCATGACATACTCGACATGATACTGGTCTACAGTTTCGCCCGCTTCATATGTCCAAACTTGAACTCTAGAGGTTATCTCACTTCTTAGATAACCATAATCACCATTGTCGGTGACTTTCTTAGAAGTCCACTGACCCGCCTCATTCTTCTCAAGAATGTATGGGGATTCCCAAGGTTCAATCTTGCTAGCAAGTTCGGAGTCAGATACAACTTCCCAACCAAGAACATATTCCTCAGAAGCTTCATTGCTGTAAGTGTGTAAAAACGCAGTCTCTTGGACAAGGTCTTCAAGACCTTCAAAAGATTCCACGGCAACAACATATGACGAACCACCTTTGTACTTCCAATACGGTTCCGAAACACCATGCACATAATCTTCATTATGAGCAGCATAGTTCTCGCAGTATTGGGTTTGAATTAGTAAGTTCGCCATAGTATTCTCCGTTAAATTAAGTAGTCGGGGCCGTATTTCCTCATCCCCGTGATAGTGTAACCGTCAAACAGATTACCTCTCGCCTGATTCAGTGTTGGGGTTGACCAACCAGCAGACTTAAGAACGTCACCACACTCAAAGGTAACTCCACTTGGTTTAGTCCATTTTGACTTATTGATGAATCCCCAAACCGATTGTTGATTACCACTGAAGGAAATTATCTTGATGTACTTCCTAGATACTTTGTAAGAATAGGAATACTCAGTCAAAGTTGGAAACTGTTTTCTATGTTCCGTGAGAAGGTCATCACATAACTTCTCGCACAATTGAAGCAATTCTTGTTCTTGGTTTACTTCTTCAACCAAAGCGGATAATTTAGTCATTACGCTGCCTCCATCATTGAATAAGGAACCGAAACAGGGACAACTCCCCTAGAACCATAGTTCATCTTAACGATTGCCTTTTTGGGATTCATCTTTGTGATGATTCCAGGCGTCTTTTTGGTTTTTTGAACAACAAACACTTCCTGTCCAACCGAAAAGGTTGCAGTAGCAGATATCTGCTTGATTTGTTGTGCTAACTGAATAATGTGACTCAACTCAGATTGGGTCATTTTCATCATTTCTTGTTTGATAGTTTGAACACTCATAATTTTCTCCGTTTTCTTTATCATGTAGCCATTATACAAAAAAAGTGATGTCACTGTCAAGCGGTGACAACATATTTTTCGTTATATTTTCCGATATTCACATCAAAATAGTGTGAACGATGGTGATAATCGGTCATAATGTCTGATTTATCAAAGAAATTCGGCCCCTTCATCGCTTCAATCAATTCACCTAGGAATGATTTAGCAGTTCCGACATAGTGGTCTTGAAACCAGTAGGGATTTACTTGATAATGGTACTCACCATCATGGTTGGCGTCTTTTTGGAAGTCTACTGAACCGCTTTTTAGGTTAACTACTAGGGTCGAATGGTGTCGAACAGCGATTGACCCCTTAACTTTGTACTTTTTCAACACTGCTTTGATAGCAGGAGCAAGTTCTTTCTTCATTGATTGTGATACATACGCCATAATTTAGTTCCTTTTTTCAGTTTATGTAGCCATTTTACAGGAATAGTGCTGTCACTGTCAACAGCTCATTTCATATTTTTTTTCTTCGATTTCACCCTCAAGGTCATCGTATTCGTACTCGACTTCTCTGAGTTTGTCCTCAAATGGAGCCACAAGTTCGTATATTGCGCTCTCAAGGTCGTTTACTTTAGACCTAATCTCATCAACCTCAGACTCCACATCGATTCCTAGGGACTCTGCAAGGGACTCTACTTCGATATAGATGTCCATGGGGGTGCTATCGTACTTGATAGCTCGTGTTATGTCGTTGACTTTATCAACCTTCGACTTCATATTCCATTTAGCGTCATCTAAGACAGCGAGTTTATTCTCTAATTCTACCATTCCGTATTCTCCAGTAATTTTTCCATACTATAAGCTTAACAAAAAGGAGCTGTCATTGTCAACAGCCCCTTCAAGTTTTTTTATCTCTACGGTTTGTCCCCGTAATGGGGAATTTAGATGTAGTTGTCTTTGTTGGTTAGAAATTCCCTAACCGCATCAGACTCTTCTAGTGATAGGTCTTTCATGGATTTGATACCCCATGGTGTTCCTAGGGTGCACAGTTTGTTTCCAGCAGTCACAGCACGATTCCACATAAGGTCATCCTTCGGGAACAATAGGTTGCACTCACAGGCAGCAATCATCTGTCGCCCAATCTTCACAATCTGCATAACTGCCTTGTTATCTTCGTATATACTATTCATAATCTTTCCTTTTGATTTGACAGCTAGCTTATCAAAAACTAGCTGTCACTGTAAAGCGGTTTTTCGCTTATTTTCTAACGTTGCATGATGCATGAACAGCATCACAATTATCGGGTGTAGTAGAATTACCGTCTTTATACAATAATACGTGGTCACCGTGAATGTGTTCACCAAATTCACCCATCTCCATACTGCATATAGCACATATTCCGTTCTGCTTTGTATAAGCGTCAAGAACTTCTTCACGGGTAAATGTTCTCTTACTATCTAACTGAATAGATGAGAATGTTATGAGGGACATCTCTTTCCACAATAATTCCAGTGCTACATTAGTGTCTTCTGCACCACTACCTCTCATACGTAATTCGTATGGGGTTCCAGTGAGACCTTTGGGAACAGGTACGTTCTTGAGATTATGAATTGCTTGAATGTAAACTTCCATGAACTCAATAGGGTCTATCTTCCTCTTCGCCTTCATCATACTAGATACCATGTAACAATAGTTTCTGAAAGGTTTAAGGGCAATCTTAGACTTAGCGGTGGCATGATTCTTCATACTTTCACCTACAAACTTAAGAACCTTTTCAATATGCACCGCATTATTAAATTTAGTTTGGAACATAGACGCTTGAGTATCATAAAAATCATTTATGACTTTACCTGTGGTTCCTTTAGTTTTGAAACTTTCCTCACTACACATAAACACAATCTCTGCAAGAGTCTTGTCTACATCTAAACGTTTGTGTTCTGCTTTTGCAATCCACTTCAACCTGTTACCGTCAACCGTTTCAAATACACCTAGTGGATTGAACCTTGACCATTGCTGTACAGTTCTAGACATAGCAGAAGAAACCGCCTGTCTTTTTTCCTGTGCATTTAATGTGTTTGTGTTGTTTAAGACATTAACAAAATACCACCCTGCTTTTTGCGGGGTTAAATTGTAGTACATCTGTGCTTGTATTTGATAAGCCAAGAATGCATCACGAACAGAAAGAGGTAATTCTTTATAAAGTTTTTTTCTTATGTCGTGGGTAAAGTCCTCTCCAGGCGCTTGCACTTCTGCAAGTTCATCGACATTAGGTAATACTACTTCATTGTTCATGAAACGAAAAATAGTAGATACCCTTTGACAACCGTCCATTACTTCGGCAAGTATTCCAACTTTAGGAATCATTAGACCAAGTCTTAGAGCGACTTCGGGGATAATTACTTCGGGGTTAAAGAATGACGCCATAAACATGGACTGCCATTTGTCATCCGCAAGGAAGAAGCGTTGATATGCTTCGGGGGATAGGTCGATTTTGTCTTCCAATAATCTCAGTTCAGATATTGCAATTGCAAGTCTTTGTGGATTACCATCTGACGGAGTATCAGCCATTAACTCCTGTAAATTAAATTTACTCATAGTTTTCACCTTATGTATTGACGCTGAATAAACAGGGTCTAATTAATAAAGAGTTCTTCACTAAGTGACTTGAACTCACAACTAACTTTTGTCAGTTGATAAATCTATTATACTTTATAAGGGGGGTTACTGTCAATAGGGTTCTAGATATTTTTTTGAATTAAATCTAGTTCTTCTATTTTCTTGTTGATGATGTCTACTCTCTTCGGCCAGTAGATATAATCTTTGTCGGAATCCTTTGCAAGGTTTTCCAATAGGGGACGGATGAAGTTATCTAGTTTAGTTATAACTTCGGTAGCGGTGGTGGTTTTCTCTACAATCTTGGTATCGACAGACGCCAGTTCTTCGGCGTCCATCGCTGTAAATCCAAAATCATTGTATTCGATATCTGACATACTAGTATTTATACCGTAATCTTTTCAACAATGTAGTTTTTATTAGGAATGTATGCTAAATGAATTACATTAGGTACACGCATTATATCAAACTCATGTTGATGAAAGAAACCTGCTTCGGTTAGTTTCTCAACGATTGTGACTTTGCGTTTATCAAAGTCATCGTCTGAAGAGTCTTGGACTTGTATAATTACTTGTCCAGTTTTAGATAAAGCAGCCTTAAAGAGTGCTGTGTCTCTCTCAGTCCACTTGTTGAATTTACCCATTAACTGAGTTGTCGGTAGTGTCCAATCCATCGTTGTCTCCTTTGGATAGTCTTATGTGACGTTCACCTTCTAGAACAGTTCTTTTGCTAATACCTAGAGTCCACACTGCATTTTTAGGGCAGGGGTCTATGTACTCCATATCAATGGTATCACCAATGTTGTATTCTGTAAAGTGACTTTTTTTGAGTGTGATAAATTGAGAATCCCAATTGTAGTCCGTTTGGGTTGATGCTGGGTTTCCCTGTTCTTTGTGAAAGTAGAGTTTTGTTTCTCCATAATATTCAAGGGGTGAATCAGTTATCATGTGCTCATCGTTCAACTCATTTGCTGATACAAAAATAGAACCTTCATTTGTATATACCTTGGCGTGTTCTCTGTCGAACTGTAACCCCAATCTGCATGACCAATCCCAAGGGATATCCACTCTAAAAGTGTCCTTGGGAATGTCGTAGTTTGGGTTGTGGGGGGTGGGACTCTTAAGAGTCGTCTTCCCCAAAGTATCCGCCATCTCGTATGATGTCTTCATCTTGATGTACCGTTGAGTTTTCGTCTGCTTCAGCTTCTTGGATTAAGTTCCAAGATGATTCTTCAAAGTCTTTAATCATAGCAGACTTTGTTTGGTCTTGAGAAATAACAAAACCTAATGATGTTCCAACTTCTGCAATTCTAGACTTAGTCATTTTCTGCAGTTCCATTGAGTTAGGAATTACAATTTCCTCATACTCATCTTCTAGCATGCCTTTCATCTTCTGAACTTCAGCTATAGATTCGGGGTCTTCTCTAACTTCGATTTCGACTTCACCGTCACCGTCAATAGGTTCAAAGTCATCCATCTCCATTTCAGTTACGTTAGCGTTAACATCTTCTTCTGTAACTTGTTCACCTAATGGTACGTTACCGTCTTGTCCAACTTTAATTTCAAACAATGGTGCAACGTTATCTACATCCTTTGACTTCCCATCACTAGTTGGTAATGGTTTAAAGTCAGTATCATCAAAAGAGTAAGTCCATTCCTCATCTTCAGACATCTCAATCATTTCACCCAGTGCTTTCATTTGGTCATCAATAGTAGATTCATTACTATCGAAAGCTTCACGTGCTTCATTTACCTTTGCAACAAATTCATCGTCTTCCGAAATTTGTGGTTGATTGGTAATCGTTGGAACTGGATTATTTTTTCTTGCGTTCTCAAATGCTTTTGATACGTTAGTATTAGGCATAGTAGGAACTTCTGTACCAGCAACGGGTGTTATACCTCTTGCAGTAATCTGTCCTTCCAATTCATTGATTCTGTTTTGAAGAATCCTAGCAGCTTCCTGTGCGGATTGAATCTTAGCTTCTGATGTTGCCTTTGCAACTTCAGCTTCTCTTCGGATTGATGCTTCTCTTTCTTCCCTTGCAACTTGGGCTTCTACTGCCATTACCTGTTGACGTTTCTGTTGCCAGACTTGGAAGTCTTGAAGTTCCGCAAGACAGTCGTTTCGGATTTGATTTAATACGGTAAGTTCGTCACCTTTGATGCTACCTCTTGCTAATGCAATATCGACTAGGGATAAAATACCCTGTACATCTTCAAACGTAATATGTACCATTGAGTAATTCAATGGAACGTCATTAAGTTCTGGCGGTAGTTGGAATTGTGATTCAGTTTCATTCATAATTTAGTTTCTCCATGGAGCAGAACACGACTATTATTTGGCTTATTGAGCATGACAATTTTGTATCATATACTCTCTTGTCTATGTATAGTCTCGGTCTACAATTATATTTATCTATCCTAATAGTTGAGGAAACGCTATTTTTACAGCTTCTTCATCAATATTCTTGAACGGAAACTTACCTTGATGAATCAAGTCCATCAACTCTGCTTCTTTAGCAGGGATACCTTCTAACATGCCAATCCACATGGATTCACGTTTTGGTTGTGGTAGTTGTTCGGTTACAAAATATTTAAACAACTTGTGTTCAAATCTTAAACTTGTTGGCGCAAGGTCTGTTGCTGGTGCATCATCGTTTCTAAAAGGTGTAGCACCTTCGGGTAGGGTGGAAACTATTGCGGGGTCAAATGCCCACTTCAATACTTTACTTACTGCGCCATTTCTTTCATTGTAAACCTTCAGACCATGGGCCTGTTTGTCTACTTCTTCAACTAGGTTTGCTTGTCCTAGTATTTCAAAAACGTCTGCATCATTTGTGAGATTAGTTCTCTCCGTTGGCATACCTTCCATAAGAGGTTTGTTTGGTGCACCCTTCGGTCTACCTCTGCCTTTTTTCTTTTCTTCTGTCATAGTCTGAAATCCTCAACATTATTTAATAGGTCATCTAACCTATGTGTTCGCAAGTAGTCAAAAACTTTTCCTGTTACAGGGGTGGTGTTTTGATACTCATTCTTTACACTATCTTCTATGTCCTGTGGGATAAAATCAAAGTCAATTAGAGTTTGGTTTCTGAGATAGTTCCTATAGTATTTATCATCGTTTTCAATGGTGATTCTCATGTAAGCATCAAACACTGCTTTACGCAATGGTGTTTGTCTGATACCTTCAGCTAGACAATTATCATTAGAAAGGATATTCGGAATACCATCCGACTTATCACCTCTCAAGGTGTGTTCTTTTAAAAACCCTTCAGCGTCATCTTGAACTACAAATTTATTTAAGTTCGGTGACCACTGTTTTACGTATGAGTATTTATGTAGTTGTTGAAAGTCTTTATCTCCACTTACAATGAGTACGGGTTCTTTTGATTCTTTTGTTAGTACAGCAATGATATCATCAGCTTCTGCCATATCCACTGCCATGTATCTGTATGGAAAGTTATCTTTAATTTCCATCTTAACTTTATGTAACGTATCAAATATAAGAGTCCAATCCATACCACTAGCATCACGTGTCTTTTTACGGTTTGCTTTGTATAGGGGGAAGAACTTCTTACGCCAGTTATTTGAAGAGTCGGTGCACAATACAATTTCACCATACTCCTCAGAGTATCGTTTCTGATAATTACGTAATGAGTTTATAATCATATGACGTAGCAAGTCTTCACTTACCTCACCGTCATTGATTTTGAGTTGTGCCATAAGACCAGCAATGATAGTCTGGCTAAAATCTATTAATATCATTTGACCACTTTTATTAAAATTGTATTTTTAGTAATAAGATTGTTTTCGGGTACTTTGGACTTCGTCTTCAACTCATCCATAAATCCGTTAGCAATTATATTACCACCTTTAATAAGCCTATCAAGTAATTTGATATCTGTCAAGGTCTTTTCTTCAACTTTATCAACTGATACTATTTTAGTTGCTTTGACGTTTAATCCATAAGAACTATAACATCTTATCTTTCGGGTCTTAACGTTGTATGTAAATAGTTTCTTAGCACGTATAATTTCCAGTGGGTCGATTTCATGCAATCCTGTCTCATGGTGAGTAGGTTTGTCTTTCGACATTGCTCTAAGTTTTTTAACCTTTTGTTCAGCGGTTTGAACTCTTGCTTTACGTACTGTCTTATTTTCTACCAACCATGTAGAGATAGAAGAATCAATCTCCTCTAGGAACTTAAGAAATTTCTTTTTCTTTGCGGGGCTGAAGTGGGAGTATCCTTCCTCTAGTTGTTCGCAACCTTCTTCGTTACGAACTTCATACTTCATGTCTTCCAGTAGTCCTTGCATGTGCTTAACCACCATGGGACTATAACCTAATCGGTTTAACCACTTGGTCATTTCAAATTTCTTGGGATAGTTGTCGATTGCCTGTTCTACGTCACCCCACGCTTCCATAGCTTTATCACGACACCGTTCTTGGATACTCGGTTTACTCTGTTGTTGAATCATCTCTTCTATTAGTTAACAAAAACTTCCTCGCTGGATTAATCATTAAGTTCGCCCTCTTCATGAAGTCACGGTTGACTAAGAAGGGGATTGAATTCCTTTTGTCTAAAGACACCTCTTGTTCGTATATAGTGTTTAAGAAATTTATCTCCATCTTTACAACAGGTCTTTCTTCTTCGGGTTTGATAAGAGAAACCATTCTCTCTAACTTAGCAGAGTGTTTCTTACCATGCCATCCAGTCCATGTAACTTTCTTTCCTTTAATGGTTACGTCTTCAGCATGTAACGAGCAAACGGTAGTGTTGTTTCCCGTATCTAACTTAGCAGTCATTTCTTCTCCATCAATCTCCATGGTCTCAAGGACACCACACTCTTTCGGTGAGTATTTCCATATTTCCCTGTCCATGTACTTGTCAATAACAAGTTCAGAGACGTTCTGTTTGATGATGTTACTTATACCTGCTGTTCCAGGCGAATGATTAACTTCGATGATAAATGGTGCATCCTTTTCCCTATTCTTTGCGGGGATAAAGTCAACACCTACCCACTGTCCATTCACCGCTTTAGCTGCTTGTAGACATTGGTCTTTTTCTAGGTCAGTGAGTTCTACCTCATCTGCCTTTGCACCTTGTGACACATTACTTCTAAAGTCACCAGTGATTTTGTTACGTTTCATTGCACCGATAATTTCTCTGTTAACGATTACAACTCTAACGTCATAGTCTGATTCAATGTATTCCTGTAGTAAGATATCACAGAAGGGGTCAATCTTATAAATCAAACTTACTTGGGATTGTAGAGAACGTTCTGTTTCGATTAGAAGAACTCCAACACCCTTACTGCCCTGTAGTGTCTTAAGCACCATAGGGAATTCATTGTCTAGTGCTTCATGTGCTCTATCAACTGTTTCGGGTTCATCGTTTGGAATCAAAACAGTTCGTGGTTGGTTCATACCAATCTCTTGAAGTCTAAGGTAAGTTCTAAACTTATCCGAGCACACCTCAATACACTCACGTGGATTACACGTAGCAATACCATATCGTTCAATCTGAGAAATCAAATCAAGGTAAGAATCTTTACGGGTTACACTTCCACGGTTCATGACGATTGTGTCAGCGTCTAATACAAAACCTTTATCATCGTCTGCATTGTGAACACGAATCTCACCAGTGTCTTGGTCTCGGATAACAAAAGCACCGTTGACTCTGCAGTTATAAACTTCTAGTTTATTCTTCTCTGCAGCTCTCACTAGTTTAGTAGAACTTGCATTATCCTTAACTGTCTTTGGTCTATCTGCGAGCACAACAAGACGGAAGGGTACTTTCGTATCCTTGTCTGTCGCTTCTGATATGATTTCGTTAAATGTTTTCATCAATTCCTATGTCGGATAATAATACAACTTTAAAATAGCCATCGGGTCGGTACTCTACAATATGTGGTACTTCCTTTCCCTCTGCAACGGCATCTAAACACCTTTCGCAAAAGGCACGATAGTCGTATTTATCTAAAATGAGTTCTGTTCTACTATTTATCATGTAACCTCACAAATGCTTCAGCATCCATAACAATTAATGGTTTAGACCGATTACGTTTAATAACAACTAATGGTTCATAACCCTTGCAATTTTCAGAAGCCTGTTCGTATGCCTTCCATACATTAACTGCCTCTTGATTCTTACATTCTACACTATAAGGAAAGATTTGTCTAGTCTGTTTCCCCATGATGATATCCTCACCTTGGGAACCCATGGGTCTAGACTCTAAATCTTCGGGGTCTGCTTTAAGTTCTTCTACTAGTAAATTAGCAAACCACTTCTGTAACAGTCTACCTTTTGCCTTTGCGCTAGAAGTCTTCACCCGTATGCCTCAATAGAAAGGGATTCTTTATCACTAAAATTATATCCCATTGCTTTCATAAACCCTTCCATAACTTCGAGCATCTCATCTCGACTTAGGTCTTTCTGCATAACATCAATGGTAACACGGGTATTCACAGATGAACTGTGTTCATATGGGTTGCATATCAAAGTCATGTAGGGTTTGTCTAATGCTGGGTTATGGTTACATATGTTCATAATTTAATCGCCAATAATAATAAAATTGCCAGTAGTGTTACGTTAGTAAAAAAGATACCGATTGCTAGAATGGTGTGATACCAAATCCATCTTGTCTTGTACGCATTCTCAATTGATATGTCGTTGGGGTCAACATCATCTTTCATCATGTCGATTACTTTGGGTTCTATCGACACATCATCTTTGTGTTCATTCCATGCATCGTCAAACTTTTTGTCAGCTTCTAGCTCGTGACGCCATCCCCATTCTAT
>ENA-ORDA01000172-ORDA01000172.1-marine-metagenome-genome-assembly--contig:-NODE-172-length-66852-cov-8.775590_pt1 | contig 66852 bp, 64 predicted proteins | sample MGYA00237778_ERZ508506 | MGnify/ENA primary metagenome ERZ508506 (study PRJEB26177, sample SAMN06267891) | marine metagenome | isolation source: Monterey Bay, California, USA | place: Pacific...
CCTTGTTCAAAAAGTGAATATTTACAACCCTCTCCATAATCAGTATTTGGGATAAATTCTGTAGATATTTGGCCTAACTTAGACTTAGGGTCTTGTGCATGATATTTCATAAGTTTTAAAATACATACTTTCCAAGGATCTAATAATTTTTCTTCCCATAATGAATGATATTCGTCATTATTAGGTTTTTTAAATGGGTATTGAATACCTCTTCCAACTGTGCCATCAGGATGTTTTCCATAAATGTTTAATGGGTTGTTAGGTATAACCGATCTAGCATGACAATGTTTTACCCACCCTGAATTAATCCATTCTTCGACAACATTTCCTCTTATAAAAGGGTCTAAAATAAGTTCCCCTGCTAAGATTTTTTCTTCAGTATTGTATATTTTTTGTTCTTTAGGGTTGTTTATTTTAAAAATAACATGGCTGTGATCAAGAGTAATATTAAACTCAACTCCTTTTTCTTCAACAAGGTTTCCTACTTCAGTCACCCTTAAAAAATCTTCACTCCACATATTTACATGCACTTCAAAACAAGGCGTAACTCCTAATTTTAACCCCATATCATAAGCTTCAAGGTATACATCTCTTACTTCTGAATTAGTAACTAAATTTCCGTCACTATTTATAGCTTGAATTTGAGTGTTATGGACTGTTGAGCCTAGATTTTGTGCTGTTAATAAATTCTTTTTTAATAGACTTTTATGTTCACCGACAGTGTAAAACCAACCACCAGCTTTAATCGGAATTTGATATTTATCTTTTGCTTTTAAAAAGGAGATAATTTCATCTTGCTCTGGAGTTTTATCAACATAGTCAAAAACCTTAGCTTCTTTAACCATACTAAATCTATGGTCTATATCTGGCATTGGGTCTAAATGAGTATGTTTTATACCATTAGTTTGAATTCCAAATTGAAGTTCATTATTCATGTATTTTTAACCAATGTAATAAATACTTAAATTAAAATTAATCGTAATGAATTTTTATGGAAATTCAAAATTAAAATATTTTAATTAAACAGGTGAGACATAATAACTTGTAAATTTTTAAAAAAAGTTCAAAATTAAATATGTCACTAAATTATGGGTAATTTTTATGGATGATAAATTTATAAGTAAGTATATTCATTATGCAGAGAAATCATTGTTAATATTTATTGCTTTTGCAACTCTCTTTGCCACAGCACAAGAAATAATGGTTTTGGTTGAGAATAAGAGAGTTCTTTTAGCAGATCTTCTTTTACTTTTCATTTATACAGAAGTTCTTGGAATGGTTGCAGCGTTTTACAGAAGCAGCAGAATACCCGTAACATTACCCTTGTTTATTGCCATGACAGCACTCGCTAGAATGATAATTCTTCAAGGAAAAGAGCCAAGTGATCTTCTTTACGAAGCAGGCGCAATTGTTTTAGTAGCAATAGCATGTCTTATCATTAGAACTAGACCTCCTGAAAAATTTAGAGCAAATGTTGATGAATAAGAATTATTGAGAATTAGATTGCGGTTTTATTATTTATTTAAACAAAATAGAGAAGATTAATGTTTATAGATGGTTTACAATATTGTAATTGGTCAGAAAAAATTTTTAAACAATGGAGAGCCTCTAATCTTACTGCTGTTCATGTAACGATTTCATATCATGAACAGTTTAGAGAAACTGTATCCAATTTTGAGCAGTGGAATAGTTGGTTTGAAAAATACCCCTCCTTAATTATGCCCGCATTTTACGCAGAAGATGTTGAGACAGCTAACAAGCAAAATAAGACAGCTGTTATATTTGGTTTTCAGAACCCTTCACCAATAGAAGATGATATTGGATTAGTGGAAATTCTTCACAGACTTGGTGGAAGATTTATGCAACTTTCCTATAACAATCAATCTTTGTTAGCTACAGGATGTTATGAAGAAAATGACCCTGGTATTACTAGAATGGGTAAAGAAGTTATCAAAGAAATGAACAGAGTGGGAATGGTTGTTGACATGTCACATTCTTCAGAGAGGTCTACTTTTGAAGCTATAGAATTATCTTCAAGACCTATCGTTATAAGTCATGCAAACCCGTCTTTCTGGCATCCTGCAAAAAGAAATAAGTCGGATGAAATTATAAAAGAACTATCTAATAGTAATGGAATGCTTGGTTTCTCTCTTTATCCCCACCATTTAAATAATAGTACTCAATGCTCTCTTGAAGATTTTTGTTCAATGATAGCTAGAACTGCAGATTTAATAGGAATTGACCATATTGGTTTTGGCTCAGACCTTTGTCAGGATCAGCCTGATAGCATTGTAGAATGGATGCGAGTAGGAAAATGGACTAAAGAATTAGATTATGGAGAAGGATCAGCTTCTAATCCAGGTTTTCCGGATATGCCTAGTTGGTTTAGAGATAATAGAGACTGGCATAATATTATTGAAGGATTGAAAAAACATGGTTTTTCAAATGATGAAATTAATAAAATAAAAGGTGAAAACTGGTTATCTTTTTTTCGTAAATCGTTTAATTCAAATTAAAAAAATGAAAATAAATAATAAAACTAAAGAAACACAAAAACAATCTCTACTACGAGAACCGTCAAAAGTTATGAAATTAGACCGGCTTGGTAGTTTTCATCAAACAAGATTATCATTTAGCCGGCAGTTGATAGAACAACTAAAAAATAACAAATGGACAATTAAAATTTCCAAATGGGATATTGATAAAAACGGTATTGGAAACGCAATAATTTCTAGTGTTAAAGGAGCTAATGAATTTTGTTTAGTTGTTTTTTGTCACCCCATAAATGATCAAGATAGAAGCGACAGAGTGATAGCAGAAAAATGGGACATGACCTTCTCTCTCTTCAATGGTAAACCAACCCAAGCTGAAATCAACTACATGTCTAAGAATTTAAAGGTTCAAGAAGCTGGGCATCATTTACCCAAACAAATGACACTCAGCAGAGCCAACAAATCAGTAAGAGTTTTTAACAGCGTGTTATCATCTTTATCCGAAGGTAAACAACCAAGTAAAACATTAATCAATGATATAGGCTACCTTGTAAGAACTACGGCAGTTTATGGCAATGGTAAATTTGGTATTGGTGACTTTGATAGTATTTCAGAAAATTCATTTTTAAAAAAACCATTTCAAGCCGAAATGCTTACAGTATATTTAATAAGGTTTTTTTCAATAGAACTAATAAACTTTCTTGCCAAAATAAAAGGAGAAGTTTCCTCAGTTAGATTATCTGATGAAATTTCAAAACACATTGGTGTGGGTAATGCTACAGGTTTAGGGATGGCACCTTTTTTAATAAATCATCCTGAACTGTTACATAAATGGATAAATGCTAGAGAAACTGCAATATCTAAGGTATTAGCCATAGAAAATTTAGATATAAAACAGCAAAATGAAATCATTAATCTTTTAAATAGAGCATTAAGTTACTGTACTCAGTGGAAAGTTGATGATCAAAATCAATCTGTAAGGATTAAAAACCTTAGGTTAGATTTAGAAACAATTATAAATAATCCAAGCACCAAAAAATTATTAAGCCAGACATATCCACTAAAAAATATTTTTGATTTTTTTGTTGATCAAATAAGTTTAGAGACCGAAGAAATACTTCATTCTATTTTCATGGAACCATTTTCAAATCTTGTTGAAAACTTAACTGAGGAAATGGCAACAGTTGAGACAAAATCAGTTCCAATAAAATATAAAATAAAAAAAGTAATTAATATCATACGACAAAATTATGATTGGGCCTTAAAAGTTGATGTAAATGAACAAAAGGAAAATCACTTTTTTTGGTATACTTCTCAAGCTAAATTAGAACCAAGATTAGGCGTGCAAGTAAGAGATCATGGATCTGAAAAACAATTACCTTTTGACATAGCCCACCAAGTTCAGAATACATTGAAATTATTAGAAACTTTACCAGAAAACATGACAATTTCAGAAGTAATGATCAAACATCCTGAAACTAGAAATATTATTCGTAGGATAATTATAAATGACACTTCTGAATATAGTGAAATTCAGGATAATTTACATTCTGATAAAACTAAACCAATAGACATTCTTAGATGTAAATTAAGTTTTTTTGGAGCTTCAAAATATGATCCAAAATCAGATTTATGGACAAGAATTACGCTATTTCAAGGAGCACCACTTCCACATCAATTGCAGGAAAAAAATGCATGTGATTGGATTTTTCCATATCTATCCGATGCCTAAAAATGTTAGAAGTATCTTCAAATCAAATTTACTCTGAAACTTACAAAGCACTCAGAAGCATAGATATTGATTGGGGCATAGCAAAAGACAGTGCAAACTTGTGCAAATGGTTGGCAACACACAATCAATTTTTTCTTGGATCTATTTTAAAAACTACTGATTTATATAAATCTGGTAATATTTCAACTTCAGTAAATGATAACACTTATGATAAACCATTATCATCAGCTTTAATGGGAATGGTTTTAGTTGAATATGTTGCTTCTAACAATAGGACCTGGGAAGGTTATTTAAACAGTCCTAAATTTTTAGTAGCTGCAATGGATTTAATATCGCATGAACAAAAATGTCATTTAGAATTAAGTGATAGACATCATAATATTATTGCCATAACCGATAAAGAAAAACTATACGTGGATTTAAACAGCCTTAGTAACAAAAATGAGTATTTCTTTCTTAATGTTACTCAAAAAAATAAAAATATTAATATAAATGAATTAAATTTATATGATATGTCATTTGCTACTAAAGTTAATAAAAAATGTTGGGAAAAGCTAAAGTCGATGGCTTTTGATACTTATGTTCCTGAGAGCGACGCATCCAAATCTGGCGCAGGATATTAACTTATTATTTAATTCTATAATCCTTTATAACGTCAATATCAGGATCTAAACCTAAGCCTATTTGATCTGATATTTCAAAGAAACCATCTTTAGGATTAAATGTTTGCTCTGGATAAAGATAAGCTTCAAAATCAATAAAAAATCTTTCTAATAGTCCTGGATTAGGCATTGACTGAGCAAGGTGTAACGTAGCTAAAAAGCCAGGTCCAAAATAAGGAGAATGAGGCATAACCTGAACACCATAATTATCAGCAAGCGAAGATATCTTCTTAAACTCTGTAATTCCTCCAACTTTTGTAACGCTAGGTTGAGCGTAATCCACAGCTTCAGCGTCAAACATCTTTTTAAATTCAAAGGAAGTACAAGCATTTTCTCCAGCCGCAATTGGAATTAAACTTTCTGATCTTAAGTTTGATAAACTTTCAAAATCTTCTGGAGGGTTTATAGGTTCTTCTACCCAGTAAAGGTTATAATCCTCCCAATCATTTAACATTTGTCTAGCTTTATCTTTTGTCCAAGGACAATTAGTATCAACCATTATAGAAATATCATTACCTAACGTGTTTCTGGCGGCTTCTACTTCAGATGTATGTGTTTCATGTAATTTTATATGTTTATATCCAAGATTTTTAGCATGTTTACACCTGTCTTTAACTGCATCAACATCCTCATAACGCCATAAACTTGCATATGCTTCCATTTTTTTACCACCAGAAGAACCTAAAATATTATATAGTGGAAGATTGCTAAATTTGGCTAAAATATCCCATAAAGCAATATCAATGGCGCTTATAGCAAAGATGGTTATGCCATACCTTCCAAAAAGATGAAGAGTTTTTTGGAGTTCAAAATTAATTTGCTGAACATTTAATGGATTTTTACCTATCAGATGCGGTTTAATCATATGGTTAATAGCTTCTGCAACAGGTCGTCTACAATGATATGCAAAAGCATCTCCCCAGCCAATAATTCCTTGGTCAGTTTCTATTTTTACTAGACAAAAATCTAAAGCATCAGCTTTAAGGAAGTTAGATGGAGGTTTTTTGTTTACACCTCTAGAGAAAGGTATTGTTAATTCAAAAACTTGAATATCAGTTATTTTCATACGAACCTATATATTTAATGAGCTTCATTATTGGCTAACCATGTAATTACCTTTGCTGCAGGGTATAGCCACAATAATCCAGCAATTATATAAATCAACCAATCCAAAAGCCAAAAGTATCCAGTTACATATTCAAATATATACATGAACATAGCAACGTAAATAACTAAAGCTGGAATAATTCCAACTACGACCGTAAAATGTCTCCATCTTTTCACAATATTATCCTTAAATAATTTATTTTCTAACTAGGAATTAATCCACCATCAACATTATATGATTGACCAGAGATATTTCTTGCTCCCTCAGAAGATAAGAAAACAACCATTGCCGCAATATCCATTGGATCATTTGGTCTTTTTAATGGAATATCTCTTACATAATGCTTCATGATATCTTCTTCTGATTTGTTTTGTTCTAAGGCTCTTTTTTTAACAATATTTGATAAAATATTTGTGTGAGTAATACCTGGACAGATTGCATTTACAGTTATATCGTATTTTCCTAATTCTTGAGCAGCAGTCTTAGTTAAGCTAATGACAGCACCTTTGCTTGCAGCATAAATTGCATTTGAAACATCAACAAAGCCTTTACCACCAACTGAAGCCATATTTATAATTCTACCACCGGTTTCTTGTTTAATCATTTGATATGCTGCAGTTTGCAAACAGAAAAACGTTCCTTTGGCATTTACATTATGTATCCAATCCCAGTCTTTTTCATTTAAGTCTAAAATACTTGAAGTTCTTGTTACACCAGCATTATTAACCAAAATATCCAACGAACCAAATTGCTCTACTACTTTATTAACCATATCTTTAATATCTAATACATTAGTAACATCAGTTTTTAAAGCTAAACCAGAACCATTATTACTTGAGATAATTTCAACTGTTTTTTTAGCCTCTTCAAAGTCTATATCAGCGCAAATTACATTATAACCTTCTTTACTCATAGCAATAGCAATAGCTTTCCCTATCCCATTTCCAGCTCCAGTAATACATACATTTTTAAAAATTTTTTTCATATTTATCTTAAAAAGTTTTTTAATTACATTTATACAGCCTGATTAATTTCTAGCATATTTGCATTTATGTCATATAGATAAATTTGATGAAAACCTGGCATCGCATAAACCTTTGCATCTGTATATAAAATCTTTTCTTTATCTAACCTAATTTTTAAAGCTGATAAATCTTTAACTGTAAAAGCAGGATGTCCTCCAATTGAAGGGTTATGGGCAAAATTATTTCTCCATCCAAACCCATCATCCGGTTTAATGACATGCAGTCCTCTATTATTATCTGATAAGGGTAAAATAGCTAGCTCTGTTGGATCAATGCTAAAGTCCCCTTTGTTAACTGGTGCAACCCACCTACCTTCAGTCATGCCAATTAAATCACAAAAGAAATTCATAGATTTTCTAACATCCAGTGACTCTAAATTCATATGATGAATACCCCATTCTAAACCCATATCCCATCCATTAATGTCATCATTAAAACTATCAGGGTTTTCAATAAATTGGACAAGGTTTAGAGAAGGTTCTTGAACCAGTATACTTTTAAAAGAGTTTTGGGTGCCAGAATTATTAAAAATATAATGAATGTTTTCTTTGTCCAAATTACCTTTAATACTATCAATGTTATCTACTAAAATAGAAATATAACTTCTTCTGCTTTGAATATAATTTGAAACCACAAGGTCTGGTTTGGGTTTAAATAACCTTAGGCCAAAGCCTTGCTTTCCAAAAAAAACATTTTCTTCATTTTCAAATAAAGATTGGTATAAATTTCCTTCATTTTTTTGGACACCTAAAATCATTTCATAAAATTCCTTTGATTTGTTTAAATCGTGAACAGGAATAGATACATTTAGAATTGTCCATTGCATTGAAAAAACCTCTAATTTTAATTTATGTATTATTATAAATAATATAATTAATAAAAATCAAATGTTAGTTAACATATCAAATATTTACAAATTTTATTAATCTAATAAGATTATTTATAATGTCTGGAGGTTAATTATTAAAATGGATATTAAAAAATTAACTAAAAACTTTGGTGTTGAAATAACTAATTTTGATTGTTCCAAAATAGTTAACAACAATGAATTAGAAGTTTTAAAAAAAACTATTCAAGAAAGCCATTTCATATGTTTTAAAAACCAAGACTTAAATGGCAACACTTTAGCAAAATTTACTAAAAACTTTGGTGATTTGGAAGCTTATCCAGAAAAAGATAAGACTAAGGGTAAGATAGAGATTTTTAATGTATCCAACGTTTCAGAAGATGGAAAACATCTTTCACCAGATGATCAAAGAGTTATATTACAAAAAAATAATTCAAGGTGGCATACTGATAGTTCATATAGATATCACCCAGCTTCTTTTTCTATTCTTTTTGGACAAGAGACACTTCCTCAGGAAGCTATAGGTGGCCAAACAGAATTTTCTAATATGTTGATTGCTTACGATAATCTTACAGAAGAGAAAAAAACACTTCTACAACCTCTTCATCAAGTACACTCATACAATGACATAAGAAGGTTAGAACCAGGTCTTCCAGAGTTAACTTACGAAGAAAAATCAAATTTTCCACCTGTTACTCATCCCATTATTAGAGTTCATCCTGATAGAAATTTTAAAAAATCTCTATATTTTACATCCAACACTAGCCTTGAAATCGGAGGAATGAGTTTAGAGAAAGGAAAAGAACTTCATGCATGGCTTGTTGATTACATAAGCCAACCTCAATTTTGTTATAAGCATTCATGGGAAAAAAATGATCTAATAATGTGGGATAATAGAGTGTTACTTCATAGAGTTATACCTTACGATTATGCCAAATATAGAAGAGCAATGATAAGGGGTACTGTAGAAGGTAAAGTTCCAGTACTTGGTCCTTTTTCTAACGACGTAAGAAAACTATCTAGTTAAACTATTTAAGGAAAATTAAAAGGGTATATAATGTTATTTCCTAATCTTAAATTAATATTTTTTTTGTTTATTACAATTTCATATACGGCTAGAAGTGAGCAAATCTCTGACAAAATCAATCCTGAAGTTTTTAATGTTGACACTCAAAATAAAAATATTGAATTAAAAAAAGAACGCAAACCTGTTACCTCAGATAACTGGATGGTAGTAACTGCTAACTCACAGGCTTCTGTTGCAGCAGGAAAAATATTAGCAAAAGGCGGAACAGCAGTTGATGCTATGATATCAGCCCAGTTAGTTTTAGGATTGGTAGAACCTGAATCATCAGGCCTGGGTGGAGGCGCATTTTTGGTTTACTTTGATAATAAAAAAAAAGAAGTTATTACCCTAGACGGCCGAGAAACAGCTCCATTATTAGTTAAAGAGGATTTATTTCAAGATTCTAACGGTAATCCATTAAAGTTTTTTGATGCTGTTGTTGGAGGAAAATCTGTAGGCACACCCGGTACCCCTGCTTTGTTAGAAGAAGCTTATAAGAGATGGGGTAAAACTAAATGGTCCTTACTTTTTAAAGATGCAATTAATTTATCAAAAAATGGTTTTGTTATTTCTAAGAAACTGAGCTCATCAATTACAAGGAGCAAAAATTCCTTAAGTAAGTTTACAAATACAAAGAAATATTTCTTACCCAATAATGTCCCTTTAAGAGCAGGTAGTACACATATAAATAAAAATTATGCGGATACTCTTAAAGCTTTTGCAAACACAGGTGCTAAGGTTTTTTATAATGGAAAAATTGGCTATGACATAATTTCAACTGTAAAAAATGTTAAAATTAATCCAGGAAGTCTATCTCGTAAAGATCTACTTAATTATAAAGTAATAGAAAGAAAGCCAGTTTGTTCAAAGTATAGATATTACGAAATATGTGGAATGGGACCACCCTCTTCAGGTGCATTAACTATAAGTCAAATACTTGGAATGATAGAGCAATATAATATTTCAGAACTTGGACCTAATAATCCTAAAACATGGAGAATAATAGGAGATGCCTCAAGACTAGCTTTTGCAGATAGAGACGCATACATAGCTGACACTGATTTTGTCTATGTTCCAATTAAAGAGTTAACTGATCAAAATTATATAAATAAACGAGCAAAGTTTTTAAATAGTAAAAATAAGATAGAGAAGGTTAAAGCTGGAAACTTAATTAGCAAGTCTTCTTCAAATTGGATCGAAGACATTTCCCTTGAGTTACCTTCTACATCACATATTTCAATTGTAGATAAATATGGAAATGCTCTATCTATGACAACAACAATTGAAAATGGATTTGGATCTAGGTTAATGACAAATAGTGGTTTTTTGTTGAACAACGAGTTAACAGATTTTTCATTCAAATCATTTAAAAATGGCAAAAAAATAGCTAATAGTATTGCCCCAGGCAAAAGGCCCAGGTCATCAATGGCCCCGACTATAATATTAAAAAATAATAAGCCAGTTTATATTTTAGGAAGTCCTGGTGGAAGCAATATAATTGGGTATGTTATAAATGCCGTAGTCTCTTTAATTGATTGGAAAATGAATGTTCAGGAAGCAGCATCAATTCCACATGGGATTAATAAATATGGAACTTACTATTTAGAAAAGAATACTTTTTTAAGTGAGCTTCGCCCTTCATTAGAAGCAATGAATTACAAAGTTAAATTAAAAGAATTTTCATCTGGATTAAACATTATTTTTATTAATGATAAATTATATGGCGGCTCAGATCACAGAAGAGAAGGAATTGCCATTGGTAATTAGGATCATTGTTTGACATGTGTAAGCATCTCCTATTATTTTATTAGTATGTTTGAGTTATTGGTCATAAAATTTATGACCAAATCATATAAAATTTTAAGGTAAATTTAATGAATAATATGAATAAAATATTTGGTTCTTTTAAATTTTCTTTTGTTCCACCTTTAATGATTTATCTAGCTGCAGGCGTATCAGGAATAACCAATATTGTTGGTCTATTTTTTGTAAAAGAATATTTAGATTTATCTGCCGTTTTTTTAGCTGGGTTAGGTTTCTGGGTAGGTCTACCATGGGTTTTGAAAATGCCTTTAGGTCATCTTGTAGACATCCTTTGGAAGTTTAAATCTGTTCTAGTCATTCTAGGTGCACTAGTCATGGCTACCAGTAGTATAATTATGTTTTGTCTTATTCAGTTTAAGTTAGAGATGGTAAATATACTGAATGCTGAAACATGGTTTGTTATTTCAGCCTTATTAGCTCCAATTGGGTTTGTTTTGCAAGATGTTGTTGCAGATGCAATGACGGTTGAGGCAGTTCCAAAAATTGATGATAATGGGAAGACAATAGATTTTAAAATTTTAAAGTCTTTAAATGTGTCCATGCAGTTATTAGGACGAGTTTCCATAATTTTTGGTACTGTATTAGTTTCAATACTTAACTTAATAGTGTTTTCAGACTCGTCCAAAATGACTGAATTAGAAAAAATCAGTGCTTATGGGGATATATATTTATATTCCTTAGTTGTTCCAATCATTTCAATATCAGGAATAATTTTAGCTTATTTTAATAAACAAAATAAACTTAAAACTCTTATTAGTAACGGAATGGAACCTTTAAAAGCTAAAAATATGATTTTTGTTATTCCTGAAATGACAAAGCCAAATTTACTAATCATAATAGGGTCAATCATTTTTGTTATTTTTACATTGGCAGTTGGAACGTCAAATGTAAAATTTTCTCAAGAAATTGTTTTTGTCGGCTCATTTACTATTATCTTATTTTTGCTGATTAAATTATCCAAAGAACTAGATGCTAATGCAAAAAAAATGCTTCTAGGAACAGCTATTGCCATTTTTGCTTTTAGAGCAATGCCTGGTGTTGGCCAGGGTGGAAGTTGGTTTGAAATAGATGTCTTAAATTTTGATCAAGAGTTTTTATCATTACTTGGATTAATAGCTTCAATCTTAACCATTATAGGTATTTTTATCCTAAGACCTTTAATGGAAAAATCTTCAATGACTAAGCTCATTGTTATCCTTTCTATAGCAGGCTCATTTTTTATTCTCCCTTCAATTGCAATGTTTTATGGATTCCACGAATACACATCTAAAATTACAAATGGCCTTGTGGATGCCCGATTTATAGCAATCTTCAATACAGCACTGGAAAGTCCTTTAGGACAAGTTTCAATGATTCCAATTCTAGCCTGGATAGCACAATCTGCTCCAAGTCATCTAAAAGCAACATTTTTTGCGGTACTTGCAAGTTTTACTAACTTGGCACTTTCTGCAAGTAATTTAGGAACCAAGTATTTAAATGAAGTTTTTGTAATAACTCGTGAAGTCAAAACTAATAAAAGTGATATTAAAGTAGCAGAAGATTATTCTGAACTTGGTATGCTATTAATTGTTGTATGTTTATTAACTCTTATTATTCCAATACTAGTTACTTACATAATTAAAAAGATAAAGCTGTTATCTTATTAAATTTCTCTTATAAGCTCTAATAAATTTAGATGAGATAAACAACACTAACTATTCCTACAGAAGTTGATGCAGCAAAACCTATTAAGAGAGGTTTTACTCCAAGTTTTACCATATTCTTAAGGTTAGTTTGTAAACCCAAAGCAACCATAGCAAAGAGTATACAGTATATTGATATTTCTTTTGCAAATATAAGAGAATTGTTCCAGTGATTTATTAAACTAGTATCAGTGATTAATCCATCGCCAATAGTTCTTAAAAAAGAAAAAAAGATAAACCCGAAGACAAACAAAGGGAAAAAATCTTTAACTGATTTTTTTACATTAATGTCGTTATCTTTGTTGTAGAGATATGCAATAAGTGGAATTAAAATAATTAGAAAAGAATTTCTTAAAAGCTTAGTCGTCATAGCTGAATTCAAAGCCTCAGGACTATTGTATATCTCAGAATATATTACTCCAGCAGCACTTACTTGAGCTGTATCATGAATAGCTGTTCCAAGAAAAGCACCTGCTAAATCTGGAGTTAAATCAAAATAATAATTCGCTAAATAAGGATATGTAAAAACTGCAATCATCCCAAATAAAGTAACTATACCAACGGCATAACTAGTTTCATTTTTATCAGATTTTATAATTGACGAGGTGGCTATAACTGCGGTAACGCCGCATATACAAGTCCCCATAGTAATTAAATAACCTAGACTATTTGATACTTTAAAAAATTTACATAAATACTTTATTATTACGAATGCTATAATAATGTTAATAACAATCAAAAACAGAGAAATAGAGCCATAATTATATAGCTCGGTTAAACTAAGACTAAGCCCTAATAATGCGATACCAGTTCTTAATAATTTTTTCAGTGAAAAATTTATAAAGGTCTCAATCTTTGTATTTGAAGGGAAAAGGTTACCTACTAATAGTCCAAGTAAAATACATATGAAGGCTGCAGAAATTAAAATATTATTGTTGGATAGATATTTATTTAAAAGTACAGAAAATACTACTAATGAAGAAACTAAGAGAAATCCAAAAAAATTTTCTTTTACAATATTCATAGTTTTATACTCTATTAAATGGATATTCAAATTATATAGCTAGAATATAAACTTTTAAAAAATTTATGCTATTTTTTTTCTTTTTCTTCAACTCTTTCAATCGTCTTAGTTGACATTATTTCAGTTATTTCAGATTTACTGCGGTTTAAATTTTCCTGGACGTGTTGAATATTTACATTTCTATATCCAATATGAACGATATCGTTATTTAAGTCTCATATTTGATAACAAAACTTTTATTCCATACATTTAAATTCCAATTAATATGACTTAAAAATCAAAGTCAAAAATTTTATACCAAATTATAAATTAAGTTTTAATGTCGTGAGATGCGAATTTATATACAGATTTTTTTGTTAAAAAATATATGTAATAATTCCTATTCAAAAAAGGCTTAAAAACAGGGTTTTTTATATTAAGTCCACCAGTAAATTCTCCAAAGGCCGGCATTATTATATGGTTTTCTGAGTGAATTAAACATTTTTCAGTGATTTTTTTTGAATTAATTTTAAGAGAAGCCACTGGATGAAAATGTCCTGAAATCTGATATTTTTTTTCTAAAACAGCCTCATGGAGAAAATGAATATCATCTACAATATAACGTTCATAGAATTTAATGTAGGGAGATTTCATTTTATTTTCATGATTTCCAAGTACAAATATAATTTCATAATTTTCAACAAGACTATCGAAAATCAATTTAACTTTGGAAGACATCCTGTTTAAAGCACCTCCATCATGAAAAGTGTCACCAAGCAGTATTATTGTTTGTACTTCATGTATTTTAAGAAAATTTATAAGTTTATTTAGTGTCTCTTCACTATCAAACGGGGGAATAAACTGCCCTGACGATGCAAAGCTAGATCCTTTTTCAAGATGCAAATCTGATATAATAGCAATTTTCTTTTCAAGCCAAAGTAAAATACCCTGATTATTTATTTTGAATTGATGATTGTTAAAGTTTATGACTTTCAAATTAAACCTACTTCATCCAACATTTCACTTTCTAATTCCTCAAGAAAGTATTCATTTACATCTGACTTGTTAATTGTTTGTCTATTAATTTCTAATACTAATGGAATGCCTAACGGTGAAATCTGATCTAGTTTTTTATAAATAATTTTATTTTTAATTCTTTTTAAAAACTCGCTTAATCTATCTAAATCTATTAATCCTCTATAAGCATCATCTCGGGCTACTTGTAAGAGAATATGATTTGGTTCATGTTTTTTTAAAACATTAAAAATTAGATCAGAATTAAATATAACTTGTTTTCCAGTTTTAACCTGCCCAGGTATTTTTCTTTCAATTAAACCAGAAATTATAGCTGCATCTCTAAAGTTTTTCTTTAATAGTGGTGTCTCTTCTAGCCATTCATACAAATCATCTAGCATTATATCTTCATTTAAAAGGATATTTATGTCCTCTACTTCATTCATTGACCATATTGCTAAAGCATATTCTGTTGCTACAAATCCAATTGGTTTATAACCCATTCGTTGCATTTTTTTTGAAACTAAAAAACCAAGTGTTTGATTTGCATTACGTCCTTCAAATGAATAAGAAATTAAAAAGAACCTTTTTTTATTATTAATTTTTCTTGGAAAACTCTCAACTAACAGTCCTTTTTCGGATGGAAGTGTTGAAAACTTTGATTGTAAACTAAGCCAATCTTTAATTTGTGAAGGAAATTCTTCCCATGATTTTTTATGATTTAATAATGTTCTCACCTCTAATGAAAGTTCAGAACTTAAAGGCAACCTTCCTCCAGCGTATGATGGTATTTTGGGGTGTTGATCTTTAGTAGATTTTACTATGACATGATTTTCTTGTACATTTTGATATTCTAATATTCTTCCTCCAAATAAAAAAGTATCACCTTCATTTAATCCTTCTATAAACCACTCTTCAACCTGTCCTAAAGTTCTTCTACCTAATTTTACTTTAAGCATGTAAGATTCAACTATGGTACCAACGTTTAGCCTATATTTACTTCTTACTTTTGAAGATTGTATTGCATATAAATTTTCTTTATTAATTCCAATTTTAGAATAATGTTCATAATGTTTTAATGAATAACCACCATTTTTAACAAACTCCAAAACCTCTAAAAATTTATCTTTAGTTAAATTTCTGTAAGACCAAGCATTTTTAATCTCCAAGTAAAGTTCATCTAGCTGGAATGGATTGCTACAAGCTACACCTAAAATATGCTGAGCTAAAACATCTAAACTTCCTTTTTTTTCGGTGCTGCCATCAATAAGTTGCTTTTGTATTGAATTTATTGCTGAGATACATTCAAGGTATTCAAATCTGTTAGCTGGCACTAAAAGAGCTCTTGATGGTTGATTAAATCTGTGATTACTTCTTCCAATACGTTGCAAAAACCTAGCTATACCCTTTGGTGAACCAATTTGGATAACTAAATCAACCTTACCCCAATCAATACCTAAATCTAATGAACTTGTTGCAACTACACAGTCTAATTCACCATGCGACATAAGATTTTCAACTTTACGCCTAATTTCTTTTTCTAAACTTCCATGGTGTATAGCTATTTTATAATTATCTTCATTTTCATGCCAAAGCTTATTAAATACAAGTTCTGCTTGAGCACGTGTATTAACAAAAATAATTGTTGTTGAAGACTTTTTAATTTCTTTATAAATATCTGCAATAGCATAACCTGCCATATGACCTGACCATGGAACTCTATTATTTGACTCTAATATATCAATATTAGGCTTAGATTTTTCTTCAATATTTATTATTTTAGCTTTTAGCTTTTGTGATAAAAAACTAAGTACTGAATCTTTATCTTTAATTGTTGCAGATAAACCTATTCTTTTACAATCTGGGGTTATAGAATTTAAACGTGAAAGATTTAACGATAACAAATCCCCTCTTTTTGAATTTATTAAACTATGGATCTCATCAACAATTAAATATTTTAAATATTTAAAAAACTCGCTAGCTTTCGTATCAGCTAATAATAAAGCAAGTGACTCTGGAGTTGTCATAAGCATATGTGGTGGTTTTTGTTTTTGCCTATTTTTTTTATAACTTGAAGTATCGCCTGTCCTTGTTTCTACTATTATGTCAAGTCCTTGATCTTCAATTGGACTAGTTAAATTTCTGTGAACATCTACAGTCAAAGCTTTCAAAGGTGAAATATATAAAGTATGCAATTTATTATTAGGACTTTTATTTTCAACCAAATCCTCAAGTGATGGCAAAAAACCTGCTAAAGTTTTTCCTCCACCTGTTGGTGCAACTAATAATATATCAAAACCATTTTTTGAATGTTTTAAAGTCTCTAATTGATGATCATAAAAAGACCAATTATTTTTTTTTAACCAATTTTCTATAGGTTGAAGCTTTAAATTATCTAACATTGTTATATATTATGAAGATGAAATGGATTGATAAAAATTTGCATATAAAGCCAATAAATACACATATTGATCCTTTTAGGCCAGTAGAAAATGCCATTATAACTCATGGTCACGCTGATCACGCTAAGCCTGGTCATAAGAATGTTCTAGCTACTAAAGAAACTATTGAAATAATGAAAATTAGATATGGTGAGAATTGTGCTGATCATTTCCAAGAACTTGAATTAAATGAAACACTGAATATTGATGAAGTTTCTATAACTTTTTTCCCAGCTGGTCATATTTTAGGAAGTGTACAAGTTTTAACTCAATTTAAAGGCGAAAAAATTAACTTCACAGGAGATTATAAAACTTCAAAAGATAAAACATGCAAGAATTTTGAACCTGTGAAATGCCATACACTAGTTACTGAAGCCACATTTGGATTGCCTGTTTTTCAGCATCCGGATGAAAAAAAAGAAATTAACAAACTTTTACACTCAATATATTTATTTCCTGAAAGACCTCACCTTGTCGGCGTTTATGCATTAGGCAAGGCACAAAGAGTTATTAGTTTGTTAAGGCAACAAGGTTATAACAAAAATATTTTTATTCATGGTTCACTTGAAAAACTTTGTAATTATTATCAAGAAAATAACGTCAATCTCGGCAAATTATCTAAAGTAAGCTTAATTAATAAAAACGATTATAACGGTGAAATAATTCTTGCCCCACCCTCAGCCATTAAAAACATTTGGTCTAGGAAGTTTGAAGATCCCATAATAAGTCAAGCTTCGGGATGGATGTCTATAAAACAAAGAGCCAAGCAAAGTTTAGTAGAACTTCCATTAATTTTATCTGATCATGCAGATTGGAATGAATTAACAAACTATATAAAAATCTCAGAAGCTGAAAATGTATATGTAACTCACGGAAGAGAGGAGGCAATAGTTCATTGGTGTAAAAAAAATAATATTAACGGTTTAGCTTTATCTTTATCTGGAAGAGAAGATGAGGAAGAGCTGTGAAAGATTTTAGTGAGTTAATAAATAAATTATTATTAACACCGTCAAGAAATAGAAAAATTCAAATCTTGTCGGACTACTTTTCTAATACTCCTGATCCAGAAAGAGGTTATACTCTTGCTATACTTACAAACAGTTTAGAATTAAGAAATATTCCTATTTCCAAAATAAAAGAAATTATTTACGAAAATGTTGATAAAGATTTGTTTGCATTATCATATGATTACGTGGGTGATTTAGCAGAAACAATCTCTCTTATTTGGCCTCACAATAAAAAAGGTGATTTACCGAGAATTTCTGAAATACTTGAAATTTTAAGAAATATACAAAGAGATGAAATTAGATCAACTCTTAATAATTTTCTATCTATTGCAACCGATACTGAGCGATGGGCCCTCATTAAGTTAATTAGTGGCGGACTTAGAATAGGCGTTTCTTCAAGACTTACTAAAACTGCTCTAGCAAAGTTTAGTAATAAAAATTTAGATGACATAGAAAAAATTTGGCATGGTTTAGAACCTCCTTATGAAAATCTGTTTAAATGGTTATCTAACAAAGCAGATATTCCAAAAATAGATTTAGCTAAAACCTTCCACCCAATGATGCTATCTAACCCAATATTGAATAATGATTTTAGTAGTCTTATTCCTAATGATTACGTTGCCGAATGGAAATGGGATGGGATAAGAGTTCAAATTATTTTAAATAAAAATGAAGTTAAGATTTTTTCACGTACTGGAGATGATATTAGCCTATCTTTCCCAGAAATTGAAAACAACCAAGACAAAATGGTTATTCTTGACGGAGAACTATTAGTTGGAAAAAACTATATACCGATGAATTTTAATTCACTTCAACAAAGAATTAACAGAAAAAAAGTAAGCAAGAAACATTTGATTGATTATCCAGCCTTTATAAAACTCTATGATATTTTATTTTTAGATAATATAGATTTAAGAGATGTACCATGGAAACTTAGACGAAAAAAATTAGAAGAATGGTTTTTGACAAACAAAAATCAATATTTTGATCTATCTGAAGTTATGAAATTCAAAGAGTGGAAAGACCTAGAAAATATAAAAAAATTCAAAATTATTGATGAAGAACATGAAGGGTTGATGATTAAAAGAAAAAAAAGCCCTTATATATCAGGAAGGCCAAAGGGTCATTGGTTTAAATGGAAAAAAGAACCTAAAACAGTCGATGCAATTTTAATGTATGCTGTCCGCGGTCATGGTAAGAGAAGTTCATATTATTCAGATTTCACTCTTGGATTATGGAATGGTAACGAAATACTACCAATATGTAAGGCATACTTTGGTTTCAGTGATTTAGAACTGAAAACCCTTGATAAGTTTGTAAGAAATAACACTTTAAAAAAATATGGCCCTGTAAGAGAAGTAGAAAAAACATTTGTTATTGAAATAGCTTTTGACTCTGTGAATTACAGTAAACGTCATAAATCTGGTGTTGCATTAAGGTTTCCACGTATCAAGAGATTAAGAGAAGATAAACCTGTACAAGAAGTATTGCAATTATCTGAATTCAAAGATGAGTTTTTAAATAAATCTTTATAAATTTAACTATGCATTCAGATTTTACTGTTCTAAGTTATTAAATCTAATATCTATATTTTCAATTTTATTTAATGTCGAGAATTTAATCATGCCAAAGATTACAATATTGAATGGTCCTAATTTAAACCTCCTTGGAGAACGAGAGCCCGATATTTATGGCTCTACTACTATTGAATCGATAGAAAAAAGTTGTCGTGAATTTGCAGAAATTTTAAAAATTGAATTGGACTTTTTTCAAACTAATCACGAGGGTGTTATGGTTGATCAAATTCAAGACACAAGAAATAAATCTGATGCTATTATCATAAATCCTGCTGGTTTTTCGTTCCACTCTGTCCCAATATTAGATGCCATCAGAATGTTTTCAGGACCTGTAATTGAGGTTCATCTATCTAACATCCATGCCAGAGATAAAGCCCACCAAAACTCAATTATGTCTAGCGTATCAAATGGTGTTATTTGTGGGCTAGGTCCATATGGCTACATAGTAGCAATGCAAACTATTACTAAAACAATTAAGGTTATTCCAGAAACTTTGCCTGAAGTCATTAGATTTGGCCCAATTTAATATATAAATACATGAATAATAATTTAAACAAACATATTCCCAAAGAAACTGATCTGTTAATATTAGGTTCAGGAGCAGCCGGCATGTCAGCAGCATTAACTGGTGCAGCTTTGGGTTACAAAGTTACATTAATTGAAAAAACTGATAAAATTGGCGGAACGACTGCACGCTCAGCTGGCTCTATATGGATACCTAATACTTTTCATAACAAAAAAGGTAATGATAACTTTGAAAAATCACTTACTTATTTAAAAAAAGCAATAGGTAATAGACTTGATATAGAGCGTACCATAAAATTTTTAAAAATAGGACCGGAAATGGTTGATTTTTTTAATAAGGTATCTTCTGTTAAACTTAGAGCATATGATCACCACCCAGATTATTTAGCTACACTTGAGGGCTCAACTTTATCTGGAAGAGTTTTGGAGCCTCTTCCTTTTAATGCATCAAGTTTAGGAGAGGACTTTAAAAATATTAGATCACCTCTTCCAGAGTTTATGCTTTTTAGTGGATTAATGGTTGATAGAACTGATATTTCACATTTAATGAACCTTACTAAAAGTCTAAAGTCTTTTTTTCATTCATCAAAAATTTTATTTTTCTATCTGTGTGATCTTCTTAAATATGGCAGAGGTACTCGTCTTGTAATGGGTAATGCGTTAGTGGGTCGTTTGTATGAGTCTTTGATAAATCATAAGGTAAATATCATTTTCTCAACGGAAGTTGCATCTTTAATTTATAAAGGAAATAAAATATCTGAGGCGTTAATACTATCAGAAAATAAAAAGTTTAAAGTGATGGTTAATGCGGGTGTTATACTAGCAACTGGTGGTTTTTCAAATAATAAAAAATTAAGAAAAAAACTTATGCCTAATAATATACCAACAGAGTCTTGTGTTGTAGAGAGCGCTTCAGGTGATGGAATATTATTAGCTGAAAATGTTGGAGGACGTCTAAGTATATCAAATGAAAGTAATAGTTTTTGGGCTCCAATATCCATAAAAAAACGAAAAGATAATACAACTGCTATTTTTCCACATTTTGTATTGGACAGAGGTAAACCAGGTTTAATTGCTGTTGATCCAGAAGGAAGTAGATTTGTAAATGAGGCCACAACTTATCATTTGTTTGGCAAAGCACTCTCAGTTGCGTTAAAAAATTATCCTAAACGTGGCTGTATTTTTATTTGTGACGCAGAATTTATTCAAAAATATGGGCTAGGTATGGTGCGTCCAAAAGGCATTGGCCTAAAAAATGCACTAAAGAATGGATATTTGAAAAGTGCCACAACTATAAAAGAACTTTCTGCTAAAATAGATGTTCCTTTTAATAAACTTTCACAAACAATTCTTACAAATAACAGTTATGCAGAAAATGGAAAAGATTTTGATTTTAATAAAGGTGAAGATGCATATCAAAAAAACCTAGGTGATACAAATCATAGTCCTAACCCATGCCTTGGTAAAATTAAACAACCACCCTATTACGCTATTAATGTTTTTCCTGGTGATATTGGAGCAAGTTCTGGATTAATAACAAATTCAGATGCACAAGTTTTAGATAAAGATGGTGAAGCAATAAAAGGTTTATATGCATGTGGAAATGACATGGATTCAATCATGGCTGGTTTTTATCCTGGCCCAGGAATAACAATTGGACCTGGAATGACATTTGGATACATAGCAGCTCGTCATGCTATAAACTCATTAATGAATAAGGGTTTAAAATAATGATACCTTCGATCGCCACTGTTACATTAGGAGGTGACATTAAAACAAAGTTAAAGGCAATCTCAAAGGCAGGTTTTCATTCAATAGAATTGTTTGATACTGATTTAGATAGATTTGAAGGGAACTCAAAAGAATTAAATAACTTAATTAAAGATTTCGGTTTAAATTTAGCAAGCTATTTTCCTCTTAGAAATTTTGAGGGAATGCCTGAGGAAAAAAAAGAAAGTGTTTTTAATGAAGCTAAATATTATTTAGACACGGCTAAAGAACTTGGATCTGAAATGGTTATGATATGTTCAAATACAAATCAAGAAAGCTTACCCAATGAAATAAAAATAACCTCTGATCTAAACGAACTTGCTGAAATAGCAAAAAACTTTGAACTCAAATTAGCTTACGAACCGCTTGCTTGGGGAACACATGTAAATAGTTATCGTCATGCAATGCAGTTAATTAACGATGCTGATCATGAGAACCTTGGTATTGCGCTTGATGCATTTCATATTCTGTCAAAACAAGACGACATTAACCAAATAAGACATATTCCTAGAGATAAAATATTTTTAGTTCAAATATCAGACGCACCATTTCTTAACTTAGACTTCTTAAGTTGGAGTAGAACTCATAGAATTTTACCTGGATATGGAGATTTTGACCTGAAAAGCTTTGTTAATGAGATCAAATTAACTGGTTATGATCAATATTTTTCACTTGAATGTTTTAATAAAAACCTCCAAGAAAAAGATCCCATGAAGGCTGCAGAAGAGGGATTTGGTTTAAATCAAAAACTATGGAATTAATTATTATGTTATCCTGACAACATAGACATGAATGAGAATACAATGAATGAAAAATTATACTTAGATCTTAAAATTGAAAACTCAATAGCAAATATCTATTTGAAACGTTCACCCATAAATGCCTTTAGTATAGATTTCCTTAATGAAATTATAATTGCTTTAAAAGAAGTAAATGAAAAAAAAAATGTACTAGCTGTAATGATAAGCAGCTCGATACCGAATATATTTTGTGCTGGTCTGGATTTAGATATCTTAATAGATAAACCAATATTGGAAGTACGAAAATTTCTTGAATTATTATATATAAAACTTTGGGATACTCAGTACAATATGAGCAAGCCTACAATTGCTGTTATTGATGGAGCTGCAAGAGGTGGAGGAATGACGTTAGCAATTTCATGCGATATCATTATTGCTTCTGACAAAGCTTCATTTGGATACCCTGAAATTGACTTGGGCTTACTACCGGCAATTCATTTTAATCATTTACCAAAAATTGTTGGTCGTTATCGCGCTTTTGATTTACTTTTTAGTGGCCGTAAGTTTGATGCAGATGAAGCATTATCGATGGGTTTAATCAATAAAAAGGTCCCACAAGATCATTTGCTAGATGAATCAACAAAGTTAGCTACTACATTTGCCAATAAATCTCCTACTGCCATTAAATTAGGAAGAGCTGCTTTTATGCGTACTAATGACCTTGATTACAGAAGAGGAGTTGCAAATGCTGTTGAAGATTTCTGCAACGCAGCGATGACACCAGATGCTCAAGAAGGGCTTAAAGCTTTCTTAGAAAAAAGAAAACCAAACTGGAAGTAACTAAATATTACTTTGGTGTGAATATATTTATTCCCTCACTATTTTTAACATTTCCTGAAACACCTAAGAAGTCTTCAGTGGTCATTTTTAACATTAAATCAATGTCTTTTGGCGTATTTGCGATAAAACGACTGTCATCTTCTAATCTGCCAAAGATAATTCCAAATGAAGGTCCTTCACGATCATGGATAATTGTATAAGTTTCTATTACTGCATTCCCGCTAACAAACTCTGTGAAAGAAGGACCCTTTTTAGAATTAATTTCAGCTTGATATATACTTGGGTTTTTGGGAGAAAATTGTTTGTCAATCGGTTCAGTTGAATAGATACCAGCTGATTGTTTTGTAATATAGTTTCCATTAGCAGTAATTAGGCCTTTACTACCTGGACGAGATCTTACTTTGTCAATCATCTCTGCAATAGAGTGTGTTACATAGTTATTACCTGGACCTCCAAAATAAGGTAATCCTCCTGTAATAGTTAAACCCCTTGGGTCATCTTGTGAAATTTTCATTTCATTGCATGCAATCTCAACAGCAGAAGGAAAACAACTATATAGATCCATCAGGTCAATATCATCTATCGTACAATCAGCCATTTCAAATGTCTCACGAGCAACAACTGACATCGCAGGAGATGAGTAAAAGTTAATACGGTCACTTAAAAACCAATGGTCATAGGCATCAGCACAACCATGAAGATACACCCATTTTTCTCTTGGAATGTTTAACTCTTTTGCTTTTGCTACAGATGTTAAAATAAGTGCTGCTGATTGGTCAATAAAAGCATTAGAATTCATAAGCTTAGTATATGGGAAACCTATGTATGGATTGTCAGAGTTTACTGAAGCAATTTCATTTGCTGAAAAACTTTGTCTTCTATCAGCTAGAGGGTTATTTGCAGCAATTGATGCAAACTTAGAAAACAACTTACCCATTGCAAGAGAATGATCTTCGATTGAGCGTTTTTCATGGCCACGAATAGCATTTTCTATTAGAGGATAAGCAAATATAGCACCAGACATGCCATGTCGATCCTCAATATTTGACCAACCTCTTTTATATATCCCCCACTCTTTAAATTGATCTCCAATATCTTCATCCCAATTAAGTTTTGTTTTTTTTCTTTGGGCATTTTTTTGAGTTGCTAACGCCTCTCCGCCAGCGATCATCCCAATTTCCATTTCACCACGAGCAATCATTTCAAACATTCTGTTTACGCACCATTGGGGCATATTACCTCCAGGATGAGTATAAATATGACGTTTAACGTTTTCTGCACCTAGACGATTAGCTAATGAAAGCGGTGGATTTGAATATTTTCCGAAGGGACATTTAAAACGCCAACTGGTATCAGAAAAAGAACGAATTAAAACCATTGTGTCTATCGACTTTAAAAGAGTATCTCCTGCTCCTGTATCCTCAATTGCTTTCCTTGCTGCTGCAGCAGTAAGATCTATGGGTGAAAGAGCTCTTTCCACATCAGGTTCGCGTTGTGTTATTTGTCCACTTCCAACTAAAATTGGTGTTTTTGTTTCATCCATTTGAAATTTCTTTTTAAAAAATAATCTTAATTGGTTTGAATCAAATAAATTTAAATCTTTTAGTGTTAGATGTAAAAGAATACCAAGTTTAAAGTGATACTATCATTTCCCTTATTATACTCACAACCTTTTCAGGTTGTTCAGCACATGGTATATGGCCAGCCTCTTCAATTATCTCAAATTTTGCACCAGGTATTATTTTAGCAGTTCCTTCTACAAGTTCCGGAGGAGTTGCCCCATCCTGTCTACCTACAACGCAAGTTGTTGGCACAGAAATAGAAGGAGCTTTGTCTGTAAAATCAGCATCACGAATAGCCATACCAGTACCTATGTAACCTTCTAGAGGTGTTCTAGTAAACATGGCTTCATATCCACGTAAATCTACTTGCCTATTCTTATGAAAATTTGGCGAAAACCAACGTTGCATGTTACCTTCTAAAAGAGCTTCTAGACCTCCTTCACGAGCAATAGCAATACGATCATTCCACATTTGTTCATTACCAATTTTAGCTGCCGTATCACAAAGGATTAATCCTTGAACTAAATCTGGTCGTTTGTGATACACACCTTGAACTATAAGCCCACCCACAGAAAGACCAACTAACACTGCTTCTGAAATTTTAAGGTGATCCATCAAATCTATAAGATCAGCAACATGATCATCAATTACATAAGGTGAATTCCCAAGACCAGAAAGTCCATGCCCCCTTTTATCATATGTGAGTATGCTGTAATCATTGGATAAGTTTTCTACACAACTTTCCCAAATACGAAAATCTGTTCCTAACGAATTAGAAAAAACTACAGTTGGCTTGTTTACACCATTATTGATATAATTGAAGTGTATTGATATGTCATTTATTTTGGCAAAGTTCATAGTATATCCCTCATATTTTTATTAAAATACGTCTGTCTAACTTATAATATATTACAATCGAATACAAAAAATCTTTAATATGATCAATATAACGTTACAACAATTTTAATCAATTCCTTTGAAACACCTCAAATATCTTAAGAGATAATATGAAATATCAGAGTTCAAAGATTATATCTTTGGTGTGTATTCCTCAAACGTCTATCCTGCCCATATAAAGAAGAGCAGGAAAAGGTTGTTTATCATTATCTGTCAACTTGGAAGCCTGAGGCAGGTTCTAGAAACCAAACCTTTGACGCATGGTTCCTGTTTTAAAAGCGTGCGCTTATATATTCATTAATTAAAATTGTATTGATTTCAAAATGTAAAACCAGTAATAGTGAATTATTAATAATTATTGGGTTTTATTATGGCACGACGCAATACCATCCGATTTGGGGATTACATCCAAGCGATGTCAATCGACAGTCAAAAGATACCATTCCAAGAATTAATGCCTGAGCCATTGTTTGATCGTCATGGCAAAGAACATCCGCAACCTGTTCCGAAAATGAAATTAGGTGGCGGTGATGTATTAAAAATTCTCCAACCGTATTTGTCCACTCGGTTCATTGATCAAGCACGTGCGGTTGTGCCACTGGCCCTTTATTTGGCCCTCTTTCAATATCTTGTGCTGCAAACACCTGTTATGGATGCAAGCATCATTGCAGGCGGATTGTTTGCGGTCATGATTGGCTTGATGATGTTTATGGAAGGGTTGAAGCTTGGGCTTATGCCATTTGGTGAGATCATTGGTAATACTTTGCCTCGTAAACTACCGTTGCCCGGCGTCTTATGTATCGCATTCTTATTGGGAATTGGTGTAACTTTTGCAGAGCCTGCGATTGGTGCATTACAGGTGGCTGGATCTATCGTTGATCCTGAAAAGGCACCTTATCTATTTACCCTCTTAAATGATCGCTCAGGGGCAACTGTTTTACTAGTTGGACTTGGCGTTGGTTTGGCGGCCGTTCTAGGAACGGTCAGGTTCTTACGTGGTTGGAGTTTGAAGCCAATGATTTTTATGAGCGTCTTGCCAACTTTGATTTTGAGCGTCATCGCTTTTATGGACCCTGAGCTGACTAAAATTGTCGGTTTAGCTTGGGACTGTGGTGCGGTTACCACCGGTCCAGTTACAGTGCCTTTAGTCCTTGCGCTTGGTATCGGTGTCGCGTCGGCAGCCGGTAAAGGTGCAGATTCTTCTTTGTCCGGCTTTGGTATTGTTACCCTGGCATCTGTGTTCCCAATTCTTGGTGTATTGTTGTTGAGCTTTTACACAGCCTATACAGTTCCACCGGAACTCATCATCGAGAAGGCAGCTGAAATCAAATTGGCAGCGCAATCTGCAGCCTCTCAGCCACAGTGGTACGAAGCAACACCTTGGACTGAAGTTATATTGGGTGTGCGAGCTATTGTACCGTTGGTGATTTTCTTGGCAGTGGTGCTGTTAGTAATTTTGCGTGAGAAGCTGAAAAATGCATTCATTACCTACTACGGGATTATTCTCGCAGTGGTCGGAATGTGTATATTTAACATCGGCTTGACTTATGGTTTAGCGAAGCTTGGAGATCAATCAGGCGGATTGATAGCAGGTGCATTTACGTCAATTGATGCAATCACGGCGAGCCCGCTATATAGCGTTACTGTCGGTGTCGGGATCGCAGGTCTATTTGCTTGGGTATTAGGTCTTTCTGCAACACTTGCAGAGCCTGCTCTAAACGCCCTTGGAATGACAGTGCAGAATTTAACCAACGGTGCTTTTAAAAAATCTATGTTAATGTTTGCGGTCGCTTTTGGCGTTGCCACCGGTATCATGCTGGGTGTTCTAAAGCTTATTTACGGGTTTCATATTATGTACATCTTAATACCGGGCTACACACTCGGGCTAATACTAACCCTGTTGTCAACAGAAGAATTTGTGAATGTCGGCTGGGATTCAGCCGGTGTGACAACCGGTCCTGTGACTGTGCCATTGGTTCTTGCTATGGGCCTTGGATTTGGCAATGCGCTTGGATCAACTGATGGCTTTGGTATTTTGGCAGCAGCCTCAATTTGTCCTATTGTTGCGGTTTTGACACTGGGTATTTATGTTCAATTTAAAATAAAACTAGAGGAACGCCGCGTTGCTCGTGAAGGAGAGATGGAATGAAACGTTCATTTACGACATTAACAGAAGCAACACTTATTACGGCAGTTGTGCAACATGGTTATGGCGAGATCATTACTGATGCTTTACTGGAGGTGGGTATTCAAGGATCAACTGTGCATGGGGCAATGGGTGTAGGAATTCGCGAGCGTTTAGGTGCTCTTGGCGTAGCTGTCGATGCCGAACGTGATGTCGTCAATGTGATGGTTTCAAGTGACGAAGTTGACAGAGTTTTTGAGCGAGTTTTCTTGGCTGGCAAGTTAGACACACCTGGTATGGGCTTTATGTACGCAACGCCTCTAATGCAGGCTGCCACCTACGTTCCGCCATCTATCCTTTCTAAGTATTCAGGTACCTGAGATGGCGTTTTCTGAAGTTAAAACTGATCCAACCTTGGACTACCTTGATTATACTTGGCTGATCTCAGGTATATTATATGAGGGTGGAACTGATAACTTAATCCCCGAGCTTATGAATCGTGGTATAAATGAAGTTTACTTTTATAATGTAGCTGGCACGATGATTGGACAGAAAACTGTGGCGGGTGTTTCAGGCTCTTTTGATGTTGAGCAATTCCATGTTGTTGTAACAGCTGACCAAGCTGAAAACGTATTTGATTTTATTTATCGCTTCTGCCACTTGTCCGAGCCGAATAAAGGAATGATTTACATGAATAAATTGATGCAATCAACTAAACACATAATCCCAGAACTCGATCACGCAGAGTTTGATAAAATTACAGAATGATAGGTGACACCATGGCAAACAAAACCAATTTAATAGCTGAAAATAAATTGAATATTCGTAAGAACCGACGCAAGATTTTTGAGCTGGATGCAGAAGTGTCGACAACATATGCCGAGCTTATGTTGTTACTCGCAGACATTGAAGAAAATCGTGCGTTACTGCAACGAAACTATACCTCAGCCTTTATGGGTAACAGGTCAATCGCGATTGATAACGTCAACGATCTGTATAGTTGTCGAATTGCAATGCTTGAAGCTTTGGATCCATCTTCTGACGTTGAGGCCAATTTCAAGGTGCGGATGTTGAACCAAGTTCGGATTGAGCAGCTTGAAAAGCGCTCTGATCTAAACGATACCTTACGCGATATTGCTGCAAAAATGATTGAAGTTAACGTTATGCTACAGTCTGTTAACGGTCTGATTACTGAGGCTAACGAGACAGTCGTTGATGAGGGAGATACTATGATTTCTGAGAATGCTGAGTGGGCCGATGGATCGGTTGCTAAGCAAATGACTAAGGCTACGCCAAATGCGAATTCACAAAGTGTGCTATCTAATACAGAGCGTTTACAAAAACTGCTTGAGCGAGCAAATATAGCAGAGAAAGAGGCTACTGGTTTGGTTCATCGCGTTGAGAAAGATACCAAAGGCATCTTAGAACTTGGTGATGACATTGCCAACCGGCGTGAACGTATTCAAGCAGATCGTGAGCGTGTTGTTGCAAACCAGAGACGTACTGCGGACCTGCTTATTAAATTAAAATAAGAATAATCTTATAATTTTAATGATATAGTGGAAAAATCATTAAGAAATGTTGCTGTCTCTATAGACCCGCCACTATTTCTTTAGAAATTGCTTGCGGCCTTGTTATGGACAAAAGCGTTCGGGCTTCCTGACGTCGACCATCGTGGACTAAGCACGCTGCCAAAGAGTAGTCAATAAGATCGCGTTGCGCATTAGAACCACCAATACGAGCGTGATCACGCATAGCATTGCAGAATTGTTCGGCGGCAATGCCCCAATTTTCGTCCTCCATCTCCCTATACCCTATCGCAAGCGTCTTGGTTAGATCGCTTACTGGCCCATCAGCGCAGTCGATTATGACTTCAAGTGCGTCTCGATTCCCACTACGTGCGTGAGCAATAGCAGCGTGGAGATCAGCAAATCCTAGACCAGGCTTTGGAAATTTTGCAAGCGCATATGCACTTAGTTTTTTCCAACGCTCGACAGGAACTTTTAAGCCAGCAAGTTCTGCACGAAATAGCAGTGCTGCAGTGTCAGTCATGACATTGAGCGGCGGCCCTTGACTTCGTTCTGGTGAAATATTCATATCCAAGACCTGCCACATCCCATCGAAATCACCAGCTTCCAATGACCAAAGACCGACGTGCCAATATATGTGATTGTAAAGCGTTGCTGACGGGTCATAATTCTTACACCAGTTTGATAGATAGCTAAGTCCTTCTTTATCTTCCATGTTTTCATAATAAAGATGAGCCCGAATGTGAGCCGTATGCGCACTTTTTGGATTGGCAGCCATCGCAGCCTCTATATTGGCTTGCGCCGCAACGAGCTGCCCCACTTCCAACTGGGCAAACGCCAATTGAGTTCGAAACCACCAGTTATCGCCATAATGTTGCGACAAACGTGAGATGAAGGCAAGTTGTTCTGCTTCGCGTCCGGGAAGACCAGAAAAACCGATCAAGCCAAAGACACTTGTGCACATCTGCGCAATCATTACATCTGCAGGCCATTTCTCTACATGTTCATAAACAGCAGTTCGAGCTGCTGCAGCTTTGCCTTCCAAAAGTAAAGCTGATGCATTAATGTGAGAACGCTCTCTTGCGCTCAAGCCTGATGCTAATGCTCGGGCTTGCCCAAGACTTGCCTTGACACGGTCAGGTTGGGCAAGCAGCTGCATGTTGCGAGCAAGACCAATATGTGCAAGCGCAAAGCCCTCATCAGCATTAATAGCAGTTTGAAACGCGTCAGATACTCTTGGCTCTGCCCCAAGGAACCTACTAATTCCCAAGTCGTAAGCGTCCCGAGCCTCTACAGAACGTGTTCCAACAGGATTTCCATATGCATCATCAAGCATGACGTAAACCTCTAAGTAACTTATATGTCACATTAATTTCAATAACATGTTAACAAAATTTTTGGAAGACACAAACTATTTTAATAAATTGAAATTAACAAATTAAGATAAAAGAAAAATAACTTTGTAGAGCAAATATTTTTTCATTTTTAATGACTAAATGTTTCATTAACAACGGAATATGAGTTGTTAATGTCTTCTACAGTCCAGTCAAAGTTTTTGAAAAATATGCAGAATGTTGCCTGATATAGCTTTCAACACTTTCAATGTTGGTCGGGGCGGAGAGATTCGAACTCCCGACCCTCTGGTCCCAAACCAGATGCGCTACCAGGCTGCGCTACGCCCCGAACATCTCGATTTATACTTTAGAAATTGGTAAAAGCAAGCATTAGTTTTGTTTTACTTAATAAAATTTATCAATATATATTAATATTTAGTAATAGGACAATTTAACTTGTCACCTACTTGACTTTTCAACTCACCTGCATTCATTTCCAAAACAAATGTTACCTTTTCATTACTACTTATGTTTTTTTGATCTAAAGCTTTAGCATTTTTATAAATTCCGACAATAATACCATTCATATTTATAAAAAATAAATCTAGGTTTAATAGAGTATTTTTCATCCAAAAATTTCTTTTCTCACTTTTGTCCCAGATAAACAACATTCCATTGTCAGTCATAATTTCTTCTCTATTCATTAAACCGTAGGATCTTTTCTTTTCAGTATCAGCAATCTCTAAATATAATTTTTTAATTTCTTTTTTATTAATAGTAATTTCACAAACTGTTTTTGTAAATTCAGGTACTTGTAGATTTGCAAATACAGTTTTAAGGAAAACTGTAATTAGGAAAATTCCTAACGTCGCTCCTTGTAATAAATTTAATAAAGAAATATTCATAAATTTTTCATACTTAAAACGTTTTTTACAAGAGATATAACTTCAGCCCCTACAATTGTTTTGACATTATGATCACGCCAATATTTCAGCCATTGGTTGGGTATTCCCATTCTTACGCGACTGTTATTCCATTGAAGTGAGGCTAATAAATTACTACACTCTTCTGGCATATCACTGTCTAAAAGATCATCTCGATTATTCAACAAAACCCAATTTCCTGCCCATGCTTTTGCTGTAAGGTATGGATTATATCCGCCACCACCTAATATTATTGAACTTTCACATAACAATAAAATATCTTTAATGGCTCCCCAATATGCATTATTAGATAAAGATATTCTTGATTGAGGGTCTCCATTAAGCATATCTGCCCCAGCTTGTATTATTAATAAGTCTGGCTGTATTGATTTAGCGTAAGGAATGACTGCATTGTTAATTACATAGTCAATTTCTGAATCGTTAAAGCTCTCAGAAACTGGAAAATTTAATATATTTTTAATATTATTTTCTTCCAGCTTACCTGTTTGTGGCCATCTATTTTTTTCATGGATTGATATTATAGTAACGTTTTCGTTATTAAGAAAGACATCTTGAACCCCATCACAATGATGAGCATCAATATCAATGTATAAAACTTTAGAAAAACCTAATTCTAGTGCTTTTAAAATTGCAAGAACACAGTCATTTAAAAAACAAAATCCATATGCTTCAGATTTTCTACCATGATGTGTACCCCCTGATATATTAAGAATCTTTTTAGCTTGTTTATTAGCTATCATTTCAACAGCTTTAATTGATGCTTTAGCTGCAGACGCTGGCCGAGAAAAAACTTCACTGAAAATTGGATTGTTACCTATTCCAATATTATATTTTCTTTTTAAATAATCTGGAAGGTCTAGCTCTTCCTCAGCTTTTTTAAGCGCTTTAACGTATTCTAAGTCATGAAATTTAATTAATTCATCAATTTCAGCAGGTTTATTTTTAATTATTTGCTCTTCTTTAACCCATCCCATTAATTGAATAAGCTCAACACTCGGCCAAACTCGATCCATATCTAACGGATGACCTTTTTCATATCTAGAGCCTTTAAAAATATCACTTGTAAATAAATAGTTCTGCATTGTACTTTTTTCTAATATATATATTTATATTATCAAATATTTTTTTTATAAGGTACACATGCTAAGAGGTTTAATTATAGCAGCTACAATCTTCGCGATTTGGGAATTTTGTTGTGTATATTTTAATCTTCCTCCATTCATGTTACCACCTCCATCAAAAATTTTTATGTCCATCTATACTAACTGGGACTTACTTTTAAAGCATGCGTCTTATACTTTAGTTGAAATTCTAGCTTCCATATTTATAGGAACTATAATAGGGGTAATTACTGCATTAATAATCTCTTCTTCAGAAAGACTTAAGCGATGGGTCATGCCTATTTTACTTGCAAGTCAATCAATACCAGTTTTTGCACTAGCTCCTCTGTTAATTTTATGGCTTGGCTATGGAATGAGCAGCAAAATAGTTATTGGAGTATTAATTGTTTTCTTTCCTATCACTTCAAATTTTACTGATGCTTTAAATAAGGTGCCTCAAGAACTTATTGATGCTGGAAAAACTATCAGTCTATCCAAAACACAACTTTTTTGGAAAATTAAAATACCATCTTCCCTTCCTGGATTATGCTCCGGTATACGTGTTGCTGCTTGTTTTGCCCCTATCGGAGCTGTCGTAGGTGAATGGATAGGAGGTAGCACAGGGTTAGGCTCTTTTATGATTTATAGTAACGCTAGACTTCAAACTGACAATATGTTTGCAGCTTTAATAATTTTAATTTTTATAACAATTACCTTATACAAAGTGACCGACATGATCCTCAGCAAATATGTTTGGTGGAAATAAAAAAACATATTGATTTTTTTCTAATAATGTAAAAAATGTAATTTGCCAGGGGTGCTAGACATGTGTCTTGCTGAGAAATTAACCCTTATAACCTGATCTGGTTAAAACCAGCGGAGGGAGATGCACAATGCATACTATAATAAGAATTATATCAATAATATTTTTAACATTAACAATTAACTTTGCTTATGCAAAAAATGACAAACTAACAATTGGATTAGATTGGTTTATTAATCCAGACCACGCTCCTTTAATTATAGCTGAAAAAAGAGGTTTTTTTAAAGAAGTTGGGCTTGATGTAGAAATGATTGAGCCAGCTGACCCTAATGACCCTCCAAAACTAGTTGCTGCAGGTAAATTAGATTTAGCAATTTCATATCAACCCCAACTACATATTCAAGTTGACCAAGGCTTGCCTGTAGTAAGAGTTGGAACATTGGTAAGCGTTCCTCTCAATTCTCTAGTTGTTTTAAAGGATGGTCCTATAAAATCAATAACAGACTTAAAAGGCAAAAAAATTGGTTTTTCAGTAGGTGGATTTGAAGAAGCTTTATTGTCAGGAATGCTTGAGAAATATAATTTAAAAATGTCAGACGTTGAATTAATAAATATTAATTTCTCTCTGTCACCATCTTTAATTGCCAAAAAAGTAGACGCTGTAATTGGTGCCTTTAGAAATTTTGAGCTTAATCAAATGGATATAGTTAACCATCCTGGCCTTGCTTTTTATCCAGAAGAGCATGGAGTACCTTCTTATGAAGAGTTAATTTATATTGCAAATACAAAGAATAGAAAAAAACCTATTTTTGATAAGTTTTTCAAGGCTATCCAAAAAGCAACATTAACTATTGTTAATGATCCTCAGTCTACATGGAAAGACTTTTCTTCTTTTCGAAAAGGCCTTGACGATGAGTTAAACAAAAGAGCTTATAAAGATACCTTATCTAGATTTGCACTTAGACCGCAAGCACATGATCTAAATACTTACAGAGAATTTGGTAATTTCTTAAAAGAAAAAGGTATCATCCAAAAGACCATACAGGTGGAAACGTTTGCTAAACCATAAAAGTTTAAAACTTTTATTGAAATCAAGCCTAATTTTAGTTAAAAATAATATATTCTAGAGTTAGGTTTTTTTACATCATGAAGTCATTTTTTCTTTTTGTTATTTTATTAAGTCTATGGCTATTGATGTCTGGCCATTATACCTTTTTGATAATAAGCCTCGGAGTAATATCTTGTCTTTTTTGTGTCTATTTAGCAAAGAGAGCTAAATTAATTGATGACGAAGGCCTGCCTTTGTTTTTTTTGCCAAGATTGTTAAATTATCTATTGTGGCTTTTCAAAGAAATATTTAATTCTAATATAGGCACCGCCAAAGCAATAATAACTGGTAATATAAACCCTGAAATATTCATAGTTAAATCTTCCCAGAATACTGACGTTGCTAAAGTAACCTACGCAAATTCAATTACCCTTACGCCAGGTACTGTTACAATACAAATTAATAAAGATAAATTTGAAGTTCACGCTCTTAATTCAGACTTTGGAAATGACGTAAGAAGCAATGTAATGGATAAAAAAGTTAAGTGGTTAGAGGGAGATATCTAATGTATTTAGCGGCTCTTATTGCATGTGCAATTTCTGGAATTTTAATATTGATTAGAATTATTTTAGGAAAAACTACTTTTGACAGAGTTTTGGCTATAAATACTTTAGGAACTATAATAGTTATAGGAATTGCTCTTCATGGCTTTTATAGTGGAAGGCCAGAGTTTCTCGACATAGCTATTGTTTATGCCTTAATAAATTTTATTGGAACGGTAGCAGTTTTAAAGCTTTTTAGTACTGGATCTCTAGGGGATGTTAAAAAATAATGGAATTTATAAAAGACATTATTACAGGGATTTTCTTTTTTATAGGTTCTATGTCTATTATTATTGGAGCTTGTGGCCTTATAAAACTTCCTGACGTTTTTTCAAGAATACATGCTGCAGGTATGATTGACACAGGAGGCACAGCATTTTTTCTACTCGGAATGATTGTTCAATCTGGTTGGTCTCTAATTACAGTGAAGTTAATTTTAATTGGTATTTTTATTTTTTTTACTAGTCCTGTTACAAGTCATGTAACAGCTAACTTAGCCCGACAAAAAAAAATAATACCTGTAGGTAAAAAGATTGGCAAACTTTTATGATATCTGAATTAATTATAAATGCTTTTTTAGTTACCGTAATGCTTGCTATCGCTATTGCGCTTCTTAAAACAAGAACTGTTATTTTCACTGTTATATTAACTAGCGCCTATTCTCTAGTTGCAGCATTGATGTTTATAACTCTTGATGCAGTCGACGTTGCATTTACTGAAGCCTCAGTTGGTGCAGGAATATCTACAGTATTATTTTTAGCAGCAATGGCTTATTTGCCTAAAAAAGAAGAAGAAACTATTGATAATCAATTTATTCCAGCTCTATCATGCATAATATTAGGTGCTATATTAATTTGGTGTAGCTATGACCTACCCCAAATAGGCTTAGTTTCTTCACCTATTCATCAACATGTGGCTCCTGATTATATATTAGGATCACGCAATGATATTGGTATACCTAATATAGTTACCTCTGTTTTAGCCAGTTACAGAGGTTACGATACTTTCGGTGAGACAATTGTTGTTTTTACAGCAGGTATCGCTGTTTTAGTTCTATTACAAAACAACAAAAAATTCTCCAAAGACACTAAATCTAAAATTAAGAAGAAGGTTGGTCGAAATGCATAAAAATCCAATCTTAAGAGTTTGTACTAAAATACTATTTGCACCAATAATTTTATTCGGTCTTTACGTCCAATTTCATGGTGACTTTGGTCCTGGCGGAGGGTTTCAGGCTGGAGTTATAGTTGCTAGCGCCTTCATACTATATACGATTGTGTTTGGATTAGAAAAAGGTAAGAAACTCTTCCCTTCAAATATAAATCTATTGTTGTTAGCCCTAGGAGGTATTATTTACGGTGGGGTTGGAATTGCATCAATCTTTCTTGGCGAAGAATTTTTATCTTATAACCCACTGGGCTCAACTCCTCAATCAGGACAGCATATTGGTATATTACTAGTTGAATTTGGTGTTGGACTTACAGTTTCTAACGTGATGATAGCCTTATTTAATGCCTTTATTGGTTTTAAATCAGGAAAGGCAAGTTAAAATGATCTCTTCATCTATAGGTATATGGAACTATTGGATCGTATTTTTGTTAATGATGATTGGCTTGTTCCTAGTTATAGGAAGAAAGAATTTTTTGAAAAAAATAGTAGGATTAGCTATTTTTCAAACTTCAGTTTTTCTATTGTACATCACCTTTGGTAAAATTGCTGGTGCAACACCACCAATATTAAATGAAGCGCTTGATACAGTTTATTCTAACCCATTGCCTCATGTATTAATCCTTACAGCAATTGTGGTTGGGGTTGCTACCACTGCTCTTGGTTTATCTTTAGTTTTAAGAATAAATTCAGAATATGGGAGCATTGAAGAAGATGACATATCTGCACAAGATTTAGTTGATTATCATGATGAAATAGAAACAAGTAAAAAATTAAAATCGAAATTTGTAAAATGACAGATATTTTAATTAAAAATCTTCCAATTTTAGTAGTTCTTTGTCCTTTGATGATGTCACTATTCGTAGTGCTTATTTCTAACGCTTTTATTAGTTGGATTTTAACACTATTAACTACAGTGTTAACATTTATTTTATCAATACTACTCTTTCAAGAAGTTCAAATACAGACATACATATCCTATGCTTTAGGAAACTGGGCCCCTCCTCTGGGAATTGAATACGTAATAGACAAGGTCTCAATAATTCCAATTATAATTATTAGTTCTATTAGTCTATTATCAACTATCTTCTCTTATAAGTTAATGCCTTTTGAAGTAGGTCAATCTTCAATTTCTAAAGTTTATAGTTTGTGGCTGTTAGCTATAGCAGGATTAATAGGACTAGTTACAACTGGAGATGCTTTCAATCTTTTTGTATTTTTAGAAATTTCTTCTCTCGCTTCTGTAGCCTTAGTTGCAATGGGAGCAAAAAAAGATAAACAAGCTTTAGTTGCAGCTTATAATTACCTGGTTATAGGTGCCGTTGGAGCAACTCTTTATGTTATTGGTGTTGGTTTGTTATATAGCATAACTGGAACCTTAAATATGGAAGACTTATCTAATAGACTTAAAGAAATAGATAATAACCGAGCTTTAATAGCTGGATTTGGTTTTATGATTACAGGAATAATGGTCAAAGCTGCAGTTTTTCCACTTCACATTTGGTTACCAAGAGCCTATTCATATGCACCCTCAGCTGTTTCAGTATTACTAGCTGCAACTGCAACAAAAGCGTCACTTTACATTTTAGCACGTATATTATTTTCTATTTTCAACATTTCAGATGATTTAATAATTATTACTCTTAATTATGTAATACTTCCCTTATCAATATTAGCAATGTTTGCTGGAACAATAATGGCAATTTATGAAAAGGACATAAAACGTTTATTAGCTCATTCTTCTATAGCTCAAATTGGCTATATAACTCTTGCTTTTTCAATTGGTTCAAAGGCTAGTATTGCAGCAGGTTTTATTCATATGTTTAATCATGCTCTAATTAAAGGTGGCTTATTCATGGCGATAACTTCGATAGGCTATTACCTTCAAAAAAGAGTTACAATTAATAATTTGTCAGGATTAGGTAGACAAATGCCTATCACTTTTTTCTGCTTTATTTTATGTTCTTTAAGCTTAGCAGGACTCCCACTAACTGCTGGTTTCATATCAAAATTATATTTGATAAAAGCGACTATCAGCTCAGAGGGAATTTGGATAGTATTTCTTATTTTGTTTAGTTCAGCATTATCACTGATTTATTTATGGAAAATGATTGAAGCTTTATGGCTGCATGAGAATATAAAAAAAATAATAATCAATGAAAATCCTTATATCTATATTTCTCTTTTAATTATAACTTTTTTAAATATTTATTTTGGTTTAGACGCTTCCTTAATTGTAAATAGTAGTGAAGGTGCAGCAAATACTCTAATGGGATTTTCAAAATGATCCCTATTGAATATTTAATTTTAATTACTGTCTTTCCCCCTCTCTTAGTATGTGCAACAACACCTTTTCTTTCTGGCAGAACCATTTTAAGAGATTTACTGGGCCCAATTGGAGGACTTGTGAGCTCATGGGGTTCTATAAAATTGGTACAAGCTGTATTAGACGGTGAACAACCTAAATTAGAATTCCTACAAATTGCTGAAGGTATTTCTATTGGTTTTACAGTTACACCCTTAGGAGCTTTATTTGGATTAGTTGCTTCAGTATTATGGATATTTGCTGGAATCTATTCAGTTGGATATATGAGAGGCAATAAAGAAAAGAGTCAAACCAGATTTTCAACTTTTTATGCTTTGGCAGTTCACGCAGCTTTATGCATAGCCTATGCTGGTGACCTCTTAACATTGTTCATTTTTTATGAAATTCTAACCTTTTCAACATACCCATTAGTTACACATAAACAAGACGAACTTGCTCAAAAAGCTGGTCGTTTGTACATGTCTATTTTGTTTGGTTCGTCAGTTATCTTACTTCTGCCTGCAATTATATGGGTATGGGTTATTACCGGTTCTCTTGAAATATCGCAAAATGGTGTGTTAGATGGAAAAATTGATCCTAAATATGCACCATTTTTACTTATGATGTTTGTCTTTGGAATTGGCAAAGCTGCACTTATGCCAATTCATAAATGGTTACCTGCCGCTATGGTTGCCCCTACTCCAGTATCAGCTCTTTTACATGCAGTAGCCGTTGTAAAAGCTGGAGTTTTTACAATGCTTTTAGTTTTAACTAATGTGTTTGGAATTGAATTTTTATCAAAAACAGGAGCATCGTTTTGGCTAATTGGACTAGCTTCTTTTACCCTTTTAACAACAAGTGTTATTGCTATTTATAAAGATGATATTAAAGCAAGATTAGCTTACTCTACTATAAGCCAACTATCTTATATTACTCTAGGAGGTGCTCTAGCTTCTTCCCTAGCAACTCAAGGTGCAGCTTTACATATTGTCACTCATGCAGCAGGAAAAATTACTTTATTTTTTGTTGCAGGTGCTATTTATGTTGGAGCAAAATTATCAAATATTTCAGAATTAAATGGTCAAGGTAAATCTATGCCTTTAATTTTCATTGCCTTTTTTATAGGTTCTCTTTCAATAATTGGTGTTCCTCCTATGGGAGGTTCTTGGAGTAAGTTTTTTTTAATGCTAGGTGCTGCAGAAAGTGGTTATTTTTTTGTCATAGCTGTTTTTTGTGTTTCTACTATCTTAAACGTTTATTACTTATTAGAAATACCTGCCAGAGCTTTCTTCTTTAAGAAAGAAAAAGAAATAACAGCTAAAGTGCCATTATTAATAACGATACCAACATTGATGACATGTTTTTTAACAATATTATTATTCTTCTTTATTGAACCTTTTCAAAACTTAGCTTCTTTAATGGTGGGAAAATGATCAAATTACTATTTCAAAAATTTGGTAAAATTAATACGTCTGTACTCTTTTTATGTATATTATTTTGTGTCTTGGAATTGGTTGGCCATAGATATGGTGAAACATCAATAGAAGACTTTCTCTTTTTTCCAGCTTTTTTTGGATTTATATCTTGCATCGTAATTTTCAAATTAGGTGTAAGCTTAAGAGCATTTCTTATGAAAGATGAGGATTATTATGATAAGTAGTTTACCTCCTGGTTTCATAATGGTCCTTGGAGCACTACTAGTTCCATTTTTACCACATATAATCCGACAAGTTTATATGATGATTTTAATTTTAATTTCGTCCTACTCTCTAACTTTAGGATTTGGAATTCATTCAATTATAAATATTATGGATTATGAGTTTATTTTATTTCAGTCTGATGCTCTGACACTTCCATTTGCAATTATTTTTCATATTGCTGCTGCTTTGAATGTTATTTATGGCGCTCACGAAAAGCATTGGAAACAGCATGTCTCAATAATAAGTTATAGTGGAGCTGCAATAGCAGCAATACATGCTGGTGACTTACTTACTTTATTTGTTTGGTGGGAAGCGACTGCGTTTACATCAGTTTTTCTTATATTAGCTGGTAATTCAACAAGATCATATAAATCAGCTGTAAGGTACATAATAATCCAAGTTATTTCAGGCATGTTTTTGTTAGCTGGTGCTGTTATTCTATTGTTAAATGACGGAAACGTTCTTCTTACAAAGTTTGATATTAATACTCTTCATGGTCAATTAATTTTTATTGCTTTTGGAATTAAAGCAGCTTTTCCTTTACTAAATGGATGGTTACAAGATGCTTATCCTGAAGCTTCTGAAATTGGAACCGTTGCCCTTTCAACTTTCACAACTAAATTGGCAATATTTTGTTTTGCTAAATGTTTTGCTGGAACAGAAATTTTAATTGCAATTGGTGCAATAATGACATTTTATCCAATATTTTTTGCTGTGATTGAAAATGACTTGAGAAGGGTCTTAACTTATAGTTTAAATAATCAGCTTGGCTTTATGATAGTTGCAATTGGCATAGGCACAGAATTAGCTATAAATGGAGCTGTTGCTCATGCTTTTGCCCATATTTTATATAAAGGATTACTATTTATGGGTATGGGAGCAGTCCTTTATCGGGCTGGAACATGTAAGGCTTCTGAATTAGGAGGTTTATATAAATATATGCCTATTACTGCAGTATGTACTATAATAGGAGCAATATCAATTTCAGCTTTTCCTTTATTTAGCGGTTTTGTTGCAAAATCTCTAATTATGTCAGCATTAGGAAAAGAAGGTTTAGTTTTAGTCTACTTCATGCTTCTATTTGCATCCGCAGGCGTATTACATCATTCGGGTATAAAAATACCTTTCTTTGCATTCTTTGCACATGAAAGTGGTATTAAAACTAAGGAAGCTCCAAAAAATATGATTGTGGCGATGATAATAGCTTCTGCGTTATGTATAATGATTGGTATTTTTCCAACAATGTTTTATCAAATATTACCATATGAAATAATATATGAACCTTATGATTTCAGTCATGTTGTCGGACAATTACAGCTATTAACATTCGCTGCTTTTGCATTTATATGTTTGTGGCATTTTAAAATTTATCCTCCAGAGCTTAACTCTACAGTCTTAAATAGTGATTGGATATATAGGAAAATGTTACCTGGAGTATTACTACCCCTGTTAAAATTAATTAACAAAGGTAACCAGAAATTAGAGAATAAAATTAATTCTACATTTTCAAAATTTAAATTATTTTTTTATAATTATATGTTAAATAATAAAGTATTTGATAGAGATGCTGGTCCGGATACATTAATAGTCATACAAATTTTTACTGTTTTCTTAGTAATAATATTATCGCAAGTATATTTCTTTTAATTAAAATAATAACTGAGGGTTTAGTATTATGGAAATGTCAGGGGAACATCAAATACCTGCAAATAGAACTGAAGTCTGGAAAGCACTTAACGATCCCATTATACTTCAAGCATCTATACCTGGATGCACTGAATTGGAAGCCATAGACTCTCAACATTTAAAAGCTACTGTGGCACTTAAAATTGGTCCTGTATCTGCAAAATTTAAAGGTGAAGTTGAATTGTCTGACATAATTGAACCAGAAAGTTATAGAATTTCTGGAGAAGGTAAAGGCGGTGTTGCTGGCTTTGCCAAAGGTGGAGCAAACGTAACATTGGAAGAAAATGACGATGGAACGCTATTAAAGTATAATGTAGACGCTAAAATTGGCGGCAAATTAGCTCAACTTGGGTCTCGGTTAATAGATTCTACATCAAAAAAACTTGCTGGAAAATTTTTTGATAATTTTGTAAAAAACTTTGAAGCCAAAGAAGATTAAACTTAATTAAAATGAGAGGAAATTATGAAAAAAGATAAAAAAACTTTACCTGAGGGTATTCCCGCTGAAAATGTATATGAAAACACACATGTTTTATTATATGTATTTTATGCAATAGCAGTGGCAAGTGTAGTATTATTATTGGTAAATCAATAATTGAATACTTTATCTATATATCAAGAAAAAATTTTAAAACTTGCTGCAGAAAATAAAAAAAGTTTTGCTATAGATCATTATAATTGTTCATTTAATATGAAAAACCCAATGTGCGGGGACGAAGTTCAAGTCAGGGTTGATCTAATAAATAAAAAAATAAACAATATCTCAGCTATAGTGAGAGGTTGCGCACTATGTGAAGCATCTGCTGGATTAGTTGTACAATTATTTAAAAACAATTCAGTACCTCACAATGACTTTATGAAAGAGTTCTTATTTTGGTTAAATAATAATGGTCAAGAAATAAATAGCTCTCTACCTAAAGAGCTTGAAATATTCCTGCCTATAAAAGAGATATCAAACAGGCATACATGTATAACAATGCCGTTTGAAGCAACAATAAAATCTTTGAAATCTACTAATAAAGAAAATTAATTAATCTGGTGACACAGAGAACTTACCAAATAGTACTACTGCCCCGACTAAAACAATTGGATATAATATTAGTAATATAAGACCGACATCTGGATTCATTTTGATACCTTTATACAAAATTAAAGTTTAATAATTATCTTTTATTAAAAAAAAACAAAAATTACTAGTACCTGTATATTTTTTTTTGTTAAGTAATATAATTAAATGTTTTAAAGGGATGTTTATGAGTAATCGAGAAATAATGGAATATGATGTAGTAATAGTTGGAGCGGGTCCCTCCGGCTTAAGTGCCGCAATAAAATTAAAACAATTAAGTAAAGATGCTAATAAAGATTTATCAGTTTGTGTTGTCGAAAAAGGATCTGAAGTTGGAGCTCATATTTTATCAGGCGCGGTAATTGAAACTAAAGCCCTTGATGAACTTATACCTGATTGGAAAACAAAAGATTGTCCCCTAAAAACTAAAGCAAATGATGATAAATTTTTATATTTGACTGAAACAAAATCATATCAATTACCAACACCTCCTCAAATGCATAATAAAGGGAATTATATAATAAGTTTAAGTGACTTCACTAAATGGCTAGCTGAACAAGCAGAGTTACTTGAAGTTGAAATATATCCAGGTTTTTCTGCATCAGAAGTCTTGTTTAACGAGCAAAATAAAGTCATTGGTATTGCTACTTGTGATATGGGTAGGTTAAAGGATGGAAGTGAAGGTCCTAACTTTGAACAAGGAATAGAATTACACGCAAAGCAAACTGTTTTTTCAGAGGGTTGTCGAGGTCATTTAGGTAAAATTTTAATTAAAAAATTTGACCTTGATATAGAAAGTTCACCCCAAACTTATGGTATTGGAATTAAAGAGTTATGGGAGATTTCACCTGAAAAAAGTAAACCTGGAAGTATTCTTCATACAACAGGTTGGCCTTTAAAAAGTGACACTTATGGTGGTTCTTTTCTTTATCACTTAGATAAAAATAAAATTTCAATTGGTTTTGTTGTTGGGCTAGATTACAAAAATCCTTATCTATCACCTTATATGGAATTTCAACGCTTTAAGCATCACCCTGAGATTAAAAAAATTCTTGAAGGTGGAAGAAGAATTAACTACGGCGCAAGAGCTTTAAATGAAGGTGGAACACAATCATTACCAAAATTAACCTTTCCAGGTGGAATGCTCGTAGGTTGTGAGGCTGGTTTTTTGAATGTACCTAAAATTAAAGGAACACATTTAGCTATGAAATCAGGTATAATAGCAGCATCAACTATTCTTGAAAATATTGATACAAAGGATGAAATATCAAATTTTGAGGATCAGATTAAGAATAGTTGGGTATGGTCTGAGTTATACAAAGTTAGAAATATAAGACCATCATTCAAGTGGGGCTTCTGGAAAGCTATAGTTTATAGCGCATTAGATACTTATATTTTTAGAGGTAATGCACCTTGGACCATAGATCATCATGGAACTGATCATGAAAGTTTAGAAAATAAAAATAAACATGAAAAAATAAATTATCCAAAACCTGACAATATTATAAGTTTTGATAGGTTAACTAATGTGTCTTTTTCAGGAACTAATCATGAAGAAAATCAGCCATGTCACCTCACTCTAAAAAACGAAGATGTACCAATAAAGACTAATTTAGAATTGTATGATAATCCTGAGACACTTTATTGTCCTGCAGGAGTTTATGAGATAGTTCTAAATGATAACAAACCTCAACTTCAAATAAATGCACAAAACTGCGTTCACTGTAAAACCTGTGATATTAAAGATCCAACTCAAAACATAAATTGGATAACACCACAAGGTGGTGGTGGCCCAAACTATCAAGGCATGTAGTTTAGAAAAGTTATTAGACTTAAAAGTAAAATTTAGTTAACATGGTAATAACTTTAGGAAGCTTTATATTTTGAATCAATCTATCATTGGAATTATGTGGATGGTGTTAACCACTATCTTATTTGTCGGCGTTACTGCTACAGTAAGGTATTTAGAAGGAGAAGTACCTGCTCCACAAGCTGCCTTTCTGAGATATGCAATTGGAACCTTGCTGTTAACTCCATCTTTAATAACATTAATAAAAGTTAAACCAAATAAACCATTAATGAATAAGTTTTTGTTGCGTGGATTAGTTCACTCATTTGGAGTAACTTTATGGTTTTATGCTATGTCTGTAATGCCCGTTGCAGAAGTTACAGCGATTGGTTTTCTTACGTATATTTTTGTTTCAATTGGGGCTTGTATCTTTTTGAAAGAAAAACTTCATAAACATAGAATTACAGCAGTCATCATATCTTTTGTTGGAGCCTTAATTATTTTAAGGCCAGGTTTTAAGGTGATTGAAAGTGGTCAGTTTGGAATGCTTATGGCTACAGTTGTATTTACTGCCTCATATTTAATAGCTAAGATAGTATCAAAAGAGCGTTCATCATCTGAAATTGTTGCAATGTTATCAGTTTTTACAACAATTTTTTTGATACCCTCTGCAATATATAGCTGGGAACCTATATCTCTAGAAGCGTTATTAATATTAGCATTTACTGCATTAATAGCTACCATTGGCCATATAACAATGACACAAGCTATTAAAGCAGCTCCAATGGTTGTAACTCAACCAATATTATTTCTTCAGCTTGTATGGGCTTCAATGGTTGGTTTGTTTTTATTTGACGAACAATTTGATCTATATGTTATTATAGGTGGAACTGTAATTATGATATGTGTTTGTTATGTCTCTTATAGAGAACACGTATTAGGAAAAAAAATTACTAATGATGTCTTACAAAAAGTAATTTAACAAAATCAGAAAAATAGATCCAAAAAGAGTTAAACACCCTGTTGCTATTAAATTGGGTCCAATTATTAATTTTTTAATAGAAATTTTAAAATTTTCTGCAGTTGTTAATACTGAAAGAGAGGTAAAGCTACTAGCCGTGCCAGCACACCACCCAATTAAATGAGCCTGCATTAAGAAAGCAGCTTCCCAAACAGATAATAAAGGCCCAAACAATGATAATATAGGAGCTGAAGTAATTATAGGATGCACTCCTAATAAAGCAAAAAACCATACCACAAATGGGAGTAAAATGATCATAATCCAGAAAGGGAAATTCTCACCAATATTTAAACTAATAAAATTTTGGATTTCAGTTGATCCGCTTAGTATCGAACCTAAAAACATTGAAACTGATATCAACAACATTTCATCACCAGAATTTTTAATCAAACGAGTCAAATTTTGAATAATGAATTTGGTAGTTTCAGGCCGCCTCATCATCTGAAAAATCACTAAAATAGGAATAACTATCACAATCGCATTCAAGGCAGTTTTATTAAATATTTGTCCAACAAATAGAACGGATCCAGATAAGATTAATAGCCTTGACAAAATTGGTTTTACACAAGATATGGCTTCTAAAAGATAACCTAATGTCAACTTTCCAATTAGAAATCTCATACTTATTATATTAAACAACAAAGCTACTAATAATCCAAAGGCTATGCCTAACCACGCTGAATTAGAGGGTAAATAAAGCTGTCCAACTGCAAAACTTACAAAGAACGGAGACCATAAAACAGCTGTATTCATTCCCCTTATAGCTGCTTCTCCTGCAGCTTGCCTTATTTCATCTTTTGCATTTTGCGGTATCACCGACGATAATAATGGAAAAGTTCCAATATTTAAAACACCACCAAGTATGTGAGATGTTACCTGTAAACCTGAAAGTATCTTCGTAGAAATAAGTTCAGACAAAAGCTTTTGTGTTTTTTCTACTGATGGCATTGTTATAGCTGTAGCTCTTAATAACCATAAGCTTGGAAGAAAAGCAGCAAAAATAATAAAAAAGTTCCCTGCCCTTGCAAGTTCTTCTTCTCTTGGTAGATTAGGCAAAATCAAATAAGTAACAACAAACAAGAGCATGATAATGATTTTCGTAATATGTCTTGAAAAGATAAACATTAAAAATAACAACAAGACATAAACAGATATAATTGAGTAATTATAATAAATTCCAAAATTAAAACCATAAACAATTGGTAATACAGATAACCAACAAAATATCGTTAATATCAGTTTGAAAATCATAATTTTTTATTTCTTTAAACCAATAGGTTTTCCTAAGACTGAAGGAAATTGTCCGTTTTGATGAGTTTTTTTGAGTTTCAGAAGTCTATTATAAGCCCATATGGGATATTTTTCTGTTTTACGTATTGCTAAGTTTACATTAATTAAAACTGTCTCACTAACAGCAATAACTTTATTTTGTTTTATAGAAAAAATATCAAGGCATAAATGCATTTTTTTTTCGTCACAATCAACGACTAGTAACCTTACATTAAATTTTTCATCCAAGCTCATTTCATTTAGATAATGGTAATGAGATTGAAGCACAAAAGGACCTTGTTTGTTTTGTAAAGCATGTGTCTCTCCTATGCCAAGAGTATTCTCAAGAAACTCATCTAGAGAATTATCAAAAGCAAGAGTATAAAAAGCTACATTCATATGGCCGTTATAATCAATCCACTCTTTAAGAACTATTTTCTCAGAGAGAATAATTGGAGTTTTATATGGACCATCATGTCCTTTTTGAATATTTCTGTTATTAGTCAATTTAATAAGTTCTAATTAGTTATTTTTTTGATAAAATTTTAGTAGCTTCTTCAATTCCTTTTAAAGTTAGAGGAACCATTCTATCTGAAAATATCTCTTTAATCATATGAGTTGATTGAGAATAATTCCAATGCTGTTCTTTAGTTGGATTTATCCACACATTTGAGGGCCATTGTGTAATAGCCCTTTCTAGCCAGACTTGTCCAGGTTCTTGATTAAAATGTTCATTAGCTCCACCCTGAATTAATATTTCATAAGGGCTCATAGAAGCGTCACCAACAAATATACATTTATACTCTTTCCCATACGTCCTAAAGATTTCAGTTGTTGAAAATTGTTCTTTCCATCTTCTTGCATTATTTTTCCACACGCCCTCGTATAGACAGTTGTGAAAGTAAAAAAAGTTTAAATTTTTAAACACATTTCTTGCTGCTGAAAATAAGTTCTCCACTTGCTTAATATAGTCATCCATTGACCCACCAACATCTAAGAACAGAATAATTTTTATTGAGTTTTCTCTTTCTTGCCTAGTTTTAACATCTAAATACCCATTTTTTGCTGAATGAGATATTGTTTCATCGATATCTAGTTCTTCTTCTACCCCAGTTCTTGCCCACTGTCTTAAGCGTTTTAAAGCTACCTGCAGTCCTCTAGTGTCAAGTTCTCTAGTATCATCAAAATCTCTAAAGGTACGTTTGTCCCAAACCTTAACTGCTTTTCCTTGACCCCTTGCATGTTGCCCAATCCTAATACCCTCAGGATTATAACCATAGGCTCCAAATGGAGATTTTCCAGCAGTACCTATCCATTTATTTCCACCTTGATGACGTTTTTCCTGTTCTTTTAACCTTTGTTCAAGTGTTTTCATCAATTCATCAAAACCACCTAAAGATTTAATTTCTTCCATTTCTTCTTTTGAAAAATACTTATCTAACATTTTTTGTACCCACTCTTTTGGTACATTAAGAGAATTTAAAATATCATCTAATTGTATTGATTCAATTCCTTTGAAATATTCACTAAAAACTAGGTCAAATCGATCAATTAATCTTTCATCTTTTACTAGACTAGTTCTTGCTATGTAATAGAATTTATTTACGTCATACTCAATAAAATCTAATTGTATTGACTCCAAAAAAGTAAAAAATTCATTCAACGTTACAGGTATTCTAGAGTTTTTTAATTTGAAAAAAAAATCTAAAAACATTCCTTTATCTATTTCCTCTTGCTATAAAAGCCAATCTTTCAAAAAGATGAATATCTTGTTCATTTTTGATTAAAGCCCCGTGAAGTTTTGGAAGAATATCTTTTCCATCACTTTTTAAATCTATAGGATTAATGTCTTCTATTAATAATAATTTTATCCAATCTAGCGCTTCTGATGTAGATGGTTTCTTTTTTAAACCAGGAGTTTCTCTAATTTCAAAAAATCTATTTAAAGCATTGTCTAATAACAGTTTTTTGATGTTAGGATAGTGAACGTTAACTATTTTTTCTAACGTATCCTTGTCTGGAAATTGTATATAATGAAAAAAACATCTTCTCAAAAATGCTTCTGGCAATTCTTTTTCATTATTTGAGGTAATAATTACTATTGGTCTTTTAATTGCTTTTACAGTTTCATTAGTTTCATAAACAAAAAACTCCATTTTGTCTAATTCTTGAAGTAAATCATTTGGAAATTCTATATCAGCTTTATCAATTTCATCAATAAGTAAAACGGCTCTTTCTTTAGATTCAAATGAGTGCCAAATTTTTCCCTTTTTAATATAATTTCCAATGTTTTCTATTTTTTTTTCACCTAATTGACTATCTCTTAACCTGCTGACCGCATCATACTCATAAAGACCCTGTTGAGCCTTCGTAGTTGATTTTATATTCCATTCTATAATTTCTAATCCTAAGCTTTCAGATATTTGTCTTGCTAATTCAGTTTTACCAGTTCCAGGTTCACCTTTAATTAGCAACGGTTTTTCAAGTGATATCGAGGCATTAACCGCTATGTTTAAATCATCAGTTGAAATATAATTTTTAGTTCCATTAAATCTCATTAAAAATTAACTCCTATTTATTCAAATTAAATATTTTGTTGTTAATAGCCGATATATATTCAGGACTAACTTCACAACAACCGCCAACAATTGACGCACCTTCATTAATACATTCGAGTACAAAATTAACAAATTTTTCTTGATTAAAATCATTTCTTTTTTTTAGTACAGAGACGTTCTCTCCAGGGGTTAAAGGCAAGCATGTCTCAAAACCATTAGGCTGAGTTCCAAAAGGTTTAGAAAATTTTTTTAAAATTTCTAATGACATAATCATTGATTCTGGAGGTGAACAGTTTATTAAAAATGCATCTACTTTAGAATTATCAAATTCGTTTAACGCAAGTTCTAAACTTTCCCCAGATCTTAAAATTGTACCGTCAACTTCATCAACAGTAAAACTTAAGATTACTTTTTTTGAGGTTTCGGAGGTGGCCTCAATAAGTATTTGTGCTTCTTCAATAGAGGTTACTGTTTCACAGATAAAAGCATCAACACCCCTTTCTTGAATTTGAATCATTTTTTTGTATATTTCAACAGCTTCAGTTCTATTAATACCAACGGTCCTATAATAACTTCCAATTAATGGTGGAAGACATCCATATATTTGGATCTTTTTAGTTGAAGACATTTCGTCTATAGCTTGCTTTGCAGCTGCCACTGATTTTTGTTGAAGAGTTACAAACATATTATCTAAGTTGTGTCTTTTTAACCTATGTGGAGTTATACCATAAGAATTTATAGTAATGCCGTCTGCTCCAGCTTTAATAAAATCTTTATGTAAATTAACTACTAAATCATATTCGTCTAATAACACCCTCGTTGACCATAAACTGTCAGGTTTAAATGAAGATCTATGGATTAATTCCTGCCCCATCCCACCATCTAAAAGTGTAATATTATTATTAACCATATCAATGTAATCTCACTTTAAAATTAACTAATCTTTTTTTTGTATTTTTATCAAGAAGATTAAAGGAATTGATAAAAACGCTACCCAAGAATATAGCCTAAATGCATCTATATATCCAACCATTAAACTTTGTCTATTTAATTCATTAGTTAGTTTTGTTATATTTAGTTCATTCAAAGTATTTGTTAAATTATTAAAATTTATTCCTTGATTCCAGATTGAAACCATAGAACCAATTTCTTCAAAGTTCACCTGACCCATGTGAAGAACTACAGCTACACTTACTGAAATAAAAAAGCTAGAACCTATATTTCTTATTAAATGAAACATTGCAGTTGCTTCGCCGTGATATTTATTTGATAGAGTAGCAAAACAAATAACACTTACTGGCGGCCACGTTAAACCAACACCCAAACCTTGGACTAAACTTGCCCAAGCAATCATTGAGAAACTCATATTAATATCAAAAGTTGACATATAATAACCTGATATAGCTTGAATAAAAAAACCAAAGAAAATGATTATTCTTGGGTCAACTCTTCCAGTGAATGCTATTATAAAAAAACCAAGAAATGTTCCTATACCTCTTATACCTAATATCAAGCCAATTACAGACTGAGGATAACCTCTTAACTCTTGAAGTAAGGGTGGAAAAATTACCATTGGTACAAAGTTTAACATCCCAAAGAAAAAAATTAGAATTAGACCTACTGTATAATTTCTATCCTTAAAAATTAACAAATTTATGAAAGGTCTTTTAGAAGTTAAACTATGAAAAATAAAAATGTAAAATCCAAGAATAGCTACTCCACACTCGATGATTGTTTCAGTACTTTCAAACCAACTATTCCTTTCACCTCGATCAAACATAATCTGCAAAGCAGCAACACTACTTGCTAAAGCTAAAAAACCAATCCAGTCGAGTGATACACCCCCAACAACTGGCTTTTTAGGTACTACAGCTATAACAGCAAATAAAGCACAAAACCCAAATGGAACTAAAGTATAAAAAATCCATCTCCAATCAAGTAATTCTCCTAAATATCCACCAATGGTCGGCGCAATAACTGGGCCTAGAATAGTTCCCATACCCCAAATTGCCATTGCCAATGATCTTTGCTTAACAGGGAATGCTGCTAAAACTAATGTCTGTGATAAAGGAGGCAAAGGAGCTCCAAAAACACCTTGGGCAACTCTCGAAATCACAATTTCTTCTAAAGAGTTAGATAAACCACAAAATATAGATGAGATAATAAAGCCTAAAACACTAAAAATAAGAATGGTACGAATTTGTATTCTTGAAGTTAACCAACCAGCAAAAGGCGTAAAAATTGCTGTTGCAACAATATTACCTGTCACAACCCAAGAAATTTGATCTTGCGTTGCACCCATAGCACCTCTCATGTCTGACAAGGCTATTGAGGCTATGGTTACATTCATTGCATAAAGCATAGTTACAAAAGTAGCTGTAGCTAATATGAACCATTTGAATGATGACTGAGTATCAGTTACTAAAGTATTCAATATTATCTCAAAACAATTCAAAGAAATATGAAAAAGGTCTGATTATAAAAGGAACATCCCTTTTATATTTTGTATCAATCGTAACTGAAACTGACATACCAACTCGAAGATCTTTTTTGGAATTATTTTGAATATTTTCATTAATAATTGATGAGCCTATAGCTATTTTAACTGGAACTCTTTGAACTACTTTTACCCAGTTTCCAGAAGAATTTTGAGGCGGTAAAATTGAAAACTCTGAGCCAGTTGCTGGACTTATACTCTCAACTTTTGCATTCCAGCTATTATTTGGATAAGCATCAGGCGTAAAAACGGCTGATTGATTAACTTTTATATTAGTTAGTTCTGTTTCTTTTAAATTAGCTTCTAACCAAGCATTTTTTTCATCGACAATTGCAAAAAGAACTTTCCCTATATCTATATATTCTCCTTCTTCTAAATTCATTTGTGCAATAATTCCATCTTGCTCTGCAAAAATTGTAGATTGCTCTATATCAAAAATTATTTTCTCTAATTTACTTAAATGTTTTAAATATAAAGGGTGTTCATCAAATTTTAACTCTGCATCTCCATTAAGCGTAGTTAAAATTGTCTTAGCTTTATCATTAATAATCTTTAGTTTTTGCTTTGAGGATGTATAAGAATGTTTAATTTCTTCAAAATTACTATTAAGTTTTACAGCTTTTAAATTATTAATAGCCGATTGGTATAAGTATTGTTCTTCATCCAATTTGCTTTTTAAACCAACACCCTTGTTTACTAGATTTTTAATTCTGTTAAATTCTAGTTGATGATACTTTACTTTTTCTTCAGCAAGTTTTATTTCAACATTAATTAGAGATTTAGCCCTTCGCATTTCTAACAAATAGTATTTAATTTCTTCTTCTGCTAATTTTATTTCTTCTGTTGCTTCGTTATATTTCGATTTTCTATTATCTATTTCTTTTTTAATTGTTAATAAATTTTGTTTCTGTTCAGATAAATCAAGTTTAAGTTTTGCTGTATCAATTTTGAAAAGTTTTTGTCCTTTTTTTACTTGTTGGTTATCTTTTACAAACACCGTCTTAACTCTTCCTGGTATTTGAGACTGGATAGATATAATTGGCGCTTTGATATAAGCGTTCTCTGTTGTTATGTATCTTCCTAGAGAATAAAAAAATCCTAAAATAAACATTATCGTCATTAATGGAATGAATATTAAAAGAATAAATCTCTTAAATTTCTTTTCTTTATCTGTTTCGTCCTGCATTTTTTTGAATTTCCTTTATTATATTTTAGACGATAAATCTTGTTTAAGAGTTTGAAGTAGTTCTGTTAATTTTTTGAGGTCTTCAGTTTTCAAGATTGATAGAGATTCCTGTCTATACTCGGCAGCTTTTTTTCTCATAGATTCTATAAGTGGCTTAACATTATCAGATAAATAAATATTTTTAATTCGACCGTCTTTGCCATCAACTTTTCTTACGATCCATCCCTTTAATTCCATTCGGTCTATTAATCTACTCAGAGGTGCTTTTTCTATATCCATAAGCACACCTAATTCAGACTGATTTATTCCATCTCTAAATCGTAGATATGTTAAAAGCCACCACTGTGATCTTGTTAGACCTATGGATGCCATTTGCCTATCATATAATACTCTCAATAACCTAGCTACATCGTGTATTAACAATCCTATATTTTCCTCAAAGTTTTCTTGCAAAAAAAACCACCATAATGAACAAATTAGTTTCCTAGTAAACTATTTAGTTAACATATTTAATAATTAAGTAAAATAAAAAAATTATTTAAGTAAGTTTCTTCTAAATTTTAATTTTGATGAACACTAGCTGCACTAAATTTTAACTCAGGGATCTTTCCAATAGGATCTAAAGTAGAATTAGTTAAAATATTTGCTGCTGCTTCTTTAAAGCAAAATGGTAAGAAAATCATTCCTGGCAGAAGATCATCATCTAATCGTACATTAATATTAATTTCACCTCTCCTAGTTTTGATTTTCACCTTCCTATTTAAATCTAAACCATAGAACTTACTGTCATTTTCATTCATAAAAATAATAGGGTCAGGCTCTAATTTGTCTAATATAACTGCTTTTCTAGTCATAGTGCCTGTGTGCCAATGCTCTAGCAATCTACCAGTAGATAAAACTAATGGAAATTCTTTACTTAATTCATCATTTGGCATTATTAATTTAGTAGGAGTGATTTTTGCTAATTTATTTAATGTAGGAAATCCATCATTAAAAATAATGTCTTGACCTAATTCAAATTCACTTTCTACTGGATAAGTGACAAAACCATCTCTTTCTAATCTTTCCCATGATATATTATTTAAAGAAGGCATGATTAGTTTCATTTCATTAAAAATATCTTTTGGCGATTGATAATTCCAATCTAACCCCATCCTTTTAGCTATTTCTTGAATTATCCACCAATCTTGTTTTACATTTTCAGGTGTCTTTACAACAGCTCTTCCTAATTGAACTTGTCTGTTAGTATTTGTATATGTCCCATTCTTTTCAGCATGAGCGGATGCAGGTAAAATAACATCAGCGTGCCATGCTGTCTCAGTCATAAAAATATCTTGAACAACTAAATGTTCTAATTTTGCTAAGGCCTTTCTTGCATGATTTTGATCTGGATCAGACATAGCAGGGTTTTCACCTTGAACATACAAGCCTTTAATTTTATTCGAATATATATCTTCTATAATTTCAACTACTGTTTTACCTTCATTAGGATCCAAAGTAGCATTCCAAAAACTTTCCATTTCTGATAGATTTTTATTAATATCTACTCTTTGGTAATCAGGATATGACATAGGTATCAAACCAGCATCTGAAGCACCTTGAACATTATTTTGACCTCGAAGCGGATGTAATCCTGTCCCATCTCTTCCAACTTGACCTGTAATTAAAGCTAAATTTATTAAGCAAAAAGCATTCTGCGTTCCATGCACATGCTGAGAAATGCCCATGCCCCAAAAAATAATTGAGGTTTTAGATTTTGCGTATAATCTTGCAACTTCTCTAATAATTTCTGAATTAATTCCACATATTTTTTCCATTATTTGAGGGTTAAAACTTTTAATTTCTTTCTCTAAAAGTTCAAAACCTTCTGTATTATTTTTAACATAATCTTCATCAATTAGACCCTCTTCAATGATTGTATAAATCATTGCATTCAATAATGATAAATCTTGGCCTGGATTAAATTGTAAATGGTGTGTTGCATATCTAGAAAGGTTTTGCTTTCTAGGGTCCATTATAATTAGCTTTGATCCATTCTTAACAGCTTGTTTTAAATATGAAGCCGCTACAGGATGATTTTGTTCAGGCCTTGCACCAATTACTATAATACATTCTGCATCTTTAGCTGCTGTAAATGGTGCTGTTACGGCAGCAGAGCCAACAGATTGAAGTAATGCTGCGACGGAAGACGCGTGGCATAGACGAGTACAATGATCTACATTATTAGTCTTAAAACCAGTTCTGATTAATTTTTGAAATAAATAAGCTTCTTCGTTAGAGCCTTTGGCAGAGCCAAATCCAGCTAAAGAGTTAACTGGGTTATTATTTAAAATTGAATTAAATTTTTTCGATGAATAACTTAAAGCTTCTTCCCAAGAAGCTTTTCTAAAATATTTATAAACATCCTTACTCTCTATTGTTAGATCCCATACTTTTGATTTTTTATCTATTCTTATCAAAGGTTCTGTTAACCTTAATGGACTGTTAATATAATCAAATCCAAAACGACCTTTTACACATAATCTATTTTCATTTGCTGGTCCATTATCTCCATTGACTGCAACTATTGAATTATCTTTTACACTTACGTTAGTCTGACAGCCTACTCCACAAAATGGACATAAACTTTTTATGTGCTTGTCAGGAAAAACTGTTTGAACATTATTGTCATCTAATAGAGCAGTTTCCATTAATGCCCCAGTAGGACAAGCTTGAACACATTCTCCACAACCAACGCAACTACTCGATCCCATCAAATCATCAAAGTCAAAAACAGGGTAACTGCTTGCCCCTCTACCAGACATCCCTAGCACATCATTGACCTGTACATCTCTACACGCTCTAATACATAATCCACACTGGATACAAGCATCCAATGCAACAGTCATTGCCGGATGACTGTTATCCAACGAAGGAACAATTTTTGAATCTTTCTTTGGAAATCTTGTTTTTGATATTTGATTAGTCTGAAGAATTTCCCAGAAATGGCTTTTTTGATTATGAGACTTTTCTTTTTCTGGCTGGTCAGACAGCAAAAGTTCTAAGACTAATTTTTGAGATTTTTCAACTTTGTCATTATTTGTTATTACTTCCATGCCATTAGACGGTTTTCTTATGCAAGATGCAGCTAATGCTCTTTCACCTTTGATTTCCACCACACAAGATCTACAATTACCGTCAGCTTCATAACCTAGTTTATTACTGTGACACAAATGAGGAATAAAATTACCCTCTCTTTTAGAAACTTCCCATATACTCTCATCTTCACTTGCTGTAACGGCTTTACCATTAATGAAAAACTTAACCAAATCAGGCATGATTTTTTATCTCATCTGGAAAGTATTTTATACTTGATCTAATTGGGTTTGTTGCAGCTTGACCTAATCCACAAATTGACGAACTTTCCATGACTTCACAAAGATCTTCTAGAAGTTCAATGTCCCATTCTTGTTCATTCATTATAGTTACTGCTTTTTCACAACCAACTCTACAAGGTGTGCATTGACCACAACTTTCTGCTTTAAAAAACTCAATCATATTTAAGGCAACTTGTCTGATTTTATCTTGATTTGAAAGTATTACCACTGCAGCAGAGCCAATAAATGTATTATGTTCGTTTAAAGTATCAAAATCTAAAGGAACATTATTTAAAGAAGCTGGCAAAAGTCCTGAAGATGCTCCTCCTGGCTGGTAAGCTTTAAAGGTATGACCTTCACTCATCCCTCCTGCTGAATCAATTATATCTGAAATGGTTGAACCTGAGGGAAGAAGATATAAGCCTGGTTTTTTTACCCTTCCAGAGACGGAGTAACTTCTTAAACCTATACGATCATTTTTAATTGTATTGTTAAAAACATGTGGACCATCTCTCATAATTTTAGACACCCAATAGAGTGTTTCAACATTATGAACTAATGTAGGACGCCCAAAAATACCTACTTGGCCAACAAAAGGCGGTCGGTGCCGGGGCAATCCTCTTTTACCTTCAATGCTCTCAATCATGGCACTTTCTTCACCACATATATAAGCTCCCGCTCCTCTACGAACATCTATATAATATTTGCTTATTATATTATTATCTTCGAGTTTTCTGATTTCTTCTTTTAATATTTTTAAAATAGCTGGATACTCATCTCTAATGTAAATAAAACATTTTTCAGCTGAAACGGCTAAGGAAGCTATTAACATTCCTTCTAAAAACATATGTGGCTCTGTTTCTAAATAGTGCCTGTCTTTAAAAGTACCAGGTTCACCCTCATCTCCATTAACTGCAAGATATCTTGGACCTTGTTCGTTAGAGACAAGTTGCCATTTTTTAGCTGTTCTAAAGCCAGCTCCACCTAATCCCCTGAGATCAGATTTTATTAAATCATCATACCAATTATCACCATTTATATTAGAAATAATTTCTTTTAATTTTTTATAGCCTCCTTTATTTATATAACTTTCAAAATTTTCATAATCTGGAATTACAGGCTTTACTTTGTTGTTTTTTACAGCATCTCTAATTTTAATGATATCTGCATTATCTAAATGATAATGACCTATTTCAACTGTTGGAGCAGCAAAACATCTACCCATACAAGGAGCTTTTAAAATTCTAACTTCTTTACTATTATAATTTTCAAGTAATTGAGCTTCTAACTCGCTAGACCCAGAAAGTTCACAAGATAATGAGTTACATACTCTAATGGTCATATTAGGAGGAGGAACTTCATCATTTTTAACTATGTCAAAATGAGCATAAAATGACGCTACTTCATACACTTCTACCTTACTGATTTTAAGTAATTTTGATAATAGTGTAAGGTTTTTTTCAGAAAGAAACCCAAAGTGATCTTGAATTATATGTAAATGTTCAATTAATAAATCACGTCTTAACTCTTTTGGATAAAGTAAACCTTCTAAAAAATCTAAATCTTCTTTATTATTTTTCATTTCTTTATAATCATCAGACATTTTTTTATTACATTAACAAATTAATAAGAATTATTTTACAGTATTATCATAGGCTTTAACAATTTTTTCTGCTGTAGCTTGAATATCGTCTATTAACATACCTGGCTTATATAAATTTGAACCCAAACCAAAACCGGTAATATTAACTTCAATCCAAGAAGAAAAACTAATTTCATCTATACCTCCAACAGCAACTGAAATAATATCATTAGGCAATACCGCAGATAATGCCTTAAAATTTTTAGGTTTCAAAAGTGAAGCAGGAAAAAATTTTAAACCATCCGCACCTGCATCTAGCGCTTGAAAACATTCCGAGGCTGTAAAAACTCCAGGAAGACTAAGCATATTCAACTCCTTTGTCTTCTTTATTATTAAAGGATTTGAATTTGGTGAAACTATGATATTGCCACCTGCATCTGCAACCTTGGACACCTGATCATCTTTTAAAACTGTTCCTGCTCCAAAAACACCTTTATCCCCATGAAATTTAACCATTCTTTCAATCGTTTCATAAGGTCTTGGTGAATTTAAAGGAACTTCAATAATTTTTATACCTGCCTCAATTAAAACATCTGAAACACTCTCTGCCTCCAGAGGAGTTATCCCTCTTAAAATAGCAATTAGAGGTCTTCTTGAATTAAATATATTATTCTTATTTAACAAAATGCACCCTTATTTTATTTTTTCTTTAAAATACTTTAAACCTTTGAGTGTCATATCTTCAGCTTCATAAAAAACTATTGATGACACCCTATCTTTTAAAACATAGCTATATAATTTGTTTAATTCTTTATTTCCTATTAATGCTATCTTGCTTTTCTTCCAATAATCTATGCTCCCTAATAACTCTAGACCCAATAAATAACCTGACAACCTAGATTTATAAATAATCTTATTCCTTGAATTTATTAAATCGTCAGCCCTTAATTTAAATAAAGCATTTCCAAAAAGACTTGGGTTCTTAAAAATTAGATCAACTGATTTTAAAAGTTCTTCTTGATCAGTCTTATTAGATTTAACACTATGCATAAGCACTGTATTTTGTGAAATCACTTCAAATAATTCACCAGTCATGAAAGTTTGAAATTTTACTATATTTTGATCTTTTACCTTAATCCATTTACTGTGTGTTCCAGGCAAGCAGATAGATCCTTCAAAATTAGGGTTTTCATGAAAAAATCCTGCAACTTGAGTTTCTTCACCCCTCATTACATCAGGTTGATCAATTTGTGAAATGCCAGAAAAAATTTTGAGCGCAATACGATTATCATTTATCAATGGTGATATAAATTTAATATTATTTAGATCACAGGGAGTTTCTTGATAAGGTGCTTCAGACCAACCTTGACGTGCTCCAACCATGCCACTAGCCAAGACCTCAATAGTTTGATAATCATCTAACCAATTTTCGATTAAACTAATAAATGTTTTTTCAAAACTATTATTATTTATAAATTTCATCCCGTCTTTTGTCTTAATACGCTCAGAAATTATATTATTTTTTATTAAATAGGCGCGGAACGAACTTGTACCCCAATCAACAGCAATCCATTTATTCAAATTTTTACCTTATTAATATATAAAAAAATATATACATATTATAAAACTAAACTTATTTTAATTTAACTTAATAAGATATAAAAAAAGCAGTCTTGAAGACTGCTTTTTAAATATTTATTTAAAAAAACTTACAAACCAGTTTGTGAAACTAATTTAGTAGTCATATATGCGTCTAACCCCTCTGGTCCACCTTCTGAGCCATAACCAGAATCTTTAACACCGCCAAATGGAGTGTCAACTAAACCTAAACCATGATGATTAATAGAAACTTGACCACTTTCTATGGATTGACCTAAATCTTGGGCTGTCTTTGCTGAGTTTGTATAAGCGTAAGCAGCTAAACCATAGTTAAGTCTATTTGCTTCATCAATTACATCATCTATAGAGCTGAAAGAATTTATAGGAGCTAAAGGACCAAATGGCTCTTCATTCATAATTCTTGAATCATTACTAACATTAGTCATAACTGTAGGTTCAAAGAAATAACCATTATTACCCTTACGTTTACCTCCTGTTAATACGTTTGCACCTTTTTCAACAGCATCAGCAACAAATCCTTCAATAGCTGTTAATCGCCTATCATGAGCTAAAGGACCCATTTTAACACCTTCATCTAGACCATTTCCAACAGTTAAAGCTTCAGCTTGTTTAACAAAACCATCAACAAACTGATCATAAACAGAATCATGTACTAAAAATCTTGTTGGAGAAATACAAACCTGACCAGCATTTCTAAACTTATTAGCACTAAGAATTTTTACTGCCGCATTAACATCTGCATCTTCACAAACAATAGCTGGAGAATGACCTCCAAGTTCCATTGTAGCTCTTTTCATATGAGTTCCTGCAAGGGCAGCTAATTGCTTTCCAACAGCTGTTGATCCTGTAAAAGTAACTTTTCTAATTACTGGATGAGCTATTAAGTATGAAGATATTTCAGCGGGGATGCCATACACAAGATTAATAGACCCCTTAGGCATACCAGCCTCGTCAAATGCCTTAATCAATTCAGCAACACTTGCCGGAGTTTCTTCTGGACCTTTTACAATGGCAGTGCATCCAGCGGCAAACGCAGCTGCTACTTTTTTAACTACTTGGTTTAAAGGAAAGTTCCAAGGCGTAAAAGCTGCAACAACTCCAACCGGCTCCTTAAAAACATACTGAAAAACACCTTGTGCTCTTGCAGGTATAATTCTTCCATAAGCTCTTCTTCCTTCTTCAGCATACCAATCAATCGAGTCTGCTGCGCCTAAAGTTTCCATTTTTGCTTCTACTAGTGGCTTACCTTGTTCTAAGGTCATTAACTTAGCAATTTGATCAGCTCTGCTTCGAACAATGTCACCAGCTTTTCTCAATATCTTTGAACGCTCATATGCTGAAACATTTTTCCAATCAGTAAATGCTTTATTAGCTGCGTCCAAAGCAATATCTAAATCTTGTGTTCTTGCGTGTGAAACTTTACCAATAACTTCTTCAGTAGCTGGATTTATTATTTCAAGAGTTTCTTTTGATATAGAATCTCTCCATTCTCCATTTATAAATAGTTGGGTATTTGGATATTCTTGTGACATTGTGAGCACTCCCTAGGAATTGATATAATTATGATGTTGATTAGACTAATTTAGTTATTAGAAAATAAATAACAAGTTAATATAATAAAAATAAAGTCATTTACTTTCCGTTAAAGCTATAGGAAAAGCTTTTTCGAATAAATCTATATCTTTATCTAAACCTGCCGTAACTCTTATACATCTATTTTGAGGAAATGAATAAGGCATTCTAACAAAAACCCCCTGCTTTATGAGACTTTCTAAAACTTTTTTTGCGTAATCAGCATTTTCACAACAATCAATAGCGACAAAGTTAGTAAAAGACTTAATAACTTTACAATTATTAGCTAGAGCAATCTTCGCAATTCTACTCTTTGAACTTTCAACTTTTGATATAACATCACTAATAAATTTATTATCATTAATCGACACTAATGCCCCTACTTGAGCAATTCTTGACATGCCAAAGTGATTTCTTACTTTTTCAAAATTTAAAATTAAATCTTTTGCAGCAATACCATAACCAACTCTTGCTCCTGCCATTCCATATGCCTTAGAAAAAGTTCTCATTCTAATAACATTTGATTTATTTAGAGATATCTCAGGTATTAATTCCGTTGGTACAAAATCAATATAGGCCTCATCTAAACATAATAATGTTTCTGTTGGTAAATATTCAATTAAATTATTTATATCATTAACTGAGTTTATTGTTCCCATAGGGTTATTCGGATTTGAAATATAAAGCATTTTTGCTTTAGTTTCTATTACCTTATTCAAAAGATTATCTAAATCTTCTGTATCGTCCTTAAAGGGAACTTTATGAAGTTGACCCCCAAAACCTTCTACATGATAATTAAAGGTTGGGTAAGCTCCATCAGTTGTAACAACATTATCACCTTGCTCTACAAATAATCTTACTAAATAACCCAATAATCCGTCAATACCCTCTCCAACTATAATATTTTCAAATGCAACATTGTGTTTTTTAGCAAGAGCATGCTTTAAATCAAAACTTTCTGGATCTCCATATTTCCAAGCTTGACCTATTTCATTCATCATTGCTAAAACCGCTTTTGGAGATGCTCCAAAAACACTTTCATTAGCACCAATTCTCGCTTCAAAATTTTTTCCTAATCTTCTCTCTTGCGCTTCGGGACCAACAAAAGGAACCGAAGAAGGAAGTGTTTGGACGATTTGGGTGTATTTAATGCTCAAAAAAAAACTCCATTTTTTTAAATATGTAAAATTACTAACATATTTAATATATTATTTAAATTATTGTGCTTAAAAAAGACTTTATATATTAGCGTTTTTCAATATCTGTTATTTTTATATTATATGTTTTAATTGCAGTGTCCGAAAAGAGTGATATTTGTTCATCTAAAGAAAAATTTTTTACAATGTTTTTGAAATTAGTAAATAAATCGTTGAATGTAATTTTCAATCTAGAAACTGGAAAATTACTAGCAAACATGCATCTTTGGGGACCGAACAAATCAATTAATTCATATATTATATCTGCATTCTGTTTGTAATTCCAACTTTGTTCTTTAACACCGAACTCAGATAACTTAATAAATGTATTAGGTTCAGTAGAGATGGCTTTCACTCCTTTTCTCCAAAAATTAAGACCCTCTTTACTTCTATCCCATGGAAAACCAGCATGATTAATAATTACTTTTGTATTAGGAATTAACCTTACTATTTCAGTTGCTTCTTCCAAATGCCACGCAGGAACTCTTAAATCGTAATTAAGATTATATTTTTCTAATAATTTTAATCCTTTTCTCCAGGACAAATCTTGCATAGAACCACTTTTGACATATTCTTTACTATTGGCAGAAAATCTAATAGTGGGTTTTGAACGTATACCTTTAACAATATCAAAGCTTGCTTGCTCGGCTATGATTGCTTCTGAGTTTTTTTTGTCAAACCAGGCATGACCAACTATAGCAGTCGGAAATTTGCTTGTTTTCGAAAGCTTATCTAACCATAACGTTTCACCAATTTGGTCTTCCCTGTCCCATTCAGCTTCACAATGAATAGTTCCGACAACATTATGATCTTTAGTATCTTTACCATAGTCACTTGGAAGATAGTTATGTCTGATAGATGAATAATCACCTAAAAAAAAATCATTGTCTATTTTATCACTTAAAAATGGATAATAATTTTTATCAAGATCCCAGAAATGGTGATGCGCATCTAGTATTTTAATATCTTTATTCATATTACAAGAATTCGTTATTTAATTTAATATTATCTTCACTAAAAAAATCTATTTAACAAGCTGCTTATTTTTATTTATTAAAATAAATGAAGAAGATATAATTGAGATACCTGACATAATAAATAAAGCTAAAATACATATGTAGAAATCTTCAGCTCCTCCAAATAAAATAATTAAATACCCTGCCAAGCCACCACAACCGACTTGAAATGCTCCCATTAAACCGCTTGCAGATCCTTTATTCGATTTGGATGAATTAATTGCTCCAGTCATACTATTTGCGACAGCAAAACCATTAGAACATCCAAATACAACACAAATTAAAGATAAAGTTAGAGGTCCGTTAGTATTTGTATAATGGTTTAAAAGAAATAAAAAAACAGTAAAAAAAGAACATATAGTTCCTATAGAACACATTTTTTCTAAGCCAATTATTGGACTGAACTTTCCATTTATTATATTTCCAAAAATATAACCAACTGAGGTAAGTGAAAACCAAATACCAAATTCTGATATACTTACGCCTTTTCTTGCAAATTCATATGGCATGAAGCCATTCATAGCAAAAAACATTGAAGTTTGCATGGCAGTTGTAATAGTAAAAAGCCTAAACAAAGAAGTCTGTATTAAACTTTTATACACAAGAAACATATTAACAAAACTTACACTTTTTGATTTATTGACTAGAGTTTCTTCTAAAATTAAAAACATAAATATAAGCAAAACCATGCTAACTAAGCCAAGTGCTATCAAATTAGTTCGCCAACCTAAAAATTCAGCTAGAATTCCACCAAATATAAAACATGTAATCGGTATAATGGCCATTATAGCCGTCATTTTTGACATTTGTTTAGCAGCCTCAGCTATTTCAAAACAATCACTCAAAATCGTTCTGCCAACTGATAAACAAGCTGCTGCACCAAACCCTTGTATACATCTCAAAAATAAAAGTGTTTCAACATTTGAGGAAAACGAAGCCATAAAAGCAGCAACAGAATAAATTGACGCTCCAAGAATTAAAATTGGTTTTCTTCCATATTTATCTGAAAACGGCCCAGATATTATTTGACCAAAAGCTAAAAAAAGGAAATACAAAGTTAAGATTAATTGAGTATCTGAAAAAGAAATATTTAAATCATCTTTTATTAGAGTTAATGCTGGAGATATAATAGTCATTCCAATTACTGGAACGGCAACTATAATAGCCAACAAACTAATGTTAGGCTTTTTCAAATTTTACCACCAATCATCTATAAAATTTATTATTATTAGAAATTATGTTTATTTTGCTTTGACTTCATGGACTTCTATAACGTTACCATCTGGGTCATAAAAAAATATTTGTTTCCATCCAGCGACTGCTGTTTCTCCCCAATCAGAATAATTAATACTTAATTTTTCTAGATGTTTTTTAAATCCATCTAAGTCATCTGTTCTATAGGCAATATGACCCTTTTCAAGAGGGTTAATGTTATGTCCCGTCTTAAAGCATACATTTAAATCTTTTTCCGCTAAATGTGTTTGTATATTCCCATCAGACACAAAAGCAACATCGCCTGAATAACCTTTTTTCTTTTCTAAAACAGGCAAACCCTCTGTCTCAGTTTTTAACTTCATAACTTTTAAATAAAAATCATTCATTTCATCTACTTTATGAGTTGATAAATTGATGTGATGTAATTCAAGTTTCATAAAAATCTACATTATTTCTATTTTTTTGTTTTTATTAAATATTAATAATTATTTATTAACAAGTTAAAAATAAATGTTATCTTAATTTATAAGTTATGGCGAGAGTGACGAGACTCGAACTCGCGACCTCCGGCGTGACAGGCCGGCGCTCTAACCAACTGAGCTACACCCCCTAAACAGGATTAATATACTTGATAGAGGTTGAAGATGTATTGGTCAAGAAAAGATTAAGCATAATTTACTAAAATGAATAATTTATTAATTATTTTTTGAACGCAATGAAACTTGATTGGAAATATTTAGAAAATATAAAAAATTCAATAGCTATAACAAATAAAATTGTACTAAGCAGCGTATTTGTAAAAAATGGTATACCCATAATATAGCAATTCAATAATCCGTTTATACTCTTTTCATAGAATGAACTAGTTAACCATACCCCAAAGTTAGTAATTATAAAAAACATACAAGAGCCTATAGCAGAAAGCGTTAATCTACTTTTAATCCCATTAGTAAATTTAGATAAAATTCCAATGAATGCTAGACTAGACCATGTCCATATTAATAAACTATGAAACCCAATTAAATAATCTGTTATTGCAAATGACAATATAATAAAAGGAATAGACCAAAATCCTAACAAAACAGGAATATAAAAACTTAAAGCTATTACTGGAGTAAAGTTTGGAGGATGTGGTATAACTCTAAAAAGAAGAATAATACCGATTGAACCGGAAAATATTAAAGCATATTTTAGTAATTTGTTTGTATTCATAACTATTTTTAAACCTTAATTTAAATTAACTCAAGTTTATACTTAATCAAAAATCTGCTTGGACCTCAAACCCAAATGTTCTTCCTGCTTGTGGATAAACATAACCACCTGCTGAACCTTTAATTAAATTAGTATAATATTTTTCGTCTAAAAAATTATTTATAAATGAGTTAACGGTAATATTTTTAAATTTATAAGAAAGCTTTATATCTGACACTTGATAAGATTTTGATTTTTCCAGAACATTACTATCATCATTTCCTGAACGAGTTTTGCCAAAATATTTATAAGTTAAGGATGCGTTAGCAGCTTTATTAATATTGTAATTCAAAGAAGCATTAGTTTTAACTCTTGGAACGTAAGGAGTATCATTACCTTTAAAAGTTCCTTTAGAAACGTATGAATTCATGAAGGTACTATTTGTTGTAAAATTAAATGTCTTATTAAATTCTTTATCATATTCAAGTTCTACGCCTTGATGAATAGAAGGATCATAGTTTTCATTAGCAAAAGAAGTTGAATTATAGAAAATTTGATTTTTAAGTAAACTTCTGAATGCAGATATTTTAAATCTGTCATT
>ENA-ORDA01000173-ORDA01000173.1-marine-metagenome-genome-assembly--contig:-NODE-173-length-66822-cov-4.805918_pt1 | contig 66822 bp, 77 predicted proteins | sample MGYA00237778_ERZ508506 | MGnify/ENA primary metagenome ERZ508506 (study PRJEB26177, sample SAMN06267891) | marine metagenome | isolation source: Monterey Bay, California, USA | place: Pacific...
CAAGCATGAAGCCTTTTTTCATTATCCAATTATATTGCGGAAAACCTATAACCCATTTTCTAACTCCTGAAACTTGTGCTTTAATTATTATTTCTTTCATAATTAATTTTAAAAAAAGTAGCAACAGCATTACGCTATTGCTACTTATAGTTATTCAAAATCAGCCACACTTGATCTTATTCTAAATATATTACGATTAAACTCTTTCATATATTTACGACTGTAATATGGCTTGTAATCATTATTAATCTTAAAATCTTCACCACGAGTTTCTATTGTAGTGTACCATCTTATCTGATTAAAAATTGCTTCTGCTGAATATGTTTTGTGTCCAGCATTAATCACTTTATTAGTAAAGTAGCAAAACAATCTAAATACTTCAGGATTGTTTGCATGAAATTCTTCAAACTCAAATTTAGTTTTAGCCATTTTAATATAAAACTTGATTGATGTATTTTTTACTAACATCTAAATCAGGATTAGACAAATGATAAGTCAAGTCTTTTAAACCTTGAGTATATTTTTCTCTACCTCTTTCTAAAAATGAACTGTCTGCTTTAAATACTCCTACATTGTAAGGGTACATAGTTTCTACCACAACAAAGTAATAGTCTTTAACATCTACAATATCACAATATAATGCAGCAGCTTGGTCGTAATCATACATTCTACAACTTTTAGCAAATTCCATTGCATTAGAACTTGTTGTCTTTAAATCAACTACAAAGTTGTCAAACTTTATACCATCAACTTTACATTTAACTTTAGTTCCGTTAAAATCATTAGTATAGATATTCTCTACTAAGTCACAAGCTTTAATTAAATTAGTTGCTTCATCTATTTTAGTAAATGATGCAAACATACTATCTAATTTACTCATTTCATCTTGAGATAAAATAGTCATACCTTCAGCAGAAGGCAATATTTCATTCTCATACCATTCTTTGTACTTTTTAGTCATTCTAGGTTTTTTACCGCCTATTTCTTCGCACATTTCTTCATCATCAAATACAAAGTATCTAATACTAAATTCTTCTGGTTCTAATACCATACAGTGAAAAGCACTACCAATATCAAAAGCTTTTGAAGACTTTTTAAGTTCTCCATTTAAGTAACACATATAATTTCTTATACCGCCTTTTTGGAACTGTTTTAACATTGAATTAGAGATGTACTCTTTTTCGTTAAAATACCAACTGTCGTCTTTATCAATTCTTCTTTTTTGATTAGGGTCGGTTTTTCTCAAATGTTCTAAATAATCACTTGCTTGTTCGCTACTTGTTATCATTTTCTTTTACTTTTTTAATTAAACTTTCTACCTCTTCTATCAACGCTTCTGTTTGCTGTTCTATTTTTATAGATTCAAACTTTAATGCGTTTTTACTCATGTACTCCAATTGAACTTCTGTTTTTGGATTTACTCGAGCTTTTTTCTTTTTTGGAAATAAACTATCTACATCATCTATAGATATAATTTCCCAATCAATTTGTTGTTTTAATACAAATTCAATTAATAGATCAGCGTCTAATAAGACATCTCTAATTTCAGAAAGACTAATAGGTATTGTGTCTACACTATTTTTGTCTTTATAAAATTCCTCAATTTCATCAATAAAAGCTTTAGGAATTTCTTCTTTTGCTTTTAATTTATCCACTAATTTGTTTAGTGAATATTTGCTGTACTTAAATTTAGTTACTGCTGTACTAACGTATTCGTTTGATTGATTATGAAGGATTACATATCCTCTATCAAAACTATCAATGATTACATTTTTTTTATTATACCTCAGTAATAAACTGTTCCATCGTTCTAACGTTAAATTTGATTTTTCTAAGTTTTGCACTTTTATCAGTTATTAAAAATCTAGTTGGCACAAAATACTTCTTAAACAAACTTGGCAATTTTACAAGATTTACAAATACATTTTCTCTTTGACAAAGCCAGTTTATTTTTACTTTAGTGTACCTAGTCATATTGTTTTGGTCAAAATCAGGTTTAACTTCAAAGACAGTTACTACATCAACGCCTCTGATTGTACCTATAAATTTATTTTGAGATTGACCTTTCATCAACTTATTATTAGTGTTTAAGGTTTCTACAAAAACACCTAAAGCTTTTTGTGTCCAATGGACTACAAAGTCAGGAGTATAAACTAATCCTTTTAAGATTGATTCTTCTCCTTCAATCACTTTTATTTTTGTTTTTAGTTTCTTTTCAGTTACAAATGTTTTTGTAAGTGGTTCAGACAAGCTGTAAGTAAACGGTTCGTATAAAACGTTGCTTACATAGCCAGCATTATAAAGGTCTACTAAAAACCAATAAAAGTATAATTCTTCTTTCGACTGAAATTTATCAGTATCTGTTAATGGAAATAAATTATTCATAATAAAAATCAAAGAACAAAGGGAAAACCAATGCTCTTTGTAACTTTAAGGATTTGCAATAACTTTTTTTATAACTTCACTAAATCTTTCCTCATACTCTTCAGTACCATGCATATTATTTAGATCATCAAATAACTTTTTTAAGAAAAATAAATTATTTAGCATTTCGTGACTATGTATAGCTTCTAAGTCTAAATTTAAAACTGTAAAGCATTCATCATTATAAACACAATCCCAGTCTAATATTTTATAGTTTTTAGTATTGCAAAATAAGTTTAATTCTTGTTCAATAAGAAATTCAAATTCTTCTTTTAAAACTTCACCAGGAACTTTAAATTTTACTACTTTTTTATTAATACCAAAACTACTAGGAAATTTAACTCTGTGAAATTCTTCTATAATTCTTTCACGTTTTGTAATTGTTAACATTGTCTTCTATTTGTTTAAATATTTTATTTATTTTTTCTTCAAAAGGATATAAAATTTCTAATTCAAATTTTAATTCGAATTTATCAGCAATCTCTTCTATTTGCTCTTTTAAACTTAACATATCTGATTTATAAAATTATCTTGATTTGGGTCAGGTATAATAATATCTCTTTCTGCAAAAGAATTTTGTAGTTTTTTATAAAACTCGTTAAATTCTTGAACATTCATGTCAGAAGTTCTTTTTTGTTTTACCTCTAATACGTTATGACCAAATAACATTTTACTTTCTAGCTTAATACTATCTGTTATACTCAACGCTAAAGCATGAGCAGTATCTTTTTCTAACAACTCACCATTCTGTTCCTCTATGCCTCTTATAATGGTTGGAATAGCAACTCCCCAATACCATCTATTTTGTCTATCACTACGTTTTTTTACAAATTTCTGGATTTTAACAGATATATCTTTTCCTTCTAAGCTTTGTATTTGTAGTTCTAATATTTCTCTATTGAAAAATACTATTTGTCCTTCTTCTACTTTCCCTATATATTCCATAAAAAATAAAAGGAGGCTATTAACCTCCTTTTTGTATTTACATTATTGAATCGAAAGGATCAGTGCTTTCTTTTGTTAAGAAATCTTCTTTCTTGTTTTGAACTCCATGTAAGCTATCCCAATAAGATTTAGCATCGTCATATGCTTTTCTTCTTTTAGGATTTAACGGAATGATTTTTTGAATATCATTCATACTCTTGTTAATAGTATTATTAGGATGCTCAATAATACTAACTTTAGTAAAGTTTTTCAACAAAGGCTCTTTACTATCTCTGTCAATTATAAAAGCTTCTTCTAAGACTATAACAATCTTAACTTGCTTATTAGTCATATCAGCACACAACTTTTGTCTGTTTGTTTTATAAGTTGGGTAATCTGTTGCTTCAGTACTTTCACAAAGTCTTTTAAAGATTGAACCTTTAACTTCATTAGCTTTATCATTAAAAGTAGGGTGTGGTAATACTGCCTTATATCTAATAATATCACCAGCATTTTCTGCTGATTTTGCTTTATTTTGACTTGCTGTTGTAAGTAATCTAAAAACAATATCAAACATTTCTGCATCAGGTGTTTTACCAAATGCGCCTTGTTTATATTCTACACTTTCTATTACCGCTAATGCTATATCAGGGTGTTGTGCATAACTTGGAGTTGACTTTAACTCTGCTTTTTGAACGAAATCGAATGCATCCATATTTACTACTTTTTAAAATTTACTATAAATAACTATCAATACTTGGTAACTCTTCATTTGTCTCAAAATACTTTTCACAACGTTCTTGAAATAAATTCAAATCGTTAGGAATGTACTCAGGTGCTAAACCTAATGGTGTTTTAGCAGAAACGCTACTGTATTTAGAATTTTTGTTTGTTAAGAATACATATTTAAACTCTCCGTTTTCTTCTTCAACAGTTGAGTATAATACATTTACAAACTCTTTTTCAATAGACTTTTTCCATCTATTACCTTGAACTACAGCATATCTTTCAGATACACCTTCAGGTGTTTCAATTACTTGGTCAATAGAAATCATAGCAACATACTTATCTAAAGAAGATTTTGACTTCTTAAATACTATAGATAAAGTTTGATTGTATAAATTCCATTTGTCAAAACCACCTCCCGTTACACGTTCAGCATGTTCATCAATCATTTCTATCAAAGACGTTAAAGACTCAATTACTATATGAGTTATTTTATCGCTTTTTAAAGCTTTGTCAAAAGCTTTCTCGAACTGTGGATAGTTATGTATCGCAAAGTTCATTTTAAAATCTTTACCCTCTCTAAAAGGCAACGCTTTTCTTTCTGTATTAAAGATAATCGTTGTCTCTTTAGGTAAATTTCTGATACTACTAGATTTTCCAGTACCAGATGCCCCTAGAATTAGTGTGTTTGGCTTCATGTTAATTTAAAAATAAAAGTTGATAATTGTCGTTTTCTTGCGCGAATTTTAGTTGTTCTTGTGTTTCTACCTTTTCTAAAAAACCTGTATCTAAATGATACCATAAAGCAGGTTTAATTAATTTTTCTTTGTCGTTTAATGTTTCTATTCCTAACTTTAAAAGCTGTCTACAAACTTTTTCAAATTCGTTACTGTCTTCAATAACTCCTTTTTTTATAATAAGTCTAAACATATTTTCTACCATACAAATGTAATTAATTTACAATAAAAATCATAGTTTTTAGTCCTCTTTATTTTTCAAAAACATAAAATAACCTTTAAGGTTTATCTCATGTTTTTGTTTTAATAATTTTCTAATAGAGTTCCAAAAAGCTTTAATTATTATTGTGATTATAACTGATTTGAATTTAGTGTTTTTGGACACTAACTGTTGAATGTGCCAATATTTGGATTTTCGCATTTTCTTTAAAATCACTTATGAATTTAACATATTTACTAACGTAGTTTGCGTAAACAGTTCCTACGCCAGTACTTCTGCCCTTAGCAATAATAACTTCTACATCAGTTTCTAGTTCAGGAATACCTCTATCTTGCATTTCATAATAAGCTGGTCTATATGGAAATATTACCATATCTGCGTCTTGTTCTATTGCACCCGATTCACGTAAATCTGAAAGCATCGGTCTTTTGTTTGGTCTAGAATTAACTTGACGATTTAATTGACTCAATGCTATAACAACAATTTTTAATTCTGCAGCAACTTCTTTAAGTGATCTAGATATAGTAGCAATTTCTTGCTCTCTATTTCCTGACTTAGAAGAAAAAGATATTAACTGTAAATAATCAATAATAACTAGCTTAGAACCATGTCTAATGACTTGCTTTCTAATCTGATTAATAATCTTACCTAGTTTTCTTGAAGTATCATCTATAAAATAATTTCTAGACTTAAATATATCTACAGTTTTTTGAACTTGACTTTTATCTATACTGTCTAATGATTTATCTCTAAACTTATACATTTCAATACAGCTAAATGAACTAATTAATCTTTTTGTTAATTCTAAATCTGTCATTTCTAAACTAAAGAAAAGAGGATTAACTCCATTAAACATAATGTTGTTTTTAAATATTTCTAATGCAAATGCTGTTTTACCCATTGAAGGTGCGCCAGCTATAATTACTAGATTATTTAAATCAAATTGATAAATAAAATTATCTAAACAAGGTATTCCACTTCTAACACCTAAAGAAACTTCGCTTTCTAAGTCATTAATAAAATTAACCATAGATTTCTCTACGTTAAAATCTTCTACTTCTGCTAGTTCTTGTATGTCTAACAAGCTTTTATGAATAGATTGTATTATATCTATACCTTCATGGCTTTGATTGCACATTTCGCTAATTTCTCTTGATAAAGTAGATAATTCTCGTCTTTGTGTGTAACCATTAAGTATATTAACGTAATCTTTGATGTTTTTATCAGTGTCTGCTTTGTCGCAAATCATTTCTAAATAATTAATTAGATTGATTTCGTTTTTTTGACTTGATAAAATAACATACTTTTTCTTAATCAGCATATCAGTTACAGTAGTAATATCTATTTTAGATACTTTACTTAAATCGCATATTGCCGAATAAATTAATCTTGTTTCAGTAGTTGAAAAATCTTTTACAGAAACACTATCAGATAATAAATAGTAAGTGTCGCCATAATTAACAAACGTTCCTAAAACAACTTCTTCTATTTCTACATTGGTCTGACCAATAAAATTAGGTAAGTTGTCAAAACTTAGCTGTTCTCCCATAATAAATAATGAATTAAATAATCAAGCCACAAAGGGAAAACCAAACTAATGTTTGGCTCTCTTTATGTCTTTAAAATAAATATCAACTGTTTTAACAGTTAGTTTTCTATAATTAAGATAACAGATATACATATTACTGTAATTGCTATTATAGAAAGTAATAAGAATAAAATTTTTCTAAATTTAATCAATTCCATTGAATACTTTTTGATGTTAATGTTTCTAATGACACATAAATACCTTTATGTATCATTTGTTCTTTTGTTAAAAGCTCATCTAATAGATTAAGTCCATGACTTGCAAGCAAAGGGTTCATAAATAGCTTTTGCTTTGATATAGCTTCTGCTATAGAGCAACTAGGTTCGTTTAAATCTTCTTTAGTTTCTAAATAATTTTTAGGAAAACCATATTGAGGTATATCTTTTTTAACGTTTTTACCTGGAACGTAACTTACGTATACTTGTCCATAGTTGTAACTGTTACCAAAATCAATAATATAAACACCTTCTCCATGATTTATTAGTTGTCCTTTTATTTTATGAGAAATATAGTCGTAAACTTTTCTTCTTACTTCCATGTTATCAGGACATAATATAATCACTTGTGTGTCTTTTATTTTTTTTACATCATACTTTTCTTCAAAAGCATTCCAATCAAAGCCATAATTTCTATTGATATTGCTAACAATAGTCATAGCTTTACTTTCTCCTATTTCATTATCGTTATAAAGCTGTCTAACTGTGTTAGAATGACTTATAACATCAGGGTCGTAAACATTTACGTTTATCCCTTGACTATTAATCACGAGTTCTTTATGCACTAAGCTTAATTTTGCTAAACCTTGTAAAACATAAGAACCAGTACCTCCAACACCTATTAAATCTATATTAATAGGTGCTAAAGGATTAGAAAGAAAACTTTTTATTAAGTGCATTTAGTACGTCTTTAATTTTTGTTCCAGTATCAATATGATTTAATGCTTGATCTTTTTCATTCATGTTGTAAAAATCTTCTGATTTAATTTTTAATCCTGAAGTTAGATGGTTATTAAATTTACTATTCCAAAATAAATTATGTACTTGTGTTTTCATTAGTCTTAAACTTCTAAAAACATCATAACCTCCATGACCTCCTAAAGAATTTCCCCAACATATCTTACCGTTGTCATAAACATTAGGAGTAGCTAACCTATAAAGATTAGTTTCTAAATGTCTAAATTTCTTGTAAGCATAAACATGAACTTCATTGCCGTCATATACCCAAAAAGTATTAGGACAATAATAAGTTTCATTTTTAGTTCCAACTCTAATTATTCTTTTAGTAGGCTTATCTGTCCAAGCTATTAAAGTATTGTCAGGAGAGTTATCTAGCCAAAAAAATGTGTTAGGTTTACAATCTATATTTACTATAGGAGTTTCACTTCTATCAACAACTAAATCTTTAAGGAAATTAATTGTTTTTAAGCTAGCAGGCTTTCCTACTAACATTTTACCATTTTCATCTATATCTCTTACCTCTACATAATTACCACCTTCTTCATTATCGTAAAAAATCATTGTTTTTTTAGGTAATAATTGCTGTATTGGTTTAAATACATCATTTTTTAAATCTGCCATAAGTAATCTGTTAATTTTTTAATGTATTGGAGTGTTTCAAAGTGCTTTGTTGTATTTACAATGCCATCTAATGAATATTCTTTTTTATAAACTAATCTTTCAAATTCATAATTATTCCAATAATCATTCAAGTGATGTTCATATTCGTCAAAAATTTCATCGTCTAAAGGAAGTATGCACATATAAGATTGAAAAGGTACTATTGTATCTTCATCTTCTATATTTTTTATATTTCCAATTAATTCACTAAAAGAAAAATCTTCACAACTAAAGCTTTTATAATGATTAACCATTTCTAAAACTTTCTTAATTTGTTTAGTATGGTTAGGGATTTCCATTATGTAATCATAATGCCATTCATTAGTTCCATTTATAAACTCAGTCGTACATTCTTTTAATTTTACTTTAAAATCATTTTGATACTTTTTTTGTGAAATCTCTAAAGTATTTTCTTCGTTGTCTTCACTAAACCAATAATCCATTGTCATTAAAAAAGTATCATTATTAACTGCTGTTGAATAATTGTATCTAATAATTAAACTTCCAATAACATATCTTATTATTTTTTTAAGATTTTCATCTTCAACTTTATCAATACAACTAAGAGTAATACAATTACCTACTTCTGGTTCTTCGTAATAAAGAATTACTGATTTACCATTAAAAATTATGTTGTCATAATTAAAATAATGTCTTTCAGCTTTTAATAAACTTTGTAAGTTAGAATTAAGGAAATTAATTAACTCTTGTTGATTAAATTTTGAAATGTATTCTAAGTTAATGTTAGTGTATTTATCTAAAATACTTAACAAAGATAAAAATACATTTTCAAGTTTTTCAATTGCATACTTGTCTAATAAAGAAATTACAGGGGAAAACGTAAGGCTCCTTTCGGAACCTTTATTCGTTTTTCTTCTTTTGATTCGTTCATTACTCTTCGGCAAATCTTCGTATGTAACGCATTGTCCAACATAACGATACTTTTCTTTTCCTTTTTGCATATGTTTAAAACATTTTCGATTACCCTTTTAGGTAAAGATTCGTAAACTTTTTTAATAAAACTTTTCATCCTTTTGTTCCTATTTTAGTTTCAAATTTATATTCAATCTTGTTTTTAACTATGTGAGGTTCAGATAAATGAGCGTTTACTAATTCAGGATAAGAATTTGCATAAAAATCCAAAACTTGTTTTAAAGTAAAGTTTTGATTAGGGTCTGCGAGTGTAAGTTCATTGAACTTAAATACTCTCTTTAGTTTTTCTGTCTTAGTCATTAAAATTAAATTTATTATATCTTTCTTCCATCATTGCTTCAATTTGGTCAGAACTTAATTCTACAGCTTCAATTACTTTAGGCTGTGCTGGTGCTGTATAAGCTTGTTCTTGAAATAAACCAACACTTTTGTTGTTTTTATCAAGTTTAACCTTACAGGACTTAGCTAATGAGCTTTCAGAGTCAATTTTAAAAGCTGCATCAATTAATTTTTGCGCTTCTTTAAAAGATTTTTCTTCAATTAATTTATCAAAATCTTCTAATTTCTTTTTCACCTTTTCGTCAAGAGTTTTTTGTTTCTTCTTGATTTCTTCTTCCATTTTTGATTCTGCTTTCATTTTTTCTGCTGAATCAATAAAAGAGTTCATGTTTGTGGTTACTTTTGAAATTTCAGTAAATTGATTTTCTAAAGAATTACTAAGTTCTTGTAAAAGACTTTCAACTTCAGTACTTGTTACAATAAATGGTACAATCAACTTCGCGCTTTCGTCAGAAGTTTTTGGCTTTGGAAGTACTGAAACAGTAAATTCATTGCCAACTTTCTTAAATGCTACAACAATATCTATATTGTCTAGCTTTTCTAAAATTTGTTTAAATATCATAGTTTTAAATTTTAATTATCAAGTCACAACGGGATAAACCCATTGCAACTTTTGATAATTAAGCGTAAACTAATTTAGAAATTTCAGAAAATGCTTTAGCATCTATCTTTTGACCTGAGCCAATCATTTTGCTTTCCATTAATTCTTTATTTCCTGGTAAATCTCTATTAGTATAAGAGGTTACTCCTGAAAATAATCCCCATAAAGTTTGACCTTTTTGAGAAGATTCTTCAGCAATACGAAGAGTTAAATTCCTTGCTTTGTTAATTGCATTTGTAGAGTAATTATCACTTGCTTCTTGAGCATTCATTGTAACATCTACACCTACTAAGCTTCTAATTAACCTTTTAATGTCATTAGGTTTAGATTCTATCTCATTCATCTTTTTAAAGGTATCATAAAGGCTTAATTCTGATTCTTTAAAGTCATCAACACCAAACATAATAGTGTCTATTTTTTCACGCATAGTTTTAGTATGTCTTACTTTGTGAGCTAAATCTTTATAAGCTTTGTGAAAAATATTACTACAACTAATAGTTTTATTAGTCATACCTAATCCTACACCTGAACTACCATCATGGCTGTTTGTTATAGTTATATACTTATCAATTTGATCGTTATTAAGACCAATATTTTTAATAGAACCACTGTCTATTTGCATAAATACTTTACGACCTTTTTGTAAAGAACCACCTTTAACTACATTTCCACCTAATTTTGTAGCAATTTCATTAGTTAATTCTGCTAAATCCCAGTTTTGAAAAACTTCATAGCCATCTTTACAAGTCATAAACTCTAAATCATTATCACCTCTACGAATAGAAAGATAATCTGAAACAATTCCTTCTCTAGTAAAAAGGTTTTCTTTTTTGACTTCCCAAAAAAGATTGTGTTGTTCTAACAAGTCCATTACCATTTGTCCTTTGTTTTCAACTTCGTTAATTTGATTTTCCATAATAAATTAAATTTTAAATAACCAAAACACAAAGGGAAAAAGTGTTTTGGTAAAAAATAGACACATTAAAACGTGTCATAACGTTCTATAATAGCAATCCTACGGACAGCCTATTATTTCAACGTTATATGCAATTACAACTTGTATGTTTTAGCACTATAACTTGGGGTGGTTGTTATCCTAACTGTTTTAGCACCATCTTTTTTGTATGATTTAGCATAGTCTAATAATTCTTTTACAGTTGGCTTTGTATCGTATGTACTGTGCTTTTGTATAACTATGCTATTGTGTTCGTTAAACATTGTTAATGTAATATCACATTTACCGCTTGCAGTTGTTGTTATTTTAAATCTACTCATAATAATTTCCTTTAATCAGTTAATAAAAAGCATATAACACTAGCTATATGCCATACTCGTTCCTCGTTCAGCACATAGCCAAACCGTTAAAAAATTGTAGTAGTTCGGTATTTCCGAACTACTACTTTTTAATAACATAAAAAACTTTGTATATGTTTAAAATATTCTTCAGCTTTTATATTACTTTCAAATTGTATAGAAATTAAATTTCCGTCACCATGAAATTTTAAAGTCCTATCAATTATAATTACTTTAAAAACTAAGTCAAGATTAACAATACTATTGTCTGGTAATTTTAAAAATTTTGACATTTAATCTTAAATTAATTTCATTGTTTTTTTATCAAATTGTAGTTCTTTTAGCACTTCTCCATCAAGGCTAAATTTAAAAACAACTTTATCATCAACTTCTCTTCTAGTTGTACATATTTGTGCAATTTCACGAGAGTTTTTTGCACTTGTACCTACCATAATAGTTTGTGTACTTGTGTCTTTTGCTCCAAAAGATTTATCTGACTTGTAAATACAAGCTTCTACTTTTGTCCATATTGGGTAACTTCTACTTGCCATAATTAAAATATATATCTGATTAAATTCCATTTAATAATACTATCATGAAGTTTTATAAACGATTTAATATAATCACGTTTTAAATTGTGTTCATATCTAATGTTTGTACCTCCATAGCTTGAAACTTTGCTTTCTTGGTTTTCTGGTGTCCATAACAAACTTTCTCCTTTTTTGTCGTTTTTAACATTTTGATAATGTTTTTTTTCGTTGTGCGTTAAAAAGATTACTTCGCATTTTACTTGGTCTTTGTAATCTATATAATCATTACAAAGTTGAAATAAATACTTATAATCTTCTAACCAATCAGGATAAACAACAACAGGACTAAAGTTTAAATGAACATCATATCCAGCATCAATAAAAGCATTTACAGCTTTTATTCTATCAATAATTTTAGGTGTACCAGGTTCAAGATAATTTGAAATCTTTTGTGGCATCAAGCTAAATCTAATTCTTACTTTACCGTTTGGGTTATATTTAATAAACTCAATGGGTATAATTTTAGTAGCTAAAGTAGCCATAGCTAAAGGATGATTTTTAAAAAAATCAAAAATCTTTTCCCAATCATGATACTTTCTATGTAAAGCAAAATCTTCATTACAAGCTATATCGTATGTCATATAGCTTTCATGTGTTTGATTAGGCTTACTAGCGTTAGCTACAAAGTAAGAATGACTATTAATTTCACTTAAAATCTGATTAACATTTTTAGAAACAGTTAAACCTTTTTCTAAATGTCGTTTCATATAACAATAAGTACAGTCTAATAAACAACCATAACCAAAAGAAGGAGTAATGTAATCACTACTCCTTCCTGATTCTCTTATTGTCATAGTCTTTCGGTCTACATAATTAACTATCATTAAGGAAACGTATAACCTAAAGCTTTTCTAATCTTCTTTGTTAAAGAACCACGATCTCTAGGAAATTTATTATTATTTCTGTCGAAAATCCAAGCTCCTGATAAACATAAATTATTAACAAATTTTTCTACTGTTGTTAATCTATACATTGTTTTTTCAGGATTTTTTGCAACGTATGCATTAGTATCTTCTACAATTTTTCTCCAAAGTTTATCAAAGTTTTTTTCATGTTTTAACATTCTTTTTTCGTAAGTTTCTTGTCTCATGACTTATTAATTTTAGATAAAACAAATTCATTATAACCTATATCAAAGAAAACTTTATCGTATTTACGCAAAGCAGTTCCATACTGATTAAGGTATTTAAAATAAAATCTAGGAACACCTCCAATTATCCATTCACTACTATCTTGAGCTGGTGAAATAGAATTTAAATGTTCTTCATACTGTTTTTTTGTTGGCTTTTTCATATTCCATTTATTAATAAATGATTTTTATAATCTTTGTGTTCTTTCTTTTCAATTAATTCATTTATTGCATCTCTACAAATATGAATACCTTTGTTCTGAAAGTGTTCAAGATATTTTAATACTCTATCTTCAAATATTTCTATTGCTTGCTCATAACGCTTTTGAGAGCGTCTTTTACAAGGCAATAAAGTATCTCCAAAGCCTGTAAAAGCTGTAAAGCTTTCCACTCTTCCGTCAGAAGACCTTTCAACTGGAACTCCTGTAATTCTATAGCCAGTTTTTCTAAATTCTCCTGTAGCCCAATTATGAGATTCACTAGGTTTCAAGTAACTAATACTAAATTTAATTTTTACAGACGGCTTGTCTGTATCAATGTACATTTTGTAATTTTCCATAATTTATTTTTTAAAGTTAAACATCAAGGCACAATGGGATTACCCGTTGTGCCTTAACTGAACTTTAAAAAACTACTAATGTTTAACTAGTAATATTTTTAATAATCTATTCTTTTAAAATTAGTTTCTATATTATTAGAACTATCAAGAATAAATTTTCCATCATTATACATTTCTGTTGCAATAATAATAGCATGAGGTTCACTTTCAGCTTCTACTTCAACAACTTTAGATAATGTTTCAATAATTTTAACATCAAACTTTTCCATAATTACTAATTTATAATAATTTACCTTTAGAAAGTGTTACAGATTCAGAAACAACTTCTTTTGATGCAAATTTTTCTAATTTCCATAATAACCCATGGTTAATTATAGTTTCAAAATAGTTTTTTGTGATAAAAGGTGTTTTTCCTTTAGATTCTAACTTAGAAACGTCTTTTTTGTGATTTTCATTAAACACTTTTAAAGCTTCTATAAGAATAAAAACTTCTAATCCATTAAGTAAGTCATTTTCTTCTAAAACAACTTTTTCATTTTTTTCTTTTACCATAATAAATAATTTAAAATTCAAAACGCAAAGGGAAAAGCACACCTTAATTAATTAAAGTGATAAAATGTAGGGAGATAGACATATCTGCCTAACTCCCTACTGCTATTTACTATGGTTAAAATTATTTATACCTTTTTAAATAATATGTATATGCTTTACTTCCGTAAATCGTATAATAATATTCATAATTGTAATGTTTCCTAAATTGTCTGAAATTTAAATTACCTGAAAGGTATCTATATTCATTAAAGCAGAAAATAGCATTATATAATGACAGTAATGATACTGTAAAAAATATAAAACTTATTACATACTCTTGAGTGTAGATTGTTATCCATCCAGATATATTTAAACCTAAAAAAAGAATTAATGATGAAATTGTTGCGTAAAATGTAAATTTCTTTTTCATAATGAATTAATATTAGGAATGTAAAGATTCATATTAACTGCACCTTTTCCAAATTGACTGCATGTACACATTAATTTATCATTTTTAATAAATACTTTGTGTTTTAAAGGTAAACCCGTTTTACTGTCAGTTAAAGGTTTTCCCGTTTTCGATCTTATCATATAAAATCCCGTTACTTTGCCTTTATCATTAAATATTAATGATAATTTGTGTTTGTAGTACTCTGTAGAAAGCCTATTGAATAAAACACCTGCTCTTTTCCTGTCAAAAGACCTCTTAATGTCTTTTAGTTCTTTTAAATCTCTTAATTTTTCCATAGTAAATAGAGTTGAATTTTTAAATAAAGAATTAACCAAAATTTTGTAATTAAGAGTTACTGTCATTGTATTTTTCTTTTACAATTCTAATAAACTCTTTCATTTCATCAGTATCGTCAATGTTTTCAATATGTTTGAAAATAAATTTCAACAAATCTTTTCTAAAAGCGTGTAAACTTAATTGTTTATTATAAAAGTCTTTTAGAAATTCAGCATTAACTATACTATCAGCCCTAAGAATGTTAATCTCGTGGTTGATTTCTTCATCTTGAGTTTCTAACCTTGTAAGAAGGTCTTTAAGCTCAAAATAATGTTTTATAAATATATCCATAGTAAATAGTTTAATAATCAAAGCACAAAGGGAAACTAGTCCTTTGTACTTTGATTTAAATCACAATTAAACAAATTAAATATTATAGCTATTTATTTTCTTTGCATAATTAATAAGCAAATTAATTGCTTCTAATTGAAATTGAGGTGTGCAATCTCTTACATCATATTCTAAATGAATATATTCCTCAATAATTGTGTTCACTACATCGTGTAGTCCTCTTTCTAAACCTTTCTCCGACAATACTATTTCAGTGTCTTTGTGATTAGCATAGCCTAATATTGACGGATTAGAAAAATTACCTACAACAATGTTAAATTTGTTAGGTAGTTTACATTCTGCTAAGAAATTCTCAGCTTCATGAATAGTATTCATTTGAAGTTGAGTTGGTTCTTGTACAATTCTGTACTGAATACCTCTAGTTTTGTCAAATCTAAGGTCATTTAAAGATTCACTACCTTTTAGTTTAGATGATATAAATGAATAAATCGTTTCAGGAATAAAAGTATAGCCAGAAACTTCATTAACACTTAGTAAAGAAATTAAACCTATAGGTTGAACATTGATTTTATTACAAACTTCTATAAATTCTTCCGAAATGTCAACTCCGTAAAAATTCTCAAATTCATACTCAATGTTATCTGATATAAGGTTGGTTAAGATGTTTTTAATTATACTTTTGTCAGTACAACTAATAATTATCTTCCATATATCTCTACTAACATACCATGAGTATTTTGCTACTCTTGACTCGTTAATCTCAACGTTTGGTATGTCGTAACTATAAACAGAGTTCTTGTTTGTTTCAAAACATTTAATTCCTTTTCTATAGATTACAGTACCACCGTTTCTTTCGTAAATCTTACCATGTTCATTCTCATATATAATATCGCTTTTATCAGCAAAATATAAATGAAAATCTTTAGTAGCCATGTCTAGCAATTCATCTGTTAAGCTAATATAAATGTGTGTCTTGCCTTTAATCCCTTCTATCTTACTTGTGCAACAAATCTCTTCGTTACCAGCATCAATAGCATTAGAATAAAATTCTCTAATAGCTTGCCATAGTTTCCACTCCTTACCCATTTTAGTCGTTATAGAAGTTGCTTCGCCATTAACATGAATTACATTAAAGCTTTGATCTCCAAAAGATTCTTCTTTAGTCGAAATAGATATTTCTTTTTCTCCTGAGAATATTCTTAATTTGTGATCATTTCTTAATAGATATGCCAAAGCATACTTATTACCCGTTCCAAACTGTCCGATAGTTGTATCACCAGTCTTTGTAGATGCCCCTACTAGCGTAAAAGCCTTGTAGTTAATCTCGTTGTCATTAGAAATTCTTAAATACATAATAAATAAATTTAAAGTTCAAAACACAAAGGGAAAAAAAATTCTATTTAGAATAATTAATGCAAAAACGCCTACCACGAGCTGCGGAGGTGATAACACTAGTCTAGAAAATATTTACAAAAAAAAATATACAATTTGTAAAGTCAAAACACAAAGGGAACAAACCCTTTGTGTTTTTTTTAGTAATCTAAATTTTGATACCATTGAAGTTCTATATCGTCTTGTTCTTGACGCATTTGTTCTTCAAAGAAAGCATTTTCTATATTACCAAGCTTTGCTTTTTTAGGTTTATTTGTAGGTATTTGTGCATTTTTTGCTAAATACTTAATTAAACCTATAAGCTGTGCTTTTGAACAATTATCTAAGTTGATTTTATGCTCATTAATTTGTAAAATTTCCATATTAAATTATTTAAAAGTTCAAAGCACAACGGGTGTTGTGCCTTGAATACTTTTACTCTACTTCTGAAATGATTGCTGAATAACCTACTCTTGAGCGTTTGTCAAGTGTTAATGCAATTTCAGGGTGTTCAATACCCTCTGCGCTAATGTAGTCTACAAAGTCGTTTATAACGCTTTGCATAGCCTTACGATTATCCATAGTCCAAACAAGCTTTTTGGTTATGGTATTACCGTAAGTATCTTTCATATTTCTATCAAAGATTAAACCTTTTTGGTCAACATAATCGTCTGCTACCATATAGGTTGCATAAGCTATGTCGAACAATTGCCCAAGTTTAGCATTGTAGTAGTTACCAACGTCTTTTAAGACGTTAACTAAACGTTTACAACTACCAAACGATTGAGAACCAGTTTGTCTACCGCCAACGAATGCACCCATATCATCAGGCAATCTGACGTAGGTTTTACTGTCAAATACTTCTAACATAACTTGATTTTTACCATTTATGTTAGCAATACCTGCAAATGTTGCATTTACTGACGAACCCTCTTCTGATGGAATAAACCAATCAACGACAGTTCTTTGTGATACAGTAGAGTTACTGATTAATTCACTATGTTTTGCTAACATAGCATCAATTGCAGAAACTACTACAGCTTTTTCTTCTGTTTCACCAGAATTTTTAGCGTTAGAGTTTACTTTTTTTGTCGCAGTTTTTTTCTGCGTGCCTACTTCTGTTCCTTGAACAGGAGTAGCATTCTCTGTATTAAATGTCATATCAAAGCACATAGGGAGAAGGTGCTTTGATAGATTGCAATTAAATACATCGAATTGCAAAGGGAAAAAAGGAGGCTTTAGCCGACAAGCGAAAGATACATACTAAATGATAGTAGTATAAAAGCTAGTATTATAATTAAAGCAAATCTGTAAATGTTGTACATAACATATAATTTAAAAGTTCAAGGCGCATTGGGAAACCCATATACGCCTTGTACTTTACGATTTAAGAGTACACCATACAAATGTACCTGTTGAAAAAGATAGTGCAACTAAAGACACTAAGAATTGATAATTACTTAGATTGAATTTATTAAGCATTAGTAATAAGCAAACACTAATTGTTGCAAGACATAACCAAATTACTTTTTTAATAAAAATTACCATAATAAATATATTTAAAGTTCAAGACACATTGGGTGTCTTGATACTTATCAAACCATTACTGAGCCTCTGTCAATAAATTGGAACAACATTGTTTGTCTATCATTTGTGTGATTAGAACATTTTTTAAGCACATCAAAGTCTGTTTTTTCTAACTGATAAACTCTATAAACGAATTGGTCGTCTACTATGTTGTTAAACTGTTCTTTAACGGACAGAAATGATGACATTGTTGACGTAAAGTTTAGGATTACAGTTTCTTCATAACCCATTTGTAACTGTTGTTTAATAGCGTAATAAATCATAATTATATATTTTAAAGTTCAAGCCACAAAGGGCTTGATACTTAATTAGAATGGAAGCTTATCAGGTGTTGTGCGATAATAATCAGTCCAATCAATAAAATTGATATGTTTTAACTGCTCATCTTTTGACATAACTGAAAGCTTTCTGTATAATAGCACGTCTATTTTAAATAGATGATGACTAGCGCCATTATCGTAAACATCATAAAATTCACGTGCTTTATGAAAGTCTTCTAGGTTTTTAAATCCCCCAAGTTCTACCGTTTCCAAAGGTGGAAATTGATTGTCTGTTGAAATTAGTACTGAATGTATCATAATTATATAGTTTAAAGTTCAAGGCACATCGGGAAAACACGAGGTTTACCGAGAGCCTTGTACTATTAATCAGAATGGTAAATCGTCATAAACTAATTCTACTTTAGTTTTGTGAAAGCAAAGCCAGTAATGATTTTCAGCTACTCTTAACTTATCTTTGAGTAACAGTTTTTCGTATTGGTTTAAACCTGTAAGGTTTTTAACCTTTACTCTTAAATATGCTACTTCTGAAATGATAGTTGCTAATTCACTAATGCATGAAGCACGTTTTTTAGCTGTTTGTTTATGAATACACATAATATATAGTTTTAAAGTTCAACGCACAATGGGTGCGTTGATACTTTTAGAATGGTAAATCTTCATCATCAATTTCAATTTCATCAATTGTAAGATTGTTATGATGAGAGTCATGATTATATTCACAACAAACGAAATCTTGTTCTTCTTCGAACATTTCAGGTGGTGCATATTGCACAAGACCGTCTGAGTCTAAATATTCAATCCAACCTAAATTCATAGCAATTTGTTCTCTTGTATTCATAATATAAAGTTTAAAGTTCAAAGTACATTGGGAAATGTACTCTGATACTTTATTACAACATACCTAGTTGAATGTAATGATGAAGACAATTAAGGTTTTTGATACCGTCTAAACAATTTCTGTTTAGGTTAATAACAAGCTTTACAAATTTGTCTAAATTATTACAATCGTAGCCACAAATTTTAGCTACGTCTACAAGTATGAAAATATTATCAAGATGTTCTTGATAATTCTCAAATGATAACGATACAACTTTGCTAGATATTAGCAATGGTTGTATGCGTAAGTTCATATCTAAGTCTTTAGATTGGACTGATTCAACAAATTCACGATAAGGATAGTTACTCATAATAAATGATTTAAAGTTCAAAGAACATTGGGTTACAATGTTCTTTGATACTTTACTAAAATGGTAAATCATCTGTTACTACTTGAATGTTATGTTTACCATGACGCTTACGCAATGGTTTAACATTATTAACACCAAATGTAGTTTCTAATGAGGTTAACAAGTAATGAAATTCATTACATTCTTGTTCCCATTTACCATCTTCTTCATGACCTTGTAGTTGCTCATCATCATAGATGTTAGCATTTGCTACATAATCAGGATTACTTTCATTACAATAATCACATTCCATACATGGATATGTAAGATTATCATCAGGACAATACTCAGGACTAATACAGTTTGTAAAACACATAATATAAAGTTTAAGTTAAAATTCAATACACAATGGGAAAGAAAGACTTGACATTGTCAATTTAAATGACTAACTTCATCGCTCTACAACGCAATACAACGTACTTCTTTTGGTTACAAAATACTACAACCAAACACTTTGTTATCGAATAGGTAAACGCTATAATGGCAGCTTACGCATAGAGATTACAATACTCGCACGAATATGACGATAGATGCAAAGAAACTTCAGTTGACATTGGGAAAAAATGAGGCGAAGACGAAGATGGCGGGCTATAGCAAGCCATTAAAAGCACTACGGGGTTTTATTTAGAGAGACCTCTCACTCAGTACAGGCATTAATGAAAACTACTATCAAGAAAACGAAGTAGGGGGCATTGTTTATAAAAAGATATACTAGAGGGGGCTTGTTGTGTTCTAAAAAATAATTATATTAGGGTACATGGAAAGCTTGTCTGTGTCGTATTTAATAGTAGAAGATAAAAACAATAGTTATATAGAGGATTATGATTGTTTAGACATGGAGTTGGGTCATGTACCTGGTTACAGTGAAGAGCATGAAAGTGTACTCATACCTAATAAGGAGGTTTAGTTAGTGAAGAGGGGTCTTACTTGATTGTAAGGCTCTCTTTATTTTATCTCATATAGTAAGTATCAACTACGTTAAAGCAGTACTGAGTAATATAGGCTTCTGTTTCTTCGTCTGGCTGTTTAATGCCTGATACTCTCATAATAGCTTTAGCCATATGTACAGCTTCGTGTACAAGTATTGATGAGTTATGGTATTCAGTAAGTAAAAGCACTACGTATGATCCTTCTGTTTTGCTATCTATTTGAATAGTTTTAGCAAATTCCATAGCATTCATTATGTTTTCTTTATAAACACCAGTAGAGTTTTTAAAAGATTCACTTATTTTTTTTCTTTCATCTTTAATTACTTTTACAAGTACCCCGTAAATAGGCACTTTAAACTGAAAACTTTCTTTATCCATAATTTTATTTTTTATCCTTTGTTAGTTTCCAAGCTATCTCTAGTACAATCCACATTATAAAAACCAATACTATTAAACCCATATTATTCTTCTTTATGCACAGAGTACATTGCCTTGCTGTGTGAATGTATTTTAATGTTTCTAAGAACGTAAGTAAAGTCTTCACTATACTTTATATTCCTTCTACCTAATAACCTCTTTAAATGGCTTATTTTTAACTGCTCGTTTACAAACTGACTTTTGTCATTAAGCAATATACTTTCCTTTAAGACATGTACAGACTCAACAAACTTACTAGCATATTCTTTTTCTTTAGTAGTGCCGAGAAGTTTTTCTTTATACTTATTAGGAAAATATTTTATAGTGTAATCAGCAATACAAACGTTAGGTATGTAACCCTTACTGTAATACTTATCATTGTTATCATTGTTATCATTGTTGTTCATTGCTTTCAACTAGTAGAATTTCCATAGGAAATTAGTTTAGATTAAACTTGTTTTTTATTGACGACCTTTACCCCCCTATAATCCCCCCACAAATATATGTAATGTATTTTGCTTACACAAGCCTTAATTGAATTAATGTAATTTTTTTTTACATAAATAAATTTTTGTATATTTAAAGTATATAAGCTATAAAGATGAATAAAGATATTAAAGAGCAAGGTTTAGTTAAGTCGCCATACAGTAAATCTCTAGGTGTAATTAAGTTTGAGGAGTTATCGGCTATACTATCTATGAAAGATAGCGGGAGGGATTTGTATATGTTCTTATTAGAAAATCAAGACAAGTTCTTAGCGCATAACGGAATAGCCTATATTAACCCTATTGAGTTAGTATTCTTTTTAAACGTTACTAGAAAAACAATATACAATGGCATCAATTCAATGATCGCTTCAAACATATTGAAAAGATGCAACGTAGTAGGAGAGTATTACTATAACTTTAAATATTTTCCAGAATGATACTAAAAAGAATAACAGAACAATCTCTTTGTATTGATGGTGAAGTTTTATCACTACAGAATGATGGTCTATACGGAACAGAAGAACAAAGATTAAAGCCTAGAGTTGTTAATGGAATATTAAGGCTTTTAATGGCAGAGGTGGCTACTGATGAAGGTCAGTATGTAAATCAGATTAATACATTACTAAAAGAAAATAAAATAATAGGCTCACTAGGAATATGTTTGGAACTTTAATAGATATTGATACAGACGGTAATATTTTAATGAAAGACAAAGGCGTTGCCCTATTGCCTAAGTTATTTAAAGTATATAAGGATAAATACCTTGGCTCTAAGGCAGTCAAATGGATTGTAGCTATGCATGACTATCGTTCCCCATATAGGTCATTACCTAAAGGACAAAGAGAAACTCTAATTAACAATATGTTTTTAGAAAAAGACAAATGTACTTTTAAAGGAAAACAATTAGTCATAGATGCTATAAAAGAGTACAAAACTATAAGCTATGACCCAGACTATGAAGAATATCGTTCAATGGTAGATAAGTCTTCAGAAGTAATACAAGTGTTTAAGCAACTAAAAGTTGATGCTGAGAACATTAGCACAATAAACGACTTACAAGTAGAAATGGGTAAAGCGGCTAAATCACGTAGAGAACTTAAAAACGCTATTATAAAAGAAATAGAAAGTGGAAATAAAATGTCAGGTGTAGGAGGCGATGATGATTTATCTATTTTTGAGCAAGAAGAAATGTTTAAATAATGATTGAAGGAAATAGATATAAACCAGTCATTTATGACACAAACTTAAAGAACTATAAAAAGTTTAACCCCGATACTTTAGAGTATGCTCATTTTTGGAAAGAGCAAAGAAAAAGAATTTTAAATGGATATAAGCCAACGGGAGGTGTATGGATTCCTGGTAGTTATTATTTTTATTTAAACTTCTCTAAGATACATGGACTTGCACCTAATGCTAAACGTAAAGGAATGATTACTCCCGTTTATCGTGACCAAGACCACGAGTATTTTAGTGCAGTACACGATGCAAAAGAAAACGGATATGGACTTATTGTTTTAAAAGCAAGACGGAAAGGGTTTTCTTTCATGAACGCAAACTTATTATTACATGAGTGGGTTTGTTATAGCCATTCTGAAAATGGAATAGGTTCTCAAAAAGAAGACTACGTACTAGATTTTAAAAAGAAAATGATGCTCTCATACAATGAGCTACCTAAACAACTACGACCTAAAATACTTAGAGATAATGAAGATATTCTTATGTCAGGGTATAAAGTAAAAGAAGATGGTGTATGGGTAGATAAGGGTATGAAGTCTATGGTACACTTTAGGGTTATGGACAATCCTGGCGCGTTTAGAGGTACTTCTCTTAACTATATGGTATTTGAGGAAGCGGGAGAATTTTTAAAGCTTAAAAAAGGTTATCAAGCAAACGAAGAGTGTTTTAGAGATGGGGCAATTCAGTTTGGTACACCAATTATTGGAGGAACTTCTAACCAAATGGAAATAGAATCTGACGATTATATGGATATGTTTATTAATGCAGACAAGTATAATCTAAAGCCATTATTTATTCCTGCAGCTAAAGTATATCCTGGTTATTTTGATATTAAATTTGGTAAGTCTGATGTTGATGGGGCTACTAAAGACATTGAAAAAAGAGCAGAAAAGAAAAGACAGTCAGGAGATATTTCTGACTTATATGCTTTTAGACAAGAGATGCCTTTAAAAGTAGAGCATGCTTTTTTAAGAACTGGTGGTTCACCATTTAGATTAGACTTATTAAATAAACAAATAGGAAACATAAAAACAAATAACAAGTTTGATGTAGTAAGGAGGGGTAGATTAGAGTGGCAGAAAAATGAAAGCGGTAAAGAGATATTTGGCAGTTATCCTATATGGGTAGAAGATTTAGGAAATAAAGATGATTACGATAATGACACTAATCCATTTCCATTTGAGATTGTTGATATGCCTTTAAGTGATTTAAAAAATGCTGATGTATCAGCAGTCGATCCTTATCATATTGATGATGACTTAGAAGAAATAAAAAAGAACGGAAAGGTAGGTAACAAAAGGTCAAAAGGTTGTATGTGTGTTTACAGAAGATTTATTGGTGTAGAAACGCCTGGTGAATATCCTGTTGCATTTTATACAGACAGACCCGAAAGTAAACAAGCTTTCTATGAAAACTGTTTGAAATTAGCTATCTTTTACGATAGTAAGATATTAGTAGAATACAATGATGACAACTTTTTTAAGTACTTTATAAATAATAAAGTTTTTAGGTTTTTAAAAGAACGACCTAGAAGTGCTGATAGCCCATACAGTACCGTAACTAATAAATACGGAATACATATGAAGACTCATCAGAAAAAAATGATAACAGAGTTCTTAGATGAATATGTTAAACATCATTGGGAAGATATTTACTTCTTACCTTTGTTGAATGAACTTTGTGTTTATGGTACAGCCAATACGGATAGAGCAATGGCTTTTGGTATGGCTTTAATGCACGATGCTGATAATTTAAGAACAGTAAAAGCAAAAGAAAAAAATGATGGAGATAACGGTTTGTTTATACCTCATTTTAAAAATGTAAATGGTAATATTGTATCAGTTAATGGTAATGAGGGTTCAAGCAATGCACCAACCTACGATTATAAATTTGATTAATAGATAAATGAGATTTCCAAAACAAAACATTCCAGAAGAAAAGAAAACAGAAGAATGGCACAAAGAATGTCTTGACGCTGTACTAGAAAACAACAAAGGCTCTAATAAGTTTACTCAAGAAAAAGTCAAAGACTATGAGAACTATTTATTAGTTCATGGACAATTTGATGCTAAACAGTTTAAGTACGTTACAGACATGTACGGTATTACTGCTCCCGCTAGATTGGTTAACTATCCTATTATAATGCCTAAGATTGATTTATTAGTAGGCGAGGTAGTTAGTCAACCTTTAAGATGGAGTGTAAATGTAATTAACAAAAATGCCATTAGAAGAAAGAATGAAAAGAAAGTTCAAATGGCGGCTGAAGTTTTACTTAGACCACATAGGAGAGAAATTGAAAAAGTTTTAGGTTCTGAAATTTCTGACCAAGAAGTTGGCGCAGAAGTACCTAAAGATATAGAAGCTTTTCAGAATATGAAGTTTCGTGATGCTGTAGAAGAACAAGTTCACGTAGGATTACAATACATATCCCAAAAACAAAAATTAAAGTCATTATTTAAAAGAGGTTTTTACGATTTAGCAATTACGGGTAAAGAATTTTACAGAGTAATGATTAAAAACAGAGACCCACACGTTGAGCGTATTGACCCGAGAACAGTTATATATGATATTGACAGTGATAAAGAAACTTTACAAGATTGTAAATATGCTGGGTTAGATAATTGGTATACAGTAAATGAAATTGTAGATAGATTTCAATTAGAGGGTTCTGTAGTAGATGAGCTAGAAAAATTGGAAAAAATGGACAACAGTCAAATTCTAGAATTTAATTCTGCTTACGACGCTTATATGACTTCGGAGAGTACAGCTTTAAAAGTTAGAGTTGTAGAAATAGAGTGGAAGTCTTTAAAAACTATTAAATATAAAGTTTCACCTAACAAATACGATGAAGAAATTGACTATTACAAAATGGTTAAAGATGATTACGTAGCTAAAGAGGGAGAAAACATAGTTAAAAGAGTTATTAATGACGTTAGATATTGTATTCAAGTTGGACATGAGATTATATTAAAATTTGGTAGAAGACCAAACATCATTAGATACGAAGACAATTACGCTAATTGTAAATTAAGTTTCTTTGGTGTTATTAGAAATGCTTTTAACCAATCAACACTTTCTGTAGTTGATAGTTTAAAGAATATACAAATACTATATAACATAGTAAATTATCACATTGAATTAGCCTTGGCACGTTCAGGAGGTAAAGCATTAGTTTATGATGTTGCACAAAAACCTAAAGGAATGAAGCTTAACGACGTTCTTTATCATTTAAAGAATAGTGGTTTAGCTGTAATTAACACTAACGAGGAGGGTATGCAAAGCCGTTCTTTTAATCAGTTTCAACAAATAGATTTAACACTATCTCAATCAGTAGGACAGTTAATTAATCTAAAGGTTATGCTTGAACAGACTGCCGACCAACTTACAGGTATTACTGCAAGTAGGGCAGGTATAACAAAGTCTAGTGATGCTGTTGGAGTAAACGAAAGAAGTGTTATGCAATCAACTTTGATTACTGCACCTTTATTTGATATACATTATGAACTAGTTGGAGAAACATTAAATGCTGCAGCTAACTTATTTAGGTACTGTTGGGCTGACGATGATAGAATGATGAATATATTTGGAGATATGGGTATCGAAGTCTTTAAATGGAATAAAACTTCTGCATTAGACGAGATAGGTTTGTTTGTAGAAAACTCTGCTAAGGAACTGTCTAAGAAACAATCTATGTACTCTATGATGGACAGAATGGCTTCTACTGGCAGTCTTGACCCATTATCCACTATGAAAGCTTTAAACGCTGAAAGTGCTGTTGAAGTTGAAAAGATATTGACAGAAGGTATTCAAGTAATGCAAGAAAAAGAACAAGCAAATCAAGAATCTATGCAACAAATTGAATCTCAGAAAAATGAGATTGAAGCTCAGAAAATGCAAGTGCCTATTGAGGTTGCTAAAATTAATTCTGAAACGGATATCAAAGTTGCTGAAATGAAAATAAATGCAACTCAAGGAAATTTAAATCAAGAGCAAGAATTTAATTCTGACTCTCAAGATGTTGCACAACAAAATGAGTTAGATAAAATGATGTTAGAAAATTCTAATTCTGAAGAGCAACAAATAATGCAACAAGGTATGAAAGGTGGTTTACCTGAAGAAGGACAAGCATAATAATAATTTTTTTTATAAATTTATAAGCAATGAACGAAGAAGAAAAAGTAAACGAATCAGAAGTGGTGCAAGAATCTACAACTGAACAAGAAACAAATGAATCTGCTCAAGAGGAAACTGTAGAAAAAGAGTATGTGTTTAATCCTAATGCTTTTTTTGAAGAAAACAATGAAACAGAAGCTAAAGAAGAAAGTCAATCATTAAATCAAGAAGAAGGTAACACTACTACTGAAGAAAGTGATGACAGTGACTTTAGTTGGGATAAAGGAGTAGATTATATAAAAGAAAACGATAGCAGTTCTGATGTTGTTGAGAACAACGAAATAGAAGTTGCTAATAACACAGAACCAGACTTTGAAAACTTTTTTAAAGAAGTTGGAGTAGAAGTAAAAACAAAAGAAGAGTTTAAGGAATACTATAAATCCTTACAAGAAGAAAATGAACTTTTGAAAAAAAGTTACCCAGAAAAAAATGAAAAGATTGATAATTTCAAAAATCTTATTAATTTAGAGGATAAGGAACTTGTTACGCAAAGCTTAATTGCTGACGGATTTGAAGGTAGAGAACTAGAAGATGCAGTAGAAAGAATGTTGGATAACGACATAATTGATATTGAAGCTAAGAAAGTTCGCAACACATTAAATAAGGCTATAGCTTCCGAAAGAGAAGTTATTATAGAAACAAAACGAACTGAAACTGCAAAGCAAGATAATGATCGTGAAGAATCTATTAAAAACCTTAATGACTATTTAAATTCAACAGAAAAAATGTTTGGATTTAAAATGGCTAGTACTATTGAAAAGACTAACGAAATTCGTAAAAGTCATCAAGAGTATATTGTTAGCGGAAAGTTTTTGCAAAATATTACTGAATCGGAAAAGAATCTAGCGGATTGTGCTTGGCTTTGGGCTAATAAAGACGTTATTTTAAAAGCGATGCAAACAAAAGGCTTTAACAGTGGAAGAAAAGATGTGTTAAATCAAATTGGAAACCCTGATGTTAATGCTAATTCTAGAACGTTTGCAGACCCTAAAGGTGATGGAGAATTTAACGCTAGCAAGTTTAACATGTAATTTTAAAGTCAAAATTTAAAGAAAAAAAAAATGAAATATAATAAAGGTACATACGGGAAAGACACCGTACAGTCAAATGCTTTAGTAACTAACTTACTAAAGTACCCAGAAATTGCAACAACATTAATTAGACAATACCCACAGTATTCTTTGAATTACTTTGTAGATGGTACGTCACGTTTTGCAAAAGAAGAAGTTATTGGAGATAACTCATTTAAGTGGGCAGTCTTAGGTCGTACAAACAGACCTTCTACTCTTACGGGAGCTTCAACAGGTAATGGTGTAGCAAATGGTACATTTACTTTTGAAACAGAAGAAAACTTCTTAAATCCAAATGATATTGTAAGATTTCAAGATGGAACTTCTGCAATTCTTATTGGAGAACCAACTATTAGTGGTGCTGGTTACACTTTTTCTGCAAAGCTACAAACTAATGATGCAACTAAAACAATAGCTGCAGCAAACTTTACTGCAGGTAAAACAGTTAACGCTGCGGGTTCTGCATTTACAGAAGGTTCTGAAAGAGGTTACGAAAACTCTGTTTACCCAGACTGGTATGTTAACTATACTAAAATTAGTAGAAAAGCAAAATCTATTACAGGTTCAGCTTTAACTGATATTACTTGGATTGAAAACAATGGAGAAAGACTTTGGTTCTTTACAGAACAAAAAATCATGGAAGAAGATTTCTTGTATGAGAGAGAAGTTTCTGATTGGTATTCTCAATCAACAATGGACATTAACGGAGTAGCTAAAGTTTTTGATAGCAACGGTAAACCTATTGTTAGTGGTGATGGTATTTTAAAGCAAATTGATTCTGCAAACGTTGATACCTACAGTGGTGTTTTAACTGAAGAAAGAATTACTGATTTCTTAGCTCAATTATCTCTTAACACAGGTGAAATGAACTCTCATTGGATTGTTTACACTGGTACTGCTGGTAAAGTAGCTTTCCATAAAGCAATGAAAGATTTAGTTTACCCATCAGGTAACTTAGTATATGATGCTAAAGTTGGTGCAGAAACTGAGATTGGAGTTAACTTTACTACTTACAATGCGTTAGGAAGTAGATTAACACTTGCTCACTGTCCTATCTTTGACGATCCAAACTTACATACTGACATTGACCCAGCTTCAGGTTATTTAAAAGAATCATTTAGAATGGTATTCTTGAACTTTGGACAAACTGATGGTGTTTCAAACATCGAAAGAAAAGTCAAAGGTGCGGGAGGAATTAATCGTTCAATGATTATTAAGTACATGCCAGGAATGGTTGACCCTTTTAATCAGTCGCAAATGATGGCTGTATCTTCAAGAGATAGTTTCTCTATGGAAATACTTTCAGAATCAGGAATGGTTGTTAGAAACCCATTATCTTGTGGACAGTTAATTTTCGCATAGAATTATAAAGACTAAAGAAAAGGAAAATGGAAAAGTTAGCAAAAGCAGAAGTTAAGAATTTGACAAAAGGATTACCTATAACAGGAATAGTCGAAGTACGTTTAGTTGACCCTAAACGTACTGGTACTATTACCGTAAGAGGGTTTAATCAAATTGACGATTTTGGTAATCATACTTGGCGACCGTTTGTAGATTCAAATGGAAGTGAAAGAATAGAAAAGATTACTAAAAAAAGAATATTAAGACTTACTATTGAGAATGATAGACTATTGTATGGTCAATTAGTACATCACCCTCATTATGTTAATAGTCCTAGTTCTGTCATAAGGTTGGTTAATTTAGAAGAAGGAGCAGTTGATTTTATTAGTAAACGTGAGTTTAAAAATAAGGCTGAAACAATTATTTCTAAATCATCCGATAAAGAATTGATTTCACTTGTAAGGGTATTAAAAATTAACATAAAGCCTAACAGTAGCTTTAACGTGATTAAAAGAGAGTTATACGAACATATTGACAACTATGACAGTACAAAGCGTAAGAGTAACGCTGAACTATTGTTAGAAGAGTATAATTCTCCTGACTATCCGATTAAAGTTTTATTACGAAATGCAATAGCTCAAAAAACTGTAATTGACTCACTGAATCGAATGATGTTTGGTTCTGTAAATATGGGTACTACGTTTGATGTTGCTGCTACATTCTTAAAAAACAACAAGGACATTGCAAACGAATTAGAAAAAGCCGTAGATTAAATGACTATTTTAGAAATGCACAAACTAGCCGATTTGCTTATTGATAAAGCAGATGCCCCTTGGTTTACCTCGGAGGAAAAGGATATGTTTATTAACCTTGCAGTTAATCAAATTGTCGATGTAAATTATCGAGTATTTGAAAAAGACGAAGAGGCTCGTGCAAAACTTAATACAATAGTTAAAACTACAAATCTAGGTGCGGTTGCTCAAGTTAATTTAACAGCAATAGATGATTTTAGATACACATTAGCTTTAAAAGGTACTACTCCTGATAAATGCGGAAATTTAATTTCTAGAAAAATATCTCCCGTACAATGGGATGATGAAGCTGGAAATCAAAATGACCCATTTAACAAAAACAGTAATACTAATTTAGGATATGTACAAGTAAATGCTCAAGTTGGCACACCCGCTGTAGATAGTAATGTTTTAAACATACTAAGCGATACAACGCCTACTGAAGTTACTTTAGTGTATTTAAAGACACCAACTAATGTAAACTCTATATCAGTTCCAATTGTAAATTGTGAGTTGCCTATTAGTGTACATGAAGAAGTTGTTGATTTAGCTGTAAGAAAAATGTTAGGTACTGTTGAAAGTCAAGTTCAATATCAAATGCAATCTAACGAGATAGCAAGTGAAAACGAAAATAAAAAATAGTACAAAAAAAATTAAAAAAACAATAATTAAAATTTATTAAAATGGCAAGAGAAACATTCGCAATCGTAACAGGTGCAGTACCTACATTAGTAGGAAATGATATTCAACTAGCACCAGACTATTCTATTAACAAGTATGCATTAGAAAATGTAACAGCAATTAATGTAGTAGCAAATGCAGGAACTGCAGGTTCAGATTCAATTATTTTTTCAGGAACTTATGAAATTGGAGATCAAATTAAAGTAACAATTTCTTCAAATTTAGTAGCAAGTCAAAAATACAGAAAGACTTATACTGTTGATGTAAGTAAGTCCATAAAAAAGTCTACAAACACACTTACTAACAGAGCAATAGCTGACGCTTTTGCAGCAAAGTTTGAAAGTGAAGTAAATGCTGGACTTATTGATTACCCAATTGAGTCTGCTGTAGCATCTACAGTTGGAGCTACAGGTAAACTACTTATTACTCAAAAAGGAGCTGACAAAAAAGGTCTTGAAACATTTGTTTATGCAAGTTCTTCTACTGGTGTAGTTGCTTCAACTATTACACAGACAGTTTATTCAGAAGGTTATCCTGCAGACTTAAAAACAGCGGGAATACCTGAAAGTAAAATTACTGCAGCTACATATACAACAACACTTGTAACTCTTGATATAGATGTTGCACAGCCTTTTATTGATTCAAAAGGAACTGTTGTAAAAGACTTAAAAATCTTTTGTAGTGTTGCGGGATATACTGCTGCTTTACAAGCATTAATCAATGCTTTATAAGAGTAGTTTTTAGACAGTTATTCAATAATAATTTAAAAAAAGCTCGCAGTTTATTGCGAGCTTTTTTTTATTAAATTTGAAAGTATGGCAACATTAGATAAATTAGCATACAATATTAGAAATATAGCCAGAAACGGTCAAGGAAATTCTGACGATGATCGTTTAACTATTTCACAAATTAAATTTTGGATATCTTATTATAGAGCCGAAGGAGTTTTGCAAACGACAAACTACGGTAAAGACATTCATCCACAAATGGTACAAGACTTAGGTATTGTTCCATTAGTAGAAGTTGACGCAACAGATTCAAACTGCCCTACTGTACAATGGGGTTGCACAATTAAAAAAGTAGTTGTTCCTAAATTTGTTGACTTTCCTAAAGATAGAGCAATAGTTTTTGTAGGAAAGATTGATAAAAGAGAACCATTTATTTTAGGTAATGCTGATACAGATTATTTTAAGTCAGCTACTCAATTTGGCAAAATGATGTCAAGAGTAACAGTTATTGGAAATAATATGTATTTTAATCTAAACAAAACGGACTCAGATTTAGAGTACGTTAATATAAGAGGTGTATTTGAAGAACCAACAAATGTAGATAAATATGCTACTAGTGGTTGTGAGCCAACTTGTTTTGATGATGCTAAAAGCGAATACCCTTTACCTCTTAACCTTTACGTATATGTTTTGACTAACATACTACAAAAAGAATTACAGTTCAGTGAAGCCGCTGTAAATGATGAATTAAACAATGCAAGAAAAGACAATCAAAAGATGGGATAGTAAAAATCGTATAACCTTAATTGGTATTTACGAAGATGCTAAAAAAGAAATAGAAAGAGAACTTGCTAAAAGACCATATTTAAATAAGCGTACAATAACATTTAGAGAGTTTAGAAGTGTAGTGAAACCTTATTTAGGTTTTATATTAGAATATACAATGAGAGGTTTTGAATATAAATTGCCTAATAAGTTTGGAAGTTTAAGAATTATTAAAAAGAAAAACAATAAAAAGCAAAGGTATTACAAATCAGAAAGTGTTGATGAATTTTATACAAAAGGATATTGGCATGAATTGTATTGGTTTAATCCTGATAAATGGAAAAACATTAACGTAAAGTTAAGTCCAACTCAGACTAAGATAATGATGAAGCAAGTCAATAGAGGTTATGAGTATGCTGACTTTACAGAATAAAAAAAAATATGAATAGCGATAAAATTTCTATAAGAAGAATTATTGGTGATGTAGCTGGTAATTTAGGTTTGAAAAATGTTAATCAGTATATAGATGACTTTGCAAGGTGGTCTGTTGAAGCTGAAAATCTCATTGGAACAGATAATTCATATACACACAAAGAGTGCTTATTAAGCGTTAAAAACATGAAGGCTACTTTGCCCGATGACTTAATTACTCTTAGTGGACTAAAATATAACAACACAGAAATAGAGTTTAGTGATAAAAACTTCGCTATGTTTAATAAGAGTTCTTCTAACGGAGGTTCTGTTCATTTAGCTAACATATCAGCATCAAAGTTAAACAACGCTAATACAAGGCAAGAGAATGTCAATAGTGTTTACAATCTTGTGTTTACTTTAAAGAATAGATACATATACGTTAACAGTAAAGACATTACTGAATTTGGAATTAGTTATGAGGGTGTATCTATAGATGAAGAAGGTTTTCCTTTAATAGCTAAATCACACGAACTAGCAGTATCTCATTATTTAATGTGGAAATGCAAATCGGTAGATTATTATAACGGAAAAATACCACAGCATATTTATAAAGAGTTAGAGGGTAGATGGTATTTTTTATGTGCTCAAGCAAGAGGTAATGATGAAATGCCTAACCCAGCAAAACTTGAATATCTTGCAAACATGTTTAATCAATTACTTCCTTTACCTAATAAGAAATACTTTTAATGGCGCAGATTAGTAAGAATGTTTTCAGCAAGGGTTTAAATAGAGATTACGACCCAACTAATGTTAGTGCTACATCAATGGTAGACAACATTAATGGTAAACTAATGTTTAATGAACGTGGTACGCTTGACTGGGTAGAAGATAATGGTAATAAGCTTTCTTTTGTCTTAAACGCTAACAGTGGTGCTGACACAAATAGATATGTTCCAATAGGGTACGCGGGTAATGGTAACATTAAAGTAATATTTTCAGTTAGAGAAGATTTGTCATTTTCTGAAATAGGTATTTTAGGAACTGATAAAAATGGAGACGGAACTTACGCAACATTATTTAATGATTCTTTAGATACAGAAAAGTTAAACTTTAAATCTACAAATCAAATATGCGCGCGTTTTGTTTATGAGAACAATGAAACAATAAGAGTTTATTGGGTAGATGGAGTAGAGTCTGACAGTAATCCTCCTAGAGTATTTACTTTTAAATATAATCCAGCATTAGAAAAAAATAATGTTGCTGCTTACAGTGCTGTTACAGATACAGTACATAGTATAAACAGTCAAGCTGAATTTAATCCAGGATTAATTAAATACGTACAAAAAATTAGCGGAAATGTCTTAACGGGTGTATATCAATATACTTATAGATTATTAACTGCTGATGGTTATGCTACAAGTTGGGTTACACCTACTAATAAAATGTTTGTAACAAGTGATGAAGTTAATACTACAAATTGGAACCGATACGAAATGGAAGGTAGTGGTCTTAATTCATCAAAAGGTAATAGGATAGAAATAAAAGGAATTGACAGTAGATTTGATAGAATACAAGTAGCTTATTTATACGCAAAAACAAATGCAATTATAGATGAGTCTAATATATTTTCTGATAGAGCAATACCTACGGGAACAACAACAATGACATTTGATCATGTTTCTAATATAGGAGAGCCAGTCATAACAGCAACAATAAACACAAGGTTTCAAGGAATAATAGCTGCAAAAACATTAGATATAAAAGATAGTGTTTTGTACTATGGAAATATAAATGAAAATCTATTAAAGATTACTTCTGCGGAATTAGAAACTATTTTATCAGGATTAACTATAACACCTAAGTTTAGAGATATGCGCTCTGATACAACTGAGTTAGGTCCTAAAGCACCTCCCGTTGTACATAGTCCTCCAACTTTTGCAAATGCAATTGCTCAAAAAAGACTTCATACTACATCTTTAGAAGATTATAAAATTGTTAACGATTACACAAGTTATAAAGGAACTCAAGTAGAAAATATTTTTACTGGATATTTTAGAGGTGAAACATATAGGTTTGCAATTGTTTTTTATGATAAACTAGGTTATCCATATTTTGCTTTTCATTTAGCAGATTTTAGTTTTCCTGACCAACATGATACAACTTACTCTTGGAATAGATTAAAAATAGATGGAACAACAACAGGTTTAACAACCGCTAATCTTAGTGAACCTGCTTGTCCGACAAATGATTATAATCTTACATCATTAACTTCTGACCCAGTACAGCAATTTGACCCATACCACAATTCACTTTATTGTCATTTAAGAATAATGGGTATTGAAGTAAGTGGTATTGATGTTACTTCTATAAAAGATAAGATTAGTGGTTTTTCTATTGTAAGAACAGACAGAGATGCTACAATTGTAAATCAAGGTTTATTAATGCCTACTGTAGTAGATGCGGCAGATACTACTATTACAAGACCACATATGGTTGGTTATCATAAATGGGATAATGGCACAACATCTTCTCCTTTGTTCTATGGAATAGATAAATGGAGTTCAAATGATGGTACTAAATATAGTGCAAGACCAAACATGTCTGTGTTTTATTGCCCTGATAATGACTTTGATAAAACAACAATTCCAGAAGTACAAACTAATGACAGATTAAAATTTATTGGAAGTTGTTACACAGCAGCAAGTACAAGAACTACTTCTGTTAATAATGGTGGTAATTCACATAATGCACCTTATACTCTTTTTGGAGGAATTAATGATGACGCATCAATACCAGATAATCAATCAGTTGTCGTTTCAAGTAAATGGTATAGAACTAAAAATCCTAGACATGATACACAAGTAGGATATAGTCCTAAATATGGAGATAAAGCTACTATAAATAATCAATGGATTTTAGGACTTGGTAGTGTAGTTGAAAATTATGAACTAAACCTTGATTTAAAAAATTCTACAAAATTTAGAACTGATGCAATTCCCAACGTTCAAGGTTTTGCAACAAATACAGATATGTCTTCATTTGGAAAACCTAATTCTGTTTTTTATAAGCATGGTAATTTTGGAAATATTCCAAATGCTATTTTTGGTTATAATGCTAATACAAGTTCTTATAATCAAAATACAGGGGCAGGCTCTTTAATAATTAATTATTACAGAAGCAATGCAAATGTTTATGGTGGATTGAATATAAGTTCAATGCAACAAACAATATTTTATTCTACAGGTCATTTTCAACCAATAGGTAATCCAACTTTTACTGAAGCTACTGCAGATTTATATAACAATATTGAAATATTTGGAGGTGATTGTTATCTAGATTATTATTCTTTTCTTAGATTGTATGGTAGAAACGGAATTTCAACAGGTTTTGAATATCATCATGGAATTTCGTTTCCATATGAATCAACAATAAATCATACATTAAGACAAGCAGCATCTTCTACACACCCAATGTTTCCTGATATTGGAGCAAGGTCGGGTGCAATGTCTACTGGTCATCCGTATGTCGGTGGACTGTTTAGGCTTAACGATGGAACTGGTAGTTTACTAGAAGAATTTAATTACAACGATGTATTAACGTTTTCAGAAATAACTAAATTTTTTAATACACAACCTTTTGCTTTTCAAAATATAAATCAATATCCAATTAGATGGAGGCACACATTAAATAAATATTACGGTGATCCTATAGATACGTGGAGACAATTTGAACTTGGCGCTTTTGAAGACTTAATGGGTGTTTACGGAGCTATAACAAGTTCATCATTTTTATTTAATCAAATATATTCTTTTCAAGAAACTGGATTTGGTAGGCTAAGAGCATTTGATAGGGCAGCATTAGAAAGCGAAACAACACAGTCATTAACAACGGGTATTGGACCAGCATTAGATGGAATAGATTACATATCTACTTCTGTAGGTAATCAGCATCAATGGTCATTAGTTAATACTGGAAAAGCTTTTTATTGGGTAGATGTATTTAACGGAAAAGCTATGCGTTTTGCTCAAGATGGTTTAGTATATCTTTCTGATTTAAAAGGAATGCATTCTTATTTTGAAAAAGAGTCTAGTTTCTTTTTAAACAAAGACAACCCTGTTTTAAGCAACGGAATACTTGGAGCTTGGAACTCTAAAGATAGAGATGTATTTTGGACTTTTAATAGAGATGAATATATAGAGAATGGTACTGATTTTATAATTACATCAGAAAACTTAAATACTTTAGACGATGCATCATTTTTACAAAACAATGAAACCTACTTTGTAAACTACATAGGAACTTATTCTCCTACTCAAGGTTTAATTATGCCTGTTGGAGATATTGGTTCTAACATTGTAAACAATAATGTTTTACAATATTTATCTGTAAGCAGTGTATCTAACTCTGTGTCTGTTAGACAAAGAAATTCTGCTGGTGTTGTTACGTTTATGTTTGAAGCAATAGCTAATAAAAACTATTTATTATTTAGGCAAACTAAAAATGACAATTGGAGTTATATTGAAGTTGATAAAAGCAAAATAACGCCATTTAGAGCAACAGTAGTTTATTCTGAATACATACAACAGTTTACTCAGTTTCATAGCTTTAAACCTAACTTCTATATATGTCACAATAAGTTTATAATTACTGAACAAGCAGATATAGTTCCTAAACAATTTTATGTTCATGGACAAAACATAATACAAGCTAACTATTATGGTAAAGATTATAAAACAAGTTTAACAGTTACCGTAAGTGATAAAGGAGAATTTTCTAAATTGTTTGACAATGTAAGAGTTGCTATAAACAAACAAGGAGTTTCCAAAATGGATAAATTTATATTTAACACAGAACAAGAAAAAAGGTTTTATGATGTGCAGTTAGACACAAGAGTTAGATTCTTAGAAGACAATTTTAGATTACCTATCAGAACTATGACGCAAGAAAATCGTATGAGAGGTAGATGGCTGTCTATGACTTTTGAGTTTGACAATAATACAAAGTATTCAATTAAAATTGATAACTTAATAAATCATTATAGACTTTCAAATAGAAGATAATTATGGCAATATTTCAAGACAATAGAGAACTATCTAAGCAAGAAAGATTTATAGGGATGGATAAGGTTAAAGGCTTTAAAAAAGGAGCCTTAGCCGTAATGGGATATAAAGATACGGGAGAAAGAAATGCTTGGGGAAGAACAGGAATACCTGGAATGATGGGTATGGCTACAGTTGGAGGTAGTAGACAATTAGCCAAAGGATTAGCAAAAGGTACTGATGCTAATAAAGTCATGAAAAAAACAGATGACGAATGGCTAAGTGCGGGAGTTGCTAAAGGTAAATTTATGTACGAAAGTGGTAAACTTGCCGCTACATTAATAGCTGGTGGCGCAGGTGGTGACATGGTTGGAAAAACAACAAAGCCTAATTTAGCTACTACGGAAATAGGAGAGGCAGCAACTACTGTTTCAACAACTAGTGAAGTTGGAAGTGATATAGCTACTAGTACTGCTGGTGAAAATTTAATGAAAGAAGTAGATGGTCAAAATTTACAGACAGCTAAAGACAACAGTATTAGTGCTGCTGAAGAAATAATAGGAACTAAAACCGACGGTGAATTATTAGCGGGTATGGATGAAGGCGCTATTTCTAAAGAAGGAAAAAAATTAACTTTAGAAGAAATTGAAGCTGCTAAAAAGCTTAAAAAAGAAGAGCAATTTAAAAAGGCAACTAATATGCTAGATAAAGTTCCTTTAATTGGTGGTGTTGCTAGTAGTGGTTTAGAATTAATAGCTGCTCAAAAAAACTATACACAAGAAGCTAAAAAAGAAGCACAAGTTTTTAAAGAAATGACTGCTAAAGATTCACGATTTAATTTACTATAAAACATTAAGACATGCCAAAAGAAGAAACTTTAAAAAAACAACAAAAAGTTGTTATAGGAGATAGGACTATAAATATTACAGATGGTTACGGAATAAGAGGTAAAGATTTTAAAAATAGAGAAGGACAACATTCTACGGGAATAGATATAACTACTGATAACAAAAGGGTTATATCTTTAACAGATGGTGTTGTAGAAGTAGCTTCTTTACAAGGATCTCCAACATTAGTAGGTACAGACAAAGAAAAATCGGGTGGCTATTATCTTATAATTAAAAACGATGATGGTACAAGGTCTCAATATATGCACTTAGATGCTATGACTCCTGATGAACAAAAAAACATAATTGGAAAAAAAATAAAAAGAGGGGATGATTTAGGTGGGTACGGAATAGGCTCTGGTTCAGGTACAAACCCTCACGTTAAGTATAGGGTATTTACAGGAGAAGTAGGTACACAGTCAGCAAGCCATATAGACCCATCTACTTACATTTCAGGCAATAACGAACCACCATCTCCCCCAAAGCAAAACCTTATTGTTGGAGAAGATGAAGAAGGTAAATTTGTTGAAACACTTATAAACAAAGGAACTGAAAACGAAAAATATGTTAAAGAATATGTTAAAGGAGCTGAACAATTAGGAATTAGAACTATTGGAAATAATGAATATGTAGTTAAAGGATATACTAATGATAGTGGTGTTTTGCAAAATGAATTTTTATCACCCTCGATAAGTGATCAGATTGGATTAAAAAAAGAAAACAAATTAAAGCTTTATAATAGAGAGATAGATGAAATAATGCAAGGAGGGTTAACAGAAGAAAATGTTAACAAAGCAAAAGATGTTTTTGTAACTGCTGAAGAAGATTTAATACGTTCAGGAGATAAAGAAAAAAAAGAAATTGAGCAAGATATTTTTAAAATTTCAAAAAATTATTATGAAAAAGCTGCTATTCCTAAAATGCAAAAAGATTTAGAAAGTTCTGAAAAATTTAAACAAGAACAACTTTTTGATTTACAAAATGAATATGCTAATGCATTTGGAGAAGAAAAAAATAAAATTGGAGAAAAAATAAAAACAGTTTCTAAAGAATATTCTGGTCTTAATAAATTAAAAAAAGATATTAATCAAAAAATTAAATATATATCAAATGGTACTGCGCCTAATGGACAACCTATAAACTATAATTTTTTAGATGGTGAAGCAAAAAAAAGAGTATCACAAACTGGATGGTATACAGATTTACTTAATAAAGAAGGACAAGAGTTTAAAAGCTCAACATCTTTTAAAGAATACAATGATAATCTTATAGCAACAGAAGAAACTAAAGCAAAGGCAATTAAAGACGCTGATGCTTCTAATAATAATGGTGCTACAAAAACTTCTTCTATTGACCTTACAAAAAGTGACGCATTAATAGGAACAGACGATCCAATACCTAATCCTGACGACATTAAAGATAAATCAGAAGATTACGATGAAAGCGGAAAAGATTATTATGATAAAGATTATTTAGAAGAGCAATTAGCTGAAGTACAAAAACAGTTAAGTAATTCTGAAAAAGCTGAAGAGTTTACTCCTGACTTATCAGCACTTGAAAGCAAAGATAAATACGGAAACTTAATAGCTCAAGCGGGCGACTTAGGTGCTGGTATTATAGGACTACAAGGAGCTATGGAAGAAGTTCCTGTTTATAATAAGGGAGAAAGGTTTAACCAATATACCGAAGAAGCTTATAACCAAAGAAACATGGGCTTGTCTGCGGAAGAGTCAGGCTTACGTAAACAACTAGCTGAACGTGGTTTTGGATATGATGTAAAAAACATTAGAAGACTTTCGGGTGGCTCTGCTGGTGTTGCTTTAGGTAACTTAGGGAGAGCATCTTCGGGGTTACAAAATAGATATGCACAAATTGCAGCAGAAGACTCTGCAGTTCGTAGAATGAATCAGCAAAGATTTGATAGGTCAGCAATGGCAGATGAAAGTTTTAACAGAAGAAAATTTGAAGATAGCTTTAAAACAACTATGTTAAACAAAGAAATGGGCGCACAGCTTGTTCGTGATAAAATGAAAAACATGAATGAACGCGCTCAATTTGAAAAACAATATGGAGAAGGCAGTATTTATAATGAAGTTTCAAAAGAAGTCTTGACTGGTAAGCAGTATAATAATCATGCTTTAAAAATGGCACAACAATACCAAAAACAAAAAGCAGAAGATTATTTAAGTGATAGAGAAGAACAAATTAAGACTAAATTAGAAAAAGCTAATAAATAATAAACTAAATAAAGATGGCTACAAAAAAAGGACTGTATGCAAACATACATGCAAAACGTAAAAGAATAAAGGCTGGCTCAAAAGAAACTATGAGAAAAGCTGGTACAAAAGGCGCACCAACAGCAAAAGCGTTTAAAAGGTCTAAAAAGACAGCAAAAAAATAAAAAAGAATGGGTGATTTTGGATTATACGCAGCATTATCAGGAACAGATAATTGGGCTCAGAAACGTCAAGACAAAGCTTCTAACTTGATGATGTTGCAAAACATGGAGCAACGTTCTGAAAAACAACTTGCTGCTCAAATGCAAGCTGAACAAGGTATTCAAGAGCAATTAGATTTAATGTCTACTTTTGATGTTTTACCTGAAGATCAAAAAGCTATTGAAGAAGTTGAGAATAAAGCAAGAATGAATATTATAAAAGGTATTACAAAATTCAATGGCGATTTAAAAAAATACGTATCTTCTGGTGGGTTAACAGATTTAGGAGAATACAAAAGAAGTATCTTAACTTCAAGCCAAATGAAAAACGCGGTTACTAACAAAGCACAGTATGCACAATATATTGATGCTAAACAAAAAGATATGTTTGTTGGTAAGTCTCAAATAGAAGTTCCTGTTTTTGATTCTAAAGGAAATCCTCAAATGAAAGATGGAGAAATAGTTAGAGAAATGAAAAACCTAACTATGGATGAGCAAATGGCATTACGTAAAAGAGGCTTGCTTGACAAGATACAAGTAGGTATGATTGAGAAAAAAGCTCGTATTAATCCTGACTATTTTAAAAGAAATTATAAAGATGCTACAAAACCTTGGTCAGCAGACAACATAGTTACAGAGCAAAACATTAGGAATACATTAAAATCACAAGGTTTTAGCGACGAACAAGCAAATAAGTTAGCTAACGAGTACGGAGATGGTTTAACGGCTGAGAACGCTTTAAAATGGAAAGCAATGAATCAGCTTGAATTAGAAAACCAACAAGCCGCTACTCAATATAGATTGTCTAAAGCTAATGGCTCAAGTACAGGTTCAGGTAAAACAAGAATAACAAACACTATAGGAACTACATTTGATAAGTTAAAAAAGCGACCTGGTTTAATGATGCCTACAGTAGGAAATCTAAAAGTAGAAGGCGCTCTTGGTGCGCAAAAACCAATAGACCCTAAAGCAATGAAATTTTTTAAAGAATGGTTTAAGGAGTCTAACCCAAAAGTATACGATGCACATTACGGATTGTTTAAAGAGAATAAATCTGATGGTAGATATGATTTAAGGGGTGCTGATGTAAATTTTCAAGAATACGTTACTAAGTTTAATGATGACACACAACAAGTAGAATCTTTTATTAAAGCTCAAGTTTTTTACCCCGAAGACCTTTCTCCTTTTGACGATATAGGTGAAGAAAGAAAAAGTAACTGGATAGAGACTAATAGAAATTATTTAATAGAAAAAAGTGGCGAAAAAGAACTTGTAGAAAATCCAGGCTACCTTGGTCAAGTATTAATACCTGTAGAAAACGTAGCTTACAATACTAGAATGGCTGCTTCATTAGCAAAATATCAAAACATAGGAACTAATGTAAATAGAGCGCCAACTGGTAATACTTTTCAAGGAGATATAGCAAACAATCAAGAGCGAACTAATAATATGGTAGATATCGTAATGAGCCAAACTAACCCTACTACAGGTTCATTATATACAATTGAAGAAGCAGAAGAAATTGTTCGCGTGAAATTAGCTCAACAGTAATTAATAAGATATTATATTTGTTATTAAATAAAGAAAAAACAAATGCCAGAGAATCCAACTTCTGAAAGTGAAAGAGAATTTAATTCTGAATTACATCAAGAAGCTTTAAATAGCTTAGATAATTTTGACGTAAATTCTATAAGTAGAGAGTTTAGTAATATACAAGAAACAATAGACCCTTATAATCCAGGTATAAAAGAAGACATGGAAACCAACACTGATGTTGATTTTGACCAAGGAGCTTTTTGGGATTTTACTTCAGGATTTTGGAATAGTTTTATTGTTGGTGCTGCAGAAGGTGTTGCTAATTTAGCGCCTACAATTTCTAATGCTGTACACGAAACAGAATTTGCTAATGATTGGATAGACAATGTTAGTTCTTTTGCTGAACAGTTTGAAACTATATATTCAGATGACTATTATAAGCCAATAGAAAATTTTGAAGATATTAATTCTAGCCATTTTTGGGCAGGATTAGGTAATGGAATAGGTTTTGTTGCTGGTATTGGTAAGTTTGCTAAGGCAGGTCAATTGTTATCAAAAGGCGGTAAGGCTTTAAGGGGAGCTCAAAAATCAATAGATGGAGTAAGCGATGCTTTTAAAGCGGGTGCAACATTTAGAAGTTCCATTGACGATGTTGTAAAGTCAATCTTTAGTAAAAGTAAAACAGCTAAAACAATAAAAAAAGTACCTGTATTTAATACGGGAGCTATGGGTAAAGTTAGCCCAAAAGTATACAAGAGTATGCGATCTAAACTAGACAAGATAGAGAAACTTGGTGAAAAATCAATTAGAAACGGAGGTCGTATGGGTAGTTTCTTAGGTGGAACTAGTATGATGTACGGAATGGTTCAAGAAGAAGCTTTAGAGGCTGGTTTAGATAGGACTAGTGCCGCAAGGTTTGCCTTGGGAGTTGCGGGAGTTGTTTCTTTAACAGAGGGTGCGGCTTTAGAATGGATAGGTAAAATACCCGCTAAAGCTATTCAAAAGCAAGTTGTTAAAACTGCTGTAAGAAATAACTTAAAAAGTGGAGGTAAGTTACCTGCAGAAAAATTAATGAAATCTTTTTTGCCTAGTTACACTAAGGCATTAAAAGGCGTAGATTTATTTGAAGGTGCTGCTGTAGAGTTTGGGCAAGAGTTTAGTCAAACTTATATTGAAGAGGGTGCAAAGCAAATGTATGATAATGTTTTTGCTGACAAAGACGCTACTGCTGGTAAAGGTAAATTTGACAAAGAAGTATTTGATTTAGAAGCTAATTCGATTCAAGGTTTTTTTGCTGATGGTAAAGACTCTAAGAAAACGTTTACTAACAGTGTATTTGCTGGAATACTTGGTGGTATTATTGGTGGTGGAATGGCTGGAATGAATTTACGGTCGCAACATGGAGAAAGAAATCTTGGTAACGAAAGTTTATTTAATCTTATTGCTGATGACATTAATAATGATAAAACTGAAAACATAGACAAGATACAAGAAGAATTAAAAAAAGCTAGAGGTAGGGAAAGAATTTCTGACAAAGACGTACAAGATACAAATGACATCATTAATGAAATGACTGATTTTGTAAAAGAACAAGGTGTTGGTGGAAAATCTATAAGCGATCCTGTTGCTCAATATCAATTGTTTAATCTTAATAGGGCATCTAAAAGTATAGAGTCAAAAATTATTACTGATGAAAAAATAAGAGAAGAATCAGGAGATATACTTGATGTACAAGTAGAAGAAAATGTAAAAGAAAATCAAAAGAAAACTAAATTACTTGAACTTTTATTAGGAAATATAGAAATAAACTATAAAGAGATAATGTTGAAGCAAACCGCTGAAACTTTAGACGCTAATGAGTTTAGTGATAAAATGTTAACCTATGAAGCTATTGCAACAAAAATAGTTGGAGGTGCAATTCAAACTGAAGAAGATTTAAATTCTGAAATTGATAAAGTTTTTGATTCTATAGCAAAAAAAGAATTAGAAAAAATTAAAAAAGAAGTAGAAAAAGCTAATAAACAAAAAACAGAAACTACAGAAGAAACTACAGAAGAAACTACAGAAGAAACTACAGAAGAAACTACAGAAGAAACAGAAACTACAGAAACTACAGAAACTACAGAAACTACAGAAGAAACAGAAGAAACAGAAGAAGTTTATACTGCTGATGGGTATCGAGAAAAAATTAAAGGATATACCAATGAAGAAATTGAAAAAGAAAAAGACATATTAAATAATAAAGAAAATAAAGATTTAAATAAAGAACAAAAATTAAAAACAATTGAAGAAGTAGAATTATTTAAATTTTTAACTGATGACACAAAAGACTCGTCTGATGCTAATGAAGCAATAAAAGCAGCAAAAATTAAAAGAGAAAAAATTAAAAGAGAAAAAGAACAAGCTGAAAAAGAAGAAAAAGCTAAAAAAGAAGAGTTTAAAAACGCTACAACTTATACAACAAAAGGTTCTTTTGTAAAAGCAGAAAAAGGTGAAAATCTTAGTGACCAAGATATTATTCAGACCTACAATGAAGCAGTAAAAAATGCGCCACGCAGAAACAAAAATAGTAGAAGCGCAGAAACTATAAAAAGTTATATTGAAGAAAAATATCCAAATATTATTAACCCTAAAATAAATCAAGATGGCAAAGAAAAAAGTGAAAAAACCGAAAGTAAAGAAACCGAAGACAAAGAAACCGTTGTACTAGAAGATGAAAAACCTACTACAACTGATACAACTACTGAAGTAAAAGTAGGAGATAGAATTACCCCTGAAATGGTAGTGATAGATGAGTATGTTACATTTGATGATGGTACATTGGCTGATAAAATTCAAGAAAGTATTGATGGTGGTTCAAATCCGTTTGTTGTATCAATTAACGGGGTTTCTGAAAAAGGCACTAGTGTTGAATTAAGGATTGCTACTGAAAGCGGGGGACAAACTTTTACTGCATTTTTAAAACCAACACAACAAGCTACCACTGATACAACTACTGATGTAGAAGAACAAGATGATAATTCTAATGCTGATGGCGGTAAGACTAATAATAATAATAATAATCTTACTCAAGAAGAAAAATTCTTAACTCAAGAACAAAATAAACAAAACAAGGCGGGAGTAAAAGCAAGACAGAAAAGAAAAAATCAAGGGTTTACAAAACCGTATAAAAAACAAAGAAAAGGTATTGCTTCTAAAATTGCAGAGTCTCAATTAATAGCTGACAACCCAGTACTATACAATAAAATAAAAGAGCATTTTAAAAAAATGTTTCCTATGATACCTGTAAGTACGGTTGAAAGACTTTTTGATGAATATGGAATTGAAGTCTTAGGTAAAGTTTCTGAAAAAGGTATTACTATTAGTGATGAAGCGTTTCAAAGTACATTAGTACATGAATTTGCACACGTATATTTAGATTTAATTGCTGATAAAGAAATTGTTAATCTTGCTTTAAATTGGATTAAAGGAACACAGTATTATACTGATGCTAAAAAAGCATATCCAAATGATACGGTAAGAGATCAGCAAATGGAAGCTTTGATTCAAGCTTTATCTGAAAACGCTGTTCCTAAGTTAGAGCAAAAGCTTTCTGACAATCAAATAACTAAATGGTTATCTATTGCTAAAAAGCTTTGGAGAACGATTAAGAGAATGTTTACTGGTTACAATGAAAGCAATTACATTGATTACTTAGCTGACTCTTTAATATTTAATAGTAAACCTATAATGGTTGATACTAGTTATTTATCAGGAGTTGATAAATATCAAAAAAAGGCTATTGACCAAAGTGATATATCATTTAATAATGATTATTTATTGAGGACTATAAAACAATTTAGTTTACATGCTTTAGTAAATAAAGACGAAACTTTTCAAGCTGTAACAATTTTAGCTGACATTAAAGAAATGATTAGTAATCATATAAGTGAAAACAATGATGCTATTACTAATAAATTAAACTATCAATACAATCAGTTAAAAACAGAAAATAAAGAATTTAAAGGGAAAAAATATAACGATTTAACACCATTAGAGCAAACAGAAATTCTTTTTGATAATACTATATATGATGATGGAGTTACTTATCAGGAACACACTAAAAACGTTGTAGAGTATTTAACAAAACTACCTACAGAACAAGTTTTAAATATAGATATTGATAAAGAGATTCAAGACAACGAAAAGAGTCAAGAAGAAAAAGGAAAGAACCAAAAAGAAGCTATAAAGGGTTCTAAGAAAATGCAGACTTCTGTTAATGCATTGTTAGCTAGGTTAACAGATGACCAAGGTCAAATGATAAACCATGACGATGCTTACGCTTATTTAACTAATGTAGCTGAAAGAAGTAGCACTACAGAAGAGTTATTAAGATTTGTACAAGAAGATGCTGACAAAGGAGTAAACCCTAGCGCAAAAGCTTTGAATAACACTTTTTCTGCTATTTCAGATTATGATGCTGATGAAACAACAAAAATTTTACAGAATGTTTTAACTCAAGCTTTATCTAATCAATCAGTAGCACAAAAATCAATTATAGTAGGTGAAAACGAAAAGGGTGAAAAGACTGCTCAAATATTTGCTGTAAGTAAATCTAAAAAAAGAAGAGCGAGGACATTAACTATTAAAGGTGAATTAATCTCAGACAACTTTTTAAACTTAAAATTATTTGGTGAAAAATATAAAAAACAAACAATTAAAGATTTATTTAAAAAATTATTAAATAAAAAAGGAGATACACCAAAATTTGGATTTTTCTATGGAAGCAGTAAAGTTTCAAACTATGCTTTATTATCTCAATTTGAAATTGATGATGTTAATGCATTAGGTAATATGCTTTTTCAAGTTGACGGACAATTTGAAGTAGAAGATTATACTAATTGGTTAAGTACTCCAGAAAATTTAAATAAAAAAAATAACGAAGGATTACTTACTAGACGAGCAAAATTATTAAAAGAAATTGCAAACCAAACAGATGAACAAAAAAGAAAAAAATTAGCTGGTCAATTCTTTATGGCAGAGGTGTTAAATATAGCCACAGAACAACTATCTAAAGATGAAAATAGTAAATACTTTGAAAAGTTTGGGAACAATGGAAGAATGAATAATTTATTAAACTTTGCTAGTCAGGTATACGATAGTGGTATTGACAATGCAAATATGTTTATTAACTCTAGTGGTAACACAGTAAGTACTATTAGATACGGTTCAGCATTAAACAGAACTTTAGCAGATATAAGTAGAGCAGGTAAGTTTGCAAAAGAAAAACAAGAATCTAAAATAAAAACTAAAAGTGGTGAGTATGTTTATCTGTTTAAAAACAATCCTGTTTTTAAACAATTATATAATACTGGAATTTTTAACTGGGCAATTGATGATGCTGTAAACTTTAAAGACAGATCAATTAAAGAACATAATAAACAAAGTGGTATTGATTTATTTATTAGTCAATTTTTATTTTTTAGTAATGACCAAAACATAGCGAAGTACTATCAAAAATTAATGATTAATGACCGTTCTCATTCTAACTTTGTAGAAGTCCTAAGACTAACAAATGACCAAATAAAAAATAATTTAAACCAACAAAGACAAGTTGATGAATATTATTTAAATGAGGGTTATAAAAAGATTGATAAGTCTAAGTATAGTAGTGAGCTTACTAAAGAACAAGTATTAGAAGAAAAAGCAAAGAGAAAAAAACAATACTTAGAAGAGTGGAATAAGCTTTCATATAACTTTGCCTATGATGTTAATGGAGAAGTTGTAGTTAAAAACTTTGACCCAATGTATTTAGTAAATACAGAAAACGAACTAAACAACTTATTAGAAAAAAACATTAAAGACGAAATTGTAAGAAACGGTATTAAAGAAAAGGTAAATCAAGTTAATAAAGAAATTAAAAACTTAGATAACGTATTAAAAAAAGTAGCGTTAAAAGACACTGTTAAAAAAGACCATGTTGGAGAAAAAAATAAACTGTATAAAACATATGCAGAATTATTACAATCTTATGTGTTAAATGAACGTGTTAATAGACTTGCTTTAAATGATTTAGTTTCTGCGCCAGTTGCTCTAAGATTAATTAAAAAAGGTAAGGTTGATAAATCTAATATTTTAAAACGTAATAGTGGTTTTGATTCTACAGGGTTACGTGTTGATTTAAGCGATAAGCCAACAATGACCGTTGTGTATCAAAAAAATGATAAAGGTGGTAATCCTATATCTGATTCGTTTCTTTGGAGAAGTAAAGGAATGACTGCTGCTATACAAGAGCAATTAGGAGACCCTGTAATTGATAAAATTAGTCATAACTCTAAAGATGGAGAGTATATGATTGACGATAAAGGAAACAACATATATCATAAAAACTCTTCAGTAAATTACGTTGGCGATGAAAACGACAACAACATTATTGAAATGGCTAAGGCTATGAAAGGAGAGAATTATGAAGAAAGTGATTTTTATCGTGTTGCAAAGATGCTTGATTTATTAGAAAAAAAATATGGTAAAACACATTACATACAAATAATTGACCAAGACGCTATAAAAGGAACAAAAGATGACATTGTTCCTATGACGGTAGAAGATTTGTTTAATGCTGTTTCCAATAATAAGTTTGATGACATTAACAAATCTAAATATGAATACACTAGTCAAAACTTTTATATTCCTTTTAATGAAAATAAAGAAGGAAAAAAACTAGGTACACAATTCGCTAAGCTATCTACACAAGCTGTAAAGATATGGACTGGTAATACCAATCAAGATGATGCTCTTTTAGAATCAGAAAAACTAGAGCAACAAATTGTAGATTATTTATTAGAACAAATGGGCACTAATGAAAGTGAAAGTGACTATTTACAATCTAAAGAGTTTCAAAAACTATTTAATACAGAAACAATATTAAATGAGTTATTGAAAAAAGTTGATGACTTACAAGACCCTGACACTAGTCAACTCTTAAAAGACATTATAGATTACAATAAAAAACAAGGTAAAATATTAGATAAAGCTAGAAAGAAAGTAAGCAGACTTGAGAATAAAGAAAATTTAACTCAATCAGAAAAAGAGCAATTAAGTATAGCTAAAGAGGAATTAGAAAATAAAAAAACAATAAATAAGATTGACCATCCAGCAATGACACCTCAGCTTAAACAAGTTATACTTAGTGCTGTTCAAGCAAAAGGACTTGATGTAAGAGTGCCAGGTGCTTATTTAAAAATGGTTCCTGATATGGATAACCAACTCGGTCCAAATGAAATCATATTACCATGGAGTATGTTTGGAGATACAAGAGAACAAGCTGAGAAGTTTCTAAAGGAACAAGATAAAAAAGGTGGGGTGTTTGTACCAGGAGTTAGAGTTCCTGCCTCTGATGCAATATCTACGCTTAACGCAAGGGTTGTAGGATTAATTAATGGTGATGGAAATATTGCAATACTTCCGCATTATTTTACAATTAAATCTGATGCTGATCATGATGGAGATAAAGTATTTATTTACAAGCCAGATTTAAAAACTGTAGATGGTAAAACTGTTGTAAAAGAAGACAGTAAAGCAAATGAAATTTATAAAAGTATAAACAGACTTTCGCAATCAGATAATTATAATCAAAGAATAAAAGACGGTAGTATTGACCTTGATGAATTTGTAGATTTTGTAGAAGAAATAGATAAAGAATTAAAAAAAGAAAACAATGGTGTTGGTTTGCCAAGTAAGTTTGACTTTGCTTCATCTTCTGAAATGTCTGCTACTGATGCTAGAATGTCATTTGGTGAAATTGCTGTTGGTATTTTAGCTGTTGCTGGTAAATTAAATTCTGCTTTATATCAAGCTAATACTAGATTTAAAAAAAATGAACAAAACAAACCAATTACTATTGATGGTAAGGCATACGATTTAATTGGTGTTGGTGTAAACGAATATGATAAAACCTCAAATGATATTGCAGTGCTTTTGCAAGGAGCTTTAGATATGACAGGGAATCCAATATTGCTACGTTCAGGTATTGATGGTAGTAACATTAATGTTGTCGTTGCTATGTTGATTAGTGGAATACCTTTAAAGACTGTAATTAAGTTTATTAATAAAACTGAAATAAAAGAACACTATAAAACAGATCAATTTAAAAATAATGCGTTTACTGAAAAAGCTAATAAAAACAAATTCAAAGAAACGTTAGCGCAAAAAATTAAAGATGAAGATGGAAAGTCAGGAAGTAGAACTAATGTCAAAGAAAATCTAGAAACTTTACAATACTTTACTGAATTTTCACAAGAATTAAACGCAATAACATCTATTATACAATTAGACGGTAGTTTACCAAATGATGGTTATATGCTAAAAGATTTACAAAATACTTTTAGTTTAATTAAAAGTGAAAAAAGTAAAACAAAATTAGATTATAAAAACTTTTCTGATAGACCGTTTACTAAGCATTATGAAAAATTAGTTGATGCTTCAGTTGGTTTAATGTCGCATCATTTTATTACTGAAAACGAAAGTTACTATGATGAGATTAATAAGATTGAAGAAACAAGAAATTATTCCGATGTAAGAGAGTTTGACCCATCAAAAGAAAAAAGAAAAGTTGATGATTTGTTTAGCTTAATGGTTTCACAAAATTTACTTGATGAAAGTCAATTAGCAGATATAAAAGAAAACGGTGTAGCTAGTGTTTTACAATCCTTAAAAGAAAACGTTTTAGAATCTGTTGAAAGTAGTTATAAGCAAATAACTAAGAATAATACAGTTAGTGATTACATTACAGAAGTTTTAGCTTTAGAAGACTTAAAAGGAGGTAGAATTAGAGCAAGAAGAAATAACTACGCAAACCTTTTTAGCCAGTTAGAAAAAGAACTAACTATTGATAACAACCAAACTAATGTAGGTGCTTATATTGAATCTATTTTAATACAAAACGAAAACAATATTAATGAAACTGTTAAAAGTTTAAAAGAAGAAGGTGTAAGTGTTGCTAATAGAAGTTTTGCATTAAAAGAAATTGTAGAGGTTATTAATAATTTTTCACAATACAAACAAATTAAAAACGACGAACTAATAGAAAGTAATATATTAGCTGAAAATAAATTCTTACAACTCTTACAAGTTAGAACACAAACAGATAAAGTAACAAAAGAAACTATTAATGTACTAAGCGGAAAAGAAGACGTTAGGTATTTAACTACAACGCAAAAACAAATTGCTAAAAGAGATTTTAAAAAACTTAACTACGAAGTTCAAAATAGATTCTTAGCTTATCAATTATTAAAGTTTGGATTAAGTAGTAAATTAGGTAGTATTATTTCAATAATGCCAAATGATTTTACATTAGATTATTTAAAAGAAATTAGTAATATTAAAAGCATTGGAGAAAAAGAAAAAAAGATTTATAAATTAAAAGATTTTAGACTTGCACAATCTTACAATGATTTAAACTACCCTGTAAAACAATATAAAAAAACTACAGAACTTATAGAAGAAGGTAAAAATACATTTGCTTATACTGTTAACGAATATGGAAATAAAATCATTTCAGGTAAAGATGGTGTTAGGTTTAAAATAGATGGAGATGATACTTTGTATCAGTTTAAAGAGATAAAAGGAGACGAAAAGAATGAAGTAGTAGAGGTTAAATCTTTTGCTGCAGAAAGAAAAGAAGATTACACTTTATTTAATAACGCTGAAACCGTTAATATAGAAGAGGGTATAGAAAGAAAAAATAAATGTTAACTAAATTAATAATATGAGTTGTCCTAACATAAACAGTCCTGATTGGATTGCCTTAGTAAATAAGCATGGTGAAAACAAAGCTTGGCAAATATTTGCTGAGAACAATGATGAAATACCTACTATAATAGATAAACCTAAAGTTCAAGAAAGTATTGTTGATACTGAAATAATTCCGCAAAACTCTACTTTACAAGAGATGAACAAAAACCCATCAGCTTCATCTGAAATTATTAATCAATTAAAGAAAACATTCCCTGACTTTGTAATCAACAAGGGAGGCGTTATAAAAGAAGATGGTACTTTTGTACCATTAGAACCTGGCGATAAAGGTATGAGCATTAGAAACGGCTTACACTCTATGGTAGCTTGGGCTAACGACGCTTACTTAGAAACTCCACCACACGAGTATGCACATATTTATGTAGACATGTATCGTAATGCACCAATAGTAAAAAAAGCTATTGAAAAATATGGAGAAGAAAAGTTAGTTGAAAAGATTGGTAAATACTATGCAGAACAATATACTGCGCCAGGATTTAAAAAATGGATTAACAGGTTTTGGAATATGATTAGACAAATAGCGGGTGCGCCCAATATTAAATATGAATTATACAAAGCTTTTAGAGAGAATAAAGTTTTATCTAAAAGTCCTAGCAAAGGAACAGATATAGTTAATTATCAAAAAGCTCCTTATAAAAGAACTTTGTCTTCATATACAGAGTCACCACAATTAGCTAATCAGATTGATAGTCTTTATTCTTTTGAAAAAGATGAAGTAATAGTAAATGGTGGCAAAGTACAAAAGAATTATATTTTAAATCAAAGTTTTGACAACTTAACTAAAAATAAAGACATAGGAAGCCTTTTAGCTAATGTTAATGATTTAAAAAACTATGGAAATGAAAACTATACATATGATATAAATGTCTTAAAAGACGCATATAGAAATAGTATAAAAAAGCTTATAGAAAATGACAAAGACTCTAGCGGTAAGTATAAAAATATTACTGGGTTAGATCAAAACGAAGACTTAGAAAGATTTAAGGAAACAATAGAAACTACTAGTGATTTATCAAATCAAATTACTCTTTATTCTTTGTTTTATTTAGCTGAGTTAAACAAAGGGAAAGATGGTATAGGTGTAGATAGTTTTCCTTGGAAAAGAATCTATGGAGTTAATAGTATAGATTTGGACAATAAGAAACATGTAAGAATACAAGAAAAAGGTATTAAGCTAGCTAATAAATTTATTGAAATAGAAAAAAGAATATACAGGGCACAAGAAGAAAAAGAAAGTTTAGTTATTCTAGGTAATTCAAAATTAAATTTAGATACTGTTTTACATTTAATACAGAAAGATATAAACGAAACAAGTAAGAAAAGAGCAAACCTTTGGTTTAATAAAGGCTTTATTGGTAGAAATAAACTACTTAATGCTATTATAAATAATATTGCAACTTTTTTAATGACACAACAAAGTAATGCAAAATTACAGTCTAAATTTTTAAGTGGTAAAGCAGATAGTATTTTACAAAAAATAACTTACGAAGAGTTTGAGAATGCTAGAAACAGAACTTTAAAAGTACAAGAAGAAGCTAGAGATTATTTTAAGAAAGTAACTGATATAAAAGAAAACATAGATGGTTCTTTTTTTTATAATAAAGATAATTCTATAAATGATATTGAAACTGTAACAATAAATTACGGAAAAGATAGTGACGAATTACAATTAACTGAATCAGAGTTTATAAATCTTTATTTGAATTTACGAATGGAGAAAAACAAGAACCAAATATTAAGTGGTAAAAAAAATTCAGTTGGTTTTGTTTTGGGAGACAATATTAAAGATAGAAATATATCTAGTAATTCATTTCAATCACAAAAAGGAATGACGTTGGCACAAGGTCAAATAGATAAAATAAACTCTATTGTTAAAAATAATAAAAGATTTACTGAAATAGTTGAGCAAATTGATTTGTCTTTAGACAGTATGTTTGAAGAATTAAATGCAGCACATATTGCTGAAACAGGACTACCATTAAATAAAGAAGAGTTTTATTTTCCTACTAGATATGGAGAATCAAATAAATTATCTGAAAGACAGCAACTAAGAAAAGAAGATTTCTTAGGTTCTAGGTTTTCAAAAAAAGGAAATGAACTATCACCTATTAGAATTAGTGATACTTATCAAATAGTTAATGGTTACATTGATGGCACAGCAAATTATATTGGATATAACTTACCAATACAAAATGCTAAAAAGGTAATAAGTAGATTACAAAAAGAGTTGCAAAAAAACCCAAATAGAAAAGATTATAAAGAAGTAAAAGGTTTATTATCAGCTTTAGAGGGTAATGTAAATAGACTAACAGATAGTAGTAATTTATACAGTGACCAAGGTCAAAGTGCTTTTGCAAAAGGCGTTAATAGAATATTAGCTAATTTTAGTCAATCAGTTTTATCTTTAAATATACCAACAATGTTTAAGCAACCCATATCTTATATAGCTGCTGAAAATCTTATAGATGCTAGTTATTTAAAAGGTGCTGGTTGGGGAATTGGAATGATAGCGGGTATTAAACCTAAAGAAGTATTTCAACAATTAAAAAGAAAAAAAATGGGAGAAGGTGCAACCATATTTCCTGTTGAATGGAAAATGGACAAAAGTAATCCTGTATATGCTGCTATTTTAAATTATTCTCCAATTCTAAAAGAAAGATTTGAGGGTGCAATAAGTAGAGAATTAGGAGAGTCTTTAATGGATGCACGATTAAATAATTCAAGAATAAAAGTATTGTTTGGAAAACAAATAAAAAAAATCTTTGGAAAAGAAGGAGATATAGAAATAGATAAAAACGCTATGATGTCTGGTATTAAAGCTTTTGATATTGCTACTGTTACTTCTATATGGAAAGCTGTAGAACTTGAAGCACAAGACAAGAATGGTCCTTATGCTAACAAAGATGGAACTTTAATGGTTAGTAAAAGTAAAAATAAACAAGAGTATTATGAACATGTAGCAATGAGAACAGAAGAAATTGTAAAAGGTTCACAGCCTACATTTGATTTAAATAATAGAACTGCGTTGGCTAGTAATCCTAATCCTTTTGCAAGAATGCTTACTATGTTTGGTTCTGCCCGTAGTAAATTAGCTATGTTATTAATTGAGAGTGTTGTTGACTACAATAATGAACCAACTAAAAAAAATGCAAATTTACTTTTAAGAAGATTTGTAAATGTTTCTATTTTATCTGCTGCTGCTATTGTTGCTGTTGACTTACTAAAACAGTTTACTCTTGGCTCTGGTTTTGATGATGATGATGAAATTTTACCTTTCATTGGTGGCAAATCTTTAAGCACCGTAATGGGTAACTTTTATGGAGTTGGTTTAATTTCTGATTATATTGCATCTAATTTAGACGACGCTCCTTGGAGAAAAAATTTACAACTACCTGTTACTGCACTAGCAGAAGATGTTTTAGACGGTGTTGTATACATGGCTAAAGGTGATGTAGCTAAAGCAACGACTAAAATATTAGAGTCTAGTTTTAAAATTACAGGTACTCCTTTGTACCCATGGGTTGTAAGTAAAAATATGTATAAAAGAGCAAATAAATAATTATGAAATTAGATTTTACTATAAGCAGTGTAAGCTGTTGCGACAAATACAAGTTTTGTGATACAACTTGTGAAACAGAACCATGCGAAACTGTAGCTTGTACAGATGGATATGGAATTGGAACAAACATTACTAAATACGATATTGGTAAAACAAGATTTAATGTTAAACTACCTGACGGAACACTATACAGTGATATAAATATTAGTGATTTTGTTCCAGCAACTAAATCATACGGAACGTTTAAAATAACTGGCGGTACTACAGGAGTCATTGCAGTAGATGTAAATGGCGTAGAAGTATCAAATGCATATTACTATGGTAGTATTGAAACAACGGTTGACACCTTAGTAAATACTGCTAACGGTAATTGTCAGACAAGCGGTTGGTACATGGAGAAAGTTGGAACAGACACTATAAAAGTTATTTCAAAAAACCCAGGAGTGCTTTACAATGGTCTTAGTTTAAATGTAGGTATTAGTGGAAATTTAACTATATTAATGATTGATGATCCAACAGCTTATGGATTAGGAGTAAGTAATTGTGTAGAATTTGGATTAGCAGATTTGCATGGAACAAGCGAACCTCCCGTAGGTAATAGTGGTCCTGACTTTCAAGATGGTGTATATGAGTTTACTTACATTATTTACAATAAGTCTAATGTAGAAGTAGAAAGAGTAACAAAATGTATATTGTTTGATTGTAATGTTAAACGTTGTGTTAAAGAAGCTATAATTAAATTAGCTGATGACTCTTGTAGTGCTTGTAGTAAAGACTTAACAGAAAAAGTATTGTTGATTAAGTCTAAAATAGAACAAGCAAAGGCTCAACTTGAAAAAGGATTAAGTGACTGCGCTAATAAAACTATTAAGTCAGCAGGTAAAATTTGTACTAATATTTGTTTAGATTGTTAATATGGGAACTTACGCTATTACAGTAGATGATTACAATCTAAAACTCGATAACCTTGGTTTTTACATAGGTTTAGCAAATTGGGTAAATGATACTGGACAAAAGTATATACATGAAGAACTTAAATTAAATGCACATGATAATCCCAGAGGTCCATCATTGGGAGCTGATATTAGATGGGATGAGTATTCATCTTCATATATTTATTATAGTTCAACTGGTGGTGGCGCGTCATTTTTATTAGGACTAAATAGTAATAATGAGTGGATAGAAACAAAACAGATAACTCCTAATAGCGCGTTTGCTTATGGTTATCCAAGCACGTGGCTTCGAGCAAAATCAAACAAAATTTATGGCTCAGGAGGTGGAGTTGGAAGTTATGATGAAGATTGGAATCCTATTCCTGGTCGATTTCCTTTTGGTAGTAATAATTTAGCTTATGACAGTAAAAGAAATTATTTATTAACAAGTGGAATTAATTTTGATACGGGTTCTACTGGTGGTTCATATCTTATACAATTAGATTTAAACGCAGATTTAATTAGTGATCCTGTTTGGGGCAATGATATAATTCCATCAATAAGTTTAAATCAAATTACTCCTTTAAATAATGATTATAGTTTTGCTCTTCAGTACAGTTCTTATGATGATATGTATTATTATGTATTTGAAGGTTCTATTTATAAAACAAATCCAGAAACAGGAGCTAATGAAGTAGTATTAACAAAAGGAGCTGGCGTTATTTCTCTTATAATTACAGAAGGTTCAAACGAAGGTTATTATGCTTATGTAGAGAGTCTTGTAAACGAAAATGTAGTTATAACTAAATTTAATTTAGACGACACTAGTGTTAATTATCCTGGTCATTACATAGGAAATGTAGACCGTTTTCATTTTGTTTATGTAGGCAAATTTGTAGTTTTTGCAGCACATTACAATAACATTCCTTATGCAGCTTATGGAGGGTGGGAATACATTACAGTACTTAGTTCAGATTTAATTTATAATCTAAGTTATAAAAAGTATATGGGTTTCCTAGACCCTATTGGCGGTGTGCCTCTTACAACTCCAAGTCTTATGCAATATGCAAACACGATAAACAGTAGTACTTATACTAAACGTGTTGGATATAGTAATCCCCCACAACTATTTAAACCTTTATCAGGAGATGAGCTTGATATTCATATTCCTGTTCACAATTCATCTCCTTTTACAAGTAGGTATGGCGCTACTTCTTTTGTATTAAATATAAAGCCGATTGTTCCTTACCCAACTGTTACTAGTACAACTGAACTTGATTGTTGCTTAGATGAGCTTATATGCGATATAAATACTAAGTTAGCAAGTACAAGTTGTAAGGCTACAAACAGGGCAATAGTAGGTAGACACTACGGTGGTATGACAAACGATGCAGAATTATTAGAATCATTACTTTGGATAACAACTTTTGACTGCTTAACTTGTGATGAGATAGAAAAACTTAGATGTATAACTTCAAAAATATAAAATTATGAGTGATTGCGGATGCGGATGCGGTAGTTCAACTGGAACTGGTTGCACAGATAATTTAAACAGTAACACAAAGAACGCGCAAGTTTCAGGTAATATTAAATACGACGGAGCAAATTTATCTTGCGCTTCAGATTCTTCTATAGACATAGTTAATGGTGAAGGAATAAATTCTGTATTACAAAAAATTCTTACAAAGTTATGTAATTCTAATAGTGGAAACACTTTAGTCTATTCAGATACAAATTACTTAATGACGGGTAATGTTTCTCTTACAAAAATATTTGAAACTTCTACAGATAGTTTAATTAATTTAAAAGCTGGGGAAGGGGTTAAAATTAAAGTTGCTTTTAATACTAACAATGCTACATTAGCTGGCAATTTACGTTTTAAATTAAGTGTTTTTGGAGAGGGTTTAGCAGGTTATTATCCTATTGTTCCAACACTTCCTGAAGTATTAGTTACAATTAATGCTGGAACAAATGCTGAAAGTTATATGTTAGAGGCTACATTTTTTAGAGATAAAACAACAAGCACTAATATTTATGCTTCGTGGAAAATAACTACTGCTGTAGAGACTTATACTGCTGGTGATCTTGCTATAGAATACACAGTTTTTGATATGAATACTGCAGCACTAGGAGTTCATTTTTACGCACAAACTTTGAACGTAAGTGATACGGTTAATTTTGAATACTTTAGTGTTGAGCATTTAAAGTAATTTTTTAGTATTTTAGCTATATAACAACTTATAAAAGAAAAAGAAAATGGAATTAATCGCAGACGCACAATTGGTGCAAGAAGGACAAGAAGTAACAAATGAAGTTATTTTAATTTTAGGTAGAGCAATTATTGATTTATTAGAATCAACCCCATCAGTAAATGGAAAAATGCTTTATGCTTTAGGAAAAAACGAAGCTAAGTTTGAAGCTTGTGCTAAAAAATACAGAAGCTATCAACTAGAACTTTTAAATAAGTATGTTGAAAAAAACGAAGACGGTTCTATTAAAGTATTAACTGAGGAAGAATCAGGTGGTAATCCAAACAGATTTGTATTTAAAGGAGAAGACGAAGAGCAAAAGTATGAAAGCGAAATGACTTCATATTTAAAAGCGCCAGTTGAAATTGAATTACATAAAGTTGATAAGGTTTTATTTGAAGGGTTAAATATTAATCCACAAAAAAATAGAAGCTTTACTATAATGGTTGATTTTTTATCAAAATAATAAATGGAAGAGTTATTAAATAGAACTGATTACTTGCTTGAGTTAAAACCTCCAAAGAAAACATTGTTGGTTGGAACTAAAAAAGATGGCTGGGCTAAGAAAGTTCAAGAGTGGTTAAACCTACATAGGTTTCATACTCCTAAATTTAATACTCGTGTTGACATAGATGATTGGTATGGAAAAGCTACAGCATTAGCTGTAAAAGAGTTTCAATTAATCAAAGGTATAGAGCAGACGGGTCAAGTAGATATGACTACTTGGCTACGTTTGGTCGCCCCTATGAGAAGGGCTTTTAGAGAAGTAAAAGGCGAAGTTGATGTAAAGGCTAGATTAGTCCAATACATGCAACAGTTTTGCGCGGAACACCCTACAGAGATACACCCTAATAGTGGTGCTTGGGTAAGAGCCTTTATGAAAGGTAATGAAGGAGATTGGGCTGCTTGGTGTAACGGAGTTGTTTCTACTGCATTAGATCATTCGTGTGCATCTTTAGGAATAGAGATGAAAAACGTAATGAAATGGTCATGGTCTTGTGAAGAAACAAAACAGTATGCTATAAAAGATAGCACTACTGCAACATATTATTCTCCTGAACAGTTAAAGAAAGGAGAAGTAGTTCCCGAATTAGGGGATTTATTTTTGGTTATTAGAAAATCTGATAACCGAGCAAGGCACATTGGTGTAATAGAAAAAGTAGAAGAAAGTATTGCCTCTTGTATAGAGGGTAATACAAATGATGAGGGTAGTCGAGAAGGCTATGAACTCTGTAAAAGAAAACGAAATTTATCCAATGGCAATTATGGTATAATTAAACTTAAATAAATTGCTATTATGGGAAATCTAGACCCTAGAAATACTACAGAATTTTTATTACAAGAAAACAATAGATTAGTTTCAAATCTTATTAACTCATCATCAGGTGGTTCCGCAAGCAATTCTAATGTTACTAGTGTAGCCTCTACAGCAACATCAGCAATATTACTTAACGCTAATACAAGTAGAGTTGAAGCTATAATTACAAATGATAGTACTGCTATTCTTTATGTTAAATTAGGTGGTTTTGTAACTACCTCTAGTTATACCGTATCTTTAAATCCTAGTGAATCATTAGTTGTTGATAAATACAATGGTTCTATAACTGGCGTATGGTCTGCTGTTAATGGTAATGCAAGAATAACGGAAACTTCATAAAAATATAGCTATGTATAAAATAGGAAATTATATTACAACTTCACAAAAAGGTATAGCTGATGGTATTGCTACACTTGACTCTACTGGTAATGTGCCTTTAAGTCAATTATCTAATGCTAGTGGTGGCGGTAGTTCAATCTATACGGCTAACGGTGCATTAACGGGGACTAGAACGGTTGATTTATTAACACATACTTTAACTTTAGATGGTACGGGCAGTACTTCTATACCCTTTACCGTAAACGCTAACGAAGTTTATGCAGGTATTGGAACATTTTTTAGAGTAAATTATAACGGAGGTATTTCAGTACGAGGTTCAGGTAGTGTAGATGGTAATATTTCAGCTTATAGCGGACACCCTTCAAGTCAACCGAGAGTTTTTCACGTAGGTAGGTTTGGTGGTGGAGAGTGGTATGGTGGAACGGTTACTATTGGTACAAGTTTAACAAGTTCAAAACTTCAAAAAACAGATACAAATGTTGATTTTTATGATGTTAATAATAATTTAAGACATAAAATAGGTTTATCTACGGGGAGTAATAATCAGCATACAAGATTTTTTTATAATGGCTACGCTAACAATGGTCGTTTTATTATAGGTTCTTCAGCAGTTATTTCAACAGAAAAAATTTCTTTACAAGGTTCAACATTAATCAAAGGCGATGGAACTTCAACGGGTTCAACTTTAGCTTTATATAATAGCGATACAACACCCGTTAAGACTTGGGATTTCTTAGATAATGGGAATGTGAATTTAGGAAGTAATAGTGTTGTTGACTCAAACGGAAACACTTTAAAGTTTCAAAATAGTGGAGTTGGAGGAATAACAACATTTTCTAACGCTACTTCGTCAGGTGGTGTTAGTTTTATTGTAGAAGGTAGGTCGCAATTTAAAAGTAAAAGAACTGGTGGTACTATACTAGAAGGTATTAGCAACACAAATAATGTCGTTTTTAGTATTTTGGATGATGGTCAAGCCTTTTTTGAAAAGACAAATGGAGGAGGAGCGACAACATTCTTATCTATTGGTAGAAGTTCTTTTAAAAGTGTTGGTGCGAATGCTTTAAGAACAACTTTAGATGCTCTTGATAGTAGTGGAAACATACTATTTAAAGTGGGCGAAACGGGAAGGGTAAATATGGCATACTTACCAACCGCTTCAACGGGTTTAAGTAGTAGCGATTTATGGAATGAAAACGGGGTTGTAAGAATAGGAACTTCGGGTGGTGCTATTGGTGGAAATACTATCTATACGGCTGATGATAGTTTGACGGGAGACAGAACTATTGATTTAGATGGGAATAGTTTAAGTTTTGAGACTAATCAAGTAGCGGGGAAACAACCGCCATTTTTCAAAGTTAACGAATTAGGGGATGTAGAACTTTTGGCGAATGATGCCAATAATTCTTTTAAAATATATGACAGCATCACAAGTGGTCAGGTTAATTTTTCCGTACTTAGAAATGGAGTTGATAAAATAGTGGCAACTCCAGACGGTTTAGATATTGGTATATTTACAGGCGCTAATTTAAAAGGAACAAAACACACAGCGACTAGTTTTAATGTATACTCTAACGGAGTACAAGAACATGATTTTTACACAGGTAACAGCGTCAATAATTATGTTTGGTTGTTTAAAAATGGGCTTTCAGGAAGTAAACAGTTGTATATAGGTGGTTTAGATATTAATACAACTGCTCACACTCATATACATAGTGGACTGGCAATCAAAGGAATCGGAACTGCTGGAAGTAGTGCGTTATCTATATACGACAATGATACAACACCTAATAAACTTTGGGATTTCTTAGATAATGGGAATGTTTCAGTTACAAAAAGTTCTTCATTCTTATTGAGTGCAAATAAAACTTTAAAAGTTGATGGAAGTTCTAATACCAATCAAAATATTTTTGAACTAAACGGTGCAACTAATGCTTTTGGAGCGGGTGCAATTACGGTTGGTGCGTATGGGAACTTAGAAATTAAAGGAACTAATTCAAGTAGTAACTTTAAAGTTCTTACAATGTTAGGAAATGAATACCTTACTTTAGATGGTAACGGTAATAATACAACTTTAAGAACAAAGGCTTTTGATATTGGAACAAGCACGACAACGGGGTATAAGCTTTCTTTAGATGCGGGAAAGCATCAATTTATAAGGGGTGGAATTGTAGGTGCTTATTTTGACCTTGTTAACAGTTCCGTTCAATTTTGGGAAGCAGGAATGACTTCAAGAAAGTTTATCGTTGGTGCTACGGCATTAATAGGAACTGAACAAATATCACTACAAGGCTCAACCCTTATAAACGATACTTTGGATATGAATAATAACCGTATATTAAATGCGGTTGTAAATCCATCAGTTCAAGAAACAACTTCAACGGCAACTTTTACAATAAACGTAGATGAACAAACGGATGGAGTTTTAACCGCAATGGCATCAGCTACGACAATAGCAAGTCCAACGGGAACACCCGTACAAAGTCAGAATTTAATCTTTAGGTTTAAAGACAATGGTACTGCAAGAGCATTAACTTGGAACGCAATATTTAGAGCAATAGGAATAACTTTACCAACAACAACAACTGCAAACAAATTACTTTACGTAGGTTGTAAATATAATTCAACAGACACTAAATGGGATGTTGTTTCAGTACAAGAAGAAGCATAAAACAATTAAATTTATAAATTATGATTACTAATAAAATACATTATCAAATTACGGGAGATTTAACTGCTGATTACGGAGTAACAGTAAGCAATCCAATTATTAAAATAGCAGTATCAGACAGAGGCGTTATAACAGATGGTTTACTCAAGTGTGAATACAATGTATATATTTCTGAGGAAACATATACAAGTGGTAAATACTTTTTTAAAGCTGAAAAGGAAGGAAAAAGATTAATTAATTTTGACTTTCCAATTTCAGATGTACCAAATTGGGGAATCCAAAGTTATAAAGAAGATCAAAAAAAGATTATTGCTGATACGTTTGGTTTTGATGTTGCAAATGTTATCTTGGTTGAAGAGGAGTAATATGAAATACTATATAATAAGTAAGATAGAACTTGGAGAGGATGAAAGTTTAAAGTTTACAGACGTTGGACAAACAGATGATGTAAATGTTTCAAATGAAATCAATGAGGGCTACGATAGTACTCTTGGCAAATTTACAGGAGAAAACAGAACAAAACTGGAGCTTGGAATTGTTAAAATTAGCACTTTTTTTGAAACTACTGATTATGTAAATGAGGCGCGTACAATGGTTGAAAATGTTGATAATTTAAACTTAAATGCAATAACTAATGTAAGCGAATTATAATGGCATCAGCAACTAAAGGCAATCAAACATCAAATAAGAGCACTCCTGGGGCAACATTTAAACAGTTAAGTCATACCCAAAACTCTGGTAGTAATAGAGTTATTATTGCTTTTTTTCAAATTAGCAATGGTAATAATAAAAGCTTTACAGGGGCTACTTATGGCGGTGATGCTATGACTGAATTATACATAATTAATAGAGGTGGTTTGGCAAGTCGTATGGCAGTTTATTATATGATTGACCCGCCAGAGGGGGCGAATACTTTAAGAGTTAACTTTAATCAGCAAAATTGGAACTCAATGTCTTTCTATGCTCGTAGCTTTACGGATTGCGGAGGAATTGGTGCTCATTTAAAAGAAGGTGGATCAACATCTCCGCATAACGAAAATTTAACGGTTGAAAATGATAGCTTAATAATGATGACATGTGCTTCTAATGCCGCAATACAGACAATGCAAATCCCTACGGGAACAACTGTTCCAGATATTAACCATACAACAAATAAAAACATTGGAGTTGGTGCAATTTCTAATAGTGGACATAGCGCAGGAAGTATTCCTTTAAGAACAACAGTAAATAATAATAATGTTACTTTAGATGCGGTTGAGATAAAAGGTTTAAGTGGTGGTGGAAGTACAAATAACAGTGACTTCTTTTTAGTAATGTAAAAACAATATAGTATTATTACCGTAGGAATAATAAATTCATTTCACTTTGTAGTAATAATATAAAAGACTTATTTTTAGAAAAACTCAGTGAAATGAATGAAATATTACTTAATGCAGATACTAGTGTTTCGTTTACAGATGTTGATTTACCGATTATGGTCGTTGCTCAATTGGTTATTTTTGTAGGAACACTTGTTGGTTTTTGGTCAACTTTAAAAAACAAAACAGCTATGAACACAAGACTAAATAAAGAACTAAAAGAAAAGCTAAACGAACATATATCTGATTCTGACAAAAGAATTAACGCTAATAGGCAAGAATGTAACGAAGCTTATACAAAGCTAGAGAACAAAATTTGCATAATAGAAAAAGAAGTAAATAACATAACCGTAGGTATAGCAAACATTGAAGGTTATATGAAAGCAATAGTAAATAATAAGTCAAACAATTAAATTTAAAGTCATGGGTTACGGAGGAAGTAAAAAACCAGTAAAAGGATTAGTAGTATTAACTAAGCCAAAAAGTTACGGAGGAACTAAAAACAATACTGTTATTAGATCACAACCAAAATAATTTTATAATGAGAAAATTATTAGTGTTAGCTAAGTTGTTTTTTTCTAAAACAGAAATAGTTGAAAAAACTGTTGATGGAATTGAAAATATAACTAAGTCAAGAATTGACAAAAAGAAAGTTACTCTATGCATTATTATAGTACTTGGTATATTAACTTTACTTGGTGCTATTAGTGAAGAAACTTTTATAGAATTATTTAAAGACGTTAATTAATTTTAACGTCTTTAATTAGATAATAAAGAAAATGACTGAAATAATTGAAGTAAAAGTAATCAGTAAGAAAGGTAGTTCTAGTGAATACGCTATTAATAAAGATAAAGTAACTTACTTTAGAGGGTATGTCGAAACTAGCTTTGAGGTAAAGGCTCAACCTAAACTTAAAACTGCTGTATATCTAATGGGAAGTACTAAAGCTTTAATCTTAGACATAAGCTATGATGAATTTAAGCGTAAGTTTTCTTCTAAAAACCATTCCACAACTGAATAATTTTAAAAAAACTATTCTTTTAAGCTCAATGCTGAATTAGGATTATCATCATAAGAATAATAAAATTCATGATTTTTGTGTATCTCACTGATTAATTCATCGAACATTTCAATTTCTACTGATAATTCATTTTCGCTGTTTTGCAATTCTTCTATTTTAAATATAAAATTTTCATAGAAAAACTTTGGATTGCAATTTTGTTTCTTATGTATTTTCTTGTAGAAGTTTCTAAGCATATTTACTTTATTAGTAATTTCTTTTTTCTTCTCTTTCAGCTTCATAAGCATTTTATTTAGCCCTCCAATAACATCACTTAATGTTTGGAAATTAGATTCAGTAATTACATTTACTATCAATCCTTCAAATACAGATTTAAAGTATTCTATTTTAATACTTTCAGTTATCTCTGTTGTACTTCCAGTAATATCATAAGTTTGTCTACGCTTAGAATTAGACAATACATTATAAGCTTCTTTAATAGCTTTAAATTCTTCCTCTTTACCTTTTACTAGGTCAGGGTGATTGAGTTTAACTAGCCTTTTATAGGCTAGTTTAATCTCTTTGTTAGTAGCTTTTTTATCTACTTCTAGTAATTCGTATAAGTCTTTCATTATTTTTTATCTATAATATTACCAACTACAACTGCTCGTTCATTTAATGGAAAAATCATACGTTCACCATGTCCTTCGTACATCTTTAGTCTGTATGTTCCAGTTAATTTATTAAAACAAACTACCCATTTTTTAGGTTCTTCACCTTCGTATGTTACTTCAATAATATCATTGTTAAAAATATTATTACCCTTAGAATCTTTTAGATTAGTATCTAAACAAACAGTTTTAAGGTAAATGTAATAAGAAGCTCCTTCTTTAGTTCTTATTTCTTCAAGCATAAAGC
>ENA-ORDA01000174-ORDA01000174.1-marine-metagenome-genome-assembly--contig:-NODE-174-length-66675-cov-21.035136_pt1 | contig 66675 bp, 57 predicted proteins | sample MGYA00237778_ERZ508506 | MGnify/ENA primary metagenome ERZ508506 (study PRJEB26177, sample SAMN06267891) | marine metagenome | isolation source: Monterey Bay, California, USA | place: Pacific...
ATTAATAAAATTTGTCAAATATAACGATATACATCTTTAAAAGGAACTCTTAATTGATCTCCATAAATCCCTTCCTTTGTTCTAATTCCACACCCTATAACCATATTTATTTCAGATTTATATGGAAGATTTAATATGTTTTTTACCATTAAAGTATCTGATCCCTCCATAGGACAAGTGTCATAACCAATTCCTGACATACTTAACATAAAGTTTTGAGCTGCTAATCCAGCGCTTTTGTGAGCAACAATTCTTGTATCTGAACTTGTAACCTGTCTCATGGTTGGTCTGAACAATCCAATAGTTTGAAATATTATACTTTTAATTAATCCGATAATACCAAAAAAATCTGTGTATAATGTTGGAATAATTTTTTTATAATAAGCATGCGCTTGTTTTAATCTTTTTTTAGAAATTTCATTATTTTTTGATTGCGTTGTAATAACATCAACATTCCATTGAGCTCTTTCTTTCCAAAGATCTTTTCTTACAACAATAACAACTAATTGATTAGCCGTTTTAGCAGCATTTTGATTAAAGCAAGCTTTTGATAATTTCTTTAGAATTTTTTTATCGCTAACATGAATAAATTCCCATAATTGAAGGTTACTACTGTTGGGGGCTAAGCTTGCATTAAATAAGCATTTTTTAACTTTCTCAGGGTCGATGTCATCATTATTAAAAAGTCTTACAGACCTACGATATTTTATAGCGTCAGAAACCGATTTTTCATTCTTCATTTTATGAAATTAAATTTAATATTTTTTTTAAGAAACTTATCTTATTTTTAAAAGGAGGATATCTCAATGGAGGATCTATCCATAGAGGCTTAGAAATGTATGGCTTGAAATGAGAAAATGTATCAAATGTTGATTCTCCATGGTATTTTCCCATACCACTTTGTCCAACTCCTCCAAAAGGCAGTCTATCATTTGCTATATGCATAACAGTATCATTAATAGCACCACCTCCAAATGGGTGAGATTCTAAAAATTTTTTTCCAAATTCACTTCTGTTAGTAAAAATATATAATGCTAAAGGATGTGAATATTTATTTACTAATTCATCAACCTCTTTAAAATCACTATATTCAATAATAGGTAATATTGGTCCAAATATTTCATCTTCCATTATTTTAGAATCTAAATTTTCAACTTCTACTATTGTTGGTTCAAAAAACTTACTATTCATATCAAATTTACCACCATGCAATATTTTTTCGTTCTTGAGCAATGAATTAAGATATTTCATGTGTTTATCACTAATAATTCTTCCATATTCTTCACATTTTATAACATCATCACTATAGGTTTTAATAATTTGGGCAATTAATTCTTTAATTAAATCGTTTTTTATTTTTTTATTTACAATTAAAAAATCAGGAGCTATACATGTTTGACCACAGTTTGTAAATTTTCCCCACACTATTCGTTTTGCTGTGACCTTAATTGAAGCAGTTTCGTCAACTATACAAGGGTTTTTTCCGCCAAGTTCAAGAGTTGTAGGTGTTAAGTTTGTAGCAGCAGCTTTTGCTATAATTTTTCCAACGCTAACACTTCCTGTGAAAAAGATATAATCCCATTTAAATTCTAATAATTTAGTTGATATATCAGGACCACCGAGAACAACATCTACGTGACCTTTATCAAAAACTGAACTTAAAATTTTATTTAATATTTGACTTGTTTGTTCAGAGTATTCAGATGGTTTTAAAAGAACCGTATTTCCAGCTGCTATTGCTCCGATTAGTGGAGCAATTGATAATTGAAAAGGGTAGTTCCAAGGTGAAATATGGAGTGTGTTTCCATAGGGTTCAGCAATTATGTAATCAGATGATGGAAAATTTAGTAGGGTAGATTTAACAGCTTTTCTTTTGGTCCATTTTTTTAAATTTCTAAGAGCAATTTTAATTTCGGAATAAACAAAATGTATCTCAGTTAAATAACTTTCTCCTTTTGATTTACCTAAGTCATTAAATAAAGCTAATTCTATTTCTTTTTCGCTTGATTTAATCTCATTTAAAAGATCTTTTAATTTTTGAATTCTAAAGTCGACATTATATGTTTTTTTTGATTTAAAATAGTTTTTTTGATTGTCAATTGTTGATTTTAATGATTTATCCATAAAAAAAGGGTTTTTTAGAATAATTAAATTATGATTTTGATAAAAATATGAATTAAATTAATGATGAGGTAAATTAATTGATTTTTTGTTTACTTTTATATAGTATTAATTTTTACTCCTTCTCTTTAGATAAGGGGTTTTTTTTTAGAAATGAGTTTAAATAAATATAGTAAAGCCGTCACCCAAGATCCTACTCAGCCAGCCGCTAAAGCAATGCTTCATGCAATTGGATTAACTACTAAGGATTTATCTAAGCCGTTTGTTGGTATTGCTAGTACTGGTTATGAGGGTAATCCTTGTAATATGCATTTAAATGATCTTTCTAAGAATATTAAAGATGGTATTAATAAAAATGAATTAATTGGATTAATATTTAATACAATTGGAGTTAGTGATGGTATTTCAATGGGAACTCAAGGCATGAGATATTCACTTCCTTCTCGTGATATTATCGCTGATTCAATTGAGACTGTTGTACAAGCAATGGCTTATGATTCTTTAATTACTGTTGTTGGTTGTGATAAAAATATGCCTGGTGCATTAATTTCAATGCTAAGACTCAATCGACCATCAATTTTAGTTTATGGTGGAACAATTGCTCCTGGGTGTCATAATGGAAAGAAACTTGATGTTGTTTCAGCATTTGAAGCTTGGGGTGAAAAAGTTTCTGGAAAAATTGATGAAAATGAATTTAGTAATATTATAAAAAATGCCTGTCCAGGTGCTGGTGCCTGCGGTGGAATGTATACTGCAAACACCATGTCGTCTGCAATAGAGGCAATGGGTATGTCACTTCCTTATAATTCATCAAATCCTGCAACTAGTTCTCAAAAAACTAAAGAATGCGATTTAGTTGGAAAAGCAATTTTTAATTTAATTAATCTTGATTTAAAACCTTTAGACATAGTTACTAAAGAATCTATTAAAAACGCTGTAAGATTAATAACAGTTTTAGGAGGATCAACAAATGCTGTTCTTCACATGCTTGCCATTGCTAAAAGTGCTAATATTAATTTTACAATTGACGATTTTCAAAAAATTTCAGAAAAGACTCCTTTTTTAGCAGATTTAAAGCCTAGCGGAAAATTTCTTATGGAAGACCTTCATGATGTTGGTGGAGTTCCAGCTGTAATGAAATATATGTTAGAAAATAATTTGTTAAATGGAGACTGCATGACAGTTACTGGAAAAACAATAAAAGAAAATTTAGAAGATGTAAAATCATTAGATTTTAATCAAAATGTAATAAAACCAATCTCAGAACCTATTAAAGATTCTGGACATATTAGAATCTTATACGGAAATATAGCTACAAAAGGGTCAGTTGCAAAAATTACTGGAAAAGAAGGTCTAAAATTTTCAGGAAAAGCTATTGTTTTTGATTCTGAACAGGAAGCTAATGATGGTATAAAAAATGGATTAGTTAAAAAAGGTAATGTAGTTGTTATACGTTATGTAGGTCCAAAGGGTGGGCCAGGAATGCCCGAAATGTTAAAACCTACATCGGCAATAATGGGTTGTGGATTAGGAAAGGAAGTAGCATTAATAACAGATGGTAGATTTTCAGGTGGTACTCATGGTTTTGTCGTTGGTCATATTTGTCCTGAAGCTCAAGACGGAGGTAACATAGCACTTATAAAAAATAACGATAACATAATCATTGATGCGATTACTAATTCAATATCTTTAGATATTTTAGAAGAAGAATTGACAAAAAGAAAAAATAATTGGATTAAACCAGAACTTAAGTTTAAAAACGGAATATTATATAAATATTGCAAAAATGTTTCAAATGCATCTAAAGGATGTGTTACAGATAATTAATGAGTAATAATAAGAAAATATCAGGTGCAGAGGCAGTTATAAGGACATTAATTGAAGAAGGTGTAGATTTAATATACGGTTATCCTGGAGGTGCAATTATGCCTATATATGATGAGTTGTATAAGTTTCAAGATAAATTAAATCACGTTTTAACTAGACATGAACAAGGTGCTACTCATGCTGCTCAAGGCTTTTCAAGAGTTTCAGGAAAAGTAGGAGTAGTCATGGCTACATCCGGCCCTGGGGCTACTAATTTAGTTACAGGAATTGCAGATGCTCAAATAGATTCAACTCCAATGGTTTGCATAACTGGTCAAGTCGCATCACATTTACTTGGTTCTGATGCTTTTCAAGAAACTGATATAATTGGCATATCAACGCCTGTTACAAAATGGAATTGTCAAATAACTCAAGCTAAAGATATTCCAGAGATTTTGGCTAAAGCATTTTATATTGCTAGGACAGGAAGGCCGGGTCCTGTTTTAATAGATATTACAAAAGATGCTCAATTTGAATTAATGAGTTTTCAGTATAATAAATGTTTTTCTGTAAGAAGTTACAAACCAGTTCCCGATTATTCAACTGATCAAATCAAAAAAGCTAGTCATTTAATTAATGAATCAAAAAAACCATTTATTGTTTTTGGACAAGGTGTTATTTTGGGTGAAGCTGAAAATGAATTTAAGGAATTTATAGAGAAAACAGGAATACCTTCAGCTTGGACCATCTTAGGGTTGTCTGCCTTACCTACTGAACATTATTTAAATGTAGGAATGGTTGGAATGCACGGAAATTATGGTCCCAACGTTTTAACTAACGAATGTGATTTGCTAATAGCTATAGGAATGCGTTTTGATGATCGTGTAACGGGTAATTTAGAGACTTACGCTAAGCAAGCTAAGATTATTCATATGGAAATTGACCCTGCAGAAATAAATAAGAATGTTGAGTGTGATATTTCAGTCTTAGGAAACATTAAAGAAACTATTCCTTTATTAACATCAATGGTTAATAAAAATTCTCATAAAAGTTGGTTAGATAAATTTTCATTTCATTATGAAATTGAATTTAAAAAAGTTATTAATAAAGAAATTAATCCAACAAAGAACGGATTAACAATGGCTGAAGTTATTAAAGAAATTAATAATTCGACGAATGGAGATGCAATTATTGTAACAGATGTTGGACAGCATCAAATGGTTACTTGTAGGTATGCTAAATTTAATAAATCTAAATCTAATGTTACCTCTGGCGGATTAGGAACCATGGGTTTTGCACTTCCTGCGGCTCTTGGTGCTAAAATGGGAGCACCTGATAGAGAAGTTGTCGCTGTTATAGGTGACGGAGGATATCAAATGACAATTCAAGAATTAGGCACAATTTTTCAAACTGGTAGTGCGGTTAAAATTGTTGTTTTAAATAACAATTTTTTAGGAATGGTCAGACAATGGCAACAAATGTTTTTTGAAAAAAGGTATGCCTCTACAGAACTTGTAAATCCTGATTTTGTAACTATAGCTAAAGGATATTATTTGGAAGCTGAAAAGGTGAGTGAAAGGAAAAATTTGAAAGAAGCAGTGAATAGAATGATAAAATCTAAAAAACCTTATTTTTTAGAAGTTTCTGTTGAAAAAGAGGATAACGTATTTCCAATGATTCCGACAGGTGCTTCAGTTTCAGATATTAGATTAGAATAACATGAAAGATTTAAAAAATACATACACTGTATCAATTTACACTGAAAATAACATAGGTTTATTAAACAGAATTTCTGCAATATTTTTAAAACGTCATATAAATATTGAAAGTCTGACAACATCGCCTTCAGAAATTGATAATATATTCAGATTTGTTATTGTAGTTAAATCAACTGAATTTTCAATAAAAAGGATTATTAAACAGATAGAAAAACAAATTGAAGTAATAGCTTCTTTTTATCATACTGATGATCAAACTATATTTCTAGAAACAGCTCTTTATAAAGTTAAGTCAAAATCACTTTTTGATGAAAAACATATTCAAAAGATTATTAAAAATAGTCAGGCTAACATTGTAACAGTTTCACCAAGTTATTTTGTTATAGAAAAAACTGGATGGAGAGATGACACAGAGAAATTGTATAAAGAATTGGAACCTTACGGGTTATTACAATTTGTAAGATCAGGAAGAATTTCGGTTTCTAAAGAACCAATGAATATTTCCAATTTACTTGGATTAAATACAGATAAATAAATTATGAAAAATTATTTTAATAAATTACCGTTAAGTCAAAAAATTGATCAATTAGGTAAATGTAGATTCATGGACTCCTCTGAGTTTTCAGATGGAGTTTCTGCATTACTTGGTAAAAAAATTGTTATTATAGGTTGTGGTGCACAGGGCTTGAATCAAGGCCTTAACATGAGGGATTCTGGTCTTGATATCTCTTATGCATTAAGAAAGGAAGCAATTTCACAGAAAAGAGATTCTTATATAAATGCAACATCAAATGATTTTGTAGTAGGAACTTTTGAGGAACTGATTCCAAGTTCAGATATGGTTTTAAACTTAACACCTGATAAAAATCACACCAGTGTAGTAACCAATTTGATGCCTTTAATGAAAAAAAATTCAGTTCTGTCTTATTCACATGGTTTTAATGTAGTTGAAGAGGGAATGGAGATTAGAAATGACATAACAGTAATTATGGTTGCTCCTAAATGTCCTGGAAGTGAAGTAAGAGAAGAGTATAAAAGAGGTTTTGGTGTTCCAACACTTATAGCAGTTCATCCTGAAAATGATCCATTAAATATTGGTATGGATGTTGCAAAAGCTTATGCAGTTGCTACTGGCGGCAATAGAGCAGGTGTTTTGGAGTCGTCATTTGTCGCCGAAGTTAAATCAGATTTAATGGGTGAACAGACAATTTTATGTGGAGTATTACAAACAGGTTCAATACTTTCGTTTAATAATATGGTACAAAACGGAATTGATCCAGCATATGCCTCGAAATTAATTCAATACGGTTGGGAAACTATTACTGAAGCATTAAAACACGGTGGTATCACAAACATGATGGATCGATTAAATAATTCGGCTAAAATTGAAGCTTTTAATCTTTCAGAAGATTTAAAAGACATAATGAGACCATTATTTAACAAACATATGGATGATATTATGTCGGGACATTTTTCCTCAACTATGATGGAAGACTGGAATAATGACGATATTAACCTGTTGAGTTGGAGAGCTGAAACTGAAAAAACTGCATTTGAAAAAACTTCACCCTGCAAAGATGAGATTTCCGAACAAGAATTTTTTGATAATGGATTACTAATGGTAGCTTTTATAAGGTCAGGTGTTGAATTAGCATTTGAAACAATGACAAACTCGGGTATTATTGATGAATCTGCCTACTATGAATCTCTCCACGAAACTCCTTTAATAGCTAATTTAATAGCTAAGAAAAAATTATTTGAAATGAACAGGATTATATCCGACACAGCTGAATATGGCTGTTATTTATTTGATCATGCATGCAAACCGTTATTGAAAGATTTTTTTAAAACAATTGAATCAAAACACATCGGCAAACCTTTTCTTCATTCAAAACAGATTGATAATACAGAATTAATTAAAGTGAACGAAATTATAAGATCTCATCCTGTTGAATTAATAGGAAAGAAGCTAAGAACATCAATGACTTCAATGAAAACAATTGTTTAATTAAAATTAAGACTATGAATATGGTTCCAAAAGAATATCAAATTAATAAAGTAATTAATCATAATGAATATTTGATTAATGGCAAAATAAGTAATTGGGACGGAAAACACACTCAAGTTTATTCTACATTACTTAGTGTTAAAAATGATGATAAGCCATTACTTATTGGAAACACGCCAGAAATGTCAGGTGATTATGCTTTAAAAGCATTAGATGCTGCTCACACTGCATTTAATTATGGACAAGGAGTTTGGCCTACTATGAAGGTTTATGAAAGAATTCAATGCATGGAATCTTTTGTAGAAAAAATGAAAACTAAAAGAGAAGAGATTGTTAAACTTTTAATGTGGGAAATTGGAAAGAATTTAAATGATTCAAGAAAAGAATTTGATAGAACAGTAGAATACATAAATGATACAATTGTTGAGTATAAAAGGATTGATAGAAAGGGAGCTACTTTTCAAAATAAATCTGGTGTAAGAGCTTTAATAAGAAGAGGTCCACTTGGTGTGGTATTATGTTTAGGTCCATATAATTATCCTTTAAATGAAACTTTTGCATTATTGATACCTGCTATTATAATGGGAAATACAACAATCTTTAAACCAGCAAAACATGGAGTTTTATTAATTGCACCATTATTAGAGGCTTTTAAAGAATCTTTTCCTGACGGTGTTGTGAATATAGTTTTTGGTAGAGGAAGAGAGATAGCCACTCCAATTATGAAAAGTGGAAAAGTTGATGTTTTAGCCTTAATTGGCCATAGTTCATCAGCTATTTCTTTACAAGATTTACATCCCCAAAAAAACAGATTAAGATTAGTTTTAGGTTTAGAAGCAAAAAATCCTGGAATAATTTTAAAAGATGCGGATATTGACTTAACTGTTAAAGAATGTATTTCAGGTACTCTATCGTTTAATGGTCAAAGATGTACAGCTCTGAAAATATTATATGTCCACGATGAAATTAAAGATGAGTTCTTATCTAAATTTGTCAAGGCTGTGGATGAATTAAAGCTAGGTCTTCCCTGGGAAAACACATTGTTAACTCCTTTGCCTGAGCCAGCAAAGCCTAAATATATTTCTGACTTAATTGATGATGCTATTAGTCAAGGCGCAAAAATATTAAATAAAAAGGGTGGGAATAAACAAAAGAATTTTGTCTTTCCAGCAGTATTATATCCAGTAAAAAAGGAAATGAAAGTTTATAAAGAGGAACAGTTTGGTCCTGTAATACCAATAATTTCATTTTCTGACATATCAACTCCTATTAAAGACATGTCTGCTTCTAATTATGGGCAGCAAGTAAGTATCTTTGGCAAGGATGTAGATACATTAGGCCCAATAATTGATTCTATGGTAAATTTAGTATGTAGAGTGAATTTAAATAGTGCTTGTCAAAGAGGGCCAGATATTTATCCATTTACAGGAAGAAAAGATTCTGCAGTAGCTACATTAAGTGTTCATGATGCACTTAGATCATTTTCAATAAGAACATTTGTTGCCTCAAAAGACAATGAACTCAATAAGGGTATTTTAAGGGAAATGATAGATTCTAAAAAATCACATTTCATTAGAACAGATTATTATCTTTAATTATTTAGCATAACTGGCATTACCAGCATAGTGATTTCTTCAGCTTCAGAACCAGAATTTGTTGGTGTTAGAATTCCAGCTCTATTTGGAAGTGACAGTTCTAATTTAACCTCATTAGAATTTAAGTTTGATAACATTTCTGTTAAAAACCTTGAATTAAAACCAATTTGCATATCATCTCCATTATAATTACAAATTAATCTTTCCTCAGCTTTATTGCTATAATCTAAATCTTCTGCAGAAATAATTAATTCATTACCTGTGATTTTAAGTCTAACTTGATGAGTTGTTTTGTTAGAAAAAATACTCACCCTTTTGGTAGAGTTTAAAAACAAAGATCTGTCAATAGTTAAAACATTTGGGTTTTCTTTAGGAATAACAGCTTCATAGTTTGGATATTTGCCGTCAATTAATCTACAAGTTAAAGACAAATTTGAGAAAGTGAATTTTGCATTACTATCATTAAATTCAATTTTAACATCAAATTCATTAGTAGCTAAAATACCTTTTAAAATATTTAAAGGTTTTTTGGGCATTATAAATTCAACAAGTTTATCAGATTTATAGTCAGTTCTTACGTATCTTACTAATTTGTGAGCATCTGTTGCTACAAAAGTTGAGTTTTCACTTGAAAATTGAAAAAAGACACCACTCATAACAGGTCTTAAATCATCGTTTCCTGATGCAAATATAGTAGTGTTTATAGCCTCATATAAAACTTTTGAAGATATAGAAGAGTTGTTAGGATCTGTTATAGGCAATGTCTTTGGAAATTCCTCTCCTTTTGCATAAGCTAACGCATATTTTCCATGATTTGAACTTATTTCAATGGTATTGTTATCTAGTATATTAAACGTAAGTGGTTGTTCTGGAAATGTTTTTAAAGTATCTATTAGCAACTTAGCGGGAACAGCTATTGAGCCGTTGTCTTCAGATTCTATTTTAATTTCCGCACTTAAAGTCGTTTCTAAATCTGACGCAGTTATTTTTAGTACAGATTCAGAAATATTAAATAAAAAATAATCTAAAATAGGCAGAGTGTTATTTGTGTTTAAAATACCACCTAAAACCTGAATGTTTTTTAGTAATAATGAGCTTGATGCTATAAATTTCATAGATTATATTAATAATCAATAAATATATTAGAAACTATCGTTAAAATAAAACATATTTATTAACACTGGTTAATTAAATTTAATAGTTATTACATCTCTATAATTTAATCCAAATAAGCTGGCCGCACCTCCAAAAGTTTCAGGATTGCTTTTGTATATAGAAAGTTCGAGGTAATTAGATTTATTAAATAATGCAATTTTTTTACCAATTTCTTTCCTGTTTTCTTTTTTAATATCGAATCTGATAGCATTTCCGTAAGAACTAACTATTTCTTTAAAAATATAATTCCTTGCATTAATCTCAAAAGATCTAGATTTTCCAAATTCAATAAAAGTTTTTTTAGAAATGTTCGTAACTACATTATCATAATTATCAACATAAATTACATTTCCTGAAATTTCGTTAGATTTTTCATTTAAAATAGGATTTAAATTATATAATTCTTTGAGTTTAAAAATCTGATTTCCTACCAAATCAATTGAACCGCCTCTGTATATATGTGCTGCGATTTTGACAAATACATCAATCACTGAGAATGTAGTGACTTTATCATTATGAATATTAATTTCAATAATTTTTTCAGGATTTATTTTTGAAGCCAGTAAAGACATAATTCCATTGTTTGCACATATAAAAAAATGATTATCTAATTTGATTACTAAATGACTTTGTTCAATTGTTTTTTCGGAGTCAACTCCAATTATATGAATAGATCCCTCTGGAAAATTTTTATAACTGTTTTCAACAATATAAGCTGCTTCTACAATATTAAATGGAGATATGTTATGAGAAACATCAACGATGTTCACATTTTCTAATTCATTAAATAAAGCACCTTTTACAGAACCAACATAATGATCTTTAATTCCAAAATCTGTTGTTAAAGTTATTACACTCATTTAATGATAATAAAATAATATTTAAGGCTAAAAATTATATAAATTTACAATATGCCTTTAATAAAACATAAGTAATTTGAAAAAACTAGAATATTTTATAAAAGACATTCATCCTGTAGAGTTTTTTGATAAAAAAAACTTTGATGTCGTAAAAATTATTAAAAATAATTTTCCCTCAATTAAGATTATTATTAAAGGGGATAGAATTGTTGCCAGCGGAGATGAGGCTTTAATTACTCAGTTAAGAATAAGATTAGATTCATTGATCATGATTATGAAAGATAACGATAGTATCAATGATAAAACCATTACTTCAATAATGTCTGGTCAAGGTGAAAAACTAATTAGTTCATTAAGAGGTAAATTAATATTACATGGAGTTGGAAAGAAAAAAATTAAAGCTCATACAATTAATCAAATTAAAATTGTTGATGCATTTATTAATAATGATATGGTTTTTGCAATAGGCCCTGCAGGAACAGGAAAAACCTATACTGGAATAGCAGTAGCTGTCAAGGCATTAAAGGACAAAATTGTTAAAAAAATTATTTTAACTAGACCTGCTGTGGAAGCGGGTGAGAGCCTCGGTTTTTTGCCTGGTGACATGAAAGATAAATTAGACCCTTACATGCAGCCTTTGTATGATGCTCTCAAAGAAATGATTGACACAGATAAACTTGATGATTATTTAAAAAGAGGAGTTATAGAAATAGCACCATTGGCTTATATGAGAGGAAGAACTCTTGACAATGCTTTTGTTATTCTTGACGAAGGTCAGAACACTACTCATAATCAAATGAAAATGTTTTTAACAAGAATGGGCGTTAATGCTAAGTTTATGATTAACGGAGATCCAGGTCAAATTGATTTACCAAGAAGAGTAATGTCCGGTTTAAAAGAAGCAAACTTAGTCCTTAAAAATATTGAAGGTATAAAAATGATATATCTAGACGACTCTGATGTTATTCGACACCAAGTTGTTAAAAGAATCATAGAAGCTTATAAAAACACTGAACACTCTAATTAATTAATATGAACACATTAACTGAAACAAATTTTAATTTTCCAAACCAGCTTTCTAAGTATTCTGGAAAAGTTAGAGAAGTTTATAAATTTAAAAATGATGTTTTAGTAATGATTTCAACCGACAGATTATCTGCATTTGACGTTGTTCTTCCGAAAGGAATTCCTTACAAGGGTCAAATTTTAAATCAAATTGCTTGTAAAATGCTTGATGCTACCTCTCATATAGTTCCAAATTGGCTTATTTCTTCTCCAGATCCAAACGTTTCTATTGGGCAAGCATGCGAACCTTTTAAAGTTGAAATGGTTGTCAGAGGGTATTTATCAGGTCATGCAGCAAGACTTTATAAATCTGGTGAAAGAAAAATATGTGGAGTAGTTATGCCTGATGGAATGATTGAAAATGATAAATTTGTAAATCCAATTTTAACACCTACTACTAAAGCGGACAACGGATCTCACGATGAAGATATTTCAAGAGAAGAAATACTTTTGAACAACATTGTAAATGAGGAGGATTATTTAAAACTGGAAGATTATTCATTAAAGTTATTTGAAGAAGGATCTAGAATAGCCAAAAATCAAGGTTTAATACTTGTTGATACAAAATATGAGTTTGGAAAAAATAAAAGCGGTCAAATTATTTTAATAGATGAAATTCATACTCCCGATTCATCAAGGTATTTTTATTTAGATAGTTATTTAGACTTACAAAATTCTAAACTACCACAAAAACAATTGTCTAAAGAATTTGTTAGACAATGGTTGATTTCCAATGGATTTCAAGGAAAAGAAAATCAAATAATTCCAGAAATGTCTAATGATTACATAAAAGGAGTATCAAATAGATATATAGAATTATATGAGAAAATAACTGGTTTAGAATTTGTCAAAGAAGAACTGAATGGACTAGATAAAAGAATTGAAACTAATATTTTAAATTACTTTGATGTATAATTTTTAATAGATCATCGGAATTTATATTATTTTCAATCCATACAATATCCTTTTTTTTTCTTAACCAAGTCATTTGTCTCTTAGCATATCTTCTCGAGTTTTTTTTAATTTCATTAATTGCAATTTCTAGGGAGATTTTATTTTCAAGAAAAAGAAATAACTCTTTGTAACCAACTGTATTTAGGCTACGTAAATCTTTATATTTAAATAAATCTTTTACCTCATTTAAAAGACCTTTATTTATCATTTCATCAACTCGATTATTAATTCTTTCATAAAGAGTAGCTCGATCGCTTTTAATTGCAGTATTAATTATTTGAAAATTGTGATTTATTTTTTTATTTCCAAGATAGGATGAATATGGTTTGTTTGAACACAATGATACTTCAAGGGCTCTGATCAACCTTCTATGGTTATTAATATCTACTGTTAATAGATATTCAGGGTCTAATTCTCTTAATTTATCATGTAAATATTTGATTCCTAAAAGTTTGTAATTTGAGTTAACTGTTTTGCTAATTTCAGAACTAATATTGGGAAATGTATCCATCCCATGAGTTACTGCGTCCATATACATTCCCGAACCACCAACCATAATAATATGATCATTAATTTTTAATTCATGTTTTATAATATCCAACGCTTCAATTTGAAAATCATTTATAGTGTAATTATTTATTACAGATTTATGTTGAACACAATAGTGTTTTACTTTAGATAATTCAATTTTCGAAGGAACTGCAGTCCCGATATTCATCTCCTTATAAAACTGTCTTGAATCTGAGGAAATTATTGAACAATTTAGTTTTAAAGCAAGATCTATACTTAATTTTGATTTTCCAGAAGCAGTAGGGCCAGATATGGTAATTAATTTTTTATTTAACTTATTATCAATCAAAATTAATTAGTTTTTCAATTTTATGTTTTTTTAAATATTTAAGTATAACCTCCTTAGAATTTTCAATATATTCATTTTTGACTATCAACGAATCTAAAACCTCAAAGTTACTGATTTGATGATTAAGAGTAAAAAACCCATATCCGATATAGTTATTGTTTTTTACTACTATAACACTTTTTTCATCAATGTCTCTTCCTTTATCTATTAGTAACATGTTTTTGAATTTATAACTTAAGTCTTTTATCAAGAGATTAATATTTGTATTATTTTTTTTGATTGAGTCACTTAGTTCATATTTTTTCTTAAAAAACTCTAGTCTATTATTAGCTGTTTTTAATGATGAATAGCATTCTAAATAATTTACTGTGTCATCATAATGACATATTCTTAAATATTTATCACCATCTAAGTTTTCACATATTTCTAAACAGAATTTCTTAATAATTTTTTTTAAAAGCTTATTGAACTTAGGTTTATGCTTCTTAATTTCAGTGTTTTCTTTCAACAAAGCAATTAATTCACTTCCAGTTCTTTCAAATGTTATATCAAAAGCTTCTAATTGAATGTTTAATGATTTTTTAGATTTTCCAGTTAGATGCTGATTAACTCTATTTTTTATATTGTTACTCTTTCCTATGTATATTATTTTTCCATTTTGATCATGGAAATAGTATATCCCTACATCGTTTGGTAATTTATTAATCAACTTTTGCCATTTATTCTTTGAACTTGGTTTGGTCTCTGTTATTAGACTGTTTACAATGACTTTTTCATTGTCTTTTAAAAGAAGTAGCTTAAATAATTCTACAGTTGCTAATGCATCACCAGATGCTCTATGCCTATTAGAAATAGGTATTCCTAAGTTTTTTACTAAGTTTCCAAGTTTATAAGATTTTAAATCAGGAATTATTTTTTTTGAAAGTTTTACAGTACATAGCTGTGAAATATAGAACTTATATCCAAGTCTTTCGAATTCAATTTTTAACATTCTGTAATCAAATGAAGAGTTGTGAGCAACAAGAATAGAATTTTCAGTAATTTCTAAAATTCTTTTTGCAATTTGATAAAATTTAGGTGCATTAATAAGCATTTTATCATTTATGCCAGTTAATTGCTGAACAAAGGGTTGAATAGGAATTTCAGGATTTATTAAACTTACAAATTGATCAACTATTTTTTCCCCATCAAACCTATAAATCGCAATTTCTGTAATTCCTTCCTCATTAAATTTACCACCAGTTGTTTCTACGTCTAATATTGAATACAATTTTACTAATTATTTAATTCTAGTTCCAAAAATAGTGCTTCCTAATCTAATCATATTACTATTACATTTTATAGCTATTTCATAATCTGAGCTCATACCCATAGAAAGGATATCTAATTCTAAATTAAATTTATATTTTTTAAAATAGTTATTAAGATCGTTAAATTCTCTTTCAATTAAAGACAAATCTGTTGTGTAAGAGGCCATACCCATCATTCCCTTTAATTTGATATTTTTTAAACTTTTCAATTTATTTAACTTAATTAACTCATCAAACTCAGAGTAGGTAAAACCAAATTTTGTATTGTCATTGGATATGTCAATTTGTACTAAAATATTAATAACTCTATTGTTTTTAAACCCTTGTTTGTTTATTTCAGAAAGCAATCTATAACTATCGACACTGTGTATTAAATTAACAAATGGTGCTATAAATTTAACTTTGTTTCTTTGCAAATGACCAATCATGTGCCAGTTTATATCTTTTGGAAGAGAATCATGTTTTTCTACCATTTCCTGGACTTTGTTTTCTCCAAAATCACGGTGACCATGAACATATGCTGATTTAATGGAGTTTATCGGTTTAGTTTTACTTACGGCAACAAGTAAAACATGTTCGGGAATTATTTTAGAAATTTTAATTAAATTTTCAACTATTTCCATCCACTTTATTAATTATTTTAATAGCAAGTTCAAGGGCGTTAAAGCCATCTTTAAAACTAACTAATGGGGAAGATTTATTAATTATTGATTTTGCAAAATTGTTATGTTCCTCAATAATTGAGTTTACAGGTTTTAATTCTGGATTTGAATAATAAATTTGCTTTTTTTCTCCTTTAATATTTTCTATAACCATAGCATAATTATTTTTTTCTTCCTGAAAATTAGTAATTTTTACAACCTCGCTTTTTTTATCTAAAAAATCAACAGAAATGTATGCGTTATTTTGAAATAATCTAGTTTTTCGCATATTTTTTAAAGATATTCTACTTGCGGTAAAATTAGCAACCGCCCCATTTTCAAATTCAACTCTTGCATTAGTTATATCAGGAGAATCACTTATAACAGCTACACCATTAGCACTAACATTTTTAATATTTGAATCTATAACCTTAAGAACAATATCTATATCATGAATCATTAAATCTAATACTACTGAAACGTCATTTCCTCTTGGATTAAATTCAGCCAATCTATGACATTCAATAAATTTAGGTTTATCTATAATATCTAAAACAGAGGTTATAGCAGGGTTAAATCTTTCAACATGGCCAACTTGACCTATTAAATTATTTTTTTCTGTAAGCTTAACTAGTTCTAAAGCTTCCTCTAAAGTAGTAGTTATGGGTTTTTCAACAAAAACATGTTTATTGTTTATCAGACACAATTTTACCATTTCATAATGAGAAGGTGTGTTTGAACAAACAAATAAAGCATCACATTTTAGAATCAGCTGATTTACATCTTCATAAAAACATACATCTGAATTAATTTTAGATTTCAAACTTGTATTTTTATCAAAGCAACCTATTACTTTGAACGAATCTGATTCTAATAACAATTTAAGATGAATAGAACCCAAGTGTCCTATTCCAATTACACCAACATTAATCATTTTTAATTTTTTTCAAAAATACAATTCTTATTTATTTATTTTAGCTTTAATTTAATATGATAGACTCTTCAAAACATCAAGGGCAAAGAAAAAGATTAGTAGATAATTTAATTAATAAAGGAATTGATTCCGCTGTAGTGATAAAAGCATTACTAAAAGTTCCAAGACACGTCTTTATTGATAGTGATTTTGAAAGCTATGCTTACCTTGACAAAGCTTTTCCAATTGATTCAAATCAAACCATTTCACAGCCATATACAGTAGCTTTTCAAACTTCATTATTAAATTTAGTTAAATCTGATAAAGTTTTAGAAATCGGGACAGGTTCGGGTTATCAAACTGCTATTTTAATGGAAATATGTAAAAATGTATTTACAATAGAAAGGCAACATAGATTATATAGAAAAACAAAAAAATTATTATCAAAATTAAATTATCAATCATATAACATATTTTATGGAGATGGATACAAAGGACTTGATGAAAAACAACCTTTTGATAAAATATTAGTTACTGCTGGTGCAGAAGAAATTCCCAAAAAATTATTGATTCAGCTCAAGGTTGGAGGAATAATGGTTATTCCTGTAGGAAAAAATGTTCAAGAAATGATTGTTGTCAAAAGAATATCAAAATTAAAATTTGAAAAAGAAAATCATGGAAGTTTTAAATTTGTTCCATTATTAAAAGATTTAAATTAAATTTTTTTTATTCGATCTAATTGTATTTTATTTTCTCTATCCTTTATTACTTGACGCTTATCGTAAGTCTTTTTACCCTTTGCTAATGATATTAAAATTTTTGCAAATCCTTTTTCATTTATAAAAACTTTTAATGGAACAATGGTAAGACCAGAATTCTTAACATCTTTGTTAAGTTTTTTTAATTCTTTTTTATTTAACAGAAGTTTTCTTTGAGATTTTGTCTTGTGATTATAATGATTTCCAAATTCATATTCATCAATAAACATATTAACAATAAACAATTCTTGATTATCATTAAATTCACAAAAACTTTCTGAGATTGAGGCTTTATTTAGTCTAATGGATTTAATTTCTGTTCCAGTTAAAACAATTCCAGCATTATACTGATCAAGTAACTGATATTCAAATTTTGCTTTTTTATTTAATATATTTACTGCCTTATTCACAAAACAAAGTTACAAGTATTTTTAAAATGTCTAAAATTAAATGGATTGAGCCGAATGACAATAACGATATAAATTATAATGATGATTTTATTGTAATATTCAAACATTCTTACAGGTGTATTATAAGTAGAATAGTTTTAAAGAAATTTGAATTTGATTATAAGGACTTTTCAAATATAAAATTTTACTTAATTGATGTTGTAAAAAACAAAAAACTATCGAACGAATTATCGTCTTATTTTAATGTAAATCATGAGTCGCCTCAGTTGATGGTTGTTAATAAAGGAAAGTTAGTTCATAATTCATCACATTCTAACATATCGTTTAAAAACATAAATAAATAATTTTTAAATTGTTAATTATTTTTTAATAATATGTTATCAATTTGTTTATGATTTATCATTTGGTTATTAAATTTGCCTTTTAAATATTCAATAATAAGTATGGACAAAGAAATTTTTAATTTAATTGAAAAAGAAGAAACAAGACAATTAAATGGAATTGAATTAATAGCTTCTGAAAATTTCACTAGCCCAGATGTGATGAAGGCTACTGGATCTGTATTAACTAATAAGTATGCAGAAGGTTACCCTGGAAAAAGATATTATGGTGGTTGCGAAGTGGTTGATGAAATAGAAACCATTGCTATTGATAGAGCTAAGGAGTTGTTTGGAGCAGCATACGCAAACGTACAACCTCATTCTGGATCTCAAGCTAATACAGCAGTTTATCATGCTTTTTTAAACCCTGGTGATAAAATTTTAGGATTTGATTTGTCTCACGGTGGACATTTAACACATGGCTCGCCTGTTAACTTTAGCGGACGATTGTATAATCCGGTATTTTATGGAGTAAATGAATTAACCGGAGAATTAGATTATGAAAATATATCTAAAATAGCATTAAAAGAAATGCCAAAATTAATTATAGCAGGAGCATCAGCTTACTCTAGAGATATTGATTTTGAAAAGTTTAGAGAAATTGCTGACTCTGTTGATGCATTTTTATTAGCAGATATTTCACATCCCTCTGGACTAATTGCAAAAGGAATTTTAAATGATCCTATTCCGCATTGTCATATTGTAACCACAACTACACACAAAACTTTGAGAGGGCCAAGAGGAGGTCTGATTTTAATGGGTGAAGATTTCGATAATCCTTTTGGATTAAAATTTAAAAATGGATCATTAAAAAAAATGTCTTCATTAGTTGATTTAGCTGTTTTTCCTGGAAATCAAGGTGGTCCACTAGAACATGTTATCGCAGGAAAAGCAATTGCATTTGGTGAGGCATTAACTGACGATTTCATGTCTTACATGGTTCAAGTAAGACAAAATGCAAAAGCAATGGCAGATGAGTTTATTAAAAGAGATTATAAAATTATCTCAGGAGGAACGGATAATCATATGATGTTAATTGATTTAAGGAATAAAAATATTTCAGGTAAAGATGCTGAATTAGCATTAGTTAAAGCAGATATTACTGCCAATAAAAACATGGTTCCATTTGATGATAAATCACCTTTTGTTACTTCTGGAATTAGATTCGGAACACCTGCAATAACAACAAGAGGTTTGAAAGAAAAAGATATGATACTAATTGTAGATTTAATTGATAGAGTTATTAAAAATTCTCAAAACTTAGATGAGATTAGTAGAGTTAAAGTTGAGGTAAACAAACTAATGAAGGGTAGACTTTTGTTTAACTAATTTTTCTCAATTATTTTAATTTCAAATAATTTATTCCAGTTTTTTCCAGTAATAAAAAAAGTTCCCCTTTTTTTATTGTAAGCTATTCCATTTAAAACATCAAGTTTAGGATGGTTCTTGACTTTATCTTTTAGTCCACTAAAATCTATAACGCCATCAACTTGACCATTAGATGGTTCTATTATTAACCCAACTTCTTTATTAAACTGATAAGTGTTAGCATAAATTTTATTGTCAAACCATTCTAGTTCATTTATTTTATTAATCACTTTATTGTTGGTTACTACATTAACAAAACTAATTTCTTCCAAATCATTTTTATTTAATTTCCAAATTTTCTCAGATCCATCTGATTTATATAAATATTCACCGTCATTACATAAACCCCAACCTTCAATGCTATTTTTATAGTTGAAGGATTTTATTAATTTGAAATCATTTAAATTATATATAAAACCAATTTTACTTTTCCAAGTCAACTGATAAATTTTATTATTTAAAATAGTAATTCCTTCACCAAAATAAGACTTATCTAAAAATAATTTTTCTAGAACTTCTCCAGATTCAAAATTTACTTTTTTTAACATTGAAAATCCATATTGACCAGTCCCTTCGTATAAAAAATTATTATTATCAAATTCAAGACCCTGTGTGTAAGAATTCATGTCATGTGAAAACTCGTTAATTATTTCATATGTATATATTTTTGGTTTGATTGAAGAATAAATAATAAATTCTTTTTTTAAAGTATATTCTTTATCATCAACAGTAAAACTAGCTTTTAATATATTTTTACCTAAATTATTATTTAATAAAAATGGACTTGAAACTAAATTATTATCAATTTTAAATTGAAGATTTGTAATGTTTTTATTTAAGGGGTTATTGATAGTAAATTCAATTTGATCATTATTTTTTAAATATTCTTTTGTTTTTATAAGATCAATGTTAAAATTTTCTTTTTTTGTAGAGCCACAAGAGATTAATAAAAGCAAAATTATTATTGAACAAAGTCTATTTATCATTATCAATTTTTTTTCAAATTTAGTTATTAATTATTTTTTCTAAAGATATTTATTTAATAAAACATATATATATTTGCAATGGGCAAGTCTTACACAACCAGCTCCTATTTAATTCCCCCAGGGTGGGAACACAGCAAGGGTAGGTAGTTGTAGCGGTGTGATGTAAGTAGCTTGCCCTTTTTTTTTTAATATGTCTAAAATTATTTTAATTACAGGCGCTTCATCTGGTATAGGAAAATCCATTTCCCTATTTTTAACTACAAAAGGATATAAGGTTTATGGGACCTGTAGAAACCCAGATAAATACGATATTTCAGAGTATGAATTATTAAAATGTGATATAACATCTAGTTTGGACATAAAAAAAACAATAAAACATATTCTAAGTATTGAAAATCATATCGATGTACTAATTAATAATGCCGGCATTGGAATAACTGGTCCACTAGAGGAAACGAGTGAGTCAGATATAAAAAGTGCATATCAAACTAATTTATTTGGACCAATAGCAATTATCAAGGAGTGCATACCATCAATGAGAGATCGTAATAATGGTTTAATTATTAATATAACTTCAATTCTAGGTTATTTTGGAATTCCATTTAGAGGAGTGTATTGTGCCACAAAAAGTTCGCTTGAAATCATTGGTGAAGTTTTTAGTATGGAACTTAAAAAATTTAATATTAATGTAGTTAATGTTGCTCCTGGTGACTTTAAAACAAACATAGCCACTAGAAGAATTGATTCAATATCAAAAAATCATTCTAATTATACTGACGATTATACTAGGTCCTTGATTTCAGCAAATAAACATGTTGATAATGCTTGGACACCAGAAATTATTTCTACATTAATATATAAAATAATTAATTCAAAAAATCCAAAAATTCACTACAAAGTAGGTAAGTTTATTCAGAAATTTTCAATAGTTTTAAAAAATATTCTTCCGGATAGGTTGTATGAAAAAATACTTTTAAATTATAGTAAAAATTAAATTATGAAATTTTTTATAGACACTGCAAATCTTCAACAAATTAAAGAAGCACAAGATCTTGGTGTGCTTGACGGAGTTACTACTAATCCTTCATTGATGGCTAAAGAAGGTATAACAGGAAGTGAAAATATTTTAAATCATTATATTAAAATATGTGAAATTGTTGATGGAGATGTTTCGGCGGAAGTTATTTCTACTGACTTTAAAGGTATGATTAAGGAAGGTGAAGCTTTAGCTAAACTACATCCTCAAATTGTTGTAAAAATTCCAATGATTTTGGATGGAGTTAAAGCATTAAAATACTTTTCAAATAAAGGGATAAAAACTAATTGTACATTAATTTTCTCAGTAGGTCAAGCGCTTATAGCTGCCAAAGCCGGAGCTACATATGTTTCACCGTTTATTGGAAGATTGGATGATATTTCAACTGATGGTCTTAATCTTATTTCAGAAATTGCAAATGTTTATGATAATTATGCTTTTAATACTCAAATTCTTGCCGCTTCAGTAAGACATACTATGCACATTATAGATTGTGCTAAAATAGGAGCTGATGTTATGACAGGTCCTTTATCATCAATTAAAGGTTTAATTAAACATCCTCTTACTGATATTGGTTTAGAAAAGTTCTTAGCAGATTACAAGAAAGGCAATTAATCAGTTAGTACTATTTTTTCTAAGTCTGCTAGAGTCGTAATTTTTATAATCACACCTTTTTTATCTGTAATTAGAACCTTATTCAAATTGTTTAAAACCATTTTTTTACTCATAGATTCAAAATTCACTGCTCTAAAATTATCTATTCTATTACTGTTAAAATTATTTAGATAATTATTTTTCCATTTAAAACTATCATCATTAATGTTAATTAAATTAAAATGATAATTAAAATATTTCATACTTAATAAATTCACTTTATTGAACAAGTTGACTTGATGAGCATTTTGATCATATGACCAAAAAACAATAATATTTTTTTTATTAAAATTAATTTGTAGACCTATATCATTAATTATATTATTTTCATCGTAAAGATTGATTTTTGGTAATAACTTACCCTCTTGTAAAGCTGTTATATTGTCATAAAGAACAGAAACTTCATTATTTGTACTATTGTTTTCAGAAATTTTTAAAAACTCATAAATGAATTGATCTATATTAATCAATAATTTTTCCTCCAATAAATACTCATACGCTATAAACCTTAATAATTTTGTTTTAATAGTTTGATCAGACACTTGATCGTTTATATAATTCAATCGTTCTAGATTAAAATTTAAATTATAATCGTAACCTTTATCTAATGAAAATGATTCATTAATAGATTTTAATGTAATATAATCTAAGTAGGGTTTAAAGTGAGACAGTTCAGAAATATTTAAGCCTATGCTTTCTCTGTATTTTTTAAAATAATCAATATTTTCTGTATGATTTTCTTTGTTCAATATTATAAAGTTTTCAATGTGTGAATAGAGTGGAATAAGTATAGCATGACTTATTATTAAATCAGAAATAAAATTAGTTTTGATAACAGATTTATAGTTTGAATAATGTTTGATTTTTATATTTGTCAATGAATCAATAATACTTTTGAATTCTATTTTTGAAGATTTGTACTTAGACTTTACAAAGTTTTCCTCTTTTTCATGTTCTAAAAAAACATCAATTAAGTAATTGTTTTTAGAGGCGCCTAAACCAGAAAAAACTAAAGATTCATCAAAATCCAAAGAATTCAATCGTAATACTAAACTATCTCCCTTATTTATAATTAAGTATTGAAATTCGGGAAGATGAATAAAATTATAAAGGCCATTATTTAAATTTTCTAGAGATGATGAAAAAACTCCCTCATTATTTATAGTAATTTTTTTAATAATCTTTTCGTCTTTTAAAATTAGAATCTCATTATTTGTTGGTTTAATAATTTTTCCACTAATAAAAGTTTTATTATGATTGTTACATCCGATAAAAAATGTGATTAATAAACAAACAGCAGTTGATCTAAACATTTAATGAATTGTTTTTTTATTTAATTTAAATAATAATAAAGAAAATTCATAACCTTGATTTTATTAAGTTTGCAAAAATTTAATCTTATTATATGTTAAGTGTTTCTAATCTCTCTGTTCAATTCGGCAAAAGAGTATTATTCGATGAAGTTAATACTTCTTTTGTAAAAGGTAACTGTTATGGTATTATAGGTGCCAATGGTGCAGGTAAATCAACCTTTTTAAAAATTTTATCAAAATCAATTGAGCCAAACTCAGGAAGTGTCCATTTAGAAACTGGTAAAAGAATGTCAGTTTTAGAACAAAATCATTTTGCTTTTGATGAAAAACAAGTTTTAGAAACAGTTATCATGGGTAATAAAGAACTTTTTAGTATTAAAAAGGAAATGGATGAAATTTATGCTAATCCAGATTTTTCAGACAAGGATAGTGATAGAGTAGGAGTTCTTCAATTAGAATATGAGGAAATGGATGGATGGAACGCAGAAAGTTCGGCAGCAGCATTATTGTCTAATTTAGATATAAAAGAAGAACATCACTATAAAAACATGAGTGAATTAGATGGTGTTCAAAAAGTAAAGGTTTTATTAGCTCAAGCACTATTTGGAAATCCCGATGTATTAGTAATGGATGAACCTACAAATGATTTAGATTTTGAAACAATTAAATGGCTTGAGAATTTTATTTCAAATTACGATAATACTTGTATTGTTGTATCTCATGATAGACACTTCTTAGATTCTGTATGTACCCATATTTCAGATATTGATTTTGGGAAAATAAATAACTATTCCGGAAACTACACGTTTTGGTATGAATCAAGTCAACTAGCACTTAGACAAAAAACACAACAAAACAGAAAATCTGAAGAAAAAAAGAAAGAACTAGAAGATTTTATTGCCAGATTTAGTGCAAATGCATCAAAATCTAAACAGGCAACATCAAGAAAAAAGATGCTAGATAATCTCAAGATTGAGGATATAAAACCCTCATCTAGAAGATATCCTGCCGTGATTTTTACATCTGAAAGAGAAGCTGGTGATCAAATTCTTTCTGTTGAAAATTTAAGTTATTCCGATTCTACAAGTATATTATTTGATAAAATAGATTTTAATCTAAACAAAGGTGATAAAGTAGTCTTGTATTCAAAAGATACAAGAGCAACAACAGCATTTTATGAAATTCTGAACAATCAATTAAACCCAAATACTGGTAGATTTGACTGGGGAATAACTACTAGTCAATCATATTTGCCTTTGGATAACAATTCATATTTTCGAGAAAAGATTTCTTTAGTTGATTGGCTCAGACAATGGTCTAAAAATGACGAGGAAAGAGAAGAGGTGTTTATAAGAGGTTTTCTTGGAAAAATGATTTTTAGTGGTGAAGAAGCTTTAAAAAACTGTGATGTACTTTCTGGAGGTGAAAAAGTAAGGTGCATGCTTTCAAGAATGATGATGTTAAGATCAAATGTTTTAATGTTCGATGAGCCAACAAGTCATTTGGATTTAGAATCTATAACAGCTTTAAATAATTCAATTAAAAAATTTAAGGGAAATGTAATTTTAAGTACTCACGATTTTGAATTTGCTAAATCTGTAGGAAACAGAGTGATTGAGCTGACTCCCAAAGGAGTTATAGACAGGTTAACAACATTTGATTCTTATATAAATGACCCGAAGATAAAAGAGCTAAGAACTAAACTATACAGTTAAACTTTCTAATATTTTTTTAGATTTTTCTATTTGATCTTCAAATACATAAACAAATATGTTGTCGTTTGGGTTATAACCAAAACCAGATAGAATAGCAGACTGCTTATTATTTACAATAATTGGATTGATTTTATTTGAAATGAGTTCTAGTTCTAATCTTTTGCAATTAATAAAAGAACCTTTATATAAAAGTACTTGTTTGTGCATCATATAATCTTAAGAACGGAGCTCAGCATTAAATTTTGATTCAATTTTTGATTGAATTTTATTCATTGTTAGTGATATCTCTTTCTCAGAAAGTGTTTTTATTTGATCAAGCAATGTAAAGTTTAATGTGTATGATTTTTTTCCTTTAGGTAATTTATCATCTTCGTAAACATCACTTAAAGTCATTTTATTTAAATTTTTAATATTAGATTGATTTAATATGTAGTTCTCAATTTCATTATATTTTACATTATTTTCAAGTAAGAAATTTAATTCTCTTTTTACGTTTGGAAATTTTGATAGTTGATTATATTTTATAAAATCATCATTTATTAATTCTAAAACATAATCAAGATCTAAAGATGCATAATAAACTTTATTTTTAATAGCAAATTCAGAAAGCAATTGATTTTTGACATCACCAATTAGTGCTATATTATTTTTTTTATGAAACAATCCTAAAGTATTATTGAATGCGTCATGATTAATTATTTTTTCCGTTGTATTTATAGATAATTTGCTAAAAATATTAAGAATTATATTTTTAAGGTAATAAAAATCTGAGCTAGCAGATTTATTGTTCCAAGTATTATTAAATAAGTCATTAGCAAAAACTACACTAAGTCTTTTAGATTCAGTAGTTTTATTGTTGATCATTTCATATATTTTTCCAAACTCAAAAAATTTATTATTCTTATTTTTTCTATTCAAATTAAATTTTAGTGTTTTTAAACTTGACTCGAGTAAGCTCGTTCTTAATTGAGAAATATCTGAGCTAATAGAATTAATAATATTTACACTTTCTCTATTTAAAACATTTAATTTGTTACTGGTTAGTGAATTATTCATTATTTCATTAAATCCGAAAGGAATTAATAAGTTAGCTATTGTGTTTTCTGTTTTATGATTCTTGTTATAACTCTCTTGAATAATTGGAAGTGATAAGTTATTTGATAATTTAATTTCATTATAGCCGAAAATCCTAAGAATTTCTTCAATTACGTCACATTCTCTAGTAACATCATGTCTGTAAAAAGGAACAGTAATACCGACACCGGTTTCGGTAATATTATTAATTTTAAAATCTAATGATGTTAAAATTGATTTAATTTCCTCTCTTGGAATTTCTTGCCCTATTAATTTATTTGTTTTGTTAAAATTTAAAAGTATTGATTTTTCTTCTGGCTTTTTTGGGAATTCATCAATAACATCACTAGATATATTACCACCACAAAGTTCACAAATTAAAATTGCAGCTCTTTTAAGAGCATAATCAACAGAATCAATACAAATTCCACGTTCAAACCTGAAAGATGCATCACTATTAATTCCATGATGCTTGGCTGTTTTTCTAATAGATACTGGGTCAAAATAAGCACTTTCTAGAAAAATTGATTTCGTTTCATTAGTAATTCCGTGATTTTGACCTCCAAAAACTCCAGCTATACACATTGGAGTGTCAGCATCACATATCATTAAGTCAGTTTTAAGAAGTTTTCTTGTATCACCATCCAAAGTAGTAAACTCTGTTCCTTCACTTAACGTCTTTACATTAATTGATTTAGTTGTAATTTTATCAAAATCGTAAGCATGTAGTGGTTGTCCAATCTCGTGTAAAACAAAATTTGTAATATCAACAACATTATTTAAGGGAGTTAGACCAATAGATTTTAACCTGTTTTGTAACCAAGAAGGTGATTCTTTTACGGAAATATTTTCAATACAGACACCTGTAAACCTTGGGCATAAATTAGAGTCTTGTACATTTATATTAACTTTTTGAGTTCTTGAATTTATATGAAATGAAGAAACTGATGGCGTTATTAATTCACCTTTATGTCCTTTGTGCATTAAAGCTGCTCTTAAATCTCTAGCAACACCTAGATGACTCATGGCATCAGATCTATTAGGTGTTAAACCAATATTAAATACCTGATCGCTATAATTTTCATATATTTTTGAAATTTTTGTTCCAGGTTTGTATTTAGCATCCAAAACTATAATACCATCATGGGAATTGCCAATTCCGATTTCATCCTCAGCACAAATCATACCTTGGCTAATTTCACCCCTAATTTTACTTTTAGTTATCTTAAATTTTTCATTATTTAAAGGGTGTAAAATTGTACCAACAGTTGCAACAACCACTTTCTGGTTTAATTTAACGTTAGGTGCGCCACAAACGATTTGTAATATGTTTTCATTCCCAACATTAACTTTGGTAAGTTTTAATCTATCAGCGTTTGGGTGTTGTTCACAATAAATAACTTCTCCAACTATAAGTCCCTTGAGACTACCTTTATACTGTTCAAACTTTTCAATGCCCTCAACTTCCAAACCAATATCAGTGAGAATTTCTGAAACTTCTTCAATTTTTAAATCAATTTTTAAAAATTCTGATAACCAATTAAATGAAATGTTCATTAGATTTTATTATTTGAATTTCAAAGATACAATTAAGAATATTTAAATTAAATAATAAGTTAACTAATATGCTTCCACAAAAGAGTGTTTTTTGTTTTCTTATTATATTCCTCCTTAATTAATTTATTTTCAATTTTAATTAATTTTTGATCACTAGAAATAATCTTTTCAGCATCGTGTCTAGCTGATTCTAAAATTTCTTTATCTGTAATTATATTAGCTATCTTAAGATTTAACAATCCACTTTGTTGAGTACCCAATAAATTTCCAGGACCTCTAATTTCCATATCTACTTCAGCAACTTTGAAACCATCATTTGTACTAGTCATAGTTTTTATTCTTTTCCTTGCATCAGAACTAAGCTTATCAGATGTCATTAATATACAATAACTATTCTCAGAGCCTCTTCCAACTCTACCTCTTAACTGATGTAATTGCGACAATCCAAATTTTTCTGAACTTTCAATTACCATTACACTTGCATTAGGAATGTTCACGCCTACTTCAATAACAGTGGTAGAAACCATAATATTAGTTTTTCCATCTTTAAATCTTTTCATTTCAAAGGCCTTGTCTTCAGATTTCATTCTGCCATGTAAAATGCTTAACTGATATTCTTTATTAGGAAATTCTCTAGAAATACTTTCATATCCGTCCATCAAATCCTTATAATCCATTGTTTTAGATTCTTCAATTAAAGGATAAACAATGTATACTTGTCTACCTTTTCTAATTTCATCTTTTAAAAATCTAAAGATTTCAAGCCTATTTCTATCTGATCTGTGAACTGTTTTTACTATTTTTCTTCCAGGTGGAAGTTCATCAATAATGGAAATATCCAAATCTCCATAAACGGTCATAGCTAATGTCCTTGGAATCGGAGTGGCTGTCATTACTAAAACATGTGGAGGATTAATATTTTTTTTCCAAAGCTTTGATCTTTGAGCTACTCCAAATTTATGTTGTTCATCAATTATAACAAACCCTAAATTTTTGAACTTTACTTTATCTTCTAAAACTGCATGTGTTCCAACTAAAATATCAATTTCACCGCCTTTAAGATCTGAAAATAATTTAACTCTATCTTTTTTTGAAGAAGAACCTGTTAATATGTTTACATTAATATTTATATTTTTTAATGAATCGTTTAAACTATTGTAGTGCTGTTGAGCTAAAATTTCTGTAGGCGCCAAAAAACAAACCTGAAAGTGATTGTCTATTGCAATTAACGAACTTAGTAAAGCAACAATTGTTTTTCCTGATCCTACATCACCCTGAAGAAGTCTATTCATTTGTGCATTTGATGAAAAATCTTTTCTTATTTCTTTAACTACTTTTTTTTGTGCATTAGTTAGTGAAAAAGATAAATGATCATTATAGAATTTATTAAAACTTTTACCAACTTTCGAGAAATTAAATCCTTTGAATTTAGACTTTTTAAAGATATTACTCATTAAAAATTCTAATTGTAAGTAAAAAAACTCCTCATACTTTAATCTAAATTCTGCTTTAGATAAAAGCATATGATTAGTAGGAAAATGAATGTTTTTATAAGCCAGTTGTTTGGAAATTAAAGAATGTTTTTCATTAATTTCTTTACTTAAATTTTCTTTTAGACAATCACTCGATTGTTTTAAAGTATTAAAAATTACTTCTCTAAAAAACTTATTAGTTATTCCTCTTGATAAAACCCTTTCATTTGAACTGTAGATTGGTAATAATCCTTTAACCTGTTTTTTAGTAAATTCTGAAAGCAAATCTAGTTCAGGATGCGCAATTGAGAATTTATTTAAATACCAGTTTGGTTTTCCATACAAGACATAATCAGTATTTAATTTGATTGATTTTTCTATCCATTTTGCACCTTTAAACCAAACTATTTCAATAGTATCATTTCCATTTTTAAATGTTCCTATTAATCTATTAGTTTTAATATTTTTAAAATAATAGAGATCTGTAAATTTTCCAATAATTTGTACGTCTGCAATAGATTTCTGAATTTCATTAATGTTGTGAAATTTAGTCCTATCAATATATCTAAAGGGAAAAAAATTTAATAAATCTAAATAAGTGAAAATTTGAAATTCTTTTTTTAAAATTTCAGCTCTGTTTGGCCCAACACCTTTCAAATAATCAATTGAAGTATTTAATAAATTTTCTTTCACTACACTAATATAATTTATTAACTTTATAAGGGAAAAAATAGAAGTATATTTCTATTAATTTTAATTATAAACTCATTGATTTGCAAGACTATTTAAATCAGTTAAATGACTCTCAAAAGCTTCCTACTATACACAAAGACGGGCCCGTAATGGTAATTGCTGGCGCTGGATCAGGAAAAACTAGAGTTTTAACTTATAGAATTGCCTATTTAATGGAAATGGGAGTTGATCCATTTTCAATTTTAGCTCTTACTTTTACTAATAAGGCAGCAAGGGAAATGAAAGAAAGAATTGGTTTAATTGTCGGGGCCTCTAAAGCTAAAACACTTTGGATGGGAACATTTCATTCAATTTTTGCAAGAATACTTAGATCAGAAGCAGATTATTTGGGTTATAGTTCAAATTTTTCAATTTATGATACTCAAGATTCTGAACGATTGATATCCTCAATAATAAAAGAATTAAAGCTTGATAAAGATCTTTATAAATACAGAAATATTAGAAATAGAATATCATCACTAAAAAACAACTTAGTTACTGTTAAGGCTTATTACAATAACCAAGAACTTATACAACAAGATAAAGAATCTAGAAGACCTATGTTCGGTAAAATCTATCAAACCTATGTTAATCGATGTTTTAAAGCGTCAGCTATGGATTTTGATGATTTATTACTTAAAACTAATGAACTATTAAATAGATTTCCAGAAGTTCTAAATAAGTATCAGCAAAGATTTAAATATATTCATGTAGATGAATATCAGGACACTAATCATTCGCAATATCTAATCGTAAAAGCATTAGCTGACAAGTTTGAAAATATTTGTGTAGTTGGAGACGATGCACAAAGTATTTACGGATTTAGAGGTGCGAATATTGAAAACATTTTATCATTTCAAAAAGATTATCCTAATTCATCTGTCTACAGATTAGAGCAAAATTATAGATCTACTCAAAATATAGTGAACGCAGCTAATTCAGTTATTAATAACAATTTAAACAAATTAGACAAAAAGGTTTGGACAGAAAATGAAATTGGTGAAAAAATTGAAATTAATCAAACTATTACAGATTCTGAAGAAGGTAGGTTTGTCGCTTCATCAATATTTGAAGCAAAATATAACCAACAGTTAAGAAATGACGAATTTGCTGTTCTTTACAGAACAAATGCTCAATCAAGATCAATCGAAGATGCTCTTAGAAGAAAAAATATTCCTTTTCAAATCTTTGGAGGTTTATCATTTTATCAAAGAAAAGAAATAAAAGATGTTTTAGCTTATTTAAGATTAATTGTTAATCCAAGTGATGAAGAAAGCTTAAAAAGAATAATAAATTATCCCCCAAGAGGCATAGGGCAAACAACATTAGAAAAAATTCAAATATTTTCGAACGAGAATAATCTTACAATTTTTGATGTAATTGAAGATATAAATAATTCTAACATCGGAATTAATAATGGCACAAAACAAAAGTTACATGATTTTTTATGTATGATTAAAAGCTTCCAAATTGAAAATGAGAATCTTAATGCATTAGAAATATTAAATGAAGTTTTGAAAAGGGTAGGTGTTATTAATTTACTTAAAAATGAAGGAACACCAGAATCTATAAGTAGAATTGAAAATATCGAAGAATTGATAAATGCAGTTCAAGACTTTATTGATGGTCAGAGGGAGATTGTTGATTCAAAAAGTTCTTTGAGTGAATTTCTAGAAGATGTTGCTCTTATTTCGGATTTAGATAAAGACAGTAATAAATCAGAACCAAAAGTTTCTCTAATGACAATTCATTTAGCTAAAGGTTTGGAGTTTTCTAATGTATATATAGTTGGTTTAGAAGAGGACTTATTTCCTTCTGCTTTAAGTTCAACAACTAGATCTGATTTAGAAGAAGAAAGAAGATTATTTTATGTAGCCCTAACTAGAGCGAAGAAAAAAATAATATTATCTCATTCGAAAACGAGATATAGGTGGGGTAAATTAAATGACTGTGAACCTAGTAGGTTTATAAGTGAAATTAATCCTCAATTTATTAAAATAAATAATATAATAAACAGTAAAGTAAATTTTAATAAAAGCTCAGAAAGTAAGATAAGATTTAAAAAACCAGAAAGAAAATTAGCATTAAAAAAAATAACAAAAACAATTTTTCCCTCAAATAGTGTATTGGATTATATAGATATAAATATTGGTGATTCAATAATACACAATAGATTTGGAAAGGGAACAGTATTAACTACAGAGGGGATTGGGGGAGATAAAAAAGCTGAGGTAAAATTTGAAACAAGCGGGTTAAAAAAAATATTGTTAAAATTTGCAAAATATCAAAAAGTAGGTTAACCTCTATATTTTCTTCTACCTTTACTTTCAGACCTGTTTCTTGACCTAGACCTAGATTTATTTTTAAAATCCCTTTTTGGTTTCGATCTCCTTTCACTTTTTTCTCTATTATATTTTTTTTCAATTTTTTCTTTAGAAACTGTAACTTTTAAATCGACTCCGTTGTGATCTAATTTTGAACTAGATTTTATCAAAGATTTAGTAATAGTTTTATCTATTTCAAAAATTGTATAAGATTGTCTAATATCAATACTTCCGATTTCAATTTCATTAGATTTAGTAATTCTATTTACTAAAGAGATTAACTCTATTGGAGTTATACCCTGTTTTCTACCAACATTAACAGAAAGATTTTCAAAATCTTTAGAACGTCTTCTTGATTTAGAAAAATCTTTTGATTTATTATCAGTTCCATTGTCACTTTTAATATCTCGACTTTTCTTGTAATAATCCAAAAATCTATTAAATTCAGCAGAAACAAAATGTTTAATTAAATCTTCTCTACTTAGCCAATTTAGTTTCTCATAAATATCAGGAAGAAATGGAGAAATTTGTTTTTCATCTACTTTGACTTTTTCTATTTTTTCAATTAATTTAAAAAGTTGTTTGGAACAAATATCCTTTCCGGAGGGAACATCCATTTTTAAAAACTTAATCTGAGATTTATTTTCAATAGATTTTATTTTTCTAGATTCTCTTGAGTTAGAAATTACAACAGATATACCTTTATTACCAGCTCTTCCAGTCCTTCCACTTCGATGTGTATAAACTTCAGGATCATCAGGAAGAGAATAATTAATTACATGAGTTAAACTATTAACATCAAGCCCTCTAGCTGCAACATCGGTAGCTATAAGCATTTGAATGGTTTTATCTCTAAATCTTGACATTACATCGTCTCTTTGCGATTGACTTAAATCACCATGAATAGCATCAGCACTGTATCCATCATTAATAAATTTACTAGCTATATCTTTAGTTTCTCTTCTTGTTCTACAAAATACAATTCCATAAATTTCAGGATTAAAATCAGAAATTCTTTTCAAAGTTGCGTACTTGTCTCTGGAACTTACATTGTATATGTGATGCTCAACATTTTTAGATCCAGAGTTTAGTTTTTCAACAGTAATTTCATTTGCATCGTTCATAAATCTCTTTGATATACTACGAACTTCTTTTGACATTGTTGCAGAAAACAACAAAGTTTGTCTGTTTTCGGATGTTGTATCTAAAATAAAATCTAAATCATCTTTAAATCCCATACTTAACATCTCATCAGCTTCATCCAAAACAACTCTGTTGACTGATTTAAAATTTAAAACTTTTCTTTTAATTAAATCCTTTGTTCTTCCAGGTGTCCCAACAATAATATGGGTTCCCTTTCTTATAGCTTTTATTTGGTTTTCTATACTAGCACCACCATAAACAGGTGTAATCTTAATAGCTTTTAAAAATTTTGAATATGAAATTAAATCTTTAGAAATTTGAATACATAATTCTCTAGTAGGACAGAGAACTATAGTTTGAATATTTTTATTTTTTAAATCTATTTGTTGAATACTAGGTAGACCAAATGCTGCAGTTTTTCCTGTTCCAGTTTGTGCTAATGCAATTAAATCAGAACGATCATTTAATACTAACGGAATTGCTTTTTCTTGAACAGGTGTGGGGTTTTCAAATCCTAGTTCTGAAATTGACTCAATTAACTTATGTTCAATTCCAAGATTTTTAAAATTATTCACTTTCTAAATTTAGGGTGCAAATGTCGACTATTATATTGGTAATCAAAGATATTTATACAAAAAAAAGCATGACTTAATAGACATGCTTTTTTAACCTTATTGATAAATAAGCTCTTATTTTGAACCAACGGCTTTCATTCCTTGTTCAATTAAATCATAAAATTGATCTAATTTAGGAAGAACAACAATTCTAGTTCTTCTATTCTTTGATCTGTTTTCAGCAGTATCATTATCAGCAACAGGAACGTAGTAACTTCTTCCAGCTGCGGTCATTCTTTCAGGTTGAACTCCAAAATCATTTTGTAAAACTCTTACAACAGATGTTGCTCTTTTGACACTCAAATCCCAATTATCTAATAATACTTCATTTTGAATTGACTGATCATCAGTATGTCCTTCTACTAAAAATTCAATTTCAGGTTTATCTAATACAACTTTAGCTACCTTTCCAAGAACTTCTTTTGCTCTTTCAGAAACGACATAACTACCACTATTAAATAATAATTTATCAGAAATAGAAATAAATACAACTCCTTTTTCAACATTTACCTCAATGTCTTTATCATTTATATCTATAAAAGTACCTTTTAAACTAGTTACCAATGCTAATGTTACGGAATCTCTTCTTGTTACAGCATCTCTCATTGTGTTAATCGTTAAATCTTTTTCTTTCATACTTTCTAAAGATTTTTCAAGATTCTCAGCACCTTTTTGTGAAAGGGTTGTTAAATTACCCATGTTGTTTATAAGATCTTGATTGTTGGCTTTCAAAAAGGCTACTTGATCTTTTAAAGTTTTTAGACTTGCTTCTGAGTTAGTTTTGTCTTCAATACAAGCATTAAGTTTAACTGTAGCTGTATTTAACAAATCTTTATTTTGTTTATTAGTTGCTTCTAAAGCAGCATAATCTTTTTTAGAAATACAAGACGGAAATAAAACTGAAACAGTTAAAATAGTAAGAATTAATTTTTTCATAATATAAATTTATACTCAAATTTAAATAAAAAAATAAGATTAAAAATTAAAGTTAAGTTAAATCTGAAAATTTTTTTCTTCCTCTAAAAAAATACTGAACGAGAATTGATTTAATTGTATAATGTTTAGGTTTTGAACTTTTTGGTTTCGAATCATAATATTTATCCAAAATATTAAACTTAGAACCGTTTATACTAATTGAATTTTGAATTATAGCATTAAAAACTTCTTTAAAATGATTTAAATTTTTAGTAAATAAATAATAAAAAGCTAATAATAAGTTAACAGATTGAATTATAATTAGAGTAGGGGATAACCATTTAAAAAGATTTATATTTTTTATTAACATCCATCTTTGATTTCGGATATTATAAAAAAGTTTTTTTGGATTATCATAATTTAATGAACCACCACCTAAATGATAAACAACACTTTTAAACAAAAAACGTTTTTTAAAATTTGGTTTTAAGTTTGACAATCTCCAACATAAATCAATTTCTTCCATATGATTTGTGAAATTTTCATCAAATCCATTAATTAACTCAAAGATTTCTTTTCTAATAAAAAAACATGCACCAGATGCCCAAAAAATATCAATATTTTGGTCATATTGGCCTTTATCTTTTTCTACTGTATTAAACATTCTTCCTCTGCAATATGGGTATCCAAAGTAATCAATAAATCCACCTGCCGCACCTGCGTGTTCAAATTTATCTTTTTCATTAAAATCTAAAATTTTAGGCTGGGCAATTACGACAGATTTATTATTATCAAACTCTTCAATAATTGGAGTTAACCAACCCTCTGTTACTTGGACATCATTATTTAACAAACAATAAACTTCTTCTTTTATTTCTTTAAGACCTAGGTTGTAGCCCTTTGCATAACCATAATTTTTAGAGTTTATAATTAATTTAATTTTCGGATAATTTTTATTTAAATATTTAACAGAGTTATCTGAAGAATTATTATCAATTACATATATATTATGTTTATCAGAGTGTTTGACAACACTTGGTAAAAATTTTTTGAGATGATTTAAACCATTCCAGTTAAGAATTACAATAGCTATTTTCATTTAATTGGAAAATCTTTAACAAAAGTAAATTTTTTAGATAATTTATCTATCTTGAAATATATGTGATCTAGTCCATTTGTTACCATACAGTATTTTGAATTCAAGTTTAGATTGTAAATTGAAATTTGATCAAAAACATTTTGAGTTAGCTTAATTGACGGTGACTTGCATTCTACAAGCATTATTACATCACCCGTATTATTGTAAATTACTACGTCAAATCTTTTATTCAAACTATTGATTATTATTTGTTTTTCAACGGCAATGTGTGTAATTGGAATTTTTTTTAAAACTAAAAAATTTAGAACGTGCTGCCTAACCCATTCTTCTGGTGTTAAAAGAATAAATTTTTTTCTAAAAGAATCGAAAATAAAAGTTTTATTATCAATTTTTTTTAACTTAAATTCAAAGTCTGGAAAATTTAATTTTATCATGTTTAAAAAATGAATTTACAAGAAATTAATAGTATTATTTCAAAAATAAATAACAAAGTTTACAGTCCTGTTTATTTTTTAATGGGAGAAGAAACATATTACATAGATTTAATTAATGATTTGTTAGAAAATGAAGTCTTGAGTGAGGAAGAAAAAAGCTTTAATCAAACAATACTGTATGGAAAAGACACCTCCTGTGAAGAAATTATTTCTGTTTGCAAAAGGTTTCCAATGATGTCTAAATTTCAATTAGTCATAATTAAAGAGGCTCAAGATTTATCATCAAAAATCGATGGATTAGTAAATTACCTATTAAATCCTATGCATTCTACAATTTTGATAATTAATTACAAATACAAGACTCTTGATAAAAGAAAAAAAATTTATAAAGCAATTCAAAAATTTGGTTTGATTTTAAATTCTAAAAAACCTTATGAAAATCAGGTTTCTACTTGGATTTCTAATAAATTAAAAGAAGATAATTACTCAATAGACATTAAAGCAAATCAAATGCTTGTTGAGTTCTTAGGGAGCGATTTAAAAATGATAAACAATCAACTCAATAAACTAAAATTATTAAAACCTGAAAACAACAATATTGATCCAAAGCTAATTGAAAAAAATATTGGAATAAGTAAAGATTTTAACATTTTTGAGTTAAGAAATGCAATAGGATCAGGGAATTTAAGTAAAGCATTAGTTATTGGTGATTATTTTTCTAGTAACATTAAAGCATACCCGATCCAATTGGTGTTAAGTTCATTATTTAATTATTTTATTCAATTATTCCAATTTCACAGCCTAAATAATAAATCTGATATAAATGTAGCCTCGACGCTTGGAATTAATAAATTTTTTGTAAAAGATTATCACAAAGCATCTAGAATTTATCCTATGAAGAAGATATCTTTAATAATTACTATGATTAAAAATACTGATCTGAAATCTAAAGGATATAGCGTGAGTAGCAACTCACAACAAAATGTTCTTAATCAATTAATAGTTCAAATAATGAGCTAAATAAGTTCAGGGTAATTATTTGGATCATATTCATTCATTATACTGTAAGCTGTTTCAATTATATCATCAACTGATGGTTTTGAAAAGTAATCTCCGTCAGTTCCATAAGCTGGTCTGTGTGATTTTGAAGTTAATGTTAATGGGCTCGAATCTAAAAATTTAAAACCATCACGTTCTTGTATTATTTTTTGCAAAATATATGAGGAAGCTCCACCTGGAAGATCTTCATCGATTATTAACAACTTATTGGTTTTTTTTAAACTTTCAATGATTAAATTAGAATTATCAAATGGAATTAAACATTGAACATCAATAATTTCACAACTAACACCTAAATCTTCTAGTTCAATAGATGCTTTTTCAACTAACCTTAGAGTAGAGCCATACGAAACTACAGTAATTTGATTTCCATTCTTAATTTTTTCAGATTCACCAATTAGAACAGTAAATTCTGATAAATTTTCCGGTTGTTTTTCTTTTAAACGATATCCGTTTAATGACTCTATGATTACTGCTGGTTCTTCACATTGTAACAAAGAATTATACATCCCACTGGCCTGTACCATATTTCTAGGTACAAGTATGTTAATTCCTCTTAATGTTGATAATAATGCACCCATGGGAGAACCCGAATGCCATATTCCTTCAAGTCTATGTCCTCTGGTTCTGATAATTAATGGAGCGATTTGCCTACCAAAAGTTCTGTAATGAAGAGTAGCTAAATCATCACTTAATATTTGTAAAGCATATAACATATAATCTAAATACTGAATTTCAGCAATTGGCCTAAAACCTCTTAAGGCTAAACCAATACCTTCTCCAACGATAGATGCTTCTCTTATTCCTCTATCAGAAACTCTTTCTACACCATGAATATCTTGTAAACCCTCTAGACCCTGGTTAACATCACCGATTTTTCCAGAATCTTCTCCAAAAATCATTAAATTATCATGTTTAGATAATAGGTTATCAAAATTATTTCTTAAAATGATTCTACCATCTACTTTCTTTGACTCAGAACTGTAAATTGGATCTATTTTTTTAACACTTTTATAGTTAGTATTATATTCATTATAAAGTTTTGAACTATATATTTTATTTTGTTCAGTTGAAAAACTAACAATCCAGTTTTTAAGGGAGTCTATATATGTAGAATTTTCATTTAATAGTGTACGTAAAACTTTTCTCGCATTTGATAATATATCCTTTTTGTTTGGTTCTTTAATTCTTGAAAGTTCTGAAATGAAAACATTCAATTTATAATTTGAATGTTTTTTTGATATATTATCTAATAATTTAATATAGTCATCTCTAGTTGTTAGAATTGGGTTTATGTACGTTTCCCAAGCTTCTTTCTTAGAAATTCTAACATTATCCTTACATCTAGATTCTATTGCAAGTAAGTCCTCTTCGTTTGAGATACTATTATCAAGAATCCATTGTCTCATTTTGACATTACAATCATTAACTTTTTCCCATTCTAGCCTTTCTTTGGATTTATATCTTTCGTGTGAACCAGAGGATGAATGACCAATTGGTTGCGTTAATTCTTTAACATGAACTATAACAGGAACATGCTCAACTCTTGCTATATCACTAGCCTTTTGATAAGTATTTATTAAATCAGGATAGCTCCAACCATTAACTGTAAGTATTTCAAAACCTTTTTTCGAAGATGTTCTTTTAAAACCAGAAAGAGCTTCAGAAATATCTTCTTTAATGGTTTGATCTTTATTTTCTACAGAAATCCCATATTTATCATCCCAAATACTAATTACCATTGGAACCTGATGAACTCCAGCTGCATTTAAAACTTCAAAAAAAACACCTTCACTAGTACTTGCATTGCCAATTGTTCCCCAAGCAATTTCATTTCCGTTTTTGGTAAAATCCTTAGAGTTTTTAAAATTTAATTTCCTATACAATTTAGAGGCTTGAGCAAGACCTAGTAATCTTGGCATTTGAGAACCTGTACATGAAATATCAGAACTAGAATTTTTATATTCAATCGATTTTTTCCAAGATCCATCATTATTTAAAAGCGGGGTATTGAAATGTGCACCCATTTGTCGTCCGGCTGACATGGGTTCTTCATCAATATCTGTATTTGCATATAAACCTGAAAAAATTTGTTTGACTGTTAACTCGTTGATAGCCATCATAAAAGTTTGATCTCTATAATAACCTGATCGAAAATCTCCTTTTTGAAAAACTTTTGCCAATGCAATTTGAGGTAATTCTTTACCGTCTCCAAAAATACCGAACTTTGCTTTCCCACTCAAAACCTCTCTTCTTCCGAGTAAACTAGCTTCTCTACTGGTAACTATTATTTTATAATCTTCTAAAACTTGTTGTTTAAAAGTTTCAAATGTAATTTCTTTGTTAAGATCAATGATGTTTTCCATTAAGAAATTTAGGTTCGCAAATTTAAAAAAAAAAGATGTTGATTCCTATTTGTTTATTAAAACCATCGTCTTGTAAACAAACCAGATAATGTATCAGGATCTAGAGATATTTTAAATCTTATCTTGCTCAAGTAATTATACTGGTTTAGCTCATTTCCTAAAGATGAATAAATAGGAAAATATAATTCAAAATAATCAGTAAAAAGATTTAATCTTATTCCTGATTCATATTGAAAATTTAAATCTTCATTAAGATTTTTAATCGCAGAAATACCTGTATAACCTTCAATCCATTGCCATACAGTTATTCCAGAATTTAAAGATATTATGTAATCATTGGCATATTCATAATTAATTTTAGATTTAAACCCACCCTCTGATCCTATGTACTGCTGACTATAAAATCCTGAATTTTCAGATCTTCCTAGTAAATTAGTGCTAAATAAATAATCTCTAGCTCTAAACGAAGAAAAACTAAAGTAATCATCTTTAGTATTATTTTTAATAAATTTTCCTACAAACAATCTAACATTATACTGTCTATTTGTTTTATAATAATTTCTGTAATTAAATGTTATTGAACTTTTTATAAAATCTTTATTAATTTGAAAATCTGATTTAAAATTAAATGCTTTTTCAACACTTGAATTAGCTGATATATATTTAAAATTTAAAATATTATAGTTGGGATAATCAATAGAATTAGAATTATCTTCTCTAAAAACACTTATATATCTCATACTTAATATTTGTCTAGAATTTGATCTTAAATCTTTATCCCTAAAAGCTAATACAATGGAGGGAAAGAAGGTGTTGTATGAAAGATCGTCTTTATAGTGAAATGTTGAAGCACCAACAAAATAATTAACACTATATAAGTTGTTATTCTTATTTGAATTGTAGTTAGTATATTTTAAATTAATAGTTCCTAAAAGTTCATTTTGTTTTGTTGAATAACTCGGTTCAAATTTATAATTAAATGATCGTTTAATTGGGGTTGAATTTGAAAAAGAAAAACCTGGCATTAAGCCATCATAAAGATTATAATCAAAAGTAGGGATATAGAATAATTGATTATTTAAATCATTTTTAAAGTCTCTAAATAATACAAATTTTGTTTTTTTCTTAATTTTTTCAATAGAAGAATAATTATTAGAAAAATTATACTCTGAAAAATATTTATCAGGATTAATAATTATTTTATTTTTAGAATTAACATTTATAATGGTGTCATTTTTAAACTGATTAATCCACTTAGTTTCAGATTTATTATTAAGATCTTTTAAAGTAATTTTTAAGGGAAGACTTATGCCGGAGTTATTTTTTATCAAAAACTTATGATTGTTTTGAATAGATTCAATTTTTTTAACTGAAAAATCGATAATATTATCATATTTCAGATAATTTATAAACCAAGCAATCTTTTCTCCGTTATTTTTGTAAAACACATCAATAAAAGTTTTGTCGCTAGAGATAAGTTTGTTGTCAATTGAAAATTCATAAATACTTTTTAACACATTTTGGTCTCCAATAAAATCGTCTACCATTTTTAAAGCAAGTCCAGATTTATAAGGATTTATCACTTTATGATTTATCATTGTTAATGAATCTATTGGTGAATCTATTGGCTGAGAAATGTTTCTACTTGTGATAATATTATCAAATATTCTATACTGATCGTTAAATTTAAATTTTGAGTACTCTCTGTTCTTAATAATGGATAACTTAGAAAATTTTCCGATTAAATTTAGTTCTGGATAATATTTCTCAATATAATCAATCAACAAAAAAACTTCAATTCCTTTTAGTTGCCAATAATTTTTTCTTTTATGAATAGGATATAAATTGTTTAAATAACTTGAAATTACAAGTTTTAAAACTGAAAACTCTTGAATAAATGTATTATCAAATGGATTTAAAAGTTCTGGAATATTATTTAATCCATACACAGGATCCTTATCTTGATTAAACTTAGAAAGAACCATATTATTAATTGGGTAGATACCAAGTTTGCTTTCTACATAATTGAAAGTCTTATTTAAAATCAAATCAAAATTTAAAGAATCATTTGAATCCGGTTTAGATATTAATTTATTTCCAGTTTTGTTATCTACATAACTAATTACTTTATAAATTAAAGAGTCTGTTTTATTTTTTTTAATATTACCAATATCTGTAATTACTGTGTTATTTTTTAGTTTAAAACTTTCAAAGGATTTCTTATTAGTAATTATGATCGGATTATAAATTCTCTTTTCCTTTTCAGAAATTAAAGTTTTAAATGTATCACTAGTTATAACTGAATCTATTTTAAAATCAGAAATTAACTTGAATTTTAAAGGATAAGTTATTTTAAACTTATAAAATGAAGGGTCTAATGAATTATCATTTAAATCTAGGTTACTTTCAATTAGCCAATCATTATCTACAACTTTAGCTAAAGTTATGAACCATTCAGAAAGATTGATATTATTTTCTTTATCTATTCCATAACCTGTAAAATCACTTATAGGGATTTTTATATTGTATTTTATGTTTATTCTAATTTTTTGATTTGGCTTTAAGGCATTCGAAAGTTTTACTTTAACTAAATCAATATTTACTTTCAATCTTGTATGCTCAAGAATGATACTGTCAGACTTTATATGAATTATATTAGTAAAGCCTCTTTGATTTTTAGTAGACCTTTGAAAGTTAAGAGTAAAATCTTCAGAAAGCCGTTTTCCAAGTGGAGTTTTAGGATTTGAGTAGGAGTGAGCCCAATCATTTAAAATAATATAATTTAAACTATTAGAAGTAGTATTAGTAAAATCTATAGTCTGATAAATCTCAACTAATCTATTATTAACATCAAAATTTGCATCAATAAAATACTCGTTTTCTTGAGAAAATACATTACTTATTAAAAAAAGAAAAAGTAATGATAAACATTTTCTCATAAGAATAGTTAAAAAAATTAAAAGTTAGGCTTAAACCCTTTCTTATCGTAAAACTTAGTTAATATGTCTGTAACTTCTTTAGGAGAATCAACAATAGATATAAGATTTAGATCTTTTTCTGAAACATAATTATGATCTGATAATAATTGTTCTTTGATCCAATCAATACAACCTTTCCAGAACGATTTTCCAACTAAAATTATAGGAAACTTTTCAGCTTTCTTAGTTTGTATCAATGTTAGAGCTTCAAATAGTTCATCTAAAGTTCCAAACCCACCTGGCATAACAACGAAAGCTTGGGCGTATTTCATAAACATTACTTTTCTAACAAAAAAGTAATCAAAGAGCAATGATTTATCATCATCAACGTAGGGGTTTGTGCTAGATTCAAAAGGGAGCTTAATACTTAACCCAACTGAAGATCCTAAAGCTTTTTTAGCGCCTTTATTAGCTGCTTCCATTATACCTGGACCACCACCACTAATTATTCCAAATCCAAGATCTACTATTTTTTCAGCAATATCAGTTGTTAATACATAATGTGGGTGATCAGGCATCGTTCTAGCAGAACCAAATATAGAAACACATGGACCTATTTTACTGAGTTTTTCAAATCCTTCAACAAATTCGCCCATTATTTTAAATACAGACCAAGAGTCATTTGTTTTTACCTCATTCCAACCTTTCAAATTTTTACTATGCATAAAACTAAGTTAGTTCTTTTTTTAAATAAACAGCTGTTGGACTACTTTCAACTTTTATTAAATCCTCAGGTTTTCCACTGAAAATAATTTGCCCACCGAGTTTTCCTCCATTGGGACCAATTTCAATAATATGATCAACTGTCTTAATAACATCCATATTATGTTCTATAATTATAACAGTATTTCCTTTGTTTACAAGTTTATTAATCATTTCAAGTAAAACCTTAATATCCTGAAAATGAAGTCCGGTAGTAGGCTCATCTAAAATATAAAAGGTATTTCCTGTATCTTTTTTTGAAAGTTCTGAAGCTAACTTAATTCTTTGAGCTTCACCACCTGATAATGTCGTAGATTGTTGGCCTAAAGTAACATAACCTAAACCTACTTCTTTTAAAGTTTTTAATTTTCTTAAAATTTTTGGAAAATTTTCAAAAAAATCACAACTTTCATTTATAGTCATACTTAATATATCAGCAATAGATTTACCCTTATATCTAATTTCTAATGTTTCTCTATTAAATCTCTTTCCCTGGCAATCATCGCAGTTAATATAAACATCTGGGAGAAAATTCATTTCTATTTTTCTTAGTCCTCCACCTTGACATGTTTCACATCTTCCACCAACAACATTAAAGCTAAATCTTCCCGGCTTATAACCTCTTATAAGTGATTCTTGTGTCATACAAAACAAAGATCTAATATCACTGTAAACTCCAGTGTATGTTGCTGGATTACTTCTTGGTGTTCTTCCGATTGGAGATTGATTGATTTCTATAACCTTATCAATATGTTTTAATCCACTAATATTTTTATAAGGAAGAGGTTCTTTAACTCCGTTAAAAAAATGATTATTTAATATTGGATATAATGTTTCATTAATTAAAGTAGATTTTCCACTACCTGAAACACCAGTGACACCAATAATCAAACCAAGTGGGAAATCAACATCTATGTTTTTTAAATTATTTCCTGTGCATCCTTCAATCCTTAATTTATTTTTAGACATTCTTCTTAATTCTGGAACAGGAATAGTTTTAATATTTTTTAAAAATTGCGATGTAATTGTATTGGTTTTTAAAATTTCTTTATAAGTTCCATTAAAAATAATTTCTCCACCATTTTTTCCTGCATATGGGCCAACATCAATTATACAATCTGCTTTTTCCATAATTTCTTTATCATGTTCTACAACAATTATAGTATTACCCAAGTCTCTTAACTTTTTAAGAGATTCTATTAACTTTGAGTTGTCTCTTTGATGAAGTCCAATACTTGGTTCGTCCAATATATATAATACTCCAACCAATTGAGATCCAATTTGGGTAGCTAATCTAATTCTTTGAGATTCTCCACCTGAAAGAGATTTAGTAGGTCTGTTTAAAGAAAGATAATCTAGCCCTACGTTTAATAAAAAATCTAATCTTTTATTAATTTCTTTTATTATTTCTGATCCAATTATTTTATTTCTTTCACTAAGTTTTGGCTCTACAGAACTAAACCAGTTTTTTAAATCGACTATATCTAAGCTACTTAAATCATGAATGTTTTTATTGTCAATAAAAAAATAACTTGACTCTTTGTTTAGCCTCGAACCATTACAAGTTTCACATTTAACATTATCCATAAACCCATTCGCCCATCTTTTGATTCTAGCGCTGTAAATTTCATTTGCTTGGTTTTCAATAAAAGGTATAACTCCTTCAAAATCTATTTCATATTTCCTGGTTAAACCCAATGATTTTGATTCGACAGAAAAGGATTCGTTTCCTCCAAACAAAATAATTTCTATTGCTTTTTTAGGAATCTTGCTAATAGGATCTTTAATACTAAAATTATATCGTTCAGAAATTGTTTCTATTTGTTTAAAAATCCAGCTACTCTTATAATTACCTAAAGGCACAAGTCCACCACTATAGATTGAAATACTTTTATCTGGTATAACTAAATCAATATTTACTTTATTTAATTTTCCCAAACCATTACATTTTTTGCACATTCCTTTGGGAGAATTAAACGAAAATGAATTAGGTTCAGGTTTTTCATAAGATATTCCAGTTGAAGGACAAATTAAACTTCTACTGTAATACGTATTAGAATTGTCTTCTTCGTTAACAATTAACAATGAATTGTTTCCATGATACATCGCAGTAATTAAACTATCTTTTAATCTCTTTTTAGATGTTTCGTTATTTTTTAATATTATTCTATCTATAACAATTTCTATATCATGTATCTTATACCTGTCTAATTTCAAGTTTGGTTTTAATTCCGTAATAACACCATCTATTCTAGCTTTTAAAAAACCCTGTTTTTGAATAGAAGAAAAAAGTTCCCTGTAATGGCCCTTTCTTGCCTTTACAACAGGGGATAGAATAGTAATTTTTTTTTCTTTAAAATTATTAAAAACTAAGTCAATAATTTCATCATCAGTGTAACTGATCATTTTTTCGTTTGAATTATAACTGAATGCTTCACCCACTCGTGAATAAAATAATCTTAAATAATCATATATCTCGGTTATAGTTCCAACAGTTGATCTTGGATTTTTTGATGTTGTTTTTTGCTCAATTGCTATTACAGGAGATAGTCCATCAATCTTATCAACATCAGGCCTCTCTAATCCTCCAATAAACTGCCTTGCATAGGCTGAAAAAGTTTCAATATATCTTCTTTGTCCCTCAGCATAAATAGTGTCAAATGCCAAAGATGATTTTCCACTTCCAGAAATACCTGTAATAACAACAAATTTGTTTCTAGGAATATTTACATCAATATTCTTTAAGTTATGTACTCTTGCGCCTTGTACTAAAATGTTATTACTCATTTAAAAAATCAAGGTTGCAAATTACGATAATATATGTAATTTTTAGAAGAAGTTTTGTTTAATATCCAATACTTTTATCATCACCTCTTTTATCTTCTCCACCATAAAATATTTTATTTTCGTCAATGTATATTGCATCCACTCGACCAATAGTGGAATGATTGGAATTCAATATATATCCTTTTTTAACTAAATTATCTTTGACTTTTTCTGAAAATATATTTTTTTCATAAAATATTTTGTCTGGAAGCCATGTGTGATGGAATCTGGAAGCATCAACAGATTGTTGCATATTAAAGTCAAATTCATAAAAATTAATTAATGTTTGTAGCACTGAAGTTATAATCGTTGGACCTCCAGGACTACCTAATACCATTGAAAGATTTCCGTTTAATTCTACAATTGATGGTGTCATAGAGCTCAACATACGTTTTTCGGGTTCAATTGAATTAGTTTTTCCACCAATTAACCCATACATGTTGGGAGAACCTGGTTTAATAGAAAAATCATCCATTTCATTATTTAAAAAAAATCCAAGTTCTGGCGATATGAGTTTTGATCCATAATTACCGTTTAAAGTTGTAGTAACTGAAACTGCATTTCCAAATTTATCTACAATTGAATAATGAGTAGTTTCATTACTTTCATTAATTAATAATTCACCAGGACTAATATTTTCAGAGGGCTGAGCTTTGTCGAAACTAAATAAATTAAATCTTGACTTTAAATAGTCTTTATCTAACAATTCATTTATTGGAATATAATTAAAATCAGGATCCCCTAAATATTTACTCCTATCAGAAAAAGACAGTTTTTCTGCTTCAACTAATAATTGAATATATTTTTCACTGTTATGTCCTAATTCATTTAAATCATAATTTTCAATCATTTGTAAAATCTGACCTAAAACAATACCACCACTTGATGGAGGTCCCATTGTAATAATATTTAGATTTTTATATTTTAATTCCAGTGATTCTCTCCAGACAGGCTTATATAATGCAAAGTCTTCTTTGGTGATAATCCCACCCTTTTCAATTATGTATGAAGACAATGTGTTGGCAATTTCTCCTTTGTAAAATTCATCAGCACCATTATTTGAAATTGCAGTAAGGGTTTTAGCTAAAGGTTTATTTATAAATAAATCATCTTTTTTAAAAGTCTTGTTAAACAAATCTATAGAATCATTTAATTTCAGTATCAAATCTTTATAATTATTGATAGTATTTACTTGATTTGAAGTTAGTTTATAACCATTATTAGCTAAATCAATTGCTGGTTGGAATAATTCTTTAATTGGAATAGATCCAAATTTATCATGGATCTCAAATAGTCCTGCTATAGTTCCTGGAACTCCAATAGCAAGAGCTCCGTTCTGACTTAATCCTTTGATCACTTGATTGTTGTCATCTAAATACATATCTACTTTAGAATTAATTGGTGCTTTCTCTCTATAATCAAGAGTTCCATTTTTGCCATCTGACAATCTGTAAACCATAAAGCCTCCACCACCCAAATTACCAGCGTTTGGATAAACAACGGCAAGGGCTAAATCTGTAGCTATCATAGCGTCAAATGCATTTCCTCCTCTTTTAAGTATATCGATACCTGCTTTTGAAGCTTCATGTTTCGCTGAAACAACCATCCCGCTTCTATAATTATTATCACAAGAAATCAATTGAACAATAAGCAATAAATAGAAAAGAGAATTTTTGAACATAATTGTAAATGTTTTATATAAAACTAATATAAAATATTAATCTAGTTGTATCTTTGAAGCATGACATTAATTAAATCAATTTCAGGAATTAGAGGAACAATTGGGGGTAAATTTGGAGATAATCTTACTCCAATTGATGCGGTAAATTTTGGTTGTGCATACGGACAATGGATTTTAAACAGAAATCCTAATAAAAAACCAACTGTGGTTATTGGTAGAGATGCAAGAATTTCCGGTCAAATGATTCAAAATTTTGTTCAAAATTCTTTAATATCACTTGGAATTAATGTAATCGACTTAGACTTGTCAACAACTCCAACAGTTGAATTAATGGTAAAAGAATATAATGCTGATGGAGGAATAATTATAACTGCAAGTCATAATCCAACTGAGTGGAATGCGTTAAAATTATTAGATGAAAACGGAGAGTTTTTAAATTCGGTTGAAGGAGAAAAAATTATTGATATTTCTGAATCAAAAAAATTTATTTTTTCAAATGTTCATGAGTTAGGTAAGATTTATAAGTCTAATGATTCAATGAAAAAACACATAGAATGTGTTCTAAATTTGAATTTAGTTGATGTAGAAAAAATTAAATCAAAAAAAATTAAAGTAGTAGTAGATGCTGTAAATTCTACTGGAGGATTAATTGTTCCTGATTTTTTAGAAGAATTAAACATTGAAGTTATCAAACTTTATTGTGAGCCAAATGGAGATTTTCCACATAATCCTGAACCATTAAAAAAAAATCTAACAGAACTGTCAAAAAAGGTTATTGAATGTAATGCTGATCTAGGTATTGCTGTAGATCCTGATGTAGACAGGTTAGTTTTTGTATGTGAAGATGGTGAATTATTTGGAGAAGAAAATACTCTTGTTGCTTGTGCTGACTACGTACTTTCTAAAACACCAGGTTCAACTGTGTCTAATTTGTCTTCATCCCGAGCTCTAAATGATATTACCAAAAAACATAATCAAGTTCATTACTACAGTGCAGTTGGTGAAGTTAACGTTGTGGATAAAATGAAGAAATGTAAAGCAGTAATAGGAGGAGAGGGAAATGGGGGAGTAATATATCCTAAAAGTCATTATGGTAGGGACTCTATTGTTGGAATAGGTTTATTTCTATCATTGTATGTTGAGCGCGGATTAATTGCTAGTAAGTTGCTTGAAACATATCCTAAATACTTTATGGTTAAAGAAAAAATAAATCTTTCTCCATCATTAGATGTTGATAATATTTTAGGACAAATTGCTGAAAAATATAAGAACGAAAATATTGATTTAGTAGATGGAGTAAGAATTGATTTTAAAGACAGCTGGGTACAATTAAGAAAATCTAATACAGAACCTATAATTAGAATTTATAGTGAAGCTAAGAGTAACGATAAAGCTTCAGAGTTAATTAAAGAAATTGAAATTTTAATTAAGAATATAATTAGTTAATCTTTTGGCGCTTTATCCTTGTGTTTAAACCTGTTGTGTGTCCAATAATAGTATTCCGGAATTTCTCTTATTTGCTTCTCAAGCATATTTAAGTATATATCTGTAATCTGATAGTCTTCATACTCATTTGGAAATTCAGAAATTAATTCAACAACTACCTTATAATACCCTCTTTTTACTTTTACTACTTTCCCAAAAACAACAGGAATGTCATGCTGTTTAGCAATTCTTTCAGACCCAGTAAAAACTGGAACTTTAATTCCTAAAAACTCCTTCCAATAGGTTACTGACCTAATTTGAGCTGATTGATCAGCTGCCATTCCATATAAAAATAACTTGTTTTCTTTAAGTTGTTTTTTAATGTATGATCCCGCTTCATATCTTGAAATTAATTTTGAACCGTGTCTTAATCTAAATTTTTTTATCAATACTTCTAGACTTTTATTTGATAGAGGAGTATAAACTGCAAAAGGAAGCTGAGGGACATGATAATTAATAGACAAAAACCATTCAAAACCACCGTAATGAGATGTCATAAACATCACACTTTTATTCTTTTTCTCTAAATCATAAAAAATCTCAGGATTCTCGATATAAAATCTTTTTTTCATCTCCTTAGGAGATATTGAATAAAATTTTAACATTTCAAAAAATACATCAGTAAAATGTTTATAAAATTCTTTTTCAATTCTAATTAAATCATTATTTGATTTTGCAACTTTTGATAATTCAAGATTTTTTCTTACAATTTTTCTTCGAAAACCAATAATATAATAAGACAGATAAAAAATTAAATCTGAAATAAAATACAATACTTTGAAGGGCAGAATTGATATAAATAAAAGTAACGGGTAAATAAAAAATCTTGTTATTAAATTCATTATTGCAAATCTATTATATTATTATCATAATTAATTGATTATAATTAAATTCATATAAGAATGTTTTTATATATTTAAAATTAAATTAAAAAAACAATTATGAAAAAATTTACAACTTTATTATTAATATTCTTTGCATTAAGCATTTATTCTCAAGAAAGAACCCATTGGCAAGCATATTCATTCTCAATAGATAGCTCAGATGAAGAAACGGTAGTTTCTTTACTTGATAAGCAATTCTCTTCAAACAAAACTGAAGGAGTTACAGCATATCTGTACAGTGTTATGTTTTCAGATTCAGAATTTGATGCGACTCACCAAGTTATTTTTACTGGAAATGCTGATGCATTAAATAAGATGTGGTCTTCAGGCCCTAATTTAGAAACTCAATTATTTTTTAGTAAAATGAATAATTATTTTAAAGAGGGTGGAAGTTCTGGAAATGGAACTACTGTTTTAAATTTTAATTCAGAAACCGTATTTCCATTTCAAGTGGTTTCAATTATTAATTCAAAATCTTGGTCAAGTCGTGATATTATGAGAAGTACTATGAAAAGCTTAAACGAAAAATATCCAAGAAAAGATAGAGGAACAATTCACGGAAACATTAGAAGTGGTGTTCATCCAGAGGGAACTCATTACTTTGTTGCTGGATATAAGTCATATGGTGATTTATTAGAATCAGATAGAGATTTTAGAATCAGTAATCCTAATTACATGAAAGACAGACTTAAAATGAATAAGGATGTTGATTGGAATACTTTCAAAACTGTAAGAAAATTCACAAGAGTTCTTGTAAAAAAGTGGTAATAATTAAATTATTATAAAAAATTAACCCAGAATATATTCTGGGTTTTTTTTTATATACTTTTGAAAAATGCTTTTTATCATTATTATAATTACTTGTATATTTTCAATAAAAGGGTTCAAAAATTTAACTTTTTTTAATAAATATAAATTTCAAATCCAGTCAATCAACAAAGGAGAAAAATATCGAATGTGGTCTTCTGCATTTTTACATGCTGATTACAGTCACTTATTTTTTAACTTATTTACTTTATGGGTTTTTTCTGGGGCTATACTTATGAAACTTGGAGGACTCTATTATTTAATTATTTACTTATTGAGTCTTTATTTTGGTAATTTATTTACATTAAAACAACATAAAAATCAAATTTTATATTCTGCTGTAGGAGCAAGTGGGGCTGTAACTGGAATTGTTTATTCATCTATATTATTATTTCCAGAAATGAAACTAGCTTTAATATTCTTTCCAATACCGTTACCATCCTATGTTTTTGGATTATGCTACATTTTATATTCAATATACGGAATGAAAAAAAACACTGGAAACATTGGACATTCAGCACACTTAGGTGGAGCTATAGCCGGAATGATTATTACGATACTCATTCAGCCATCTATTTTAGCAAATCAAACTTGGTTAGTGTTTTTATTACTAACTCCATTTATTATACTTTATTACGATAAAAAAAACAGTTTATTTTAATTGCTTGGCAATCATTGCAGCTAGATCATTTCCCTTAACATCAATCCCAATTATATTTTTGGATTCGTCTAACACAAAAGTTGTGGGCATTTGAATAACCTTATACAGTTTAGCTATTGGCTCTCCCCAAAATTTTAAATTTGAAATATGAACCCAATCCTTAATATTATCATTTTCTATTGCATTAACCCATGATTCCATGTCTCTGTCAAGTGAAACTCCAACAATTTGAAACTCACTGTCAGTATACTTAGATTTTAAATCAACCAAGCTAGGATTTTCAACTCTACAAGGGGCACACCAAGAAGCCCAAAAATCTAATAATATCACTTTAGACTTAACATCACTTAGAGATACAGGTTCAGCAAACAAACCTGGCCCTGTAAAATCAGGAGCTAAACTTCCAACAGAGGGAGTATCATTATTTTTTTTCATCTCTTCTATTTTATTTTTAATTTCTGTAGAAGATTTTGTGCTTTTAATTATGTCTGTAAATCGGGAAAAATATGATTCAATTATATCAAGATCAATCTCTTTATTCATAAGCATTCTCTGAAGGATAAGAGATGATAAATAAGAATCATTATTTTCTACAATAAAACTTTCCTCATATTTTCTTAACTTATCTTTCAATGACTCAAATTGACTGTTCAGATCACTCATAAGAAGAGTATCTCTCGCAAAATTAGCATTTCTCATTTCAGATTGAACCTTGTTTAATTCAATATAAAAATCTTTAGTTTTTAGTTTGTATGTACTAAAGTCATCATTTGATTTAGTTCCCAACACTCTGGAAGTTCTTAAACTGTCTTTATACACTTTAACATTTATAGTTCCAGGTTCAATAACTACAGGAAGGTTTTCTCTTTGCTTGTCAAAAACCACGTAGTGCATTTCTGGGACAGATATTGAATCTGTGAATGAAAACTTACCTTCAAAAACTTTAGTTGAATCTACAACAACCGGCAAATTACTTTCACCAAGTTTTACCAAAAAAACATTTAAATCTTCATCATGATTTGTTTCAGCATTTATAGTAAAGGTATTATTTGAACAACCGTATGAGATAAATAGAATTAATAATAAATAAATATATTTTTTCATTGGAGTTTGAATAAAATTTAACTTTGACAAATATAATATTTAAATATTGATAGCTATCAATGAAAGTTATAAGTGAAATTGTTAATGAAATTAAGTTAATTACGGGTGATAAACATGTAATAACTAGCAAATGGGGAAAAGAACCGTTTAGCAAGGGTTGGAGATATGGAGAGGGTGAAACATTAGCTGTTGTTAAACCAGGTACACTATTAGATATTTGGAAAATTTTACAGAAATGTATTGAATATGACGTTATTGTAATAATGCAAGCTGCTAATACTGGTTTAACTGGAGGTTCAACTCCTTTTGGAAAGGGTTACGATCGATCAATTATAATTATAAATACATTAAGAATAAAATCTATTCATGTTATTGAAAATGGCAAACAAATTATTGCTCTTCCTGGAAGTAGTTTATATGATTTAGAAAATAAACTTAAACCATTTAAAAAAGAACCACATTCTGTTATTGGTTCAACTTCAATTGGAGCTTCTATTGTAGGAGGGGTTTGCAATAATTCAGGTGGATCTTTAGTTCACAGAGGACCAGCCTATACTGAATTAGCATTATATGCAAAAGTTAATAAGGATGGTAAGCTAGAATTAATTAACGAGTTAGATATAAATCTAGGTTCTAGTCCTGAGGAGATTTTATTTAATTTAGAAAACAAAAATTACAGTGATTCAGATATTTTAAAATCTAAAAAGTTAGGTTCAGATGATAAATACTCTGAAATAGTTAGAGGAGTTGACCAAAGCACTCCAGCTCGTTTTAATGCAGATAAAAGATTATTACATTCTGCTTCTGGAAGTGCTGGTAAAATTGCTGTATTTGCGTTACGTTTAGATACATATGAAGCTCCGAAAAAAAGTAAAGTATTTTATGTCGGTTCTAACAATCAAGATGATTTTTGGAAAATAAGAAAAGATATTCTTGCCAATTTTAATGAACTTCCCAGACTTGGAGATTACATGCACAGGGATTGTTACGATGCTGCAAAAAAATACAGTAAGGACACATTTGTAGTAATTGAAAGACTTGGAACAAACTTTTTACCATCACTTTTTGAATTTAAAAGAATTGTGGACATCATAGCAGAGAAAGTTAAATTTCTCCCTGAAAAATTTTCTGATAAACTAATGCAGTTTTTAAGTAATTTTTGGCCTAATCATCTGCCTAAAAAAATGGAACTTTTTAGAAATCAATTTGAACATCATTGGATAATTGAAATGACCGACAAAGGTATTGATGAAGCTGAGGCTTATTTTAAAGATTTTTTCAAAGACAAAGAAGGTGATTTTTTTATATGTAATTCTAATGAAGGAAAAAAAGCAATGCTTCACAGATATGTTTCAGCTAGTGCAATTGGTAGATATCAAGCATTAAATAAAAAAAATATTGGAGAAATGATGTCTTTAGATATAGCATTTCCAAGAAATGAAAAAAACTGGTTAGAAACTCTACCAAAAAAAATTAATGATAAACTTGAATTAAAATTTTATTACGGTCATTTGTTTTGTCATGTATTTCATCACAATTATATTCTAAAAAAAGGAGTCGATGCTAATGAATTAAAAGAAGAATTGTTAAAAATATATGATAAAAGAGGAGCACAATATCCTGCCGAACATAATGTAGGTCACGAATACAAAGCAATGCCTGTTCTTACTGAGTTTTATAAAAGTTTAGATCCAACTAATTTTTTCAACCCTGGAATTGGGCAAACTAGTAAGCTTAAAAATTGGAAATAACCTTTTATTAGCTAGTCTTTTTTATGAAATATTTTAAACCTATTTTTGTTTAAAATTTAATAATGGCTGGAAATTCATTTGGTAACATATTCAAACTAACAACATTTGGAGAATCTCATGGGCCAGCACTTGGTGGTGTTATTGATGGATGCCCACCTGGAATAGAACTTGATTTAGATTTTATTGAAAGTGAAATGCAAAGAAGAAAGCCAGGGCAATCTTCAATTGTTACTCAAAGAAAAGAAGAAGATTCTGTTCAATTTTACAGTGGAATATTTGAAGGAAAAACAACCGGAACGCCAATTGGTTTTTTAATTCATAATAAAGATCAGAAATCTAAAGATTATTCTCATATAAAAGACACGTATAGACCATCACATGCAGATTTTGTATATGATAAAAAATATGGTCACAGAGACTACAGAGGAGGAGGAAGAAGTTCGGCAAGAGAAACAGCCAGTAGAGTAGTAGCTGGAGCAATTGCTAAACAAATACTTGAAGGAATCAAAATAACTGCTCACGTATCCTCTGTTGGAGAAATTAAGGTTGATACTCACTATTCAAAATTAGATTTTTCTACCATTGAAAATAATCCTGTTAGATGTGCAGATCCAAAAACTGCTGTTGAAATGGAAAGTTTCATAAAACAAATTAGAAAGGAAGGTGATACAGTTGGAGGAGAGGTTAGTTGTGTCATTGAAAACTGTCCAATTGGTTTGGGTGAACCTGTATTTGATAAACTTCACGCTGAACTTGGTAAAGCCATGTTATCAATAAATGCAGTTAAAGGTTTTGAATACGGAAGTGGTTTTGATGGCTCAAAATTAAAAGGAAGTCAACATAATGATTCATTTAATTCTGACGGTAAAACAGAAACTAATAATTCTGGCGGAATTCAAGGCGGAATTAGTAATGGAATGGATATCTACTTCAATGTAGCATTTAAGCCTGTTGCAACTATTATGAAATCTCAAAAAACAATAGATTCCAATAATAATGAAGTAGAAATGAAAGGTAAAGGAAGGCACGACCCTTGTGTTGTTCCTAGAGCTGTGCCTATTGTGGAAGCTATGGCAGCTTTAGTATTAGTTGATTATTTACTTATTAACAAATTGTATAAATAGTTCAAAACGCAGCAGAGTTAATCAATAAATTGACCTGGAATATTAAATTTAGAAATATCACACTTATCTAATTTTCCAAAATATTTATATCTAGACTTAGCAACTTTACTATATATCCAATCGTTAAATCTTGTTGGGAGTAAATTAAATATTAGAAATATTTTATAAAAACCTCCAATACTTTTAATTATTTTGAAAACAGCTGTAGACTTTGTGTAAACTTGATCATTAACTTTAAAAAGAACTGTGTTAAATTCGTTCAAATCCATTTTTAAAGCAGAAAGCAAAGTTTGACCAGATTTACCTTGTAAAGATGAAAATTTCAAATTGTTGTTAGTATCTATTTTAACCAATAAATTTACAAACCAGTCACACAAACCGCATATACCATCAAAGTAAACTACTTTTTCAATTTCTTCTTTCATTTCACAAATTCTAATTTACTTATGTTAGTTTTTGTAGTAAATGTATCATAATTGACTACTGCATTATTTTTTTCAATATTATCAATAATCCCTATAGTTGAACTTCCTTCAATTCTTACTTTATCACCAACTTTAAAAACAATATTATTAAGTTTTTTGACTGGTTTTAATTTATTCTTTTTCTTTTCTTTTCTTATTGACTGAAGTTCTTTATCTAAAACTTCTTTAGTCTTTTTTACTTTCCTTTTTTCCAATTTTACTTTTGAAAAATTAGTTTTTTTCCTCTTGGAATTTAGTGTATCAACCAAGTTCAGTAATTCTGAAATAAGTATTCTTTTCTTACCATTGTTAAAATATCTTTCAGAAATATCATTTAGTTTATTACCAACAGTTATCATTCTTTGATTAGAATCAAAAAGTTCCTGATAATTTATAAGTTTAGATTTAATTTTATCATTCGTTAAAATAAGTTTTTCATTTTCCTTTTTAAACTTGTCTTCTTCTTGTTTGAGAGAACTAGCTGTTTTATCTAATTGAACTCTCTGTTTTTGCAATTTGGCAATAGTAGCATCAAATCTTACTTTTCCTCTTTCAATTTTCTTTTTTGCTCTATTAATAATACTATAAGGAATTCCGTTCTTTTGTGCTACTTCAAACGTAAATGAGCTTCCTGCTTGACCTAACACTAAATTAAAGGTAGGTTCAAGAGTTTTGTCGTTGAATTGCATGTTAGCATTTGACATATGAGGTAATTCGTTGGCTAACAGCTTTAAATTAGAATAATGTGTTGTAATTACCCCAAAACTCTTTCTTTCATAAAATACCTCTAAAAATATTTCTGCTAAAGCTCCTCCGAGTTCTGGATCTGATCCTGTTCCAAATTCGTCAATTAAAAATAAAGTTTTTGAATTACATTTTTTTAGAAAACTGTTCATGTTTTTTAGCCTGTAACTATATGTACTTAACTGGTTTTCTATCGACTGATTATCACCAATGTCAGAAATAATATTATCAAAAACACACATTTGAGTTGAATGATGAACAGGGATTAAAATTCCTGATTGAAGCATTAATTGTAATAAACCAATAGTTTTTAAAGTAATACTTTTTCCACCTGCATTTGGTCCAGAAACAACAATTATTCTTTTATTATTATCAAGACTAATTGATTGTGGATAAGTCTTTAAATTTAATTTGGTGTTTGAAGAATATAAAAGAGGATGAAAAGCGTCTTTTATTTTGGTAATTCTTTCAGATGAAATATTAGGTTTTAATGCATTTATTTCTTTTGCATATTTAGCTTTAGCATATATAACGTCAATATCAGTTAAATAATTTTGGTAGTCTGTAAGAGTGGTACAGTAAGGCTGTAAAAAAGATGTTAAATTTTTGAGAATTTTTTTAATTTCCTCATTTTCATCATATAAAAAATCTTGAAGTTTCCTGCTTTGAATTAAAGTTTCTTGAGGTTCAATATAAACAATACTACCTGTTTTAGAACTTCCCATCATCTGTCCTTTAACCTTTCTTCTGTACATCGCCTTTACAGCTAATACTCTTCTGTTGTCAATTAATGATTCTTTAATTTCATCTAAATAACCTTGAGAATTATTAGAATTTAAAGCACTAGAAAACGATTGTCTAATTTTAGATTTAGTTGAGCTAATGTTGTTTCTAATATTTAATAAATCATTTGTAGCATTATCTTTTATAAACCCGTATTTGTCAATAACTGAGTTTATTTCTTGAACTATTTCTTTAACAATATCTAAATCTTTAGTTAACTCATATATATTGACATAATAGGTTTTAAATTTTTTAAGAAACTTAATGTGTAATATAGTTAACTCAACAACTGTCTTTATTTTTCTAAATGAGTCAATTTCGAGTTGACTATTAAGAATTTGAATAATTTTAATTTCCTTAGAAATAGATTCAAAAAAATGATTTGGAAAATTATTATCATTATCCAATGAGGATAAATATTCTGAAACCAAATCTAATGAAAAATTGATTTGATCAAATTCTAAAGAAGGTTTTAAAGAATTTAATTTTTCTTTTCCATGACTTGTAACACAATAGGTTAGAATGTTTTCTACGACAACATCAAATTCTAAGTCTTCTAAAGTTTTCTTGGGAATTGCCAAAGTAATTGTATATTAAAAAAGTAAAAATAATGAATTTAATTGAAGACAAATATCAATAAATCTTGGAATAAAATTTTAGAAAAAGAATTAAAAAAAGATTATTTCATTTCGTTATTAAAAATTACACAAAATAATTACCGTAACAACACATGTTTTCCTTTAAAGAATAATATTTTTTCTGCTTTTAATCATTGTTCATTTGAAAAATTAAAAGTTGTAATCATTGGACAAGATCCATACCATGGAATTAACCAGGCAAATGGATTATCATTTTCTGTTAATTCTAATCAAAAATTACCACCTTCTTTAAAAAACATTTTTATTGAAATAAATAATGATTTAAAATCGCCTGTAAGAACTGATGGTGATCTTGCAGATTGGGCTAACCAAGGTGTTTTATTATTAAATTCTATACTTTCTGTTGAAAGCGGAAAACCTGGAAGTCACTCAAAAATTGGATGGGAAATCTTTACAGATCAGGTAATTAAGGTAATATCTAAACAGAAAAGAAATATAGTATTTATGTTGTGGGGAGGTTATGCAAAAAAGAAAGAAAAATTAATTACTGGAAATAACCATTTTATTTTAAAAACAGGACATCCGTCTCCACTCAGTGCAAACAGAGGTTACTGGTTTGGAAACAAACATTTTAGTAAATGCAATTTCTTTTTGGTAAAAAACGGTATTAAACCTATTGCGTGGTGACTAATTTAGAAATTGCTTAACTTTAACAAAAAATATTATGATAATTACTACTACTGAAACAATACCAAATAAAGAAATTACAGAGTCGTTAGGCATTGCCAGAGGATCAACTGTAAGAGCTAGAAATGTTGCCAGAGATATATTTGCTGGCATAAAAAATCTTGTAGGTGGTGAAATTGAAGAATATACTAAACTTCAAGCTCAATCAAGAGAACAAGCACTCTCACGAATGATAGAAGACGCAAATAGAGTAGGAGCTGATGCAGTTGTAAACGTAAGGTTTATGACATCAGTGATCTCACAAGGTGCCGCGGAAGTTTTGGCATACGGAACTAGTGTAAAAATTAAATAATCATGACTATAACATGGCTAATTATTGGTGGAGTTCTTCTTGTTTTTGCAATCGTTAACAGATTTAACAAATCTAAAGAGGAAAAGTTTGAAGATAGAGATAATTAACATTCTTTGATGAATGTTTGTTAAATTTAATATATTTGTAAATAAAACTAACAATAATGAAAAAATATTTTCAATTTAATGGAACAATAAACGGTACGACATTTTTATTAAGATCATTGTTTTCAATAGTTCTTTCGATCCCACTGATTATTGTTATGATAGCATTTGCCGCAATTGTTGGTTTTGAACTGTTAGATACAGCAGGGATAGATATTAGTGAAATACAAGAAACTGGAACTTTTGATCAAGCTGAACTTGAGGAAAAAATCGAAGAGAAGTTTAAAGATAATCCTGAAGAATTAGTCAGTTTATTTAAAAATGCTTTTACTCCTTTTTGGATAGTTGGTTTTGTCTTGACAATAATTCCTGTTATTTGGTTTGGGGTTGCTACATATTTTAAAAGAGTATCTGCTTTATTTTATGAAAACAGATTAAATGTCTTTTTTGGTTTAATAATTTTTGAAATTACCTCAGACATTATAGTATTTAAATTTGATAATTGGCTAGACACTGTATTTATGGTTGGCTCTATATTAGTATTCTTGTTTATGTTAATTAAAGATTCCGGAATACAACCTGAAGACCACGAGGGTTAACCACCAACTCTTTTTACATTATGACCTTGATCAGTGAGAATCAATGTGATTTTATCTCTGTATTTACCTTGAATGATAATTTCTTCATTTTTTATTGAACCACCTACACCACATTTATTCTTAAGCAGTTTAGCTAATTCTTTGATCTGATCCTTTGTTCCTTTAAAACCTTTAACTATTGTTACAGGTTTTCCTGCGCGTCCTTTTACACTGTAATGAGCTTCAAGATTCTGAGGTTTAATGTTATTTGATTTTACATTAACTGTCTCCGATTTAATAATTTCATCAGGATTAAGTAAAGATTTAAGATCTGAAAGAGAACCTAGTTTTTTCATTATTTTTTCATAACTCCAATATCAATAAGCCTATTGATTAAAAAATCATGTGCAGTAATATCATCAAAGCCTTTAGGATTTTGATTGTCTATACAGTTTTCTAGAACGTTTAATTTCATTGTTCCAATTGGGTGTAAGAAAAAAGGAATTGAATATCTAGATTTACTCCAATATTCTTTGGGTGGATTAACCACTCTATGAATAGTAGATTTTAGCTTGTTATTTGTGTATCTAGAAAGCATATCTCCAACATTAACAACTATTTCATCTTCTCCAGCAATAGCGTCAATCCATTCACCTTTATTGTTTTTCACTTGCAAACCCTTTCCGTGAGCACCCATAAGTAAAGTAATCAAATTAATATCACCATGAGCTGCAGCTCTAACCGCATTATCAGGTTCTTTGGTTATAGGAGGGTAATGTATCGGTCTTAAAATACTATTACCTTTTAATACATATTTATCAAAGTGATCTTCTTCTAGTTCAAGAAATAATGCTATTGCTCTCAATACAAATAATCCTGTTTTTTCTAATGCCTTGTAAGTAACTTCACCAGCTTTGTTAAACTCAGGAATCTCATTTACATATGGATTTTCAGGATATTTAAATTTTAATTTATCACTTTCACTTAAATATTGACCAAAATGCCAGAACTCTTTTAAATCACCTTCTTTTTTTCCTTTCGCATGTTCTTTTCCAAAGGAGGTATATCCTCTTTGACCTTTAAAACCTTCAAATTCATATTTCGATTTAGTCTCTGAAGACATATCAAAAAAACATTTAATTTGTTTGTATAGATTCTCAACATTATCATTTGATAAAAAATGATTTTTTAGAGATAAAAACCCTATTTCTTGATAAGCCTTTCCAACCGACTTAACAAAAGCATCTTTTCTTGTTTTGTCATTAGACAAAAAATCGTTTAAATCTAGTGAAGGAATATTACTCATTTTTAAAATAATTCGTTTAGACTTGAATATTTAAGATTAAAAGCATCAGCAATAGCTTTATATACAACTTTACCATTAATGACATTAAGACCTAATTTAAGTGATTCGTCATCATTACATGCATTTTTCCATCCTTTGTTTGCTAAATCTAGTCCTTGTTTTATTGTTGCATTAGTTAAAGCTTCTGTCGATGTAGCAGGAACTGCTCCAGGCATGTTGGCTACGCTATAATGCAATACATCATCAATTATATATGTTGGATCTTGGTGTGTAGTAGGGTGGGTGGTTTCAAAACATCCACCTTGATCTACTGCTACGTCTACTAACACTGTTCCTGGTTGTAGATCCTTTAGCATAGCTTTTGTTATTAAATTCGGAGCCTTAGCTCCAGGAATTAATACAGCACCAATTATCAAATGAGCTGATTTTATAGCTTGAACAATATTATAATGACTTGAAAATTGTGTAGATACATTTTTAGGCATAACATCATCTAAATATCTTAATCTATCTAAGTTAATATCAAATATAGTGACATTAGCTCCTAATCCTGCGGCCATTTTAGCTGCCTCAGATCCGACAACACCACCTCCTAAAACAATTACATTGGCTGGCTTAACTCCAGGTACACCACCAAGTAAAATACCAAAACCATTCTGAGGTTTTTCTAAAAACTTAGCACCTTGTTGAGCTGCCATTCTTCCAGCTACTTCTGACATTGGAGTAAGTAGAGGTAATGACAAATCTTTATTTTGAACAGTCTCATATGCAATACAAATACTATTTGACTCTATCATTGCATTTGTTAATTCTTCAGATGAAGCAAAATGAAAATAAGTGTAAACAATTTGATTTTCTTTAATTAAAGGATATTCTGATTTTAATGGTTCTTTAACTTTAACTATCATTTCAGATTTTGAATAAATCTCTTCAATTGAGTCACAAATTTCTGCTCCAACTAATGAATAGTCTGAGTCTTTGTATCCACTTCCTAGTCCAGCATCTTTTTGAATTAAAACAGTATGACCGTTATTTATAAATGAATTAACTCCAGAAGGAGTCATTCCAACTCTAAACTCATTGTTTTTTATTTCCTTTGGTACACCTACAATCATTGTTATTATTATTTATTATGCATAGATAATTACAAAATTATTAATTACAAAGCTTTAAATATCAGATTTGTTAAAATATTAGCAAAAAAAATGAATAAAAATGAATAATTAGTAATTATTCAAATAGTGTTTTATCAATAGATGGGAACAATTTAAGAGCATTTTTGTAATATAATTTTTTTAAAACTTCATCAGGAAGATTTAAACCATACATTTTCCACAATCCATGTCTTTTTCTGTAATAATCAAAATACTCGTCAGATGTTTCTAAGACCCTAAAATAAACATCAAATTCAGATTTTTTGTAAGTGTCTTTTCCAAACATTACACGATCTTGATAATCAATAAAAAATTTTCTTGCTCTTCTTGGTTGTCTTCCAAGTTCTCCAATAACAGCGCCAATCTCGGTGTAAACATTTGGCAAACTATCCAAATGATCTTCTAGTTTATCTAAATCATTTGCCATCCAACCCATATGTGCATTAATAAAAATAGTGTTTGGATGACTTTTGAACATTATAAACTGTTCATCCATTACAGTTTTAAATGATGGGTATTTATCTGATGGTCTGAAACTACCGGGCTTCTGCCTTGCATGTAACCATCTTTCATTGTATTTATCTACTGGATCAAAGAAAGGGGAGGGCTCTCCAGAGTGAATAAGAACAGGAATGTTTAACTCTCCACAAATTTCCCATATTGGAGATAATCGTGGATCATTAACTTTTACTCTATTTCCTGAGGCATCTTTCAAGGATAAACCTAAATCTTTATATACTTTTAATCCAATTGCTCCATTTGCTACAGCATCTTTTATAATTTTGACAGAACTTTTTGCAAAATCTTTATTATCAATTTTTTTAAAATTAATATTAACAAAAACTCCAAATCTATCTGGAAAATTTTCTTTTACGTTAGTTAAAGATTTCTCAAGGTTTAAATCCATTAAAGATTGATTTCCAAGAAAAGTAGCTAAGCCTGAACCGCTTAAATTTATCATGAAACCCATATTTAAGCTATCCATTTCAGAAACTAATTTTTTTAAGTTGCCATAGGACATATCCCATTGATGACTGTGAACATCAACAAAAGGATATTTAGATCTTTTTCTTTTGTTTTTATCAACTACTAAAGAAGCTACAGGAGAATATTCTTCAATATCCATAAGATTATTTTTCTTTTGAACGTTATCTATGGACCAATAAGAAATACCAGTAACTATAAGAACTATAACTAGAACTGAAAAAAGGAAGAGTAGGGCTTTTAAAAAATTTTTAAATGAAAAAAATTTCATTTTATTTAAAAGGCATTAGTACCTGAGTTGTATCCCATCTAAGTCTAATTGAGGAACCTATCGAATCAGTAACAAAATCTATTGATAACTGTTCTACTGTGTCTTCCAAAATAGAAGAGCTAGCCTCAAATGAAAATAAATCATTATCAGAATCAGGCTGAACTATACCGAAATAACCATTTTCAGAATTAATCACAACCTTCCAAGTATCTTTTCCAGGGACTGTATATAAAGAATATTCACCCGATGATAATATATTATCGTTAAAATTTAAATCAGAATTTGTATTAATAATAGTATGTCTGTTAGCACCAGTTCTCCAGTACTGATTGTACGGAACTAAAGCACCATCAGATTCATCTCCAAAAATTAATCGATCCTTTTTGTATGGTTTACTGTATGTTATCGAAATTTCTTTGCCATCTTGATTAAAATTTGATGTGTCTAAAGGACTAGCAGGTGGCGTAAGTGTAATGTATAAATATCCTGCACTAATTAAAACTACAAAGACAATAAGGGTATACTTTAAAAATTTTTTCATTTAATAATTTATTTGAATTAACAATATCGATTTAACATAATATAAATTATAGTTCAATTAACCTATAACTTTAACTTTAACAGCATTTAAGCCTTTTGTACCTTTTACTGTATCAAAAGAAACCTTGTTTCCTTCTTTTATTTCATCAATACACTCTGAAATATGTACAAAAAACTGTTCTTGGGTTTCTGGGTCAACAATAAATCCAAATCCTTTAGAATGATCAAAGAAACTAACCTTTCCAGTATATCCGTCTTTTTTAACATTTTCGCTTTTAGGAATACCAATTACAATGCTCTCTGCACTAATTTTTTCTTTTTCTGCTGGATCAGGCGGAGTATCAGTAAAGTTTCCATTGTAATCAACATATACAAACTCATTTGTAACCAACTCACCATTCTCTTTAGCTTCTTTACGAGCTAACATTTTTTTTCTCTTATCTTCCTTCTTTTTCTTACGCTTCTTTTCTTTCTCTAATTTATTGAATGTTTGTTGTGATTTAGCCATATTAATATTTGTATTACATCAGTAAAAATAGATATTTTATTCGTTAAAATAAAATATGAATTAAACGAAAAAGTAAAATATTCTATTTAAAACTAAAAAAACCCTTAATAACTAAGGGTTTTTTTTAAATAATATAATCTAAAATGAGTTTAATTTGATCCCGGATACACTCTTATAGTTGTTCCAGAAAAAGAACTTATCATATCACTATATTTTGAAGATTTTAAAAACCAATCTTGCGAATCTGGGTTAGCAATAACAGCTTCCCTTCCTCTTAACCAGTCACCCAAATTATTAGATCTAGCTACCATAATGTGTGTTACTCCATCTTCAGCTCCACTTATCGTTTCATGAAGCTCAATAGTTCCGTCAAAGTTATTTGAATTTGCTGCTATAAAATCAGATGCTAACGATGCGAATTTTGGCACATCATTAACTTTAAAACTCCATACATTAGAGTAATTATAAGCTCCAGCTTTCGAAGGATCAAAAATTAATGGCGAAGCTAAAATACTCGAATATGGTTTTGCTACAGATTCAAAAATTTTCTGAACTAAATTATTTTCAGCAAAATCTCCTGGTCCACTACCCCATCCTTTAAAATAATCCGCATTGGGTGCTAAAAAACATATTTGATGGGTGAAATTATTAGTTGAACTTGAAAATTCTAAATCAAATATAAATACAGTAAATGGCATTTGTGACATTTCATCAGCTGCAAATAAACCATCCATTGCAGTTACTAATTCTTTTGCATCAGATTCTTTTTCAACAGAAAAATTAAAACAAGCCCAATAGCCCTTTTCTTGAGAGAACATTGAAACTGAAACAAACATAAACAGTGTAAATAAAATACTTTTTTTCATAATTTTTTTTATTAATTTTTTTAAAAATAATAAAAAAAACATTCTTTATAAAATGTTTTGGTAAATAAAATTAATCAGTCTTAAACAAGTAAGTAGTTCTATTTTGAGAACCTATAAATTTCTATTTTTTAAAATATTAACAACATCATTTATTTTATACCCTTTGTCCTGAAGAAGAATTAAATAATGAAATAATAGATCTGCTGATTCGTTTAAAAACAAATCATCATTATCATCTTTGGCTTCAATAACAAGCTCTACAGCTTCTTCTCCAACCTTTTGAGCAATTTTATTAGTTCCTTTCTCAAACAAACTAGA
>ENA-ORDA01000176-ORDA01000176.1-marine-metagenome-genome-assembly--contig:-NODE-176-length-66426-cov-5.036866_pt1 | contig 66426 bp, 39 predicted proteins | sample MGYA00237778_ERZ508506 | MGnify/ENA primary metagenome ERZ508506 (study PRJEB26177, sample SAMN06267891) | marine metagenome | isolation source: Monterey Bay, California, USA | place: Pacific...
GACTTCTCGCCTCAATGGGAAGCTTGTCAAAGGCGGAAAGGCCGAACCCATTCAAAGTGGAATTCGGGTCCCTTTAATCGCGAGTTGGCCGGGGCAGATTCAGCCCGAAGTCACATCGCAGATTGTAGAGCCCTCGGATTTTCTTCCAACTCTTGCTGAGCTGGCTGGGGAAAGGGTGCCCCCAAACTGGCAGCACGACGGCGTTTCATTTGCTCCAGCGATTCATAAGCACCCCGGTGCACCTCCCCGTGACTGGGCCTTCTTCTGGTATGACCCAAGACCAGGTTGGGATAAAATGGCTTTCTCCCGCGCGATCTTTGCCCTCGACCATAAGTATAAGCTCTTCTCAGATGGGCGTCTCTTCGCGATTGATGGCGTAGATTATAAAGAAGAGCTTCTTGATCCTGCCAAACTCTCTCCCGAAGCGAAAGCTGCCAAAGCGAAGCTCGCAAAAGTCATCGTGAAAATGATGCAACCTCCCGTCTCCAAAGGAGCACAAATCGTGGTCGACGCTTACGGGAATCCTATCTCAAAAAAATGAAATTCATTATCTCTTTGTTTGTAATCTGCCTCCCCTTGGTGGCTGGCGAAAAGCCGAACCTTGTTCTTATCATTGCGGATGACATGAACTGGGATGATTGCGGGGTCTATGGGCATCCTTCGATTAAGACGCCCAATATTGACGCTCTGGCGAAGTCAGGGATAACTTTCCAGCACGCCTATCTGACTGCGAATTCCTGTAGCCCAAGCCGAGCGAGCATTATCACAGGTCGCTATCCCCATAATACTGGTGCCGAGCAACTGCACTGGCCGTTACCACAAGAGTCGGTGACATTTGTGGAGCAGCTAAAGGCTGCTGGTTATTACACAGCAGCGGCAGGGAAGTGGCACCTCGGCGAGTCCGTGAAAAATCGCTTTGATGACGTTTTCGAAGCATCAACCGCCGGGTTCATTCTCCCATCCGGGACCGATGCCAAACCGGGCAAGATGGTGGCAAAGTCGCCAAGTGGATGCGAGGCTTGGGTGTCGACCATAGAAAATCGCCCCAAGGACAAACCATTCTTCCTCTGGCTGGCGGCTCTGGATCCGCACCGGGCCTACGAGGACGGAGCTCTGAAGATCCCTCACAAAAAGTCTGATATCCAGATTCCACCCTACATGCCTGATACTCCGGAGGTTAGAGAAGATTTCCGACTCTACTATGATGAGATCGGGCGCCTCGATCAATACGTGGGGAAAGTGGTTACTGAACTGGAAAAGCAGGGGGTGAACGAGAATACCATGATTGTTTTTATCAGTGATAATGGGCGTCCTTTTCCGGGAGATAAGACGACCCTCTATGATGGTGGTATTCGGACTCCGTGGATCGTAAAGTGGCCTGCTCAAATCAAGCCGGGACAGAAAACGAAAAGCCTCGTGTCATCGGTCGATATCGCTCCCTCATTTCTTGAAATCACGGGCTTAAAGTCGCCGGACTCATTCGAAGGAACGAGCTTCTTACCTGTCTTGAAAGACGCGCAGAAGATCACCCGCGAGTATGCTTTCTCTGAGGATCACTGGCACGATTTTGAGGATCATGGTCGGTCGGTTGCAAACCAACGCTGGAAGCTCATTCACAATACCTACCCCGATCTTCCTAACACTCCATCGGCGGATGCCGGGAGGAGTCCTACTTGGACTACCATCCAGAGGTTAAGAAAGGAAAATAAACTCACTCCTGCTCAAGGTCGTTGTCTCAGCAAGCCTCGTGCTGAATTCGAACTTTATGATCTAAAAAACGATCCCTTTGAACTTGTCAACTTGGCCTCGAACGAAGCACATGAGAAAATCCTCTCAGAATTGAAAGCGGTTCTTAAAACGCAATTCAAAAGGACAAACGACTACCTTCCTACAAAGCGAACTCCTGATGAATTTGATCGGATTACGGGAGCTCCAGATCACTCAGTACGTCGGCGTCCTCGGGCTTCTAAGCAAAAGATGTTTGGGACTAATGGTTCTTATTAAAGCAGCAAAAAACACTAGCTTCTAGACCATGATCTTTTCAAGGACCCCGGTGCTATCACCATGCTTCTTTGTCACGACGTCGAGTTGATTGAGTAGGGACAACCAAAGATTATTCAATGGAGTCTCAGTCTTCATAACATGGTTGTGTCCAAGTTTGATTCCAGATGCGCCACCTGCAACTAGGGTTGGGCAGTTGTCTACTGAATGACTGGTCCTAAGGTTGCTGCCGTAAACTAGGCAGAGGTGGTCGAAGAGGCTCGAGCCATCTGCTTCTTTCGTTTTTTTCAGCCGATCGATAAAACCGGCGAGGAGCTCACTTTGAACAAGGTCACGCTGTTGAGAGGCATTCATTTTTTCAGAATTCCCGTGGTAGTGACTAATATCGTGCCCACCTACGGCAATGTTTTCGCTGTTGAGCAAACTTTGGACTGGTTGACGGAAGGTCATGATCCGGGTGCTGTCTGTTTGCATAGCTAGGACCATCAGATCGTAGGTGGCTTCTACAAGTTCACGACCATTGTTCACTTTGGGCTCGGAGATTGGTGCTTTGGGCCGAGGGACGTTGAGCCAGGCTTCTTCCTTAGCGATTCGGTTTTCAAGTTTCCGGATGCTTTCAAAATACTCGTCGAGTTTGTCCTTGTCGGTGTGGCCTAATTTTTTCTCAAGTTGTTTGGCGTTTCCCATCATCGTGTCGAGCACACTGCGTTTCTCGGATAATCGCTGCTGCACTTGCTCAAGAGGGATCTTACTACCAGAAAACAAATGACGATATAATTGAACCGGATGATTTTGGCCTCCCAATGGTTTCCCTTTCGAATCCCATGACATAGATAGCCCGGGACCGTGACCATCGCCATTGACGTTTCCGCCGCCGTTGATCTGGATTGAATTAAAGCGCGTGTGTTTGCCAAATTCTTGGGCTGCGACCTGATCGACAGAAATGGTATTGGCAAAACTTACGCCCGGTTGCGCGAATCGATTGGCGCCAGTGAGCCAGAATGTGCTGCCAGAATGTCCGGCGTCATTGAAGAGACTATACTTGTGCCAAAGGCCTTGGATGATGGAGAAGTCTTGACGATGACGCTCAAGGGGAGCGAGTCCGGTCGGCATTTTGTAAGCGTTGCCTGGCTTCGTGATATCCGGATACCAACTTTCCTCGGTGACGCCCCAACCGAAGCTCAGAAAGACCATGCGCTTGGCCGGAGCCTTCGTTTGGCGAGGGCGATTTTCGGCGAAAAGATTCAAGGCAGGAAGAGCTAGGAACCCGGTCGCAGATCGTAGGAAAGGGCGTCGGCCCATTGTGTTGCTCATGACATTATTTTCGTTTGAATTGTTCGTGTTGTATCAAGGCGTGGAAGAAGGTGCGGAAAGTGTAGTTTTTGTCTTTCGATTGTTTAACGATTTCGTTGATAAGTGTTTGGTCACTAAAACCGATGGGTCGGCCCATCCCATATTCGATGACAGCGGAAGTGAAGCTGGTGGCAAAGGCGTCCTTTTGGCTGGCGATGTGATCACGCAAATCAAAGTAATCTGAGAAAGTCGGTCCGTTATGAATTTGCCCGCTGGGGTCAATCTTCCAAGTTTTCTTTTCTTGGTCTTTACCCGAAGTTTCGTAGCTGTTTTCGGTTCGCCACAAACCAACCGCGTCGAAATTTTCCAAACCAAAACCAATTGGATCAATTTTTCGATGACAGCTGGCGCATTGTGGAAGTTCCTGATGAGCCTTTAAGCGATCTCGCGTCGTAAGAACTTTATCTGAAAGTCTTGCCAGATTGGGAACATTGGCGGGAGCAGGGGGAGGTGGTTGGTGGAGGAGTTTTCGGAGGACCCAAGCCCCGCGTTCAACTGGACTTGATTCGTCGCCATTTCCACCCATCAGATGGATTGCGGCCATCCCTAGCAAGCCGCCACGTGGGGAATTATTAGGAAGAGTGACCTTTCGGAAGCGGTCGCCTTCGACGTCAGGGATTCCATAGAATTGGGCCAGAAGGTTATTGATGACTACATAGTCAGCCGACAATAACTCGGTCATACTACGATTCTCCTCGAGAAGAAAAGATGAGGTTTCGTACACTTCGTCACGAACTGCCATCTTTACGCTATTATCGTAGGTTCGATGTTTGATCAGATTTACATTAAAAAAATCGAGACGCTCCATATCTAGCCACTGATGAACAAGACCGTGGATCATGGCAGTAGACCGTGGGTCATCAAGAAGTCGGTCGGTTTGTTGGCGGAGAACTTTGGAATCGGATAGTTTGCCGGCGTTCGCCAGCCTTGTGAGGGTTGCGTCGGCTGGGGCACTCCACAGAAAATAAGAGAGTCGCTGTGCGAGTTCTTGCTGCCTGATTATTTGTTGGTCCTGTAAAGAGGATTCGGATTTGTAGAGAAACATTGGGGAGCTCAAGACGATCGCCAAGGTGCTGGTAAGGGCCTCTCGATGTGTAAGTCCATCGACTTTTCGTTTGTTTTGGTAATAGTTTAGAAGGCGATCGATAAAGCTTTGGTCTACCTTTTCTCCCCGAAATGCCTGGGTTGAGAATTCTTTAAAGCAAGCGGCTAGTTCGAGGGTTCTTGGATAGTTTTTTCCTTGAGCTGCTCCTTTCGCATCTGAGATTTCCAAGGTATAATTTTTGAGACGAGATTCGTTCGTGGGGCTATCGTTTCGGTTGTAAATTCGGACTTCGTCGATCGCTACTTCACGGCCAAAATCGACTTCCCACCATTCTCCGGACTTGGCCATGTTGGAAGTATGATTGATGGTTTTCATATCTCCATCGATGGCACTTTTTGCGCCTCGTTCATTCTCATTACCGTGGGTGGAACTCTGCGAGGCAGTTCCTTCTAGTGCGATGTTCTTACCTTTACTCATTACTTGCACTTCACGAAGGTGGAGGAAGTCGTTGTCACCGGCATCTGGATTAATGATGCGAATTTTTTGAGCTTTAATTCCATCTGTTTGATGAATAAAGAGACCCTCCTCAGAACGCTCTTCAACCAACTTCTCGCTATTCAATAAGTGGACCACAGCTTCCATGCCTTCGGGAAGGGGCTCGTCTTCTGTAGTGACACGCTCAACCTCTAGCCAGTCGATCCAAAAGACATATTCGGGGCCATATCCATTTCGTTTTTTAGTCTCTGCAAATACTCTGCGTGGGTAGTGAAATTGATGATGCATCCCTTTTTCGCGGAGATAAAGCTGCCTCTCGTCGCGGTTTTCGCCTAGAGAATGTTTACGTGTGATTTCTAATGAAGTCTCGATGATTTGGGGATCCTCCATGGTTCCGGTCACTTCATGGGCACTCAGTAAGTCTACGTTGCGCACGCGTAGTCCGAATTCCAGAAAGCGACGGTCCTCAGGTGCATTGTCTGCGCGTGCAGCGCGAAATCTCACCTTATATTTTCCGGGGGGCCAACCTGGGGGGAGATGGTATTCGATATACCCTGTCGGCAATTGATTTGGATGAATGGTCGGGATCGTGATGAAGGCGCCTTGCTCAATTTTTGGTAGATTTAGGTATCTTTTGAGATAAGAATGATTGGGCGCGGAAGCACTGATGAATTGATCGACCCGAGTGGGATTGTTGAAAAAACGAAAGGCGTCGTCACTGGGGACTGGAGGTGCCCCTGATATTTCATCAAAGTGGAGATAGAAGGGAAGATGTTTATCTTGCCGGGTCGGATGCTTCTTTTTTAATGATTCATAGATTTTTTGATTCACGGCTTGGGACCCTGCCTTTGCAAGTTCGCCCCGCCAGTTCGTTGAGGCATCCCATTTTTTAAAATGGGCCCTGTATTTTTTGGTTAGCTCTTCGCCTTCGTGTCGGTGGCTGACGGTAACTCCGCGTGCAAGGTAGCGGTCGATTGCTTCCTCCACTGCCTCGCGTCCTAATTCCAAATACGATTCAATTTGGTTGCTCGAAATGTAAAGGCTGCTGCCGGAAGTGTCGTAGTTACCTAGACCATGATCTGCGGGCAATTGACTGACATTAATTTCGACGCCAAGTAATTCGCGGAGGGTGTTACGGTATTCGCGACGATTAAGGCGACTCATGGCGATTTCCCCATGGCGATCGCTCATTTTCTTTCGTAAAGTTACCATTGCTAACCCTAGGTCGTCTACTAGGTCTGCTTTCTCCAAAGGTGGGACTTGCTCTTCATCTTCTGGTGGCATCTCGCCGGCGTTAAGCGCATTGAGCACCTTTTGCCATCGTTCCGCATCGGCGGTGGTCTGAATGGTGAGGCTAAGCTTGTCGATTCGGAATTTTCCTTTGCTCTTCTTCTCGTTGTGGCAGGACGCGCAGTGGGTGTTTAAAAGATCAAGATGTTTGCTGTTAATACCCGTTAGAGAATGATTTTTCTCGCTCGCTCTGCTCGTTGCAGTCGTAGAAATCAGGGTAAAGAGGCATGATAAAAAAGCAGGCCGCCAAAAAGCGCCAAAACTTGAAACCGGAAAATACAGTCTGGCCATTTTTTAGATTAGATCTGGAGGCGGTGAGGAGTCAGAATTGCTGACGAAGTAACGTCTCCAACCCCGAAGACGTTCAATAAGTTACGAAAATACACCGGCGATCCTTTCGTGTCATTTAACAACTTCGGTCAGTGTCCTTGGGACCGTCCCGTCTCCGGTTTTTTGGCCGCCAAGGATCCAAGCTAAATTGAATCGGGAGATATAAGCGCCCTTAATTGGGTCGTGTTCATAGTGCAGATAAATCAACCCGGCACTTGGGGTGTTGGGTCGGCCCACTGTGAGCGACGAATATCCGCTGCGTCCGGCGTCGATTAATCGTTTGATAGGCCAGGTTTTACCGCCATCGAAACTGGCCCAAACGGTGACCCTTTCACGGTGTTGGGCGTCGGTGTCGAGGTTGCTGAAGATTAGGATATCACGATCTTTCGTCGGCAGCCGAGTCAGCCCCCCCATGCAGCCATAGGTCCGCCCCTGATCTCCATCGGGCAAAGCATCGATGATTTTCCACTTTTCCCACGTAACTCCGCCATCGCTGCTCCATGCCTCTCGCCGTCGTTTGTTACGCGGTCGTTTGGACCAGTGAACACGCGAGTTGTAATAGATACGCCCGTCGGAAAGCTCGATCAGAGCAGCCTCACCTGTTCCATTTTCGGGAAATGGCTTGCTGGTCTTCCAGCTTCTTCCGCCGTCGTCACTATAAATAGCATTCGTGTATTGCAGGGGCCATTCCGCTTCCCCGCCCTTGGGGCCATAATAGCGTGACGGCCGAATGAGCCGTCCACGGTAGCGTCCGTGGCGGAGCGTGATACCGTGTTCATTCATGTGCATGGAAGGCGTATTTCCATTTTGGTCGTTCTCAATTTTTGTTTTTTGGATTTGCCACGACTTACCGTCGTCTTGACTACGGTAGATCTTGAGTGGGGCAGGCGGCTGCCGGTCCTCTATAAAGACGAGAATGTCGCCGGAGGTGGTATCGACCGTAGTTCCTCCACCATGGTATCCCTTTTTTGAAACTGAGATGGCTGAACCCCAAGTCTTACCACCGTCCTCGCTTCTGCGCACGACCACGCCGTCATTACCCCAAACCGCCAGGACCGTTCCTTGAATTGTGACGACCACATTTGGATAGCGTTGATCTTCGAATAGGCGCCGAGTTTCAAAGACCGGAGCACTCAGAAATGGGGTAAGGGGATCGTTACCGAGGCATGAAGTCGACAACCCGAGCAGGGATAACAAAATACTGAGATTGGAGCGCACTAAGTTCATCATTGATTTAAAAATACACTTTTAAGTCAGAAATACCCGGTGATTTCGGCTGCTTGGAGATTACTTTTGACGGAGAGATATTAAAGGACACCATTTTTAGTGACCTTTAATTGGATCAATTTTTTCTGTCTGGGATTTTGATATTTCGATTCCAGGTTGTGTGCCAGTCGTGGCTCTGCCAGTTATCACGCGTTGCGTAGCTCCTTACGATCAAGCGATCTTCCTTGGTGCCTTTCTTATCGATTAATTCGACATACAGGAAACCATGTAATAATCCAACGCCCTGCCCGGGGGTCTTAGGATCCGTTTTTGCGGCGCCTATATCATCGGGGTTGAACACCTCAATTCCTACTGCCAGCTTGCTTGAGAATTGTTGGCCATCCCACATCATCCTGTTGGGTGGCGAACCGTGAGTGTGGCCGTGGAATAAGGCCAAGACGTTAAAGGCTTTGATTGCTATCCAAAAAGCCTCCAGGTCTTCTTTCGGCCAGTCGTATTCGGGGCAATTTGGGTGCAAGTGAAACGAAATGATGACTGGTCGGCCGCTCTTGCCAACCTCCCGAGCAAGATCTTCACGCAGAAATTCTAGGCTGGAGCGCGGGGCATAGTGGTGGTCATTTCGGCGCTTACCGCCTTCCCCAGCGAATATCCCAAGATTGATACAATGAAGCGGTCCCCAATTCCATGAGTAGTGCAACCCGTTGTCGGAGCGGTTGACGATTCCTGGACGTTTTCGGTTCCGTTCAATTATATCTGCGACAATAAAGGTATCTCCCTGCGGCCCGTCATGGTTTCCATGGACCTCATAGACCGGAAATGGAATTAAGCCATCCTTCCCCGTGAGTCCGTAGTCAGCCTTGTAGCGCTCCCACTCAAATTTTTGCATGGCCGGGTAATTCGCGCCGTTTTTGTCTGCGCTATCAATTAGGTCTCCGGTATTAATGAGTCCGAGAATTTTCCCACTGACTTTCCCCCCTCCATGATCCTCTGGAATTGACCGACCAGAAAAACTTTTCAGGAGTGCGATTGCGCGACTGTTTGCCGTTTCTGAATATGGATCTAGCCTCTTAGGAGAGTGCGATTTTTCGGCGAGGTATTGTGGATCTCCTACGACCAAGAAGCTGTATTTTTCGGCTGCTGATACATTTGCGATGATCTGAAGAATAGCAAAAACGAGATAGAATTTCACTTTGTTCATTTTTTCTTTTTTGGAGGAGCTAAACGCTTCTCCTTGGGAAGTTGGAAGAAGGGTTTTAACTGAGAAGAAAGGTCAGCCACTAATTTTTTATATTTCGGGTTTTCTGCCAGATTTGTCACTTCCCCTTGATCGACGCTATGATCATATAATTCGCGCCCAGCTTTGCCTCGAAGCCATTCTGTATATCGATATCGCTCGGTGCGTAGGGAGTATCCCCACGCATTGTGGCGATGCCAAATTTGGGTGACGGCTGGTTTTTTCCAGCTTGGATCGGAAGGATTATTGAGTAAGGGGCGCAAGGACGCCCCTTCCAAGTTCTTGGGCAGCTCCAATCCGCAAAGATCTGCGAGGGTCGGATAGAGGTCGAGAAGTTCAACTGGTTTTGGGGATGCCTTCCCGCGGGTGAAACCAGGAGCCGCGATGAGCATGGGCATACGGGTCGACTGTTCAAATGCTTTACGCTTATACCAGAGCCCCTTTTCCCCAAGGAAATATCCATGGTCTGACCAGAAAACTATAATGGTTTTCTTCATGAGGTCGTGCTTTTCAAGAGCATCGAGAAGGCGGCCGATCTGCGCATCGATAAAGGTATTGCAGGCATAGTAGGCTTGTTTGCAACGCCGTGCCTCATCGACCGTGATATTTGGAAAGTAGTAGGGCCAATTTCTTGAGTCTCTCATATAGGCCATTGGCGGAACATCTTCTAAATCCTTCTTGGCCTCGTCCAGATCAGGAATAGTGATTTCCTCCAGAGGATACATATCGAAGTATTTTTTCGGAGCGACATAGGGGCAGTGTGGATTGAAAAATCCGGCAGCAAGAAAGAAAGGCTTGTCTTTGTGCTTTTCGATCTGGGCAATCACATCGCTCGCGACCATCCCGTCGGTATGTTCTTCGTCTGTGCTTATTGGATCCCAAACCGCCATCGAGATTCCGAGGCCTTTGTTCGGGCCGAAGTTGATGATTTCGCTTTCACGAGTTTTGTCGATTCCGGCAGGATTGGAGCGCTCCGTCCATGTGGCGGGGTCATCGTTGGCATCGGTCCCGATCATGCTGGGATTCCCGTAGTGATAAATTTTTCCCGATCGATAGGAAAAGTATCCATTGTTTTTGAAAAGTTGCCCTAGGGTTACGACATCAGGATTCTTCAGGCGTAACTCATGTTTTAGCGTGTGGAGATTTAAGGTGTCGGGCCGAAGGCCTGTCATCAGGCTGGCACGGCTTGGGCCGCAAAGTGGTTGTTGGCAATGAGCATTATCGAAGCGGATTCCCATCGCGGCGAGCCGCTTTAGATTTGGAGTTTTCACTTGGGATTTCCCGTAAATCTCCAGATCACAGTTCATATCATCTGCGGCGATAAATAGGACGTTCATTTTCTCCTCCCCCATGACTGGAATCAGGTGCCCGAAGAAAAAGAAAAGCAGCGGAGACAGATTTTTTTTCATAGTATAGGGTCAAGCTCTAGTGGTTTTGATCCAAGCGTCGTCGCGTGTGACTGAGGTCTTGTTGTTGGGGTTGAAAGTCTGCGGCAGCGCAGGATCTTGGTACTCGCCGAGAAAAGTCAATCGTTCGGATGTAGGCCTGTCCATCAATATTTAATTGCCTAGCAACGATAAATACCTTGCGAGGCTCCTTTGTTCTCTTCGCCAGTTCTTCAGCTTGTGCTGCGGAATTGATTATTAAATGGGCGCTAAGTATCGCTAGAGCCACTAGGCCGGAATTCATCGTCTTTATTATCGCTTCTTAACTTTTTTTGGACGACGCACGAATCTAGTCCCCTCTGTCTAAGAGAGATCAATTATCTGGGTCTTCGAGGGCAGGAATAAAATTTATGTCACTGGGGGTAAGTGGAATGTTGATCGCTTATTGATTTTTATTGAGAATATTCTAACTCTCTTCTCAACCTGATTGGTAATCCTAGCCGCCGCAATGATTCATTGTGGGAATGGGATGAATTCAAGATTTACAGCACACCTAAGACAAAGAATGAGTGATTATAAAACCGATATCGATATTGCTAGAGAAGTTTCCGGTGAACACATCAATGACATTGGAGCTAAGCTCAAGATTGATCAGAAAGATCTCGTTCCTTTTGGCCATGACAAAGCTAAGATTTCATGGAGCGCAATTGATGGCGCGCAGAAGAATAAGGATGGTAAATTGATCCTTGTGACAGCAGTGACACCAACCCCAGCGGGTGAAGGTAAGACGACAACATCGGTTGGGCTCACGGATGGTTTAAATAAAATTGGCAAACAAACGACAGTGTGTCTGCGTGAGCCAAGCTTAGGGCCCTGTTTCGGCATGAAGGGTGGTGCCGCTGGAGGTGGTTATGCGCAAGTGATACCAATGGAAGATATTAATCTTCATTTCACCGGCGACTTTCATGCGATCACCTCGGCTCATAGTCTTCTTTCTGCCATGATTGATAATCATATCTACTGGGGGAATTCAACGAAGATAGATAGTCGAAGAGTGGCCTTCCGCCGAGTGGTTGATATGAATGATCGGTCGCTCAGATCGATCACATCATCACTGGGAGGACCTACTAATGGTTATCCAAGAGAAGATGGTTTTGATATCACGGTGGCCTCAGAAGTTATGGCTATTTTTTGCCTGTCTCAAAATTTGGAAGAGTTGGAAGAAAGGTTAGGAAATATTATCATCGCCTACACTCGTGAGATGACTCCAGTCAGAGCAAGAGAGATTAACGCTCATCGTGCGATGACGGTGCTGTTGAAGGACGCATTCAGGCCTAATCTCGTGCAGACCTTGGAAGGTAACCCTGCTCTTATCCACGGGGGGCCTTTTGCGAATATCGCCCACGGTTGTAATTCAGTGATCGCAACAAAAACGGCACTAAAATTATCAGATTATGTCGTGACTGAAGCGGGCTTCGGAGCAGATTTGGGCGCCGAAAAATTCTTTAATATTAAATGCCGGAAAGCTGGGTTTTCGCCTGATGCTGTGGTGCTAGTCGCCACCGTCAGAGCCTTAAAGCACCAAGGGGGCGTCTCGAAAAATGATTTAAATAACGAAAATATCGAAGCGCTGAAAAAAGGCTGCTCAAATCTGGGGAGACATATTCGGAACTTGAGCCAATTTGGGGTGCCAATGGTTGTTGGTATTAATAAATTTATTTCTGATTCCGAGGCGGAATTCCAAGTCATTAGAGACTACTGTAAAAAATTCAATGTGGAGGTAAGTGTCACAAGTCACTGGGAAAATGGAGGTGATGGCGCGATTGACTTGGCCGAGAAAGTGGCTCGTCTAGCTGACTCGGGGGCCGCGCAGTTTAAAACTTTGTATGATGATGAAATGCCATTGATGGGGAAAGTCGAAACAATCGCCAAAATGCTGTATCAAGCAAATGAAGTAATGGCAGACAAAGTTGTTAGAGATAAAATAAAGTGGTTCCAAGAGAATGGATTTGGGCATCTGCCTGTCTGTATTGCAAAGACTCAGTATAGCTTTTCCACAGATCCGAAATTGTTAGGTGCGCCGAAAGATCATTCGCTTTCTATCCGAGAGGTAAGGTTATCTGCCGGTGCGGAGTTTGTTGTGATTGTGTGTGGTGCAATCATGACGATGCCTGGCCTTCCAAGAGTCCCAGCAGCTGATAAAATCAAGCTGGATGAAGATGGATTGATACAGGGGCTCTTCTAAAGGTAGGTTTCAGTGACTGGCTTGAGTCACACAATTCCTTATTCTAAGAGGGAGGATTATCAGTTAGATTGGTTTCCATGAGTCGATCGTTCTGTTTGCTGATTGTCCTCCTTGGTTACAATTATACTTGCTCCGCCGAACCGTTAGCTGGAACGCAGCCACTTGACTGGGAAGGCGACGTCGCTTCTCGACTCATTGATTCGGCTGATGCCTTTTTGCTAAAGAAGATTGAGGAAACGATAACAATTCATGAGTTGGCTCAACCAGAGCGCGCGGAATTGGCACGTATCTTGGGAATGGTGGATGAGCGAGTGGCAGCCCCCCTCGACCTCGAAGTCTTAGGCAAGATCGCGGAGGGTGATGATTTTGTGGTCCACGAGATCCGGTGGCAGGCCTTTGGTGATGTGTGTGGAGAAGGCCTGTGGCTCGCTCCTCCAAATGCAAAAGAATCGATGATCGTTATACCGGATGCGGATCAAACTCCGGAGGAAATAGCAGGATTTGATGATAAGGTTTCGATGGATTACCAAACCGCCCGTGAGTATGCTGCTGATGGGATTAATGTTTTCGTGCCTGTTTTAATTAACCGGGATTTAGGTCCGCACAAAATATCGAATCGTGAGTATCTCTATCGCCCCGCTTTTGAATTGGGCCGTCACCTTATCGGTTATGAAATTCAGAAAGTATTAGCTCTGGTTGACCGACTAGGCCCTAAATTAGTGGGAATCCACGGGCATGGTGAAGGTGGCATGCTCGCTTTATTTGCAGCAGCGCTTGATGAGCGGATCCCGAAGATTACGGTGAGTGGCTATTCTGGTCCTGATGCTGATTTGTGGAAGGAGCCTGCGGAACGCAATGTCTTTGGTTTGCTGAAGCAGTTTGATCTCGCCTCGCTAAAAAAGATGGTCGCTCCGCGCGATTTAAAGATTTTGGCTCACCCATCTGGACCCAAAGTGTTGATTGAACCAAAAAAATCACGAGGCAAGCCTGGGCGTCTCCTTTCATCAGGTCATGAGGGCGAAAATTCGAAAAAGCAGGCTCAGCCTTTGAAGATACTCAAAGTCGTTGACCAGAAAGCGCGCCATGCCCGGCAAATGCACGAGCTTGACCGCCACAACCAACAGTTACTTGTTGAAAGCCCGTATGTGCGTCGAAAATTCATGGCGAAGCTTAAGACGACTTCGCCGCTCGCTTTTAGGGAAACTCAAAAGTTCTACCGCAACTATTTTTCTGAAAAGGTAATTGGCCGGTTTAATGATGAACTACTTGAGCCTAATCCTCGGACCCGGCGAATTGAGATCAATGATAAGGTGGAAGCTTACGAGGTTGTTCTTGATGTGTTTAAGGACGCTAGTTTTTTTGCATACGGCATTCTAATTCTGCCGAATGATCTAAAATCGGGGGAATCTCGACCTTGCGTGGTTTGTCAACATGGTTTGGAAGGGCGGCCACAGTCGACGATTGGAGAGAAAGACGAGCATTACTATGGGGCTTTTGCCGCAAAATTGGCAGAGCGTGGCTACATCACTTTTGCGCCACAGAATCTCTATATTTTTGAAGACCGATTCCGAACGCTCCAGTTCAAGGCTAACTCAATTGGGCGCACCTTGTTTTCCCTCATGGTTCCACAGCATCAACAAATTACAGACTGGCTTGGTGGGCTGGACTTTGTTGATGCGGAGCGAATTGGATTTTATGGTCTCTCCTATGGTGGGAAATCGGCAATGCGTATTCCTCCCTTGGTAGACAACTATTGTTTGTCAATTTGCAGCGCGGATTTCAACGATTGGGTCTGGAAAAATGCCTCAACACGGAGCCCATACAGTTACTCGAATAAAGCTGAGTATGAGATTTTTGAGTTCGATCTTGGGAGCACCTTTAATTATTCGGAAATGGCTGCGCTCATTGCCCCACGGCCTTTTATGGTTGAGCGGGGCCATTTTGATGGGGTCGCGCCAGATGAGCGAGTAGCTCTTGAGTTCGCCAAAGTAAGGCATTTGTACTCGGCAAAACTGGGGCTCGGTGAGCGCGCGGAAATCGAGTGGTTTGTTGGACCCCATAAGATTAACGGGAAAGGGACCTTTGAGTTTCTAGATCGTTGGCTAAAGCGCTAGGAGCCGCGGGTTTGATGTGTTAAGCCACTGGGAAATTACCCTTCTAAGTTTTTGATCCAGCTTGCCTGAAGAAAGGGTCAACGATGTTGCCGTCGGAAACTCATCTCGAACAGTGAAGAGCAGAATTTCTCGTCATCTGGCTAAGCCAGGACCTCGGGCATCAAGGCATTACTATCCGCAAACTTGTCAGCAGTAATGCCGATTTTTTTGAGCATAGTGAGGTGTAAGTTTGCCAGTGGTATGGACTCCTCGAAGCGATGGTAATTACCATGCTTGAACCCCAAGCCCTTACCACCTGCCAACACCAAAGGATAATTTTTGTTGTTATGGGTCGTGCTGTTACTGCAACCATAAAGAATGGTTGTTTGATCGAGGAGGCTCTTGCTGCCGTCGGCGTTCGAAGGGGTCTCACGCATTCTGGTGAGGAATTCGGCAAATTTCCGCGACAAAAACTGGTCCCACTTTCCAAGTGGCTCGATTCCATTGGGCTTGTTCCAGTCATGACAGAGCGAGTGAATGTTTTTCCCGAAGCCAAGAAGCTGAGGAAATTTTCCACTCAAACTTGTGGCGTCTCCCATACTTCCAATTTGATATGTGGCAACGCGTGTCGAATCAGTTCGGAAGGCAAGATAGATGAGTTCGTACATTGTCCCGACATAGTCTTCCGGAACATTTGAATCAGATTCTAGCTTGAGGCGTTCGCGATCTTGATCAGTGAGTTCGGGTTTTGGGAGATCGATCCACGCCTGGGATCGATCAACTCGTTTTTCTACCTGACGGACTGAATCCAAATACTCATCAAACTTTTCCTTATCATGCTGGCCAAGATGACTTCGGACTTTCTTCGCGTCATCAAGAACGAGGTCCAACATGCTTCCGGCACTCCTCAGGCGGCGACGTCCCCTGGCGGTTGACTCATCGCCTCCTCCGAAAAGGCGCTCAAAGATTTGGCGCGGTTGGTTGAGCGCGGGGATGGGGCGACCTTGTTCGTTGTATGAGAGAGTGCTCGATCTAGTGGGTTCACCGACACCTCCATCTGTCGACATGACCAAGGAGGAAAACCGAGTCTTATCGGCCAGTTGACTGGCGGCGATTTGATCCATCGATTGAACGTTTTGTAGATCTCGGCCTAATAAATCGCAACCGGTCAAAAAAGTGTCTCCGCTATCGTGGCCGTCGATCTTGCGAACGTCAGGATGAGACAAGCCCCCAAGGATCGAAATGTCTTCGCGAAGGGATTCTAAAGGACTCAGAGGTTTGGAGAATTTAAAGTCGGCCCCGGCTTTTTCTGGGAACCAATTCCAACTGGCCTTTCCACTGTCAGCAGGCGCCATGGAAACTCCGAACGGAAAATAAATTGCTGCCAATCTCTTTGGGGAAGGATTCAAGGCCTCACTCCCCATGCATTCCAGAGACGGGAGAGCAAGGGTCGCTCCAATTCCACGTAGAAAAGTTCGACGATTTAAGTGCCAAGGTTTCCTAGAATCCATATTCGTAAGTTATTTGGTTTGAAAGTCTGGCCGCTGCACGACCGCGACCAATAAATCTCTCACGCGCAGGTTATTCTTCAAGAACTGATTTGTGAGATCGGATATTAGGGTTTCATCGGAAAATTCCAGACTCCGCCCTAGCGCGTAGGTCAGGATCTTTGACACGAAGGCCCTTGCGAATTGTTTGCGCCGATGTTCTTTGAGGTAATTTTTTAGTCCACTGATCCCTTGAATCTTATGCCCGTCCGGAAGTTTGGCATTCGCATCAACTTCCAATTCAATCGTTTTTTTACCATGGATTGGTCTTATGATTTTCTCTCGCCAAAGTCCGATAGCATTAAATTGTTCAAGAGCCTGACCCCAAGGGTCGAGATTGCGATGGCAATCGGCACACGCGGGATCATGGAGATGAATTTCAAGCTGTTTACGAATCGGGAGCTGCGCAAAATTTGGGTCGGCGGTCTTAAGTTCGGGAACGTTTGGAGGGGGAGGAGCTGGTGGATCATTGAGCAAACGTTTACGTAAAAACACCGCGCGTTTAATGAGATTCGAATCCCGACCTGTCGAATTGGCGGTGAGGATAGACGATTGTCCTAAAAGTCCTCCCCTGTGCGATGCGTTTTTGGCTGTTAATTTGATCCGTTGGAATTCTCCTGCCATTACCCCATCGATCCCATAATGTCTCGCCATTCGGCTGTTTACGGTCACGAAATCCGAATCGATAAAATTTTCGGCAGAAAGATTACGGTGAAGGACTTCGGAGAAGAAAGCGAAAGTTTCGCGGCGCATGTCACCCTTTAATTCGGGCTTAAAGCCAGGATGGATTTTCTGGTCGATGACAACACGATCTAACGCGTCAATGTCTAACCATTGGGAAACAAAGTTTTCCACAAATTGCTGCGAACGAGGATGTTTCAGCATTCGATCGACCTGGTGGGTAAGCACATCGGGCTTGCTTAGCTCGCCTGAATCTGCAGAGGACAACAATTTCTGATCAGGCATGGTACTCCATAAAAAGTAAGAGAGTCGCGCAGCTAGCTCATGTTGTGTCAAAGGCCTTTGCTCCGCCGAGAATGGCTCAAGAATGTAAAGGAAATGAGGTGAGACCAGCGCCATTGCTAAAGTTTCTTTCATCGCTTCCTCAAAGGTGGGCATTTCCTTCCGAACGACTTTGAAGAATTCCGTAAAGCGAATCACCTCATCATTTGTGACTGGACGTCTCCAAGCACGCGGGAGGAATCTCTCGATAACTTCCCTAACGTAATCTGGTTCGAATGATTCTGAACGTGAAACAGAATCGTGAAGGATTTGGCGATGATGAGCAGGTGGCCAACTCTCAAAAATTGGCCCCTTGAATTCCAATGATTCGATCACCGGGTGACCGCCGTATGGATTCGTCACAGAAATGACTAGCCCCGGATACTTGCCTTGTCCTTTCACTGGCAATGGGAAGTTCTCCATCCGTCCCGAGAATTCGTAGTCGTGCCATCCCTTCTTGGTAATATCGATTTCAGCTAGGGTTTTCCGATAAACTTCAGTGTCCGGTCGATAGCCTACCATCACCCTCATTCGGGGCAGTGGGCCTGGTGTGTCTTCATTAAATTCTCCTTTGGCACGGATCCGGATTCGGAATTCTCCGGTCTCAGGGTAATCATTCTTGATGCGTGCGATGAATTCTTGGTCTTTACCAAGACGGTTAGACGGCTTGGTTTTTCTGTGCCACTTATTTTCCGTCGACTTTTTGAAAGTGTATTCGAAGACTTTGGGTGCCGGGGTCGTAGTAATGACGTGATCGAGTGCGACACGGGCAGCTTTCAGATAGTATTCAAATTGAATACCTGTCATCTGGAGCGCGCTTCCATTATTAAGCATACCATCAACCGAGACACCATCGGGCGGTAAGTCCGACACAAAGGAAATATCTAGTCCTAGCAGATCGCGCATTGTATTCTGATACTCGGCCCGATTCAGACGGCGCACTACAACGCGACCACCTTTGCTTTTTCGTGAGTCTGCTGCTGATTTGATTTCCGAATTCAGCCAGCTTAGAACAGTCCGTCGTTCATCAGCGCTCAATGTTGGTTCTTCCTCTGGAGGCATTTCTCCCAAGTTGATTGCTGAGCGAACGTCTTGCCAGTGTCTTGCGGCTTTGCGGTCATTAATGAGATCGGTAGAAATCGTGTCTAGTCGAAGCTTGCCCTTCTGCTTTTCAGGTCCATGGCAAGCATAACAGCGCTTTTGGAGAATCGGTTGAATCTCCGTGATATAATTAGCTTTTGAAGCCAACAATGGGGCAGCAAGCTGGAGTAATATCAATAAGGTAAACAGGACTATGGGCCGGTGATTATGGGGTAAACTTTTCAAGGTCGCTTTTTTTAGTGGCAATAGGAGATAGGCTGGTGTCCGGCAAAGGAGCAGGAAGCCTTTAACGAGCCCTATTCTTATAATTCATCATTGTGTCGGTTGTTCCGACAAGACCCTCATCGTTTGTGATGCCCTCAAAAACAATTGGCATGAGCGGTGCCGGATCTTCGTTTAAGACCCATCCCAACCCACGCATCAGGAGGAGACGGTAAACTGGATCGTAATAAGTATAGGTAAAATGACCGGTCGTGGTTCCAAAAACTCGGCCTTTCCCCAGCTCATAAGTCCAGAAAGCGTCACTACGAACCCCATCGCTTTCAAGAATCTCAGCAAACGATTTAGATTCAGTGTCGCGATTCAATGCGCCAATCACCTTCACATTTTCGCCCTTTAATAGATTCCAATAGGACTCATCATTCAAACGAATCGATTTAGGAAGGCCTGTAAAAGCTGGGTGGGTGGTATCTAAAAAAAGAGGGTAATCATGTCCAAATTTGCTCCACTTGGATTCTCTGTTTCCTTTCCAAGAACAACCAATACATTCAGCCAGCCTTTCGGCCTGATCGATTGGCCGCATGATACACGATTCATGGATTGATACGACGCCACCCCCACTGCTGACAAAATCCCTAAACATCTTGAATTGTTCATCTCTTAAATCCGGGAGATGAAGGTATTGAATGAGGACGTCAGCGGCATCAAATTGCTCTTGAGTTGGGAATCCAAATGCTTCCTCGACCGTAATATGAGAAATAGATTTCAGCATTGGGACGAACAATTCTTTGACTCGAATGTAGTCATGCTCGCCGCCACCGTGATCCTCGGGGCCAGATAGCCAAAGAATTCTAACTTCTTTGCTAAGTTTGGCGTCATCAAACTTTCCAGTGAGTTCTAAAAGGCGTGATTTTTGCACGAGTTGATTTGGTTTTGGGCCTGCTTGCTTTCCGCGCTTATCAGAGGCTCCAAGCCACGCCATCGTTGGGAAGAGCGCAAAGAGAAGCACGAGGTTTTTAAAATTCATTTTTTTGTTTAGTTTGGACTGCGCTAGCATTGCTAGCGCAATCGTATACCACCTCATAGGTCGCTCCCTATTGAGATCCTTAGGCGCATAGGATTACGGTAATCACCACTGCTTCATTTCAAGCGACGGAGTGATTTGAGCTAAGAGTGTTCAAAGTTGCTCCAACAAGGCGTGTCAATTCACGATTAAGGCATGCTTCAAACTATTCTAAATAGCCCTTCAGAAACCAATCGTGACAGGAAAGGTGTGATTCTCTCTGGTTTCCAATAGGTCCTCAGAGGGTTGGCTTTGTCATGCGGGCTTCGTAGGCGTTCATGGTATCCGAGCTGAACTTCGGTTTGCCAAAGCCGTGGCTGTTGCTAAGTGCGTCGCCAATGATATCAGTCGCTCTTAGACGCGTTCCTGTCGGTTTGGTCGACATGATTATTTCGGCCTTGCTCAGTAAGTTGACGCTAGTGTGCGGCGGGACATAACGCTCAGGCACCCAAAAACTCTCCCTTACGATCTCCGTATGTTCCCGACATCCTTTTTCACAATCGCGTGAACAACGAGAGATTTCACGCTCTCTAAATTCCCAATATCCGGGAATGGTGTAGGCGGGGAAGTGACTTTCCTCTGTCCATTTTTTCGTTCCTTCGTCATCCAACCAGAAGGTGTTTTTCCCGCGGGCCAAGGCAATTTCCGCAGCGCGGACATTGACAAAATAACTCGCGAATTCTGAGCCAGGGCGGTTGAACGTTTCAAAAGCGACTCGAACTCGATTTTTGTCGATGGTGTTTTCAATGTATCCTCCCCAGGAGGACGAGTTCCCTTCCCACGGCTGACTTGGTCTTTTGGTAAGTGGTTGATAATACTGCCGAGCTGGCGAGCAGCTTAGGGAAAAAACAGCACTACCGAGAAGTGCGATGAAGTATAAAAGGCGCTGCATATAGTTTTGACTGGCGGTCGTTCTATTTGATTCAAAAAAATGGATAATTCTTCGAAAGTTTGCCCTCACCCGCCTTTCCAAAGCCAACGACTGGATTCACGGCATGTCGGATATATGAGCCCTATTTTAAGTCTTTGCAACGACCCTATCTGAATTCTAAAATCCTTTCAAACTATGAATACAATACGCTCGCCTCCGAGTGTGATTCATAGAGAATAGTGGTTACCGGTGATGAGACGTTTTCTGACTACGACGCTATCGATATTTGCGAGCTATTTGGTGCCGATTTTTGCTGCCGAGCGCGGCGACGAGAGTTGGTGGTCACTCCAGCCGGTCGATCGGCCAGATGTGCCCAAGGTTTTTGATACGAGTTGGGCTCGTAATCCGATTGATGATTTTGTCTTGGCAAAACTCGAGCTTGAGGGGTTAAAGCCTAGACCTGAGGCTGATAAGCAAACTCTTACCCGGCGAATGTATTTTGATCTAATTGGCCTTCCGCCGGATCTCGGTGTCGAAGGGGATGTCGATGCCTTACTTGCTTCGCCACGCTATGGCGAACGCTGGGCGCGGCACTGGTTGGATGTTGCACGGTTTGGAGAGAGCCAAGGTTTCGAATACGATCAGTTACGCGAAAACGCGTGGCCGTATCGCGACTGGGTGATTAATGCTTTCAACGACGATATGCCCTACGATCGATTCGTGCGTCTGCAGATCGCTGGAGATGTTCTGGAACCTAATAATCCGGACGCGATCACTGCGACCGGGTTTTTGGTGTGTGGGGCATTTGATGGGTTAAAGCCGAACGGAGACAAACAGCGCAAGATCATGCGTCAGGACGAGATGGAGGATCTGGTTGGCACGGTCGCGCAGAGCTTTCTTGGCCTCACCGTGCATTGCGCTCGTTGCCATGATCATAAGTTCGACGCCATCACGCAAAAAGAATATTACCAAATGGCCTCGGCCTTGGCCGGAGTCACCCGGGGTGACCGTGAGGTGCCCGCTGGTGGCGATCCAGAAGCGTTACAAAATTCACTTGATGCGGTTGCCTCGAAATTAGCGGAGTCCGAGCAGCGTATCACTCAGAAGATTCTTGCTTCTGATAAAAGAATCGTTTTGGCGGTCAATCGGGTGAGGCCAATCTCTCGTTGGACCTTTGATAAGGATCTCCGGGACGAAATCGGATCCGCACACGGTGAAGCCAAAGGTGGTGCGCGCGTCATTGGCGGAGTCTTGCATCTCGATGGCAAAGATGACTACGTCATCACGGCACGCATGCCGCAGGAGTTGGGTGCGAAGACGCTCGAGGCTTGGGTGAAATTAGATAATCTCGATCAGCGTGGAGGCTCAGCGATTTCGGTTCAAAACGTCAATGGAGGACAGTTTGACGCGATCGTATTCGGCGAGCGTGAACCACGTCGCTGGATGTCAGGGAGCAACAGTTATACTCGTTCCGAGAGCTTTGGGGGTCGTGAGGAAATTGATGCTGAAAATGGGTTTGTTCATGTTGCGATGACCTACGCCGAAGACGGAGCGATCACAGCCTATCGCAACGGGAAGTTGTATGGTAAGGCCTACCGCACGGGACGATCGAAGTATCTCGCCAAGAATCACGAGGTGCTCTTCGGGCTGCGTCATGGGAAGAGCGCCGGTGCTGGGCGCATGTTAGCGGGTCAAATTGATAGAGCTCAGTTATATGATCGTGTTCTATCGGCCGAGGAGATCGCAATCTCGGCGGATGTTCGTTATGTCAGCGAAGCGGAGGTGGTTGCGGCCTTGACTCCGGAGCAGCGTCAGATTCGCGATGAGCACAAAGCAGAGATTGTTCGGATCAAGGGCTTGCTGACCAAGATTCAAAAAAAGAAAGTCTACGCTGTGCGTCCGTCAGGTTCGCCGGTGACGAAACTCTTAGAAAGGGGTAATCCCTTTGATCCTCGCGAAGAGGTTTCGGCTGGTGCTGTTGCAGCAGTCAAAGCAACATTGCCGGCGGATTTCGGTTTAGCTCCAAATGCGAGTGAAGCTGAGCGCCGGAAGAAACTCGCCGCCTGGATTTCACAACCGGATAATCCGATGTTGGCCCGCGTGATGATGAATCGGCTTTGGCACTATCACTTTGGGCAGGGTTTGGTGAAGACACCCAACGACCTCGGTTTTAGTGGGGGCGAAGCCTCGCACCCTAAATTGCTGGACTGGCTCGCTGCCGAGTTCCGGGCGCAAAAATGGAGCTTGAAAGCGATGCATCGACTGATTGTCAGCTCTGCGACTTACCGGCAGTCTTCGCGGCCGAATCCCGATGCTTTAAAAATCGATACAGGTAACGTTTTATTATGGCGATCTTCGCCGCGGCGGCTCGAGGCCGAGGTGATCCGCGACTCGATTCTAAGGGTGGCGGGCCAACTGAATACCGCAATGGGAGGTCCCGGATTTCGTGATTTCAAGATGTATCGGCACAAGGGGTCATGGGTTTACGATCCGATTGATCCAGAGGGTTCTGAATTTAATCGCCGTAGTATCTACCGCACTTGGGCGCGCGGCAACGTCCATCCTTTGTTGTCTCCTCTTGATTGCCCCGATCCCTCGACTACGACTCCAACACGTAGTATCACCACTACGCCGCTAGGGGCGCTTTCGCTCATGAATACTTCTTTCGTTTTGCGCATGTCGGATCACCTCGCCGAGCGGTTGCAACTGGAGGCAGGTGATGATGCGAAGGCCCAAATTACCCTAGGATTTCGTCTCGCCTACGGCCGCGAGCCAAGAGGAGTGGAGATCGGGCCATGCCATGACTTCGTCGCCAAGAGCGGCCTTGCCGCGTTTTGCCGGGTGCTCTTTAACGCTAACGAATTCCTCTACGTAAATTGATCGAACTATGATTGGTAAACCACTATCACGACGCGAATTCTTTGAGTGGACAAAGGGAGGGCTCGGTGGGGCTGCAGTTTCCTCGCTGATGGTAGGGGAGGGTGTTGCCGCCCCCCCCGTTGAGCCTCAACACATGCCAAAGGCGAAACGAGTCATTCATCTTTGTTTGTGCGGTGGGGTGAGCCAAGTCGACACTTTTGATTATAAGCCAAAGCTTGCTGAAATGCACGGCAAGTCGCTTTCAGCCGATGAGCGCCCCGATGTGTTCTTTGGTAAAGTGGGATTACTGCGCAAAAATGATTGGGAGTTTAAGCAACGGGGCAAGAGCGGACTTTGGATCTCCGATCTCTTCCCACATCTTGCGACGGTTGCTGACGAACTGACGGTCATCAATTCCATGGTCGCGCAGTCTTCTAGTCATACTCCGGCGACCTTCCAGGAAAGTAGTGGATTCCGTCTTAATGGTTTTCCGGTGATGGGATCGTGGGTGAGCTATGGGCTTGGAAATATGACTGATAATTTACCCACCTATGTCGTGTTGCCGGACGCTCGTGGAATGCCAGCTGGTTCGACGAGTAATTGGACTAATGGTTTTTTACCCGCCGTCCATCAGGGTGTGCCTTTCCGGACCAGCGGCGAGGGGGATGCCATCAGCAATTTGTTCCCGGCTAGGCCGATCACGGCGGAAGTTGAGATCAATAGCCGAGCACTTTTAGACAAGATGAATAGCCTGCATATGGAAGAAAGAGGCTTCGAGGATGTCTTCGCGGCACGGGTCTCAAGTTACGAGCTGGCAGCCAAGATGCAGCTCGCGGTTCCAGAGGTCACCGATATCAGCAAAGAGAGTGAAGCAACTCGTGAGAGCTATGGATTGAATGGTAAGGAGACAAAGGATTTTGGGCGCAGTTGTTTATTGGCGCGGAGGATGCTCGAACAGGGCGTTCGCCATGTGCAACTTTTCTCCGGCGGTTCATTCGGGTCGCCACGCATCAATTGGGATGGGCATGAAGACATGAAGCGTAACCATGGCCGTGAGGCCTTGCGGATTGACCAGCCGGTCGCAGCACTCCTCAAAGATCTTCGCCAGCGCGGAATGCTCGATGACACGCTCGTGTTGTTTACCTCGGAGTTCGGCCGCACGCCTTTTACTCAATCAGGAGCCGACCAAGTAGGCACTGGGCGCGATCACAATCAGGTTGGTTTCAGCTGCTGGATGGCTGGCGCTGGGTTGAAACACGGAATCACATATGGAGCGACGGATGACGTGGGCTACAAGTCCGTGGTTGATCCTGTGCCTTGGTATGATTTTCATGCCACAGTGCTGCATTTATTGGGTATTAATCACGAGGAACTTACCTATTATCACAACGGGATTCAACGCCGGTTGACCGACGTTCATGGGAAATTAATTGATGGAATCTTAGCCTAGAATCGTGGGTGGTCACTGCTAAGAATACTCTTCTAGTCTTAGATAACCCAGTAGCCTTTTAAATCTCTGATAGGTATTTTCCCATCGTTCGAGATTCACCTTAGATATACATGGGTTCTATTTCTTGCCAAACTTGGCGCGCAGGAAGGTGACGAGATCTGCCATTTCCACTGGCGTGATCTGCTCGTGTAGGTTTGCGGGCATAAGTGAGACTTCTGACGCAGTCATTGTCTTGATATCTTTCCTCAGTATGATATCGGTTTTACCGTCGGGGCGTTTGAGGGTGAGGCTGGTGGCTGATTCGTTGGCTAGAACTCCAGCGTGAGAACCACCGGTGGAAGTTGTGACGAGGTATAGCTTGTATTCAGGATCGATTTTTCCGTTTGGGTCCAGGATGTCCATAAGGATCCCCTCATCAGGTTTGCCTGAGATGCTCTCGAGAGAGGGTCCGATTTCGTTGCCTTGATCGTCGAGCTTGTGACAGATAAGGCAATTTTTCGCGTAAATACTTTTTCCATTTTCCCCGTCTCGTTTGATGGTGAGGGCTTTCTGATAGCGGGCGATGCGTTTTGGCAGATCAGCATCACTACTGACAGCAGCCAATAGATTTTTTGCGCGATTGGTATGGTTGCTTTGAATGAGCTTTTCGCGCTGGATAGCAGAGAGGTCGCCAACTTGAATGGCCCTTTTTTCCAAGGCGCCGAGGAGTACTGGGAGGCGGTTTTCTTGGGAAAGAAGAGTTTCTAGCACGGCTGTGCGAGACTTTGGAGTAAGGCTTGGCCAGACCTTGATCAATTCTCGCGCGACACGAATGTCATGAGATTTTCCAAGGGAGATAATGGAAGCTTGCTGCAGAGAGGGAGGCTGTTTTGGATCAAGGAGTTTGATCGCGACGGGAGCAAGGGTTTCATAAGGAGCGATTGAGAGCATTTCGATTGCGGAGACGCGTTGATTGAGTGGAGTCTGCTCATCAAGGGCCTGTTTTTTTGCCGAATTTAGAAATTTGCCAATATACTTGGAAGAATCGATGGGGAGCCTTGCGGCAAATCCAGATGCGAGCTTTCGAACTTCCGCATTGCGGCTGGTCATCATGACCGCCAGCTGGGTTGCAATTGTGTCCCAGCCGTTCGTTGGTTCTGGCCATGGGGTATCGCCTTGAGAGGCGCCGGCGATAAGGCCTTGAAGAAAAGGAATGCCGGTTTCAGGACTCACGTGATTAAGATGTAAGAGCTGGTTCATGACAGCGTTCGAGTCCCTCCTGCCGGCCATCGTGGTGCCGAGAAGCGGGGTTCCTTTCCATTGTGATAGCCACGATCCGTTCTTGCCATTAGCAGAGCTAAGGATCGCTGATTCCATCCAGCGATCGCTCCCATGTTGGTGAGATAAGGATGCAAGTCGGGTGGCGGATGCTTCAGTCTGAAGAGCGCCAAGGGTGAGTGCTATCTGAAGTCGAACGCTGGGATCGGGGTCGAGGGTATCGACCATCGAAAATACATGGCTACTAACCGCTTTGTCTTTTTTTAGAAGGGGTTCGGCGATGCGCAAGGCGTGGATGCGAACCCCAAAGTGTTTGTGTCGAAGTGCTGTCAAAACGTGTGAAGACTTTAGAGCTCCAATACTGGCTAAGGTGTTTATTGCGCGAATTGCGCCGCGCCAGTTTCCATCTAGGCGTTTCGCAAGCACCTCCGCAGGATTCTTATCTGCTCTTTCGATTAGCAGGCGTTGTGCTGTTTCTCTTCGCCAGGGATTATTGCTTTCGATTTCCTGGGCTAATTCAATTCCGCTGAGCTTGGAAAAATTTGGGGATTCTTGGACTTTGGCATTTTTTGGGACAAGTCGCCAGATCCGACCGTGTGCTCTACCTTGGTCGAGGCCATATTGTTGTTGGAGAAATCGCGGAATTGCAGAGTAATCCTCGATAATTTCGCGATACATATCAACAATATAGAGCGCGCCGTCAGGGCCGGTGCGAAGGTTCATGGGGCGGAACCATTGATCGGTCGAGGCCAAGAATTCTGACTCCATTTCTTCTGGGGCACGGGTTGCTTTGTAGCCTGCGCCGTCGCGGTTCAGAACGGCGCGGTGGATGATATTAAGGGATGGTTCGCAGTAGAAAAGATTGCCGCGATACCGCGCAGGAAAAAGCGTTCCCCCATAGTAAGTGGTGCTACACCCTCCGGAGAAGTAGTTGCTGTTCGTTTCGCGGTCACCGTAGAATTTCACCCACGCTGGATCACTACGGCGCCTCACCCGCCACGGGTGTGGTTCGCTAATGCGGAAGCCGCGATTATAATTCGAAGCGTTATGGGTGTCGTTGGGTGAAGGGACATGAGGATTTCTGGCAAGGTAGCGATGGGGCAGAGGAAGGGCGTAGCGAACCGAGGTTCCGCCGGATGAAGGGAAGCGATCGCCAACGTCGTTCATTGTCAGGCCAAAGGTGTGCACGCTGCCGTTTACTCGTTCGATTGCGCTGCCGTCGGCCCGAATGCGGAAATCTGAGTTCCCTACTTCAAGAGGCGTCTTGAGCCTTGGCCCCGTAATTGTTCCTCCACCGCTGCCGCTGCCGACGTAGATCCAGCCGTCGAGTCCCCAGATCGGATTATTGATACCACGTTCGATCGTGTTGGTGGCAAAGCCGGTGAAAAGGGTCTCCCGGACCTCGGGTTCTCCATCGCCATCGCGATCAGCGAAGAACATAATATGTGGCGCACATGTCACGATAATTCCTCCATTCGCGGGCACAATGCCATAGCATGGTGGTAGGTCGTCAGCCCAAACGGTGGCTTTGTCCATGAGGCCATCGCCATCTGTATCAGTAAGTAATTTCACCGTTCCGGTCTGCCGTTTTACCGCCGCTTCCGCGATAGGTCCTCCCTGGAACTCCCAGCGCACGCGCCGCACAGTTTTATCGAGTTTCCCAGTCTTATTCAGTTCTTCGGTATCAATATGACCTTCAATATTGTAGCCGTGCAATTCGCAGACGAAGACGCGTCCGTGCTCGTCCCACGCGATACATGAAGGTTCCTCGACAATTGGCTCGCTGGCCACCAGCTCGATACGAAATCCCTCCGGTAAACGGATTTTTTTTGCACTTTCTTTTGGGGAAAGTGGCTGGGGAGCATCGGCGGCTTTTTTGATCTCGCTCCAGCAGGGTGCTAGGAAAAACCCAGAGGTGATCGTGAAGATAATGAGGTGGATTCTCATAGCGTGTTTCGTAGGTGTTTGTCTCGCTCTAATGTGGCAAGCAAGATTGGAGATACTGAAGGAGGCCCCACTGGAGGAATTGGCTCGCTCCGGCATGCCGATAATAATAGGATTGAAAATGAACGTTAATACACAGAATTTTCAGTGAAAGGATATCTTAGTTTTTGTCTTATGTTTTTGGTTTTTGTTTCGCGTGGACTTTGCCAAGAGCCAGATCTCATCACTTTAGAAAACGTTTCCTCAGCAAAAAGAATCGTAGCGGACGAACCACTCCGGGAAAGGTTTTCAGCCGAACAAGCGGCCCGATATCTAGACAACACGTCACTCGCATGGCAGAAGCGCCGTAATTGTGTCACGTGCCATACTAATATGGCTTATCTCATGGCTCGACCCGCCCTAAGCGAGGTGTTGAAGGACTCTGGGGAAGTTCGGGGATTTTTTGAAAGCTATTTCATGAAGAGGTGGGGAAAAGGAAAAACCCCTCCAAAGCACGCATACAATCCGGTAGTCGTAGGGTCTGCCCTTGCTTTTAATGACGTCCAGACCTCAGGGAAATTATCGGCGATAACTCGGCAAACGCTGGACATGATGTGGAAGACGCAACGGAGTGATGGTGGCTGGGACTGGGCTAAGTGCGGATGGGCTCCAATGGAGATTGATGACCACTTTGGGGTGACATTGGCCGCCCTGGCTGTCGGAATCGCACCAGGAGACTACGGGGAAAGTAAGGCTGCCAAAGAAGGAATGGAAAAGATACGCCAGTTCCTGAAAGACAATCGGGCGCACTCTCTCCATCATCGTATGATGCTCGCTTGGGCATCTATACGAGTCGATGGTTTAATGGAGGACTCGAAGCGTAAGGAGGTCCTCGAGGAAATGCTATCGAAGCAGCTCGATGGTGGAGGGTGGGCTACGCCGGCATTTTTGGTTGATTGGAAAGATTATGAGCGCATGGATAAAAAGCCTCACGATCCCAATACCCCGGATGCTTATGGGACTGGCCTCGCTATTATCGTGGCTCGCGAAATGGGGATCCCTGCCGAAGATGACCGCCTTCAAAAGGGAATAAAATGGCTGAAGAACAATCAACGTCAAAGCGGGAGTTGGTTTACACGTTCTCCCGCAGAAGACAGTAAGCATTACATCACAAATACTGGCACTGCATTTGCGGTCCTAGCCCTCCAGTCTTGTGGCGAATTTGAAGGCTGGCCTTTTGGGGAATGACTGATTGATATGATTGCCTAGCGAGCGATTAATAGGGCATCGGTTATTTCCTCTTTCGAGCAAAAGGGGCGGGAGAATAATTTCTTTGATTACGCTATCTGCTTGAGGGTTGTGTGAAGCTGCTAAGTTTGATCCTTGAGATGGCGCTACCTATTTACCTATGGGTGTGGTCTCTCCGAGCAGACTCGAAACTATTGGCTCCATCGCTTTTGCCCATGCTGCATATCCCTTCTGGTTGGGATGCGCGCCGTCGGGAATGAGATCGCTTTTCATTCTGCGGCCGTCGAGGAAGGTCGCGCCGATATCTCGGTAGTGTATCATTCCATCTTCATCGCCAATATTGGAGATGAGTTTATTGACCTTCATATTCTTTTGCCTTGCTGTATCATCGTCGTTGCCGCCACGCGGAAAAATCCCCAATACTAAAATTTTTGTCGTTGGCAACTTGATCCTTATTTTTCCCACGATCAGCCGAATGTCGCGCGCCGTAACTTCGGGCGGGCTACTACTATGGTTGTTAGTGCCGATCATTAGGACGGCTAGCTTGGGCGAGATGCCGTCGATGTTTCCGTTCTCCAATCTCCACAACACATGCTCGGTGCGATCGCCGCTGATCGCTAGATTCACGGCATTGCGTTTTGCGTAATATTGGTCCCAGATTTTTTTACCACCTGCCTCACCTTCTTTGTCCCACCAATGGGTGATCGAATCACCGATCATCAGTAAGTCTACCTTGCCCTTTTTCACGCGCGCGTTAAAGGCGCGGTGTCTTTCTAGCCAAGGAATTTTGTGCCAGCGTGGCTCGGGGCGAGCAGCGATCAGATTGTCTTTGCCATTGGGTGGAGGGGTTCGCCATGTTGGGATACTAACGTGGTCGTAAGTCACGGTAGTAGTGACCTTGTCGAGTTGAGAACAAGCGGGTAGCCCTACATAAAAAGTTTGTGCCATGGGAATCTCGGCAGAGCCAAGATCTTTCCAGTTGTACCCATCTGAAGACATGTAGCCAGTGAAGCGGTTACGGAAGCGAATCAGGCGTAACCAGTAAGGCGTGCTCAAACGGTTTTTTTTAATAACATGCTTTTCGCCGAGATGTCGCGCCTTGTGGATGGTCGTTTCACCTCCCTTTTTTGACCGGGTGACCAGCGCGCCGCTCCAGTGTGGGATGAGTAATACCGATGCGTGACGCGAATCAGCATCGAGGGTTTCGCGCATCATTACGCCGGGTTTCGTCCACTGCGAACTCATTGGTCTGATGATACGCGCGGTGATTGTTCCGTCGCCAGTCATTGGCGCGTAGGCGAAATGGAAGGAGTCATCTATGCCGCCGATATCATGGCCTTCACCTTCCATGGTGAAGGCTTTGCCATTAAACTCGCTATAGCCGGGGAGTCCTACTTTGCCGACATCCATGCTCATAAAACCATCTGGCAAACCTGAACTCGCTGCGAGCTTTGCGGAGCTCGCACTTGTGCCGGTTTCATTCGAGGCAGTAATCGTATAAAAGTAGAGTGTTCTAGGTTTTGTCTTTGTGTCGTGGTAGGTAGGGGAGGAAAGCTGAGTGGCAACTTTTTGGTAGGGCCCGCTGGAGTCTGTTGAACGATACACGGTGTAACTTTGGGCATCGACACAGCTATCTGGTTCTACGCATCTCACCCAAGTAATGCGAATTCCTTCGCGAGTAGTGCGAGCGATAAGGCCCGCTGGCATGCCGGGTGGTTTAGTCGTCTTGGCTGTTTCGAATGGTGGTCTCCAGTGAGTGAGCGTGCCGAGCCCGATGTGGTCTCCACTGTGGCCCTCCGGTCGTTTCTTTGTGACGATTTGAGCGGAGTAAGGCGCCTCGATTCTCCGGCGTTTTACGTAGTGGTTGAACGGGCGCTCGAAGATCGGGTAAAAGTTACCGCGACTGGCGGGGGATATTTTGGTGTAAGGATTATTACGCCCGCCGATTCCATACTTACCAGTGCGGTCGAGGTAGGGCTGGTAGTCAACATCCTCGCCAAGGCCATACTTTGCGCAGTATTCGAAACCTGCAAGAATACGATTATCTCTCCAGCCATAGAGGTCCACGCCCTGGTTCCACGCGACCTCGGCCGCGCAACCTAATAAGCCCAATCCCAGCTGTGCATAGTGTTGAGCACGCGAGGATTCCTGACATTGGCCACTCGGGTAGACGATCGTGTGAGGGATGCTACCGTTGCCTGCTCCAGCGATCGCGTATCGCACAGTCGCCTCAAACAATTGACGATCATTACAGAAAATGGCGATTGCCATCTTGGTTTGTAAGGCAGCGGTTTCCCAATTGCCATTAGCGAAGTGGGCGTAGTGTTTGATGGTGGGGTGCCAAGTGTCCATGAGCCACTTCTCGCAGCGTTTGGCATCCTCTTCCGACCAGCCAGAGTTCGTGTGGCGGAGGAGTTCGGCAGCGTTGACAAACTTAAAGCCCTGCAGTCCCGCTGCTAGGACGCCATCGATCCCGGTCACTTTTTCAAGTGAGCCGGCCCAGGAGTTAATGATCTCAATCGCTTTATCGGCATGGGCCTGCTCGCCCGTGATAGTCCACATCAAAGCATTTTGGTAAGCGGCCTCCGCATCGCTTTTGGCTTCGCTCATACGAATGGTTGGAGATCTTCCGATTTCAGGAAAAGGTCCTAGTCTACGGTAGCTAGCCTGCGACCGCGGGCTGGCTGACAGCACTTTGAAGCCCTCAAAAATTGGAGTTCTCTTCTGTGCCACCGCAACCTTCATACGATCCAGATCAGCTCGGGAGTGAAGAAGGCCCGGGTGGATAAATGCTTTGTCAGCAGAAGTCTTGCTGATGATCGAGGCGAACAGCAATATCGTATAAAGGAGACGGGTAGAGGTCGCGCTCATAGTTTGCCATCCTAAAGGTCCAAAGCTTGATTTAAAACGCAGAAATTTGCAGAGGAAAGGCCGAGTGGCTATCAGTCTTCGGCGGCGAAGAAGCCTTTCATCGCAGAGGTCAGTTGGGACATGGCAGTGACAGCTTCATCGAAGGGTTCGGAGGTATGCAGAAATCCGTGCAACATAGTTGGGTGAGCTTGTTCGGTGACTGGAAGACCGGCGTGACGCAACCGCTCGGCATAGGCTTGGCCTTCGTCGTAGAGCACATCGTAGCCAGCGCTCAACAAATAGGTAGGAGGGAGTCCTCTCAAAGAGGCCGCGCGTAACGGACTGGCAAGTGGATGCCCCCGCTCCTCGACGTTAGGGACGTATTGATCCCAGAACCAAGCCATAAGATCCTTGGTTAGTCCGTAACCATCAGCGTATTTGCTGTAACTGTCGGTCTCTGTGTTGGCGTCGGTGATTGGATAAATTAACCATTGAGAATGGATCGGCGGAGCTTCTTCGTCGCGTGCCTTGAGAGATACTGCAGCAGCAAGATTGCCACCCGCACTGTCTCCAGCTACGGCGATACGAGACCGATCGATTTGTAGTGTTGAGGCGTGATCCGAGACGTATCGCGTTGCATCGTAGCAATCATTGATCGCGGCGGGGAATACGTCATCAGGGGCCGGGCGATATTCGACAGAAATGACAGTTACACCTGCTTGGGCGGAAATGCGACGGCACAAGGTATCATGCGTTTCAATATTCCCCAGCACCCAGCCGCCACCGTGGAAATACATTACACACGGTTGCGGTCCTTGACCGGCTGCGCGGTAGAGGCGCAGTTTGGGGCCACCTGGCACCTCGATGTCTTGTTGGGAAGCAGCTTCCGGCCCGGTGCCAAAAAAATCGGAGAGATTTGCGAAGATCTCTCGGCCTTCGTCGGCCGGGAGGTCTTCATATTTTGGTGAATTCAGTTCCGCGACAGCGGCAAGAAAAGCACTCGCTTGGGGATCTAATCTCATGGCGGGGAACGTCTTCGTCAGACCGGAACGGACAGAGAGAAAGGGTCTTATCCTCTATCCCGTTTTAATCATGCTGATTTCCCCGACCTTCTCTTGTGCAAGTTCTAGCGCAGGATGAGGTTTGTCTTCGAGCATGAGCTGGTCAATTTGAAGCCATTTGTTTGGTGTCATATATACCAATTTCCCATTACATTCGTAAGGTGTATTCAACTTGAAGTTACGGGATGTCGTTGGTTCATCAATCGCTTGGCATTCGTAAACTGGGTAATGATTGCTGTTAAGAACGATGTATGACTTATAGGGCTTCACTAAATGTCTGTTTACTAACAGCTGAGCGTCTTGTCTGAAATCGAGTTCAAAATCTTTTTCATGGGGGACATAGTTGTAGGTGTATTGGCTTTTGTCTTGGGGGGTCCGAGGAATGGTATCGGTCTCAATATCATCGAGCAGCTGCTTGATCATAGGCTCATCATTTTTCCAGATTCGATCATAGAGCGTATCGACTGTATCACCATCTTCTACCGGCACATACGATTTATAGGCAATCTCACCGGTGTCTAATCCAGAGTCCATGAAGTGAACGGCCATACCAGATTTCTCATCACCATACCAGATCGTCCAGAAGCCTGGATGTCTGCCACAATGGCGGGGTAGGAGAGAGGTGTGGAAGTTCACTACGCCCATGGGTGGGATATTGAGAAATTCGTCTGGTAAGAAGAACTGATACCCAATGACGACGATTACATCCGGAGCCCAATCACGCATTTGATCCATGATGCCATCATCTTTGGGCTTACCGCAAACGATGGGGATGTTTTGCTCTTCAGCGATCACATGAATGGGTTTGCTTGAGCTGCCACCTGATGTTGTGGTTGTGATCCCCTCTGTAGGTGATTCCAAAATACCGACAATGTTAGCATCGTTGTTAACGAAATATTCCATGTGAATGGAAGTTAGCTCCCATGTCCGTGTTCCAATAATGACGATGCGTTTACTTCTCATGAATTGATTGATTGTTAGGAGTTTGCTTTTGGATGAAAGAGGAGACAATTCGCCTTCGATCAAGGGTGAGCAAAACTAGGAGAATTAAGAGGCGGATCAAGCCTTTAGAAGGGTATGTATCCGGCGGATTATCGAATGAAAACGTTTAGGGAAGCTCCTTGATCCGGACGTTCCGATACCAGATCCGTTTTGCTTCGTCTTGGAAGCTAATATATCCTTCATTCGGGCGATCCTTCATCGCGGATTGGCTCAAGTCGAGATCTTGGATAAGATCTCCGTTGAGGATGACCTTAAGTTGACTGCCGTTTAGGGTGATAGTGTAGCGGTTCCACTCTCCGGCTGGCTTCACTGCCATCTTTTTAGGAGCAGATGTTCGGATCACTCCCCCACAATCATGGTGCCCAAATTTCTTTTTCCCGTGGGTGTCGAGAATCTGAACTTCAAAACCATGATCGACGTGATTTTCTAGATCGCCAATCCGCATGAAGACCCCGGAGTTTCCCTTTTTGTTAAACTTAAATTCGAGATCGAGAACAAAGTTTTTGTATTTACGTTTTGTCGTAAGGTAATCGGGATAACGCTGCCACCCGCTTTCGCCGGGGCGAGGTTTTAAGGTGACAACATTGTCCTTCTCGACAACCCAGTTTCCATTGGTTTGCCATCCGGTGAGATCTTTCCCATTAAACAATTCTACAAAGCCAGCTTCTTCGATCAGTTCAGTAATTTTAATGTCTTTGTATTCGACGTGCATTTTTTGTCCTCCATGGAGCTGGAGTCCAAAGTGGCCCTTAAGTCGGCCTTTGTCCTTGGTCAGTTTAGCCGAAAGAACGTTGTTGATTTTGACTTCGATATCGCGGCCAATCGCGCGGAGCTCCAGGCTAGTCCATTCCCCGGCCTTGTAGCCCCGTTTTTTCACGGCTTCGAGATCAGGTTTTTTCACCCACGCTCGTCCGCCTGTCTCGTAAAGGCCTCCAGTTTCCTGAGATGTGTCGATCTCTACTTGGAAGCCGTTGACACTTACGTTGCTTTTGACCCGGTCTGAGCGGAAATAAAACCCACTGTCTCCCGATAAAACCCGAAATTTTGCGGTTACCAAAAAATTAGAATATTGCTTTTCGGACAAAAGCATTCCGTGTCGTTTTTCACTTTTGGGGCTCCGGCCTACGATCGCGCCATTTTCAACAGACCAAGTCCCTCCAGGAAGCGCAGTCCATCCTTGCAGGGACTTGCCATTAAAAAGAGGAGTCGGGTTAAGACCTTTAGCTTCCTCGGCGAAGGTGAAGTTCGTCAAGATGAGACCGGCGAACCATTGGCTTAAGACTTTCATGAAATCACTTACTCTTGTTGAGAGGGTGTTTCTGTCAATCGGGAGAATCCTTTTTAAGGTTGAAGGGCTAAAAGTATCTTTTGGGAAATTAGGGAAGGGGGGAAGATGGGCGAGCAAGGCGATTACGCGGCCAGCATTTCTACTGAGATTTTGATCCAATCGAGCCCTCCTCTGAAATCTAGTTTTCGATGGTGCCGTTGATCAGGAATTGTATGATGGTGGAATGATATGTTGGATTAAGTCACTGGAAGAAAACCCAAGCATCAGGCTTTCTGTCGTCCTGCTCTCTCTCTTCTCGCTTCTAAATGGTGCCGAACCAGCCGACACAAACTACGTTGAGGCAGAAGTGCCCGAATATCGGCTCCCGAAATTACTGAAGTCCGACCTTAGGGGACCTGAATTCGTCAAGAACTGGTATGAAAAACGACGTCCTGAGCTTCAAGCTCTTCTTGAGAGTCATATCTATGGCAAAACGCCTTCTAGAGACCTTGGCCCTTTCCAAACTCAAGTTGTTGAGACTGATCCCCAAGCACTCAATGGAAGTGCCACTCGCAAGCAGATTTCGATCATCATTGATGACGCGCAGCAGTTGTCGATCGATCTCCTTGTCTACCTCCCTAACCAAGCAGATGAACCAGCACCCTGTTTTATGGGCCTCAATTTTTATGGCAATCAGACTGTCCATGCTGACTCAAAGATTCAAATTAACCCTCGATGGATGGCTGGGAAGTCTCAAATCGGAATTAAGAATAATCGAGCGACCGAGGCTACCCGAGGGGTCTACCACGAACGTTGGCAAATCGAACGACTTGTAAAAAGGGGCTATGCTGTTGCCACCGCTTATTGTGGAGATATTGATCCAGACAATTACCAACATGATTTTACTGATGGCATTCACCCGCTCTTTTACCGCGATGATCAATCAAAACCCGATCCGGGTGAATGGGGCGCGATTGGCGCTTGGGCATGGGGTCTTTCGCGGATTCTTGACTACCTTATTGAATCTGAATCGGCTATTAATGCGAAACAGGTTGCAGTCATCGGGCATTCGCGCCTTGGAAAAACCGCCCTTTGGGCGGGGGCTCAGGATCAGCGCTTTGGCCTTGTGATCAGCAATAACTCAGGATGTGGTGGAGCTGCGCTCTATCGACGTGAGTTTGGTGAGAGGATTCACCACATGATCAAGCCGGTTGGCTATTGGTTCTGCAGGAATCACGCAGAGTTTGCCCATCGAGAACAAGACCTCCCAGTCGATCAACACATGCTGCTAGCGCTCGTAGCTCCTCGTCCTCTCTATGTCGCAAGCGCCACTCAGGATCAATGGGCTGATCCCTATGGAGAATTTCTCGCCGCGCTCGCTGTCTCTCCTGTTTATGAGCTTTTCGGAAAGACTGGCTTGCCAAGTCCAAAGATGCCGGCACCCAACGCCCCAGTCCAAGGCACGATTGGCTATCACCTCCGTAATGGGGCACATGCAGTCACGGCCTATGATTGGGAACAATACTTGAACTTTGCCGACCGGCATTTCAAGCGTTAGACCCCTTACTTAAGGGAGCCGGAATTTGCTTTTGGCCTCAAGAAGGTTTATACGTAAGTCTTCCCAGCAACTAATGAAACCAGTGCGATTGATCTGTGTCGGAATGCCAGTTCTATTGGTGTGTCTGGTGTGGTTGAATCGACGACCTGTGGAGTCCCAGTATGAAGAGGCAAAAGCAGGTCAGCAGATTCAAAAGGAAGGGCATTTTGAAAAGATTGATCTTGTTTGGGAGGCGCCGGAAGAATTTCAGGAGTGGTTGAAATCGTATCGCAAATCTGACGTGCGGATTGATTTGGATGAAGGCTTGATTCTTGCTCGAGAGCGGAGGGTGACAATGAAACACTTAATTAGGACTAATCCGAGAGAGGCTTTGGAGAGAGCGATTTCGAATGAGGGTCGAGTAGGGCTTCCGGAAGAAATTAGTGAGTTGCTAGAGGTTTCGATTTCTGATGCAGGAGAATTTGAGCGCGTGGTAAGTTGCTATACTGGTGGATTTGTTCGGCCGGTAAGGGCACCGGACGAGGAGCGTTTTGTGACGGTAAATGAGAAGCGCTATCGAGCATTTACTTATGGTCGCCGGGCTGAGTTGCTTACCAAAGATCGGATTTCGGTTCATGGGATTTCCCTCGATGATGTGATGGCAGTTTCACCTGACCCGGTTTTACGAAAGGGATTGCTGGCCGAGTCTTTTGGTGAGCAAAGGCAGTTTGCGAGTGAAGAGGAGCTTGATTTTTTCATCGCAAAGACAGTGGCGGATGAAAATGTTCCGGGGCCAGCGGTAGTCCGGGCTAGTGAATCTTTGATAGCAGAAAGCACGTGGACAGAGGGTAGCAAGAGAATCCTTTATTTACGAGTTCGCTTTGCGGATCAGGACCTAGGGTATGAGCCGGTTTCTCTAGCAACAGCGCAGAGTCATCAGGACGATGTTGCTGAGCATTACCGCATTGCGTCATATGGGAAACTGAATGTTACTACGGTCTTTCCAGACGTCATCACTTTGGCAGAAAACAAGTCGGGTTATGTCGAGCAGGGGCTGGGTAAGATGATGGACGAAGCACGCGCTGCTGCGATTATTCTTGGGGAATCAAAGGGGTTGGACTGGGACTATCGGAATTATGATTTCTACACCATTATTTCGGATGGTGGAATTGGTGGTTATGCCGGAATAGCGCAGGTGGGTGGAAGAAAAAGTCACCATCAAAAAGGTTACACTTCGTTGCGGACGTCGGGTCACGAGTTTGGGCATAACTTGGGATTATCGCATGCTTACTACAACTATACGAGCGATCTCAGCCCGCGTGGAGCGACCCCGAGCAATGGTGCCGGCCGGATAGAGTATGGACATCGGTTTAGTGTGATGAGTGCGCAAAATGGAAGTGACATGAACAATCCGGCTTTACCGCATTTCACGGTGCACGAAAAGTGGCGCTTGGACTGGGTCACTGACAGTGACATTGTCGATATTACCACGGGTGATCAATCGGGGACATATCGGCTATACCAAAATGACGATCAAGACGTCACGGGACTTCGGGCGATTCGGATTCCCTCAGGGGGACTGTACCCAAAATATTGGTTGAGCTATCGGACGGCTTGGCGCCAGCCCAATCGAAATTCTGATAATGATTTTTTGTTGAACGGGATTCTATTTAATTGGTCAGGTAGTGGTGGAGGGACAAGCACCTTGTTGGACATGACTCCCTACTCCGATGAAGGGTCGGTAGGAAGTGGCTCTACGACTCGAGATAATAGCGATAAGTGGGATGCTCCTCTCTTGATAGGGCGGACTTATACCGATTCGGAAAGCAATGTGAGCGTTACCCCGGTTGCACGTGGTGGAACCGCACCCAATGAGTATATTGATGTTCACGTCCATTTGGCGACGGGAAACGAAGTGCCACTTGTAGGTGAAAATGACGATTGCACTGCCATCGTTCCCGATTCCCTGACAGCAACGGGAACCGACTGGACGGCCCTGGATTTCGATGACAGTGGCTGGCCTTTCTCAGGATTGTTGGGAGTGGGCTACGATACTAATTCAAACTACCTCCCTTATTTTGGGGTGGATGTAAGAACGTCGATGAGAAACAACAGCGAGTCTTGTTACATTCGTATCCCATTCAATATCAATGAGGAACTTGATCTTGCTAATATTTCCTCGCTGAAACTAAGGATGCGATATGACGATGGCTTCGTAGCTTATTTGAATGGAGTGAAAATCGCGGAGGATAATGCTCCGGGGTCTCTAGAATGGGATTCTGGTGCCGCTAGAAACCGCAGGGACAGTCTGGCGGAAGATTATCAAGAATTCATTGTCGATTTGGGTCTGGCGGCTCTTGTGCCGGGGGAGAATGTCCTCGCGATTCATGGCTTGAACAATGGTTCGGCAAGTTCGGACTTTTTGATTCAGCCAAAATTGTCAGCGGTTTTTGAAGGAGGGACGAATCGGTCCCCGACGGTTTCTCTTACGGCAAATACTTTAGCTGTGTCGGTGGGCCAGGAGGTCGCTTTTACGGCGAATGGAAGTGATCCGGACGGCGATGCGCTGGCGTATGCGTGGGATTACGATATTGGAAATGAATTTGCACCGGAAGGTCTGAATCAGGCGAATGCGAGTCGTCGATGGAGCAGGGTGGGCTGGTATGCGGTGACGGTGACATGCTCGGATCGTAAAGGGGGTATCTCTAGAGATCGGGTCTTGGTTAAAGTGGGAAACCCCTCCAGTAATGGAGTGGTGAGTGGACGTGTTTTGCAAGGCGGCCTGCCCGTAGCGGGAGCGCGGGTCTCCGTGGAAGGTTCGGATCAACAATCAATCACGATGGAGGACGGGACGTATCTTTTAGCAGATCTTTCGACTGCGTCGCAAATCACAATTAAGGCGATGCAAGATGGGGAGGTTTTTCAATCATCGATGGCAATGCCTGTCACGCCTCGTCCGGATCTTGAAGGGGTAGATTTTTGGGGTCATCGGTCAGTGGTTCCTCGAGCGCCTACCCGAGTCTTAACGGTGACGCCTCGGTATACTTTGTCCGATGTTGCGACCCCGGTGCAGCTTACAGCACAAGTTTGGAACAATACTCAAGCTGAGAGTGTTTTTGTGCCAATGGGCGATACTTGGAACTATCTTGATACCGGAGTGAATCCGGGGACAAGTTGGATGGATGAAAGTTTTGATGACTCGGCTTGGGCGTCTGGCGTGGCCGAGTTGGGTTATGGTGACAGCCAAGCGACGGTGGTGAGTTATGGTTCAAATGCTGCTGACAAGCACACTACGACTTGGTTTCGCCGGAGGTTTTCGGTGACGGATGTGAGCGAAGTATCACGATTGAAGTTGTCGGTGAAGCGGGATGATGGTGTGCGGGTCTTCTTGAATGGTTCTGAGATTGCTCGTGATAATTTGACGTTGGGAACCGTGAGTTCCGGAACTGAAGCGTGGAATGAAATTTCATCGACCTACGAGGAGATTCTAATTCATTTTGCAGTTGACCCGGAATTGTTGGTGGAGGGGGGGAATGTAATCGCGGCGGAGATTCATCAGGAAGATGCGATGAGTAGTGATTTGAGTTTCGATCTCGAATTGAGTGGGTCACGCAATCTTGGTGAAGTGACGCCAATCTGGTCGGTGGCTCCAGAAGGTGCCGATCTTTCTCTCACCGGTGAGTTTAGCGCTAGCCTTCCTGGAAATTATACTGTGACGGCAGTTTCGGATGGGGTGGAGGCTACGGCGTTGATTTCGGTTGCTTCGGATAATGTAATCTCGATTGCAGCTCTCGACGGATTTCTCTGGGAGAATGGCGCTGCGACTTCCACCGTTGAAGTCACGCGATCCGGCTCGATAGAAGAGGCTTTTGAGGTCTCGTTGGTAGTGAACGGTGATGCAATTAGCGGGGTTGACTTTTCAGGAGTGCCCGAGAGTGTGATCATACCAGCAGGGCAGGCGAGTGTAGGTTTTGAGGTTTCGATCATCGATGATTCGCTAAGAGAAGGACGTGAGGCAATTTTTGTAACACCGGTCGCCACTGACTTGTTCGCTGTGGGATCGGAAGGAGTCGCTTCGATCACAATCATTGACGATGAATTGGCGGTAGTTGAGATTCCTGATGCAGGTCTTGATGTGACAGTGGTTGTCAATACCAAGACAAACTTAGCTGGGCTGATTCAATCGCGGCAACAGTTTGTGGCAGCAGGAGATTACTGGAAGTTTGATGATCAGGGCTTTGCCCCGACAGCCGGCTGGAAAGGTTTGCCGTATCTTGATGGAGATTGGCAGATCGGGTTAGCGAAGTTTGGTTATGGAGACGACGATGAGATCACCAAGGTTAGTTACGGCGGAGTAGACGATCAAAAACAGATCACAACTTATTTCCGACGGAGATTTTATCTCAATGATCCGGCTGATTATTCAGCACTGACTACAAGTCTCTTAGTTGATGATGGGGCAGTGATTTATCTGAATGGGAATGAAGTAGAGCGCATCAATATGGATCCTGGAGAAGTCACTTATTCCACCCCAGCAAAGGATACGATTGGAGGAGATGACGAGAAAACGTTTTTCGATCGGGAGCTCAGTCCTTTGGATCTAGTGGCAGGAGAAAATGTGATCGCAGTGGAAGTCCATCAACGGTCGCAAACGAGTTCGGACCTTGCCTTTGATCTAACTTTGGATGGAACGCGGGCAAGCGGGTTACCTTTAGGGCGTGTGAAGTGGATGAGGAAATCTGGCCCAGGCACAGTGACTTTTGGAGATGATGAAAATCTGAGCTCTTCGGTGCTTTTTGATCAGGTGGGGACTCATGTCTTGAGCCTTGAAACAGAAAGTGGCGAGGTCGATGAAATCACGGTTCTTGTGGAAGCGGCGCAGGGTCATACGCAGGGTTATGCTCAGTGGATTACAGATTATACTCTCATTGATGAGGCGGCGTTGGCAGATCCTGATTTCGATGGGGTGTGTAATCTCATGGAGTATGCTACCGGAGGTAATCCTGAGAAAGGAGGAGATGCCGCTATTTCGACACTCGTTGAAGATTCAATCACACCGGGAGACCTTCTGTTCACCTACCGCCGTTTGCGCGGTATTAATCTAGGAGATGCCTCAGGAGAGACCGGGAATGGTTATTCGATTTATGGGCTCAATTATATGGTGCAAGTATCCAATAATCTGATCCCTTGGACTTCGGCGAGTGCTTCTTTGGCAATGCAAGTGGAAGGAGCGCCGGTTGATAATGGAGATGGAACAGAATCGGTAATGGTTCGTCTCACACCACCTTCTAATTCAAATTCTGATTGGTTTGTCCGATTACGGATAGAACAAGAGTAAAATCGAGCATAAGATTCCAAGGCTAAATCTGGATTGGAGAGATGGGTTAGTTTTTTGATATACGCTTCGCAAGCAGGTGGTAGTTATTTCCAAAAGGATTTGAAGCTTATGTCAAATAAGCTCGGGGGTGGCGCTAAATTCTTGTTTGAACTTGAAGGGTGATCTATTTTGAAGAACCGTGGCGACATGAGGCTGCTTAGGAGACGAGAAGCGTTGGAGCATCGACATCATTGTGAATGCTGGAGTTATGAAAAGAAAGTTTGCAGCATAGACCAGAATGACCAAGAAGTCGAGGAGTCACGGAGCGCAAAGAGGACCCTGGCCTAATTGAAATATGAAGGTCCTACTTTTGGTGAAAAATTTTGATCTTGGTGGGACTGAGGTGCACGTCCGGGAGTTGGCGAACGGGCTGGCAGAGGCCGGGCATCGAGTCTTTGTCATGTCGAGATCAGGCCGGCAGGTTGAGAGCCTGAATGCCGAAGTAACCTTTATCCAGCATCGCTTCACTAACTTTGGCTTATTGGGGGCTGTTTCTAAAGTGATGAAACTCATTCGGTCTGAGAAGATCGAGATCATCCATGGGCACCAGCGGCTACCAATTCTAATTTCAGCGATTGTGAAAATCCTCACTGGTATTTCTTCTGTAGCGACGATCCATGGTCGGATATCATTAGATTCTCGTCCTGCTTTCATGCGTCGTTGGATTGACAGGATGATTGTCGTCGCTCCGAATCGTTTAAGCACTCTGAGCGAGAGAGACGTAATTCGGGAAAAATGCTGCGTGATTTATAATGGACTGGCTCTAGAAGATCGTGGGGCCTCAAGAGACAAGATTCAGGGTTTAAATCTGCTTTATGCAAGTCGGGTTGATCGCCGTCATGGCCAGGCTTTGATTATCATTTTGAAAAAGGTTTGGCCTTCGTTGCTGCATCAATTCCCAAATGCGAAATTGCATATTGCTGGTGATGGGAACCGGCTAGTGGAGGTGAAGAAAGCTGCTAAACCCTTTACGGAAGCCTCAGAAGAGTCGGTGGTTTTTCATGGTTTTGTGCCATCACTTGTCCCTCTTTTTAAGGAGACTTCGCTGACATTGGGGGTGGGTCGAGTTGCGATCGAATCGCTGGCGCTAGGAATACCAGTGATTCCGGTCAATTCTGCGTATTGGGCCCCAGTGATTTCGCGGGAAAACTATAAAATTCTAAAAGCCGATAACTTTGTGGGCCGTCCTTTTTATGAGTTTGAGCCTGAACCTCTCCTTGCGGAACTTCAACGTGTGTTAGGCGAGTTGGATGAGATTTACCGTGAAACTCAGAATTTGAGTGAGGAAGTCTATCAAGATTTTTCCTTAGCCAAGATGGTCGATCTTATTGAGGAGGTTTATCAAGAATTGGTAGATTAAAAGGACCAAATGGTTCCGCTCCACCTCTAAGGGGCCTAGGTCTCGCGCAAATCAACGCCCTGGGACGCCAAATAATCCTCAAAATCAACGGGAGCACCGGTCTCAATAGATCGATGGGCCGCATTAGCAAGCAAATGACCTAAAATACATTCATTCCGAGGAATGTTTGTTAATCGGCCCTGCGAAAGCGCTTCGGTAAAGTCCTCGACCTCAGCAGTATAAGCTTCTTTGTATCGCTCTGGGAATGACTCATTGATCGCTGGAACCTCCATTCCTTGTGAAGTGTGCATTTGCACCGTATGATTCCTCTCATTTTCAGCGATCGCCATGCCTCCCTCACCAAAGATTTCTAGCCGCTGATCATATCCATAAATAGCGTTCCGGCTTGTATCGATTGAGCAAATCAAACCTGTCTTATATTTGAGAATCACCATTACGGTATCGAGATCTGGAATGTTCCTGATGTCTTCATCGTAAGCGTGGCCATAGGCGAAGATCGAAATTGGAGGTTCGTTTCCTAAAAGAAAGATCAACATGTCGAAATCATGTATCAACATGTCGTGGAAAATATTACCTGAAATCTTTAGGTAATCTAGTGAAGGTTGGGGGTTGTCTCGCGAGCTTGTCTTAATAATTTTTATTGGCTCCAGGGTTTCAACCTTTGATTTAAGAGCACGGAAATTTCGGTCATATCGTCTTTGGAATCCTAAAAATAACGCCTTTTCTTGCTTAGCTGAAAGTTCAAAGCAGGTTTGGATTTCAGCAAGGGATTTCCCAAGAGGCTTTTCGGTGAAGACATGTTTACCAGCTTTTAAGAATCGAGTCACACAATCAAAATGGAACTGGGTGGGCGGTGAGATAATCGCGGCATCAAGCTCGTCATCTGCTAGCGCTTCTTCAATGTCTTCTAGTAAAATGAAATCATTATTTTGAACAATGTCATCCCGTGTTGAGAGGGCTGGATCAACAACATACTTCAACTCAATAGAATCAAGTTTCTTAATCGAAGCTAAGTGGAAACGACCGGCTCTTCCGAGCCCCACAATACAAACCTTGGTGCTTTTTTTCATTCTATTTGCGCGTCACCTTAAGGTATCACTCTTTTCATTTAAAATGCAATCGTATCGGGCAGATACTTGGCAGCAAGGTCCTCGTAAAAGGGTCTTAATTCCGCAACATTGGGAGGGACTGGTGACTTGGAATAGAGATCATAAGGATTAAAACGCTTAACCCATTTAAAGAGTGAATGATCATGTTCATTCATTAAATGGTCATATGCTCCTTCTTTATGTTGTGCGTAAAACGAGTGATAGCGGATCATATACAAAGCAGGTTCAGGTAAATACTCCTTAAGAACGTAGTATAAATATTCGTCATGACCCCATGAAAGCTGGACCTTATCGAGGCCACAATTCGGCTCATAAATCCCATATTTTGTGTTAAAACGTGGGTCGTGAAAATCGGAATTTTCTTTGAAGAATTCGGGGTAAACAATGGATTGGGAAAACTGACATCCCACTGGGAAAGTATCTCCCACGACTGCCCATTGCGGCTCCCCAAAGAGGCAGAGGATCTTGCCGAGGTCATGTAGAAAACCGGTTAGGATAAACCAATCAGGATGGCCGTCAGCCCGGATCGCTTCGGAGGTCTGCAACAAGTGCTGAGTTTGATCCAAATCAGTATCAGGATCAGAATCATCGACGAGGGTGTTCAAGAATTCAACAGCCTCCCACAGGCTCATCTTCCGTTTCTTGAGTTTCGTATATTGCTCTTTTTTCTGAAGAACGAAGTCATAGTTCTGATAAAGATGATTTAGGCGGTAAAACTCCCGCACTGTATCTCTTGCCGGATCGCTATAATCTCGAAAATTCTCGTTCCCTTTCTCTCCATTTTCAGGATAGCGACTACGCAAATTCTCCTCCCAGAGGTCTTCAATATCAGGGGTTTTATCTTTTAGGTTTTTCATGCTGGGGGCTACGGGTGTTAAACTTGGGACGATAACGCCTAGGAGGATTTTATAATTTGGGGATATTTCTCTGGGGACATTTACTAAATGAGCCAGCCTAACCAAATATAAATCCCCACAATGAGTATGACCAAAAAGCCGCTAAAGACCTTGGTATGTTTCCATTCTTCAATTTCCACAAGTCCTTGATCCTTCGGTTGGAATGGGTTCTTGTTTGGATAAAAATGTGTCACCGCAAACATGACAGCCATATTCAAAACAAATTCAATACCCCAAATGTGAACATAGTGAATATCGACCTTAAAGATGAATTCGGCGCTGATGTAAAACACAAGCCCCACACACATTGCAGCTTTCGCTCCCGGAGCTGAAATTTTGGGCAGGAACAATCCAGCGAGCATTACAGAAGCAATAGGAATAAAGAAGATCCCATTGAGTTGTTGAAGGAGGTCGTAGAGCCCGTCTGGAGCTCCCGCTACTAAGGGAGCTGTTAAAATCGCGATGACGGCAAGAATAATGGAAACGGTCTTCCCTGCGCGCACCATTTGGCGATCATTTGCCCCGGGATTCATGAGTCTCTTATAGATTCCCATGCTAAAGATAGTCGCGGTGCTATTTAAAACACTGTTAAACGTGCTGAGGACCGCGCCCATCACAACCGCCGCAAAAAATCCTACGAAACTTAAAGGGAGGACCTTCTTGATCAGTTCTGGATAAATGAGATCTTGGTCACCAAAAAAACGTTCTCCAAAATAATAGAAACCGATCACCCCAGGTAGAACGATGATCACTGGGACAAATATTTTTAACAGCCCTGTGATTAAGAGCCCTTTTTGGGCCTCTACCAAAGATTTTGCACCCAGGGCACGTTGAATAATGGTTTGGTTCATCCCCCAGAAGTAGAGTTGGTTAATCACCAATCCAGTGAACAAAGTTCCGAAAGGTAGGGCCGAATCTGAGGCCCCCACCACATTAAATTTTTCGGGGCAATGCTCATAGACTTTCACTAAGCCTCCCCAGACGTTACCATCCCCGATATTCCAGAGCGCCAAAATCGGGACTAATAATCCTCCTAAAAATAATCCTATGGCATTGATAGTGTCACTATAGGCGACCGCTTTGAGGCCCCCAAAAATGGCATAGCACGAACCTACGCAGCCAATCGCTAAAACGGTGTACCATAACGCTGCCGACTGGCTGATCCCAAAAGTTCCAGAGATGTTAAAGATGCTCTCTAAATTGATAGCTCCCGTGTAAAGAACAATAGGTAATAGAGTGACCACGAAAGAAACGAGCAAAAACAAGGCAACCATTGTCCGGGTAGTGGCATCAAATCGTTCTTCAAGATATTGTGGGATCGTGGTCAATCCCATTTTTAGATAGGTGGGTAAAAAGTAGGTGGCTGCCACGACTAAGGCTAATGCCGAAGTGACTTCCCACGCGATGATGATGAACCCATTTTTATAAGCGCTCCCATTCATCCCGATCAAATGTTCGGTCGAAATATTGGTTAAGAGCATCGAGCCAGCGATCACGACACCGGTCAGGCTTCGACCACCTAAGAAATATCCATCTTGGGTAGAAAGCTCCTCTTTCCGCAAGCGAAACCACGAGTAGAATGCCACGAAAGCGGTAAAACCTATGAAGGTGATAAAGACTTGCATTGCTAGATGATGCAATTTCAGGAACTTGCTAGGAAGTCAATTCCGGAGGGAAGCTTGCGCTGGAAAGGGGGATCTAATTTCTTCTAGAGAAAAGGTTCGTAAATAATGACCCGTACTAACCGAGAACCAATCGATTCCTACCTATCCCAATTGATATTTCGTAAGTCCGTGTTCAAGTTATTCCTCTTGTTTTTCGATCCGGAAGTAGAGGGCTTTCGGATTATCGAGGTTAGTAAGCTTAAAAGTTCTTGAGGTGGTTTCACCCTCATCGGCAAGAATTCCATCATCAAGGTCGGCATCCCAGTTGATGAGATCTGTGGAATATTTGACGGCATAGAGTTCCCCTATGTTGGAGTTCCAAGTGAGAGTGAATTCGCCCGTGATTTCGGAGAGATCAAATGAGGTAACAGCGAGTTCCTTGGCAGGCCTTTCGACCGCAAGAGGACCACTGGTAAAAACTGTTGTAATTTCCTCAGGGCTCAGCGCCCTGTTCCACATCGCGACATCATCAAGAATCCCCGTGAAGGTTTCCTTCCCACCTCGAAGATAGAGCGGAGCGGTGGTGTTGTTTACTCCTTCACAATATCCGCCCTCGCCAGCGATCCCGGTTTTTGGATTAAGGGTTCCGTTTTCGGGTAATTTGCCATTCACGTAGATGCTAGCGGTGTCAGTAGCGCTGTCATAAACACAGACGATATGAACCCATTCCCCATCCTCGTAAGCACCAGCAGGAAGCCGGCATTCAGTTCCCCATCCGCCATAGGCCTGCCAACCACCGATCCGAAAGCGAAGCGGGCTGTCTTCGGTGCCTGTCGGGCGAACCAAAATATCGAAACCTGAGGTGCTATTAGTGAAAGACTTATCCATGATGGTTCCCCAACTGCCTTGGTTATCGATCATCCACCAAGCTAGCGTGAGATCCTCGGTGGTTGAGATGGCCTCTGCGGGACACAAGATTTCATCGGCGCCTGCCCCCTCTAAAGCGCTTGCGCCTACCTTGCCTGGTTCAAGCCAAGTTCCACCGATGAGCGTTCCGTGATATCCCCCGATGACATCTTCCGCAACCTCTCCAGTTAGATCGTCAAAAGGCCAGTAAGCGATCAGATTGGCTTGAGCCAGGGATGCCAAGAGAAAGGTTAGAGAAACAAGCGAGTTTGTGAGTTTCATAACTAGTAGGAATTTTCTTTTGAAGGAAAAGGGAGGGAGTTGGAATATATGCCTATTAAAGTGATCATTTCATTTAATGATTTTTCACTTTTAGCAGCGTTTCATTCTTTCAGCAATAATACCGATGAGTATGAAGATTCCTAGAATGACTGGGTATCTCAGCGAAAGATTAATCTGCAGATAGAATTGTTTGAGGACACTTCCTCCCGCGAGGGTTGCAAAGCCATAACCAAAAGCATTTAAAAGCACAAATCCGGTCACACGGATGATAAAATGGTTCGGGCGTAGTAGCCTGCGAAAACAACGGTCGATCGTATCACTACAGAGGACCAAGACCGTGACGATTTGGGCCAAACAGATTTCGAAGAGGTAAGGTTGCAGGAGGGTCGCAAGCTTAAGAGAGAATTGAGCGATCATCTTCTTGAAGGTCTTTATCTAATAATACTATCCAATCTAGGTTGAAGCAGTTTCCGTGTTCGGAAAAGCTCCAAAAAATCCTTTAGACTATTAAAAGTTTTCTTTTAATAAGGGGAACCTTGAGAGTGTTTTAAGAAAATTAGATACCTCGATACTGGGATGACATTCATACTTATGATAAACTAACGCGTTGATCCGCCGTCGCCCTTGGCCTTCCTTGCTTCCTTAATAAGGAAGTCGAGAGCGGGTTTGGCTTTTGGGTCAGCGAGACGGTTTTTCTGTTCCTTTTGGTCGATGGCGAGGTTGTAGAGTTCGATAGGATGAAGCTCACCGTTGTATGCGAAGCGATGATCGAGGAAGAGTTTCCATTGGCCAGGGATGGGCGCAGCGTTGGAGCGCACTGCGACAATCGCGCGCTTGTTAGATTTCTTCTTGGAGGCCTCATTATGATCGTTTGGGAAAATCGGCGCGCGCGGATCGGTCTTTTCTCCTCGTAGAGCTGCGAGCTGCGAGTGACTATCTTCTGCGCCTTTCTCGCCCTTAGCTAGATCTGGAAGAGGCTTGCTGATAATTTCCCCAAAGGTGGCGAAGAGATCATTGAGCGCAAGGAGCCGGCGGCTTGTTTGGCCTGGTGTTTTTGCGTTTCCATCGCCGATTTTGCCCGCAGGCCAAGATGCGAAGAAGGGCGTGCGGTGACCGCCATCGTAGGTCGATCCTTTATTACTGCGCAGCGGGCCGGTGTAGATCTTGGACTTGTTCTCTGATCCATTGTCGCTTGCGAAGATGACGAGAGTATTCTCGATGAGCTTGTGTCCCGGATTACGTGGGTCTTCATGCTTCTCGAGATAGTCGAGGATCAGACCGAGTTGCACGTCGTTTTCATAAACGAAGTCGAGGCGTTTGAGCCCCGTCTTCTCGCCATTTACAAACTCACTTGCACCGGTAACTTTTTGTCCGGCAATCGCACCACAGGGGGTATGCGGGGTGTGATTGCTCGGCGAAGCGAAATAGAGGAAGAAAGGATTACTTTCTTTATGGGCTCCGCGGAGGAACTCGAGACTAGCTTGGTGGAGCTTCGGGCCGATCTCGTTTAGGACATACGAGCCGTCGAGTTTTTTACCATCTCCGGTTGCGCCGGGGATATGACGATTTCGGATCCAGCCTGGGCCGATACTTTGGTCAGGTGTGTTTCGCTTCATCCCATCTGGTCCGGACGTGGGATGGCTCCGCGATATCCCGTAGAAGAAGTCGAAGCCGTGATCGTTCGGGCCGTCCGCGATTCCTTTCGTGAGGTCCGCGCCGTCCCAGCCATCTGCTACCGTTCCGTCAGTTTTGCGATAGCTAAGACCGAGGTGCCACTTTCCTACCATTCCGGTGTGGTAGCCCGATTGGCGGAGAAAAGTGGCGAGGGTTGGGCGGTCTTTTTCGATGAGAGGATCACATTGCACACCAAAGAGAACCCAGTGTTTGAGGGACGAGCGCCAGCAGTAACGGCCGGTCATGAGTGCGTAGCGTGAGGTTGAGCACCGGCTATGTGGGGAGTGAGCGTCAGTGAAGCGAATCCCCATGTTTGCGAGGCGTTTCATATTAGGTGTGTGTAGTTGCACGTCGTCATTATTACCGCACCAGTCCTGATAGACGGAGGTGTCACCTAGTCCCATATCATCGGTAAAATAGACGATGATATTGGGTTGTTGAGCGCCGAGAACAAAGAGGCTGGAGCCGAGGAGGAAAAAGATGGGAAGAAAGCGTTTCACAGTAAAATAAGAGTGTTTGTTTGGTTCGGACTTACAAGAAAATGCTGTAGGATCCGATCTTTGATCCGGATCTCGATCATCATCGGTGCGGAGATATAGAGGGACTTAGAACTAATAGAAAGTGGGCTTTGCAACTGATTCGCCAACTGACAGACTAGGGTGTGACGCAGTTGATAAAGAAGCCCCGATTCCGTCACGCCGGATTGTTTGGAATGATCTTTTTTGGGATTGTGATTGCTGGGTTTGCTTGTCAGGTGCCGGTTTTCCGCTTTGCATTGGAGCGCTGGGAGAGGGACTCTTACACGCTTGTCATTGTTCCTGGAGCGAGTGGGAAGTTGTCGCCCGCTGAGAACGAAGTCCGTAAAATTTTAGAATCGGGAGGGGGGGCTGATTTGGGGAATCTGAACTTGGAGGTTAGACTTGACCCCAAAAAGATTGGAGAAAGTTCAGCTGCGACGATGCAACTTTTCTATCCACCAAGATCGACTGGTCCGCGGCTCCCCCCAATCTGGTCAGGAGCTTTGACCATGGCAAATACCAAGACCTTGGTTGATTCGTCAGCGCGGCGTGAAATCGTGAATCGGCTTCTCAGCGGGGAATCCGCGGTTTGGGTCCTGATTGAGTCGGGAAATAAAGAAAAAGATGACCGCGCGGTGGTAGAGATCGAAAAGGCTATTGCGAAAGCTGAGGCTGAATTGAAGATTCCCGATGGAGTGCTGACCGTCGCAGAGGCGCGCAAAGTTTCGGCGGGGAACGAGCGCGATCCCGATGCCACCTTACGTTCCTCAATTCCATTGAAGATCAAATTTTCTTTGATGCGGATTGCTAGGGCCAACTCAGAGGAGTCGATTTTCCGGGAGATGTTGTTGCACATGGAGGCGGATCTTGGAGAGTTCCGAAACGATCCGATGGTGTTCCCGGTATTCGGGCGAGGCCGTGCTTTAGAGCCCCTCATCGCCCGTGGAATTAATCTGACGAACGTCTTCGAGCATTCCTCCTATTTTTGTGGGGCTTGTTCGTGTGAAATTAAGAATCAAAACCCTGGAGTCGATCTGTTGATTTCAGCGAACTGGGAAGACGCGATTGCGGGAAATGAGGTGGTGGTTGAAAAATCCCTGCCCCCTCTGTTAGGAATTGGGATTTTGAGTGATAAAAGTATCGACGGAGAAAAGATAAGAGAAACCCTCGGATCTGAATCGACGGATTTGATAAGCCGGCCGTGGGTAATGGTCGTTGGGGTGATACTTTTAATGTTAGCCTTCGGGAGTGTCCTGATTTTGAGGAACAAACGGTAGTAGCAACGTAGAATCAGAGATGGGGAGTTTTTATGACGATTAAGGCATTTTTAAAGAGGATAATTATAGTTTCAATTTTCTCTGGCTTGGCTCTTGGGGCCGACTGGCCGATGTGGAGAAATGATACTGGGCGAACAGCTCAATCGGCCGAAGTGTTGGCCGATAATTTGAGTCTTCAATGGTCACGTAGATTGCCTCCTTTGAAGCCGGCCTATCGTGATAATCGATTGCAGTTCGACGCAGGCTACGAGCCGATCGTGCTTGGGAAAAGACTCGTCGTGGGGTCCTCGCGAGACGATAGCGTCACTGCTTTTGATACCGAAACAGGAGAGGAGGCCTGGAAGTTTTTCACCGATGGCCCGGTTAGGTTTGCACCTGTTGGATGCGAAGGAAGGATCATTTTTGGATCCGACGATGGTTGTCTTTATTGCGTCAATGCCTCAGACGGCTTGCTGGTTTGGAAAAAACGGGCAGTCCCGTCAAAGCGGAAAGTGATAGGAAACGAGCGCATGATTTCGGTGTGGCCGGTCCGGGGAGGGCCAGTTCTACACGAAGGACGTGTTTACTTCGCTGCAGGGGTTTGGCCACTTGAAGGAACTTTTGTTTTCTGTGTCGATGCCTTGACGGGCGAAACGATTTGGCGAAATGATCGATCGTCTTACCGCTATGGAGTCCATCCACACAATGCTAGGGCATTCGGTGGATTAGCGCCTCAAGGATATCTTTTGATTGATGACGAGACTGGGCATTTGATCGTCCCGAGTAGTCAGGCTTATCCGGCCAAGTTTGATATGAAAACTGGAGAATTGAAGTCCTTTGAACTTCCGGCTCCAGGTCGACTTCCCGGCGGATGGTTTGCGTCAACCCCATCAGAGCTCGAGAGGCAGAAGTTGAAGCGGCGTGGCTTGTTGTTCGACAAGGAAGTCAATTACCGTGTCCACGAAGATAAGCCGCATTTCAAGGGCGAGAAAGGAGTCCGGAACAAAATTACGGTGGCGGGACGTGAGATGCATTTCAGCGATGGGTATCTCGACATACAAGCAGGCTCGATTCATTCAATGTTGGTGGCGAACGAAAAACTTTTTGTAGTAACCAAGGCAGGGGAAATCAGCTGTTTTGGACCCGATTTGAAACAGCCAACCAAGCACAAGGCGTCCAAAGTCAGACTTGCTAAAGGTCGGGAGCAGGGCCTTTTTTTGAAGTTGGATCAGACCCACGGCTACGCGCTGCTGTTAGGTGCCGGGGATGATTTGGAGCTTATTGAATCTCTCCTTTCGGAAACTAACTTTCGAGTGATCGTAGTCGATTCAAGGCCTGAGAAAGTACGACAAATACGGGGAAAAAGCTTGGTGAGCTCTGTAACGGGTGAGCAACTTTCAGTTATCGAGGGTGATCCGACTTCAGTCATCTTGCCGCCTTATTTTGCCGAGTTAATTGTAATTGGTAATTCGACTAGTCTCGATGCTACCCAATTGAAGCGAGTGTATGAATCCCTCCGTCCATTTGGAGGCAAGCTGATGACGCGGTCAGGCGAACCGCTTTCGGACGACCTTGATCTTGAGGGTGCGAAGCGATCTCGGACCGGATCTGACTGGAAGGTGATCACGCGTGAGGGAGCACTCTTGGGCTCAGCCAATTATGAAGGGAATTGGGAAGAAAGCTGGGATAAGAGAGTGCGTGGTCCTCTCGGAGTCTTGTGGTTCGATGACTCCCTGAGCCATTTCAAGCGTTCGCCGCAACCGAAGTTTATCGATGGCGTGATGATCTCAACTCCAAAGGACTGGACCGATGAAACAACCCGCACTGGCAAGGTTGATTACCGCTTACTAGCACCCGTTTTTTCAGATGTCTACACTGGGAGGATCCTGAGTGCTAAAGAAGCTCCTGCATTGCGAAAGTCATTTTCAAATATTGACCTCAAGACAGTGCAGCCAAGCCAGTATCGCCCACCCAGACAAAAGGACGATTGGAAACCAAAAGCTCCACAGGCTGGAACACGCACGAATCCAATGACGCTGGAATCTGAGCCCCGCGTTTTTCCAAAAAGCTATGGATGTGACGGAGGGGTGGACTACGGGCTGCTCTATACAATGCGATCTGGAACCCCGGCATTCTACGATAAGCAGATTGAAAGTGGCACTATCAACATTAGCGGTCCCCGGTCCGGGTGTACTAACAGTATTATCCCGGCAAATGGATTGTTGAATCTTCCCTACTTTTACGAAGGGTGCACTTGCAGTTACCCCCTGCCGATGGCGGTGGCTTTGGTGAGTATGCCGCCCGAATTCGAGCAGTGGGCTTCGTGGGGAGAATTGCCACTCGAAAAGACGCGTGGGAAGATCCAAGTGATTGGGATCAATCTAGGAGCCCCGGGTGACCGCGTCACTGAGGATGGGACGATGTGGCTGGATCAACCGGAAGTGGGAGGGCCCTCTCCGGAAATTGACTTTGTGACTGTTCCACCGTTGTCCGAATTAGAAAAATTCTACCATCATTCGCTTTTTCACGAGGGTGGTAAAAGTTGGCCCTGGGTCGCTGGGTCCGGCGTGAAGGGACTTCACTCCGCGATTCTTGGAGGTCTTATGCCGGGAAGCTACGATGTACGCCTTGTTTTTTGTGAACCTGATGGCTCAGAGAAGTTACCGGTGTTTTCGGTCGCAGTGAATGGAGATCAAATCATCGATGAGTTGAATGTCGTAGAAAAAGCTGGAGGTATCAGAAGAGGATATGTCCTTGAGGCCACTTCCGTCCGCATTGGGGATGAAGGAAATCTCCGGATTGATCTTGGTCCGAAAACCGGGAAGACCGTTCTTTCTGGGATCAACTTACGGCGTGCCAATCAGTAGATTGGTGAAATGTATTTTCCCTTGGGCGAGGATTAGGGGGCTTCTCGAGAATCACGCTACTGAATGATCACGCCATCAAGGAAGAAGGTCTGTGGCTTGCCATCCGAGCTCGTAGTAAAGTAGAGGGCCGACTTAATACGGGTAAGATTTTTGCCAGTGAGATCGATTTTGAATTGTTGCCATTCGCCGGTGAGGGTGAGATCTTTTTTACCTCTGAAAGTATCGTGGTAACGCTTATCGTTTCCGATGTTTCCGATGCCGATGCTAACTTTCTCGCCTCCTTCTGCGCCGCGCGCCCAGAAACTAAGTTTGGATGCGCCGGTGAGATCAAAGCCGCCGGGAGTATCACCCCAATCACCAGCGGGGTGCTGCCAAACCACACCTGCCCAGCCGGATTCGCTTTGAAAGCTAATCTTAGTGCACTCTTTCCCGACTTTCGGATTCTCGGTCGAGGCTTCGTCCATTCTTAGTTGAGCTGTGTTGCCCATCCAGCCACTCGCAGCCCAGGGCCCATTTTGTGAAGCACCGGTAATTTCCACGGGAGTGTCGAGCGATTCAGCCGGAATGGGCTTACGCTCACCTTTGATTTTGATGGAAATATTACCGGTCGCAGCAGAGCCCTTACCATCTCGGATAAAGGCGTAGATGCGGTAAGTGCCACCGCCTTTGGGAAGTTTAATCTTAGCTTGTTCGCCCGTTGTTCCGGGAAGGATTGCTTTAGGGAACTTTGGTGGGGCCACGCGGAAATCTCCACCTTCGGCCACTTCCTTCCAGTCTTCAGTAAGGATCCATTGCACATCAAGCGGGTCGTTTTCGGGATCGGTGGCTTTGAGGTTTACAGTGATAGTCGATCCGGGATCGAGCTCTTCATTTGGCTGCCCGAGCTCAAGTGACTCGATGACAGGGCAGAGATTTTTGGCGGCTTTGCCAGTCCAAAGCTGAGTGAGCTCATCGACCGAAGCTGTTTTTTCACCGGTCGAGAGGAGCATACCAAACCAAGTCGCAGAGGCCTCTTGTTTTGTCCCCCACATGAAGGCAAAGCTACCGAGACAGAGCGGGTCAGCGGTGAAAGCTTCGTATGATTTACGATAAGCAGCAGCTTTCTGGGTGCTCGTGATTTCGTCTGGCATATCCCATTTATTTTTAGGGCGCTCCCAAGTTCCTGCAGGGCCGAACTCAGTGATGAGGTAAGGTTTCACTCCGCCGCCGTCGCGATAGCGCTTGGGAAGCGAAGGTCCGCCACCGTAGGAATTGATTCCGTGAATATCGACGCTTGGGCAGAAGCGATTGAGCCCGTCGATCTGCTTTTTTCCGATCTCAGCCGTGACCGTCATGATAGGATGGTGTGGGTCGATCTGCTTTACCTTACGAGCTAGATATTCGATCTGAGTATAAATAGCGGGGTTGGAAGATTTTTCGAATCCTTCCATTTCGTTTCCGAGCCCCCAAAGAAGGAGGGCTGGGTGATCTTTGTATTTTTTAACAGCCGCGAAGAGACTCTCGGCTTGGTTCACATTAGAGTCCCAATCATTGTAGCTGAAGCCATGGCGTTCGTGGCCAAGCCAGAAGCCGAGGGCTACTTTAATTCCTTTGATATGGGCATCGTCGAGAATGGCTTGGGTGTTTTTATCGATACCCCAAGTTCTTACCGAATTTCCACCGCTTGCCTTAAGTTTTCCTAAATCCCCATCGCCACCTACGCCATGAACCTGAAAGGGTTCACCTTCGACGAGCAAGGTGGCTTTTCCACCTATTTTCTGGATGGTGACTTTTTCGGCTGGAAGCGAAACAGAAAGCAGAAAAAAGCAAGAGAGGATGGGAAAGGCTTTCATAGGGCGATGCATAAAATTGCATGCCCAGATCAGGCGGTCAAATGATTATCGTTGGCACCCCCAATAGCAGAGTTGTTATTATGGCGGGAGAGAGTTGAAAAATTGCGACCGTTTCTATCACGGCTGTCTCAGAAGATTAAAAGCGTTACTGGGTGAAGTTGTGCTTCAGCCAGTAATGGTTACGTAGATCCCAATAGGGCCACAAAAACGCTGTTAGCTTTGTGTGACTTTCTAAAGTGGAGGAAGACTACTCTTCGACTCTAAAGAACAAATATTTTTGGTTCTTAATCCCCTCAAAAAGTGAAAACGTAACGGTGATTTGTGATGGATCTCCGGGTTTTTCATCACTCTCGCTAAGGACTTCGTCATCCAATTCATTACTCCAGTCTATGAGGTCAGTGGAGTATTTAACTCGGTAAGAGGAGGAGTTAGTTTTAGGCCAAGTTAAAGTCACCTCTGATGTTTCAGGTAGATATTGAATCTCTGTAATGAGAAGTGAAACGGGCGAAGAAGGATTTACTTCCACAACAAGATTATCAAATCGAGCAAATCCGTTTGTGTCACCTCCTTCACCGGCCTGTCCTGCAAAAACTAGAAAAAGTTTTTTTCCAGCATCGTCAGCTGTGGCGATGTAGACCCCATCATGATTGACAGTTTCGTAGGTGTTATTGGTCGTGCTTAGTCCAGAGAGGTCGACCACTAGAGGGGTGGCATTGCCTTCTATCGTATCATCATCTGTCGTGAAAAGAGTGACGGTGACATTGTCTAAAGCGTCGTTCCAATTGTAGGCATCGCGCCATTCATATTGGATATCAAACTCATCACCCGCTTTAATGGTGTAGCCGTCAGGGCCGAATTCGGATCCAAAATTACGATCGCCACTTAGGGATAAGACGGCATTGCGAGTGCTATCTGGAGAAGTTAAATTCGTCCGGGTGCATTGCATGGTTTGAGCGCCAGCTACATTGACCCAGTCGGGAGTTGATTGAAAGTTATCGTCAGTTGTGTCTCCGTCTGCATTACCAGCATTTAGATTCCCGTTCAGGATATCTCCCCCAATGAGGACTGTTGCCTGTGCGGGATTTAAAGATCCCAAAATCATTCCGATTTTTGCGATGCTAAGAAGAGCCCTGAGTTCAAAAAACTCATTCTTGGATCTGGATAGTTTTTTCATGATCAAATGAGGGGAGGTACTTGTTTTTAGGCTTTCTGAGTTAAAGAAAATAGCAAAAAGCGACTCGCTTTGAGAAGAAAAAATACCCACTGAGCCAATCTTATCCTTCTTAAGGATAAGGATCTGAAGATTCATGTATAAACTTAAATTTAGGGATGTGAGCGTAATAACAGGTTGGACCTCGACTTAAACCATCTCTAGGTTGTCGGGTATGAAGCTGGGAAAAATCGAAAATATTTCTGGGATTAAATTGGGAATTCTTGGGACTCACCTTGGTGTTCTTGAGGCTTTAGTTCCAAACGGGGAGGGTTTGCTCCCACGAGATGAAGATGGAGAATTTGTTGTGGTTTCCGGAACAAAGAAACTTCTAGAGCTTTCCCCCGTTAGAGTTGATCTCATTCAACTCCTTTCATTTGGAAACACCTTGCCTTCGGAGAAAGATGCGCTAATTGCGCATCTCCGTGAACTGAATATCGAGCCCCAATTAGTGATGATGGTTGGGGGAGTTGATCCCATGAACTCAGAGGATGAAGATGAGGCCGTTGCCCAGCTGCTCCACAATATTGAGGCTGCTAAACGTAATCATACAACTGAAATTAATTCTACTTCAATTGAGCCATGGATGGAGGGAACATCTCCTTCTGACGACAATGATTTCCAAGATAGAGTCACACAGAATATCAAACTCCACCTTCGAGCATTCCAAGAGGCAGATCTTTCAAATTCATGTGTTAAGAACTGGAACCTCGAATTTTTACGCCCTGGAGAATTTGCGACATTCACTTCACTTGAGAAAATTCGACCAATTCTTGATGGTTTGAATGAAAAAGTTGGTCGTCCATTTTTCAGGGCGCTCATCGACGCCGCGCACTGTGGGGACTCTGGACTCTCGATGGCTGAAAATGCACAAATTATTTCTGAAATGGGAGCGAGTGATCAGATCGGACCATTTCATTGTTCTGCGCCTACAACTCGTGGGTGCCTTTCTTCTGACGATGGTTGGGTAAGTGCGCTCCTTAGGGCCAACGCGGAAACTGGGAAACTCCCTAGCGCGTTCGTTGAGTTATTCCGCCATGACGACCAAGCTTTTGCTGAGCTTCGCGAGTTGGTGCCTGGTCATGGAGTCGATACCACGATGGGGCGAACTTATATTGAGGTGGTGGTCGATGGGCTTGTTGACACGGTCCGACGTCTTAACAACCTTAAAAATCGTGGGGTAATTTAAGCGATTCATCTACAATTTTGGTTCTCCCATCGCGGGGGATATGAATGACTCCTAAAGTGGGGGGGTAACCCTAAATTAACGGGGCTTAAACTGACCTCGCTACTGGGAATTTACTCTTATCAAAAGGGGAAGTTGATACTGGGCCGATCACATAGCGGTGGGAAGAGAGATCCTATTGATTAATGAATCTTATTTTGGCGATGTTCTTAATTCGACCTTGAGACGGACAAAGAGCTGAGTTCCGGTTTCGGTGGAAGGTCGGAGGGACCATATGAAGCGGGCGTTGCCGTTGCCGAGGTTTTCTTCCTTGCTCAACTCGAGAAGTCCATCAGCGCTGACCCAGGTTTGAAGGTCAGAGGAAGTTTGAAGGGCAACAATGGTGTCATCGGCACTGAGGTTTCGCTGTAAGACGAAGGTGAGATTATTTTGCGAACCAGTGAGATCGTAAATGTTGTTGGCTTGATTGTGAGCGGAATCGTCAGTGCCGAGAGCGTATTCGAGGAGAGCCGTCATGCCATCGGAATCCAAGTCGGCGGTAGGGTCTCCAGTGAAGAAAAGGGCGTCGCTAGTAGTGGGGTTACCTCCTCTGGCGGCGCTGGAGCGCCAGGAGGTCGAGAGTTGAGGGTCAGGGTTTTTGTCAGGAGCGATAAGCACAAGGGTGAAGCCTGTGCCGTCGGGGCTGGTCGGCCAAGGGAGTTTGTCGTTGTAGCGGAAGTCCTTGATAGTGCTTCCGTCAGCGGCGAGGAGGGTGATGTTTTCGCCGGTGTTGGAGAGGTCGCCAATGAATTCTCCGGCGATGGGAATTTCAGGATATTCGATGGCAAAGTCAGCGGATTTTCCAACGAGCACAATCCGCTCTTCCGGGGCGAGAATAGGGATGGAGAGGGTGCTATTTTGATCAAAGTTAAAAGTAACGCCGCGGATGAATTCTATTCCGCTAAGATCGATAGCATTATTGCCAATATTCATGAGTTCGATGAACTCCACGGCATCGTCGTCGCTGAGTGGATGGTAGTTGAGTTCAGAGATGACGAGGTTAGTGCTGTCGGCGGGAATAGCGTCGACGAAGAAGGAGGCCTCATTGAGTGCGCTCCAAGTTGCTCCTGACAAGACGCGTGCTTTGGCGAGAGTTGAGGACACAATTACGGGGCTTATGTTCGGGTTATATTTGAGTGCGCTTGCGGAAATGTTCGGGCTCGCGATGGTGAAATCACGGGGGTCGCTTCCGTCGAGCGTGTAATAGATCGTGCCAGCGGGCGCGGTCATGGTAAGCTGAAGACCTGTGCTCACATTCCCTCCGTGTTGGCTAAAGCTTGGTGCTGTAACCGACGGGTAGAGGTCTTGTGACTGAAATTGGTTGAGGACGGTGGCAGTACGGTTGGGGAGATAGGTATTTTTCTGATAGTTGATTTCGGTCTGCCATCGCGTCATTCCAACTGGGTTGGCCTGTTGCGCATCTCCCCAACGAGCAGACTCGGCGATCAGTGGCAATTCAAGAGTGTTGATCCATTTGTCGAGTTCGTTGGCGACGCTGCTAGGGGTGAGCACGCCGTTGTTGAAAAAGTGTCTGTGAATGCGGTCTGCAAAGCGCAGACGATATTCAGCATTGTCTCGGAGCTTTTTGTGAAGACGGGTCGTCCGGTTGGCGAAGTTCTTGTTGGTTTGATTATCAGAGGCACCGCGGAAGGTGCGCTCGGAGTCCCAGACGAAGATGCGCCAGCGGTCATCGCCTGTTTTTCTTCGCGCCGCCTGGAAGTTGTTATCATCCCAGTCGGTATTACCATCGTAAAAGTTGACGAGGAGGTAATCGATCAGGTTGTCGATATCGATCAGTTGTTCCATCGCGGCATATTCTGCTGCTCCGGCGAGTCCGGCTTCGGCCTGACTGAGCATGGCATTCCAGGCGGTAAGATCTCCGTCGATCGCTTCCATTCCATTTGTCCGTGAAGATTTGATGACGTCCCAGTCCTCTTTCGCGCCGCCGAATCGCTGCGCCATCGAGTTGTCTTCATTACGATCGAGAGTGTGGAAGAGGCCCCAGTAGATTCCGTTGAGGTAAAGATGAACGTGTTCTTGGAAATTGGCTGGGCGATCCATCGCAAGTTGGAGACTGCGGGCGAGTTGGTCTCGAATATAGAGCGCTTCATTACGTGAGCTCTGAGTTGGGTGAAACCATGAATCGCCATTCTGTCCACGGAGGAGGTAGCTATTGACTTTTTCCGGCCAGGTATCGTTTCCAAAAACTGGGAAGTCGAGTTCAGAGGGGCCATAGGTCGAGCGGAAGACGAGACGGAGATTGTGTTTCGGGCGGGAGATCCAGCGGCTGGCATTCCCGAAGACGCGCATCCCGCAGTCAATCTGTAGTTCTTGGCCGTGTGGGAATCCAAAGAATTCCGCTGAGCAGGCGCGTTCCCAAGGGAAACCGCGGGCGATGGTCGAGTTTGCATAAATGCCCCCGGTAGCGGGGTTAGTATTGTTGTCAAAAAGATCGTCGATGGGCATGGCAACTGAGACTGTTGGGAGAGCCATGAGGGCATCGATAATATCTTTGTCAGGGGCAACGCTCGAAGTCATGGCATAGTCAGCGCTTGTGCCTGGTTGCCAGATGGAAGGGTAACCAGAAGGGGAGGAGGGTTGGTTAATGATGTCATCAAGGAAGAGGTAGGTGACCGTGGTGATTTTTTGCGGTGTTTCTCCGGGGCGAAAAGCAGCAGCTCGGAGGATGGTTGTAGATTTGATGGGAATCGGAGAGCTATAAATCGTTCCCGTGGACGCGGTGGGGGGAGATCCGTTCGTCGTGTAGCGAATGGCTAGAGCGGAATCGGAGCTGCTGAGTCCGACCAGAAATGGGGCGTCGTAGAATCCGCGCGGGATATCTGCTAGAACTTCTTCTTCAACGAAACCGCTGAAAGTCGTGGTGCCGTTTTCTGCGTCCGGCGTAGATTCGGAAAAGTAACCCGAGCTGTTATCTGCGAGACGACCATAGGAGCTGCCCACATACTGGGGAGGGTAGGATGGAGCAATCTCATCGTGGATGGTCAAGCCATTGGGCTCGACAAGAGCGAGATATTCCCCATTTGAAGAGAGCTTAAAATTGGTGTGCAGTTGATTCCCTGAAACTGCGCGATTTTTGTCAGAAGCAAAGACGAGCATGAGTTCGCCAGCCTTTAAGGCGGTCGAGGGAAATTGCCATTTGGTAAGGTTGGTGGGATCGTCGGTGAGATAGAATCCGGCGAGGTCGCTTGGAGTGTTACTGGTGTTTTTGATTTCAATCCAGTCGGTCTCGTCTCCGTCTTCATCGGAGACAGGTCCGGTGTTTTGGGCGACGAACTCATTGAGGCGAAAGCTTGCTGGTTCGTCGACGTAAATGGTCACGGATTCGGTAGCGGTTCCGCTAGGGGTGGTGGCAGAGAGAGTGTAGGTAGTTGTGACGACCGGAGAGACCCTGAGGTTGCCGATCCCATTTGTAGTGAAAGGCAGGACATCACCAATATCTTGACTGATGGACAGTGCGGTGACTTCAGGAGCAATGTCCCATGAGAGTGTGGCGCTGTCGCCGCTTGCAATGCTTACCGGGGCTCCAGTGAAGGAGTTTAAGAGGGGCGAGGTTTCCATCGCCGCAACGTGCTCTGCGATACGTGAGGCTGGGACAGCGTGAGTGTAGAAGGCCACTTCGTCGATTGTCCCGTCGAAGTAATTTCCATTGAGGTTCTTATGAATTCCAATGAAGAAACCTCCGTTCGATGACTCTGGGTTGACCGTGCCCGAGGCCGTGGCGACGCCGTCGATATACCAGGTCCACTTGTTGGTAGAGTCATCGTAGACGAGAGCTCCGTGATGCACTTTTTCTACGACCGCTGAAGTTCCGCTACTCCTTGTGGCACCGCCAAGGAAACTGCGAATGTCATTATTACTTGAAGAAATGAAAAAGAGCGTGCGCCCTTTGCCTCCGTCTTGTTGGACGACCGCTTGTTGGGAAGTGGCGTCGGTTTTGAAAAGCGCCTCGATCGTGAAACTTGTGAGAGCGGGATTAAAAAGTGGTGGAGTGAGGATGCGTGACTTGCTTGTCGAGCTACCGCTAAATTCTGCAGCGGTATCGGCTTCTTCTGTGAGCCCGGTGACTCCGAGAGTTGGGAAAGCTGTTCCAACGAAGGTGGCGTGGTTCCCGTTGGGAGAGGAATCGAGTGCGACTGTGGCTCCCGAAGTTTCGCTGAGTCGGTAAAAAGCCACCGGGTTATCCGCGAGAACCTCTACGGAGTAGGGCGCAGCGGAAGCGGCGATAGGAGCCAATAAAAGAAGGAGAGATTGGCAACTATTGGGAACTTTCACTGTAAGGAATTTTCTTTTGGCGTAAAGGGAAGGTGCTGCTGGGTCGCAACGAGATCAAAAAATACAAACTCCCAGTAAAGTTATAGCCCTATCTTACGCTCTGCAATTTTTGTTCTAAAAAATCAGCGACTCGTTCGAAGGGGTCAAAACCGAATGCTTCTCCGATAGGCTTGCGGAGATTGGAGTTGGCGTTGATGTCATAGAAGACACGACGACCATCTGGCGTTTCAAGATATTCGATTCCTGCAACATCCATCTTGGCGCTTTTGACAATCTGCTTTCCTGCTTTGAGAGCTTCAGCTGGAAGATCGAGGTAGGGATAGAATTCAACCGGTCTGGCGTCAATTTCCTGAGGGCCGGGAATGGCGCAGGCTCCTTCTTTAACGGCCTCGACTGGATTACAGGCTTCGGAAGGGCATAGATTGAAGCGGCCATGGGTGACGATTCGCATCGCGTAGAGAAGTTCCTCTCCGAGAAACTCCATGCGGACGATACCAACCTCTGGATCATGAGGGAGATATTCCTGTAAGAGTAAGAGTTGGTCGGGCTCCCAAAGGTTGGGATTCTTGGCGAGCAGCTCGCGGAGTTCGTCGAGGGAGTCGAGTTGATTCATGCGAGCACCGCTGCCACCTTGTTCTGGCTTTAGCATTGCCGGGAAAGATAAGTCATTCCGGCCTGCCAAGGCCTCGGCGTCATTGAAAATGATAGAGCGCGGGTGATCGATCTCGAGTTCGTTGAGCTTAGCGATTTGCGCGCTCTTTGAGAGTTCGAAGGAAAAGACATCGATGCCATTGAGAACTTCAGCTCCCTGTATTTGAAGGTTCTTGAGTAAGGCTAGCGTAAATGGAACGACCCTCAGGCGGCCTCGGACGTAGGCACTCGGGCTTGCTTGGTTAAAGTAGAGTCGAGCTTTGGGAAGATCATGTCCACCAAAGGCCGCAGATTTAAGATCATATTTTTCATAAGCAATCCCACGTTGGTCGAGGACATCGAAGAGTGGTTGTTGCCAGGGCTCATTTTCAAAGAGGACGACGAGATCTAGAGCGGCTGCCATAAGAGCCGGACAATTGGCGATTTGAGGTGAAAGTCGATCTCGATTTCCTTGTTTTTGAAAGTCCCGGAGCGGCGAGTGATATGCGAGATAAGAGATGGAGAGGAATTTGCTTTTGGCGGAGAGGGAAGCCGGGGCTGTGGTTGAGAGTGGATTAGTCCAATGCTAGCTCGACTTGTTTTTGGAAAAGCTCCAAATCGGGATCATCGACGTCTTTCATCCAATGCCACAGGGCCTTGGTCATAGCGCTGACTTGGCCCGATTGATTGTCACTTGGTTTATCAAGTAGGTTCTTTAGGCAATCTGGGTCTTTTCGTAGGTCGTAGAGTTCCTCGCGGGTGCGATGGAGATAGAAATCAGCGCGAGCACGGACCTTTGGGTCTTTCGCATTCTTCATTGCCTTGAAGGTGAGGCCGCTCATCGATTCGTTACGGAACTGCGTCTTGCCGTCCGACCAGCCGTTCCAGATATAGAGGAAGTCACCATTATTGATGGCGCGCATCGGCAGGTGCTTACGTGAGTAGGGTCGCTCATGGAAGGTAAAGACCCGATTACGATTTGCTTGTTTAAGCCCCTTCATAAGAGGGAGCAGGGAAAGGCCGTTGGCGCCTTCTAGATTCTCGACACCGGCGGCAGCGAGAAAAGTTGGAGCGACATCGATGGTGCTGACGAAATTCTTTTCATCGGTCACTCCGGGTTTGATGTGGCCGGGCCAGCGCAGGATGAAGGGCGTGATGTTCGAGGCTAGGTAGCAATTGGTCTTTGCATAGGGTAGAGGCATGCCGTGATCGCTCAAGAAGAGGACCAAGGTGTTGTCAGCTTGGCCGCTTTTTTCCAACTCATCGAGGACTGCTCCAACTACCTGATCGGCACGAGCGACGGATTGAAAATAGGTTGCCAATTCGGTTCGGATTTCGGGAAGATCTGGAAGGAAGCCGGGCACCGGAACTTGTTTTGGATCGATCTTTCGTGGGAACGGGATCTTTTTGAAGGAATCGCCCTTCGCCCCGGCAAAGGGACGGTGCGGGTCGGCCGCGTTGGCCATGATAAAGAATGGTTTGTCGGCGTCATTGGCTTCTTCGATTGAAGCACGGACAGCCTTGGCATAGGCGCTGGCACTGCGGCCTCCGCCGAGATCTTTTTGTTTGTCGATTCGGTGGAAGGCTTTGTGACGAGAGGGCACCACGTGGATTTCCTTGCCGATCAGACTGTTGTAATAGCCGGCCATATCAAGCGCCTCGGGGAGGCTGGGCACTTCAGGGTTAATTTTGTCGAACCCGAGTGCTCCGCTGGTTTGCGGATAGCGGCCGGTCATCAGGACAGCACGACAAGGCATACAGATCGCGACGTTCACGAAGCCACGGTCGAAGCGAATGCCTTCAGCGGCAAGTCGGTCGATGTTTGGAGTGATATTCTTGATTGAGCAGCCGTAGGAGCCAATCGAGTCACGATTCATATCATCGACGGTGATCAGGAGAAGGTTCGGTTTCGCGGCGAGAGAGGTGAAGTAAGCAAAGAAGAGGAGAAAACGCATAAGTTATGAAATTTGGATAGAAAACCGTCTGCCTTTATTATCAGGTCTGGCCTAGGTATCGGGAGTCAAAGAAGGGAATTTAAAACAGTGTCTGCCCACCCTGCAATAGCCGAATTCTAATGCAAACCTGATCAAGGATTATCTTTGTGGGAAGAGTTCTTCCGTCCTGAGCATCCGTCGTTTAATGATTATCGAAAAGTCAGATTGCTTTGGGCTCTACGATTTTGTTACACTTGTTTAATGAAAGACATCTGTTCTTCTCTTCTTCCCGCAGTCTGTCTGGGAACCGCTGCTCTAAGTGCCTTTCTCACTGGCGCTGCTTCATCGGAAACTGTCAGTGTGAGTGCTCTGGCTGATCTCGGGGAGCCTTCCGAGACTGTCAATACGATCGGGCAGAGCCCGACGTATCAAAATCGGACTGTTGGTGGAGTTGAGGCGGTTACTACAAAGGACGCTACCTTTGCGGTCTCGATTGAT